>Ga0163144_10006770_pt1 | contig 25218 bp, 17 predicted proteins | sample OliLak19BULKMAT1_FD_123175 | JGI IMG/M metagenome (GOLD analysis project Ga0163144, IMG submission 123175) | Freshwater microbial mat bacterial communities from Lake Vanda, McMurdo Dry Valleys, Antarctica - Oligotrophic Lake LV.19.BULKMAT1 | ecosystem: Environmental > Aquatic > Freshwater >... | reverse complement strand
TGCTGCGGCTCACGCTGCCTTGGAACTGAGGCTCCTTCGCTCGACGGTCGTGACCCGCTTCCTCACTACTACGAGCCTCTCCGCCATCCGCCCCGGCCCGGTCGGCCCCTCGCGGGGTGCCGGTTGGAACCGTTTGGTTCCACCGTGGCGGACTTCCCGTGTTCCTCTGGGACTCCCCTGCACGCATGCCCTCACCATTACTCCGGCGGACTCCTCCGGTGCACTTGTCGCACGTCGCGTCCTTGTGCCCCGGACCCAGGGTGTTCTTCCGGGAGGATGCCAGCCTTCCCCCAATTCCAACGGGGTCGGCGTTCGCATTGCCCTTTTCGAAGCTTGCTCGATGTTCATTCATATTATGGCCTGCGCACTCCCTGACGCCCTGACGGCGCCTTTTCCCAGAGTGCTTGAACGGCTTCGTTGCCTCCCCCATCCCTCCGGGCGGTTCCGGGCGGAGCGACCTTGCCCGGGTGGGTTTGCTCTGACTTCTCCCACTGAAGTCCCCTGGCTTTTCACGGCGCACTGAAATATGCGGGCTTGCGGGTGATTCGCGTCCGACTCGTTCTCTTTCCCGTTCTCTTTCTCTTTCGTCAGGGATGCTTCGACGAGAGAACGATGACGATAACGAGGAACGAGAACGATTTTCTGCATCGAACGAAACCGATGGGCGCCCGGTGGCGGCCGGCGTCCCTGCCTGCGGCGCTCGGCGGGCCTCGCCCTACTCCTGCGGCATGATCGTGAAACTGAAGACTCCGACCCCCAGTCGGCGCGTCTCCCCCGGCACCTGCGTCGGTGGTTGCGGCGAACGCAGCACGAGCACCGATGGCCCGGGTGGCACCCCCAGCACCGGAAATCGCACTTTGCCCCGCGCCTCGCGCACCACGACCACCGGCCGCTCCTCGCCGCCCGCCCGCCCGAGCGACACCGTGCGTTCCACCGCGCTCCACCCGTCGAGCGTGGCCGTAATCGCGAGCGGATAATCGTGCGGGTTGTCGAACCGCAGCGTCGCGTCGCCCTGCGTCCACGCCCAACGCTCGCCCGTGCCCGGCACGAATTCCTCCGGAAACCAGCCGTCCGCCGGCGCGGCGCGCACGAAGGCCGGATGCCGCGTATCCACCAAGGCATAACGCGGCGTCACCTCCCGGCGCGCGTCCCCCGGCAGCGCCACCTTCACCAGCCCGCCTTCGAGATCCCAGTCGCCGCGCAGCGCCGTGTTGCGCCGCGCTTCGTAGGTGTGCGTTTCGAAATACTGCGCCTTGCGCAGCAGCAAGGCGTTCGCCCAGAGCCGGGACCACATGTCGGGGATCAACAGGTTGACCGATTTGATGTCCGCCATCGCCTCGATCCGCGGCAACTGCCGCAGCTCGCCGTCGACCATCAGCGGGGGCCGGCTCATTTTCCAGATGAACAGGCCGCACGCGACCAGGTTGAACGCCACCACCACCGCCGCCACGCCGACCACGAAGAACCACTCGTGCAACCGCCGGCTGCGCCGCAGCGTGACCCACCAGCAAAACGCGGGCAGCAGCAGCGGATAGAACACCGCGAAGAGCTTGTAGGCATCGTAGCTCGCGTTCGTCCCGAGCCGCGCGCCGCGGGCCTGCAGGAAAATATAGCCCGCGAGCACCGGCAGCGCCACGGCCGCGACCAGCCACACCGCGCGCCGCCGCTCCTGCACCGCCCGCAGGAAAGCCCAGCCCAGCACGCCCACCACGCCCGCCGCCAGCACCCAGCGCAGCCCGAAGAAATTCCACGCGCTCAGATCCACCCCCCCCACCATCCCGAGCCAGCCTTCCGCGGTGAGCGCCGGAATCCGCCAGCCGAAATCGTAAGCCTGCAGCAGCGTGAAGCGCTCGGCCAGCCCGGCCACCCGGCCAAAGAACAATCCCGCGCCCGCCACCAACGGCGCGAGCATCGCACCCGCCCACGCGGCCAGGCGGCCGCCCGCGCGGCGCCACACCGCGAGCCCGCCCGCATACGCCACCGCCGGCACGAGGCACAGCAGGATGAAAAAATTATAGCTGCCCAGCACCAGCCAGTAGCCCATCAGCAGCACGGCAAAAAACTTCCCCGCCCGCGCCACCGACAGCCGCCCGCGCCACAGCGCCACGCCCGACCACGTCAGCCACACCACCGCCTGCGCCGCGAGCAACTGTCCGGGCGACACATGCGCCACCGCATACCACGCGATCGGGCTGATCCCGAAGAGCCCCGCCACGATCACACTGACGCCGCCACTGTAGCCAAAGATGGCGCGCGCCGACCAAAACACCACGGGCAGCGAGCCCGCGAGCAGCATCGCGACGAACAGGGTGGTCAGCTCGTGCGGCGCACAGCCGAGCACCGCGCCGTTCAAGGCGATCAAGGCCGACGGCGTGAAATGATTCAGCCGAAGCCAGTAATCGAAAAAATTATCGACCGACGCGATCCGCACCACCTCAGCGAGCCCGAGAAAACCCTCCCGATCGCCCCGCGCGAATTCCATCAGCACGCGCGCGCCCGCCGCATAGTCCGCCGCGTCACAGCTTCCGAGCGAGATCGTCGTCAGGGAACGCGACGCGATCGCCACCGGCAGCACGAGCAGCGCGAGGCAGCCCGCCACCGTCGCCCACACCACCCCGAAGCGACTCACATCGACCCAGGCGGCGCGCACGCCGTGCCGCCACAAGGCCGCCACCAACAGCCCCGCCGGGAGCACTTCGCTCCAACCCGCGTAGCTCAGCGTGCCGCGCAGCCCGGCGTGCGCGCCGAACCACACCACCGCCGACTGCAGCGCGAGTCCCGCCGGCACCACCAGCACGGGCCAGAAGCGCCGCCACGGCCGCGGCATCGCCAGCATCGCCGCGCCCGCGCCCCAGAACAGCACGTGTAACAGCAGCGCGAACGCGACGAGGAAGTGCTGCATGGCTCAGCCGGGAAAATTGAAGCCGGAAGCCAGGAACCCAGGAACCAACCGATCGACAAAACCGGAAGAAGGCCGATCCGACCGCGTTCCTATTCCTGGTTTCCTGGCTTCCGGCTTCATCTTGTCAGGGCTTCCGCGCCACCCCAAAGACCGAGGTGCCCCACGCCCAGCGACCGCCCGCGCGCAGCCAGGCGTGCTCGAGCGCCATGAGACCGGAAAAGCCCGCGTCCACGATTCGCGGATACTCCTTCACGTCGCTGGTATCGTGGCTCGTCCGAAAGAGTTTCCGCTTCGCCCACACCACGGGAAATGGCAGCGCGTTCCAGTGGGTCGTGCGGCCCGGCGCGAAGCCCGCGCCCTGCAGCAGCGCCGCGATCTCCGGCCGCGTGTAGCGATGCTTCGTCTGGCAGGAGTCGTCGTGGTAGGACCACATCCACATGTAGGCCGGCACGTTGATGATCACGATCCCGCCGGGCCGCAGCACGCGGAAGAACTCCGCCGCCGCCACCTCCGGGTTCTCCACCTGGCACACCACGTCGGCCGACACCACCGCATCGAAACTCGCATCCGCAAACGGCAGCTCCGTGATCGAGGCCACCCGCAGATCCACGTCGGACCCGCAGCGCTTCCGCGCCAGTTCGCGCGCCAGCGGCATGAAGTCGATGCCGCTGAACTGCCATGACGGATACGCCGCGCGCAGCCGCAGGATGAGCCCGCCCGTGCCGCAGCCGGCATCGAGGACCTGCACCGCGCCCGCGGCGCCTGGTGCGTCCCTCCGCATTCCGGCCAGCTCCCGATCTACGTGCCCGTGCAGCGAACGGAAATACCACATCTGGTCTTCAACCTCGGCGAGCTTCACGTATTCGTCGGCGTTCATGCGGGAATGGACCCGTTACACCGCCAGCCCTGGGCGCCGATTTCAACGCCCATTCTCCATCTCTCTTCCGGACGGGCGCAACGCGGCTTTCGCGTGTTTATGCCCGATTCGTTCCTTGTTCTCTTTCTCTTTCGTCAGGGATGCCTTGAGGAGAGAACGATTGCGATGACGAGAAACGAGAACGATTTTCTCCATCGCACAGAAACAGCTTGGCGCCCGTCTTCCGCCCTCAGTCGCCCAATCGCCCATCCGTCACAATCTTGATCGACGACTCCTTCAATCCAAACGTCCGCAACTGGTAGCGGCCCGTTCCGAGCCGCCGCGCCGGTTCCGGAGAATGCAGGGTGAAACGGTTCACCCCGGGCGCGAGCGCGAAGTCCGGCAGCGACAGGTCCACCGCCTCCTCGGCGGTGCGCACGGTGCGCACCGGGCGGCCGTTGTGCCTCAGCACCACGTCCCGCGGCGACACGCCCACCACCTGCAACCGCAGCTCCGCCCGCAAGGGCGTGTCATGGGGATTGTAATACGATACGACCGCGTCGCCGTTGGCCCAGCGCACCCCCTCGTCGGGCCGCGGGTGCCAGCCGGTGCCGTAGGTCAGCCCCCGGCCGAGCGGCCGTGTCGGTTTCGCGGTGGGATTCAGAAAGACGACCACCTGTTGCCCGCCTGCGCCCTGCAACCGGCGCTTGTAGCCGAGCGTATCCAGCTCGCTCAGGATTTTCTCCGCCCGATCCTCATAACCCTTCCGGTTGAGATACAGCGCCGCAAAGCCATAGCCCTCGAGCCGGCGCACGAGCGTCGGGACCGGGACATTTTCCAAGTCGCGCTGCCAGCGGCTGCGGGACCGGAACTTCGCGGCGCCATAGCTGAAACGGATCGTGTCCGTCGTGAGGTAAGGCCGGAAGTGCTCGTAATCCACGAGGCGGAACGGCGGCAGCACCTCGGGGAAACCCAGCACCGGAATCTGAAACACCATCGCCCCGCGCGGCAGCGTCGCCTCCAGTTCGCGGCCGAGCTGCAGATCCGATTTCACGTCCCCGTTCATCCGCGCATAGACTTCCCGCGGCCAGCGGCGCGGCACCTGATCGATCAGGCCGACGGCCGCCAGGGCCAGCGCCGCCAGCACGCGCCAATGCGCCGGCCACTTCGCAGTGACGCGCGACAGCCGCACGACCAGGAATATCAGCACCAGCGCCGAGAGGAAAATCGCCACGCGATTCGTGGCCCGGAACACTTGGAAGCCCACGAAAAACGCGAGCACGTTGGTCAGCCCGCCGACCGTCGCATAGGCCAGCAGCCAGCCCGCCGACAACACCTGGCCCGGCATCGACCGGCGGCGGAAAAGCCGCCGCGCCGTCGCCGCCACCAGCCAGATCACGCCGGCGATCCCCACCAGCCCCAGGTAGGGCATGTAATCCTCGCCCCGCCATTCCGACCAGCGCTTGTAGCGGTCCCCGAAATACGCGAGCGCGTCGAACCGGTGATACTGCGGCGGGATGAACATCTCCAGCGGCTTCAACGCGTAGCGCTCCGTGCCACCGTAGTTGCGCGACAGCAACGGCAGCCCGTCCGGCTCCTGCACATACACCCACACCTCCGCATTCGTGATCGCAAACGCCGCCACCGCCACCGCGCCCGCAGTGACGCCGATGGCGAGATTCACGCGGCGCCGCGCGCCGAACCACTGCGCCAGCAGCGCCCACACCAGCAACTGCCCCCAGAAAAGCAGATTGTAGGGATTGCTCACTCCGAGCGCGAGCGCCACGCCGAGACACACGACCGCGCCCGGACTCTTCCACTCCAGCCGCCGGCTCTGCGCCACCAGCCACACCGCCAGCAGCCCGAGCGGCACCGTCCAGGTAAACACGAAGGAGAAATGCGCCAGTCCGCGGTGAAACGTGTGATACGTGTAGGAGAACAACAACGCCCCGGCCCACGCCCATTCCCACCGAACCCGCAGCCAGCGCGCCGTGAAATAGAACGCCAGCGCCGCCGAGACCTGCGCGAACAGCAGTCCCGCGTTGGCCGCGGCGAAGAGGCCGATGAGGTGCGAGAGTCCCCCGAGCAGCAACATGAGGAGCTTGTCCGGCGTCGGATACGCATTCCAATGCGCACCAAACGGCGCTCCCAGCCGCTCGATCACCTGCGGCGCCAGCGGCCAGGTGTCGCCCTCCGCTGCCGCCCGGATTCGCGCCAGCATCTCATGCGCATCGCCCACGTAGTCGGTCGGCAGCCGCCACGCCTCCAGCGTCCAGCGCTCGTAATGCGCCGCCCAGACCAGCGTCGTGACAAGCACGAGCAGGCCCACGCGCCAATGCGCAGCCAATCGGGCGGCAAAAGATCGTTTCAGGGGTGGATGAAGCACGCGGGAACCTGGTATACAGCGTGCGGACGGTCGCAGCGAACGGGATGAGCAACGACCTTCGTCCTCGCCCGCGCAAGCTTGGATTTCGCGCCGCGCCGCTGCTCGCATGCCTTGAAGTGCGCAGGTGTCTCGCCTGCCCGCAGATCCCAGGCGGCGGCCAGCCTGCGCTGTTTCGCACGAAAGTTTTGCCAACGCCACCGCCGGGCCCTTCGCTGCCGTTCGCATGTCATCCAGCCCGCGCACGCCGCCCGCCGCTGGCGCCTTCTCCCGGCGCTTCACGGCCTACTCCGGCTTGTTCTTCGACGAGTTCGACGCGAACTCCGCCTGGGTGCGCGAACATGCGAGCGTCCGGCTGCCCCCGCTCGACGGCATTCGCGGCCTGATCGTGCGCGGCGAGGTGCAACCGCATCCCGCCGCGCGCGGACTCGAGGCTGCCGCGCCCGGGCTGCACGTCGCCGTCAACGGCCAGCCCGCGGGCGAGATCGCCCCGGGCCACAGCGGAAAATGGGAACTGCAGATTCCCCTGCCCGCCGCGGAATCCATCGCCCTCGACTTCGCCTTGAGCGGCGTCGGCCTCACCAACTTTCTCGCCTGGCTCGGTCGCACGACCGGCCTCCGCGCGTGGCAGCGATTCCGCACACAGAACAAGAACCGCCAACTCCGCCTCACCACCATTGCGACCGAGACCGGTGAGGTGATCTTCGATTTCTCGCGTCGCGACGCTCCCTACTCCTCCTCCTACGCGCGGCGCCACGCTCGGCTCGGGATGAACATCGCCGGCTTTCTCACTGCCGAGCTCGGGGTCGGCGAGTCGGCCCGCTGCATGGTGCGCGCCGCCGATGCCGCCGGCATTCCAGCCGCGCTCGTGCCGCTCAAGCTCAACTGCAAGAACCGCCAGGGCGACCAGACCTACGCCGCCCGCCTGCAGGACGGGAATCCGCACGGCGTGAACGTCATCCACCTCGATCCGCCCGCCTCGCGCGACATCGACCACCACCACGGCAAAACCTTCCGCACGGGCAAATACAACATCGCCTACTTTGCCTGGGAGCTGCCGGAGTTTCCCGACATTTGGGTGCCGAGCTTCGATTACTACGACGAGATCTGGTGCCCGAGCGATTTCACCTCCGCCGCCATCGCGATGAAGTCGCCGCTGCCCGTCGTCACGATGCCGCACGCGATCGGTTTTGCCGCACCCGCCGGCCCGCCCGCGCAGCTCCGGGCCCGCTTCGCACTGCCGCCGGAAAAATTCCTCTTCCTCACCCTCTTCGATCTCAACTCCTACTCGGCGCGGAAGAATCCGCGCGCTGCCATCGAGGCCTTCCGCCTCTCCGGGTTGGCGGACAAGCGCGCCGCGCTCGTCTTGAAGGTGCAGAACGTCGCGGGAAACGAGGCCGACTTTGCCGCGCTCCAGGCGAGCGTGCGCGATCTGCCGGGCACCGTGCTGCTCACCGAGACACTTTCCCGCGCCGACATCTACGCGCTGGAAGCCGCGTGCGACTGCTTCGTGTCGCTCCACCGCTCCGAAGGTTTCGGCCTCGCCGTCGCCGAGAGCATGGCGCTCGGCAAGCCGGTGATCTCGACCGACTGGTCCGCGACGGCGGAGTTCGTCACCCCCGACAACGGCTGCCCCGTGCGCGCGCGGCTCGTGACCTTGGAACAGAATCACGGCCCCTACGCCAAGGGCTCGACCTGGGCCGATCCCGATCCGGCCCACGCCGCCGAGTGGATGCAAAAACTCGTCGCCGATCGCGCCCTCGCCGCACGGCTGGGCGCCGCCGCCAAAGAAACGATCACCGCCCGCTTCGCCCCCGCCGTGATCGGCGCGCGCTACCGCAAGCGGCTCGAAAGCATCGCGACGTTCTAAGAAAAGCAGGAGACCACTGATGGGCTTCAGCAATGGCTGAAGCTCATTCACCCCTCCGGCTAATCGCCTTCGGCGTAAGTATGGGTCTGCCCATGGCAGACAAAATCCCGCCATTGGCGGGCCTATTTTTGATGCGGAGGCGATTAGCCGCAGCTCGTGTCCAAAGCTTCAGCCTTTGCTGAAGCTCATCAGTGGTTGAAAAGATCCCCGCTATTTGCTCAGTTTTTTCAACCACATCTGCCCGCCGCCGCCGCGCGCGCACAGCGGCATGTGCTCGCGGAACCACGCGTGCCGCGTGTTGAACAGCCAGCCGGTGAACAGCTCGATCCGATACGCGTGATTGTTCATCAGGAACGCGCGCAGCAGATACTGCTCGTTCCACGCCCGACCTTCCTCGAGCCACTCGCGCGGGTATTCCAGGTTGCCGGCGACATCGTGAATGTGGATCCACACGCCCGGCGCGAGCACGGGCAGCACATCGAGGTAAAGCCGGTTTACGTCGCTGCCGATCTTGCTGACGTGCGACGAGTCGATGAAGAGCACATCGTTCTCACCCAGCGCGGCGAAGACGGCCAACGGCACTTCCTGCACGCGCTTCCCGATCAGAGTCACCCGGCTTGCGTCCTCCTCGCGCAGCAGTTTGCGCAGCCGGATCATGTCGGGATCGATGAACGTGAACTGCACGTTGCCCCCCAGCACGCGCTCGTTGAGGTCGAGCATCGCCGCCGAGCTGAAGCCCGAACCCACCTCGATGATCCGCCGCGGCCGCACTTCGCGGAGCACGCTGTAAAGCATGATGGCGTCGTAGTGACCGTAGGACGGATTCTCCAAATAGAAACGCGCGCCTTTCGTCTGCTTTTCCGGAAAGGGCTGCTCCGGATACCAGGCCGCGTAACGCTCCAGCCGGGCGTTCTGCCCCGCTTCGTTCAGATCGATCGCCGGAAACGGCGGGCCGAATCCACCGCGCGCAAAAGCCTCCGCCACTTCCTCGCGCGACGGCACCGGCGAGTAGAAATGCCCCGGCGGGAAGAAACGCGCCCAGTCCGCCTGCGCCGCGCGCAGCCGCGCCATCTCGTCGCGCAGACGATCGTTTTCCTTTTGCAAGCGCCGGTAAAAGGGCAGCAGACGCAGGATGGAGCTGAAGCTGGAACTCATGCGGAGGACCCGGAGAAAAAAAACGGGGAAATCAGGAAGTCAGGAAACGGAAGCGAGGGGTGGACGCTCGGAGCCGTCGTCCCTGATTTTTCCTGATTTCCTGATTTCCACATTTTTTCGGAATGGTTTGCCGTTTTCCTTATCGTGGCGCGGCCGCGGGCTGCAGGACGATGTCCAAATTTGCCACTTGAAACGCGAGGTCGCGCGGGTCCGTCCCGATTTTCTGGGCCGGACGGTCGGTGGCGAACTCCAGCACGGTCTCGCCCGGCGGCAGCGCGATGCCGAAGCGCAGCTCTGTGAAGGCCTGGCCCACGGTGTCGCCCCACAACAGCCGCTCGCCCCACAACACGCGCAGACCGCGCAGACCGTCCGCCGACGTCGCCTGCCCGCGCACCGTCATCTGCACGTGCTGCGCCGAGGCGTTGGTCACATGCAGCTCCGCGCGGCCCGAGCTCCAACGCCAGTGCTGCTCAAGATGACGCTCCGGCCCGTGCCAGCCCTTCGCCGGCACCACCCGCACCGCCGCGCGCAGCGCGCGGTCGCCGCGGAGCCGGTAAAACTCATGCGGTGGGGAGAATTCGAATACACTCGCCGCCACCGTCAGGTTGCCCGCGAGCAGGATCGGCCACCAGCGGGCGCCGCGGGGCACGAGGATGTTGAACGCGAGCGTCATCGGCAGCAGCACGCGCGTCGACGCGCCCGGAAATCCCTCCCACACCGGCGTCGCCAGAAATGTCATCATCACCGCAAACGCCATGCCCACGCGCCACCAGCGATCGAGCGGTCGCCAGCGCAGCACGAAGAACAGCCACTGCACGCCGAGCGCGACGACCACCGCCAGCGTCGCCCACTGGATCCCGCTGCGCTCCGGCCCGATGGACGCAGCCCAGGCCGCGCGCCATTTCTCGACGAAGCCCGCGACGGGCCACGTGAAGTTGCCCAGCCCCGGATCATCGGCGCGTCCAAATTTGAAATGGATGAACAGCATCCACGCCGCGAGCGGCCATGCCACCAGCGCCACGTCCAACCCCGTCCGCCCCCACGTGCGCGGCGCGCGCCAGTCGAACTCGAGCCCGGCCGCGGCCAGCACACTCGTTTCCTTCCCGAGTCCGGCCAGCGCCAGCGTCGCCACGCCCGCTCCCCGACGGCCCTCCTCCAGCCAGCGCAGCGCGAGCGCGACGAGCAACAGACTCGGCCCATCGACCAGCGAGTGCCGCACGCTCATGCACACGCCGTGGGAAAAAAGAATCCCGGCCCAGCGGAAAAAATTCCCCCAGCCCGTGGGCGGAAACCAGCGCAGGAGCGCCCAGGCCAGCACCAGCCAGCACGCGACGTTGAGCAGCGCATGCGCCTGCACGATCCACGCCGGCTGCCCGAGCCCGAGCGCCCACGCCGTCCAGGAAAACAGGATGCGCCGCGCCCGATACGGCAGATTGTCGATCGCCGTCAGCAGCTCCGGATTGTCGAGCGTGGGATTGAGCGCGAGCTGCACATAGTAGGCGCCATCGTAGCCGGGCGAGCTCTCGTAAACGTAATGCGGCACCTGCCGCAGCGCCTTGACCTTCGAATCGCTCAGCAGATCGCCGATCGAGATGAGACTCGAGAAGCCGGTGTGGCCGTGAAAAAATTGCGCGACGCACCCGAGAAAAACCGCGACACCAGCGAAGTAAGCGACGCGCAGGGGTGCCCCCAGGAACCGCAGCATCACGCCGCCTTTGGGCGCGGATATCCGGGCGCTCATCCGCGACACCGCGCGCCGCGCAGGCTGGCGGAACGACGCGGACCATGCGGGCGCTTGTCTTCCAAATTTCTCACGGACAGTTTGCCGCATCACAGAACGCGACCGCCCCATGTCAAATCCGAATCCCCCCGCCGCCCTGATCCGTGCGCCGCGTTGGGTCAGATGGCTGGGTCTGTTCGCCTTGGCTGGATACGCCTTCTTTCTCTCACACCACTCCGCGATCGTGGCCGGCGGCTCCGATTCCTCGGGCTACCTCAACAGCGCGCGACTGCTCGCCCACGGACGACTCGTCACCGCTCTGCGCATCCCGGCCGAGTTCGGCGCCCACGGCACGGTCAATCCGATGCACTTTCTGCCGCAGGGATTCTTTCCAGCTCCGGACAAGGCGCGCCTGACGCCGACCTACCCCACCGGCCTGCCGCTGCTCCTCGCGCTGGCGGGCAAACTGCTCGGCTGGGAAACCGGCCCCGCCCTGCTCGCACTCCTGGCCGCGACGGGCGCCCTCGCGCTCTGCTATCTCGTCGCGCGTGAGGCGGGCGTCTCCGTGCCGCTCGCGCTGGCCGGCGCCGGCGTCCTCGCTGCGTTTCCCGTTTTCATTTTCACCTCGGTGCAGCCGCTGAGCGACACGCTCGCAACCACGTGGGCGCTCGCCGCGCTCTTCGCCGCGCTGCGGGCGCATCGTTCCCGGACGCGTGCGTGGGCGCTGGGCTGCGGCGCGGCGCTGGCGATGGCCGTGCTCGTGCGGCCCACCAATGTGCTGCTCGCCCCCGCGTTGCTCGTGCTGATCGGCTGGGATTGCCGCCAGATGGGCGGCTTCCTCCTCGGCGGGTTGCCGGGCGCAGCGTGGCTCGGCTTCTACAATCACCATCTTTACGGCGGCGCGCTCCGCTCCGGCTACGGCGACGTGGCCGCGGCGTTCGCGCTTTCGTATGGCGCGCCCACCGCCATGCACTTCATCAAGTGGCTCGCGCTCCTCATTCCCGCCGTCCTGCTCGCGCTGCCGTTCGCCGCCTGGCGCCGCCGCGAGACCCGCACCCGGCCGCTCCTCGCGCTCACCGTGGTCTTCATTGCGATCGCCGGTGCCTACGCCTTCTACGAGGTCTCGCACGAAGTCTGGTGGTGCCTGCGTTTCATCCTCCCGGCGGTGCCGGCGTTGATCATCGCAGGGTTGCTGGGCATCGAATCGTTCGGAAAATTCCGACAAGCCAGCGCGCTGCTGCTCGCGCTCTGGGCGATCGGCAGCTCGTGGTATTGGACGCCCCGGCTCGGCGTGTTCCTGGTGAAGGGCTACGAACAAGCCTACGCCGGCGGCGCGCAGGCTGCGGTCGCCACGCTGCCGAAAGACGCCGTGGTGATGAGTTTCGCGTTCAGCGGCGCGCTTTATTTCTACAGCGAGTTTCCCGTGCTCCGCTGGGACCAGATGGACGCGGCCGCATTTGGGCGTTACGCCGCACTCGCGCGGCAGGCGGGCCGGCCCGTGTGTGCGGTGATTTTCGACTTCGAGGAAAAAGATGCATTCCAGCGCTGCCCGGGCGGATGGCGCCGGCTCGCCACGCTGCGAAATGTTGGCCTCTGGCAGCTCGCTGCGCCAAATCCATAACTGCCCGTCATGTCCGCCCCGCTGCTCCTCGACCTCTCGCACACCTGCCACTCGCGCGCCCGCACGGGTGTGCAACGCGTCGCGCGGTCGTTGCACACCGTGCTGGGCGATCGCGCCGTGCCGATCACGCACGATCCGCATCGGCAGGCCTGGCGGAAGCTGGAGCCGTGGGAGCACGCGATGCTCGGGTCCCGCGAAACCTCCGCCAAACGCGGCGCGCGCTGGCCGCTGGCCGCAAGGCTCCGCGGCCGCGTCGCGCGACTCGCCGGCCGCGCGGCGCCCGCGTTGCCGACCGATGCGGGACTGCTCGTCCCGGAAATTTTTTCCGCCGAGGTCGCCCGGGCGCTGCCCGCGTTGTTCGCAACCGCCTGCGGGCCGCGCGTCGCCATTTTTCATGACGCGATCGCGCTGCAATTTCCCGAACTCACTCCGCCGAAAACCGTCGCGCGCTTCCCTCCCTACCTCGTGGAGTTGCTCCGCTTCGATGGCATCGCGGCGGTGTCGGAGGATTCGCGCGACGCGCTGCTCGATTACTGGCACTGGCTCGGTGTGCCGAACACGCCGCCCGTCCGCGCGATTCCGCTGGGGATGGACACCCACGCGCCGGTGCCAAACAGTGAAATCTCCCCGCGTCCTGCGCCGCCGATCGTGCTCTGCGTCGCCTCGATCGAAGGAAGAAAAAATCATCCGGCGCTGTTGGCCGCGTGCGAAATCCTCTGGATGCGCGGCGAGAAATTCTCCCTGCATCTGATCGGTCTGGCGCAGGCGCAAACCGGCGCGACCGCCCTGGCAAAAATCCGCGCGCTGCAAGCCGCGGGACATCCGCTGCGCTACGACGGACCCGTCAGCGACGCCGCGGTGGAAGCCGCGTATGCCGCGTGCACCTTCACCGTCTACCCGTCAGTGATCGAGGGCTTCGGTCTGCCCGTGATCGAGAGTCTTTCCCAGGGGAAACCATGCATTTGCTCCGCGCGCGGCGCGCTCGGCGAGTCGGCGCGCGGCGGCGGTTGCATCGCGCTCGCCACGGTCGATGCGGCCGCAATCGCGGACGCGATCGCGCGGCTGTTGCACTCGCCGGATGCATTGTCCGCACTCGGGGCGCAGGCGCGCGCGCGACGTTTCAAGACGTGGAGCGATTACGCGCGTGAAGTGACCGAATGGATATGCGAGTTGCCGCGACGCTGAGTAATATCCCGGTGCTCACGTAGGGGACTTTCCAGCCTTTGCATTTGCAATAGGCACGGGCGCTGCTCAGCGTTTTGGCGAGACATGGCGTTATCCTTCTTCACCAAAAACAAAAAGGCGCACCTTGCGCGCTGTCGCGACGATTACGCGACGAAGATGCGGCTGAAATACGCGCCTTTTTACCACGCCATGGAAGCGCAGCGCGGCACCACGGTGCAGCTCGGCGGCAAAGAGATGGTCATGCTGTCCAGCAACGATTACCTCGGGCTGTCCTTTCACCCGAAGGTGATCGAGGCCGGTCGGGCGGCGATGTTGAAATGGGGCACGAGCACGACGGGCGCGCGGATTTCGAACGGTTCGCGGGCCTTTCATCTCGAGTTGGAGGAAAAGTTGGCCGCTTTTCTCAATCGCGAGGCCTGCCACATCAGCGTGGCCGGATATCTTTCGTGTCTTTCGAGCGTCGCGACGTTTGCGCAGAAAGGTGACGTTATTTTCGCCGACAAGAACATCCACTCGTGCCTCTGGGATGGCATCCGGTTGTCGATGGCGACCGTGGAGCGTTTTTCGCACAACAACCCCGACGACCTCCGCGAGGTCATCGCGGCGACCAGTCCGGATGCGCCCAAGATGCTCGTGATCGAGGGCGTTTATTCGATGGAAGGTCACATCGCGCGGCTGCCCGAGCTCGCGGAAATCGCGGAAGAGAGCGACTGTTTCACCGTCCTCGACGACGCGCACGGCTTCGGTGTGCTCGGCCGCCAGGGTCGCGGCACCGTCGATCACTTCGCGTTGAACGACAAGGTCGACATCATCTGTGGCAGCATGTCGAAGTCGCTCGCGAGCACCGGTGGGTTCGTCGCCGCGTCGCGCGAGGTCATCGAATACCTGCGCACAAATTCGAAGCAGACCGTTTTCTCCGCGGCCGTCAGCCCCAGCCAGGCCGCCTGCGCGCAGGCCTCGCTCGAGCTGATGCAGAACGAGCCGGAGCATCTGGAGAAACTCTGGGCCAACACCCGCAAGTATCGCGCGATGCTCAAGTCGCTCGGCCTCGACACTTGGGAGAGCGAGACGCCCGCCGTCCCGATCGTGCTCGGTTCGAAGGAACGCGTGTATCCATTTTGGAAGGCGCTGCTCGACAAGGGCGTCTTCACCGTCATGTCGATCGCGCCCGCCGTCCCCGCCGGCAAGGACCTCATCCGCACCGCCATCTCGGCCATGCACACCGAGGAGCAGCTCGAGAAGATTGCCGAGGCGATGGCGTATGCGGTGAAGAAGATGTAGGCGGAAAAGCGGGAAAGAAGAAAATTGCGAAAGTGGGAAACGGCTCAAACCCCGATCGATTCCGATCTCGTTTTCTGTTTTCCGATTTCCCAATTTCCCGCCTTTTCACTTTTCCGATCACTTCAGCGGCACCGCTTTTTCCTGCACGCTTTCGCGCAGCATCCTCATCGCCGCCTGATAGTCGGCCGAGCGAATGTCGTGGCTGAAGAGCCGAAAAATCGCGAGCACGCCCGGCCAGACCTTCACGCCGGTCGTGACGTGGAGGTATTCGCCCGGCGCCAGTTTCTCTTTGCCGACGAGGCTCGCGTCCGTGAAAGCGCAATACGTGCCCACTCCCGCCCGCGGTTCCAGTTCCTCGAACTGCATCCCCTTCTCCACCGAGCTGTCCACGTATTCCTGAAACAGCTCGACCATCTTCTCCTTCCGCGTCCGCGCATTGGCAAACTCGCCATCGGGATCCGGGATGAAGACGAGATGCAGCGTCAGCTTCTCTTTCGGTGCCGCGAGCTGGATGTTGATCAGACCGAGGTCATCCTTGCCGTGACCGTAGGAAAAACCGTCGGGCACGATCACGCTCAGCTTCCGATTCTCGAACAGGAAGACGTTCTCCTCGCGTTTGGGCGCCGCCGCGGCGCATACGAGCAAGAGTTGAAAAATCAGCAGAAACTTCAGCAAAGACTTCATGGCGCGAGGCAGGATGAATGGAACTCGCGAGTTGGACAAACGTTGCACGCGAGTTCGGCGCGCGGCAACGGCCTTCTGATTTTTGGGACAGAATGAACCGAATGAACAGAATAGCTCCAAACCTCGTCGGATTGGATTCTGTCCATTCGGTTCATTCTGTCTAAACTTCGATCGCCTTCAATCGCTCGCCCGCCAGCTTGAACCAGCGCTTTTCCGATCGTCGCCAACCGCGGCCCGCCCGGCGGAAACGTTTCCGAATCTCCGTCCACAGCTCGCGCGCCTCTGCGATTGCGCCCACCGCCTGCAGCGAAACCGCCAGATAATAGCGCGGCTCCTCGCCGCTGTAGGTCGCGACGATCGGCTGCAACACTGCCCGCGCCTCCTCGTGCCGCCCGGCCAGCCCCAGCGCGCGACCGCGCAGCAAGGCGACTTCCTGCGCCAGCATCCGATCGGCGCGCGTGTTGATTTTATCGATCGCGGCCAGTGCCTCCGCAACCTTGCCCGCCTCGAGCCGATGTCGCGCCACCGCCGCCAGCGTGTGCGGGTCGTCGCGAAACACCCCTTGCAGGCACGCCTCCGCTTCCGTGCAGGCCTCTTCCGCCTGGCCCGCCGCGAGCAACTCCTCGGCGAGCACGAGCCGCCGCTTCACCGTATCCGTTTCTTCCAGCTCCGCGCGCAGATCGCGGATCCGCCACGCGGCCGGTTTCCAGCTCCCGCGCTCACCGCCGCGACTCGCCGGCCCGCGCAGATCCGGCAGGACCTCGATCAGAAAATACGCGATGCCGCCGATGCCCGGCGCGATCAACAAGACCATGAACCACCAATAAGGGCGGCCGGTCTTGAACACATGCACGATCAACGCGAGCTGCACGAGCCACGTCAGCTTCGTCAGGATGCCCCACGCAGACCAGTCACTGACGAGGCCCTGCATCACCGCGCGCCTTTCACTCCGCTCGCCAGCAAGGTCTCGAAATGCGGTTCGCTGGGTTCGCGCGCCACGGCCGTCACCTCGACTTTGCCGAAGCCGGCCTTCTTGAGGAACGCGTGCAGCGCGCTCTCCTTGAACCCGAGCCAGACGTCCGCGTAGAGCTCGCGTGCCTTTTCAAAGCTGTGCTCGTTCAGGTCGAGCACCAGCAACTGCCCGCCCGGCCGCAGAATCCGGAACGCCTCGCTTACCGCCGCCTGCGGATGCTGCGCGTGGTGGAGGGCCTGGCTGAGGATGGCGAGGTCGACGGACTTGTCGGGCAGCGGCACGTGCTCGATGTCACCGAGTTTGTAGGCGAGATTCGCGAGGCCGTTTTTCTTCGCCAGCTCGGTCCCGACTTCGACCATCCGCGGGGAGTTGTCGATGCACCACACCTGCCGCGCGCGGTGCGCCAGCAGTTGCGAGACCAGGCCCTCGCCCGCGCCCAAATCCGCGATGTCGATCGCCGGAGTGAGCCGCAACGCGAGATGCCCGATCGCCTCCCACGAGCGGCCGGGACAATGGTGTTTCCCCAGCCGGCCCGCGATCAGGTTGAAATACTGTTCCTGCGTCCGCCGCCGCTTCTGCAGGATGCGATCGAGGTTCTCCCGATCCTCCGCCATCACCGGCAGTTCACCGACCGAATCGATCGCGGCCTTGAGCAACACATGCAGCTTCGGCGGCAGGTTGGCGCGCAGGGAATAGAACGCGTTCTTCCCTTCGCGCCGATCACTCACGAGATTGACCGTGCGCAGGAGCGCGAGCTGCGACGAGATGCGCGACTGGCCCATGCCGAGGATCTCCTGCAGCTCGGCGACCGAGAGTTCCTCGCGCAGCACGAGCGCCAGCAGACGCAGGCGCGTGGGATCCGAAAGCGTTTTAAGGATGTCCCAGGAGGTGTTCACGGCAGGTGGGGACAGGAAGAACGGGTTGGTCGGGAAGAGAAAGCGTTTTTCTTCCGTCCAGGGAGAACGGGGTGCGATTGAAAGTGAAGTCGGTGCCCCCGGCCACCGCCGCACCGTCCGGCCGCGACGGTTTGTCACTTATTAAGTGACAAACGAACCCGCCCCCGCTGGGAGAGAACGATCGGTTTGTCACGTATTACGTGACAAACCTGCGGGGTGGGTCGGCCGCACCGACGTGGCCTTGGTTGGGCAAGTGACTTCACTTTCAGTTGCACCCGGGAGAACGCGGCGCGGGCGCCGCATCTCCAGGAATCCTCCTCCCAAGCCACAAAAAAGGCGGGCCCGCGAGGGCCCGCCGGAGATTCGCCGGGAACGGCGTCGCGCCGGATCAGCTCCCGGCCTTTTCGGCGTAACGGGAGATCTTCACGATCGTGTAGTCGTCCTCGTTGCCGCCGGCCTTCACCGTGACGGTCTCGCCCGGCTTCTTGCCGAGGAGGGCGGCACCCAGCGCCGTCTTGTAGGAGATGATGTGCTTCTCCGGATCGCCGTCCCACGCGCCGAGGATCGTGTAGGTGGTGTTCCCCGTGGGCGTCTTCACTTCGACGACCGTGCCGGCGCTGACTTGATCGATGGAGGCTTCCTTGAAGTCCGTGACCCGCGCGCGGCCGAGGTCGCGCTCGAGGAGGGTCTTCTGCGCCATGAGGACCTGCTGGTCCTGTTTGGCCATCTTGTATTCGGAATTCTCCTTCAAGTCGCCGTGTTCGCGCGCGGTCGCGATCGCTTTGGAGTTTTCCGGAATCTTTTTCGAAACGATCGCCTCGTATTCCTCGCGCTTGCGGTCGTAGCTGCTGCGTGAGACGAGGAGTTGCTCCTCCTTGCTCTCGGCATCGGCGGCGACCAGCGACTGGATCTTGGGGAAAATCTTGATGAACCGTGCGAGCAGCGACTTTTTCGTCAGCTCCTCGAAGCCCTGGTTCAGCATCAGCGTGTTCGCCAGATCGCGGGCCGTCTCGGGATCGGCGGTCGAGAGCAAATCGGAGATGAGATCGGTGTCTTCACTGAGGATGTCCGCGAGCGGAATGCGGCGGGCGCTCGAGGCCTGCAGGGCCTCGTAGTCGATCGCGAAGAAGATCGCGCTCAGCAGGCGCGGCGTGATCAGGTCGTTGAGCAGCTTCGCAAATTTCTTCGAGTGCCGGTTCTTGACGATCCAGAGGAGGACGGGCGCGCGGAGGTTCTGCTCGGTCTGCCAGCGCTTCAGCGTGGCGGCCAGCTCATCGGCGTGATCGTGCTCGATCAGGAAATTGATGCACTCCGTCGTGAACTTGCCCTGCGAGGTCTTCAGCAGGTTGAACAGGATGTCGCGCGCCTCGATCGGGTGCGTCTCCTGGATCAGATCGAGGAAACGCGACTGGAACTGCACCGGAATCTTTTCCGCGATCGCCGGCAAGTCGCGCGTGTTGGCGATGATCGTGGCCTGCGTGGGTTCGAAATTATTTTCCGCTCCGACGGCCTTCGCGAGGTCGTCCCGCACCGCGGCACCGTAAAGGCGCTCCGCGGCATCGAGCTGGTTGGAATCCTTGACGGCATCGGCAACACCCTTGAGCACGACGGAAAGGTCGACCTTCACGTCCTTGCGGCCGGTCGCGTCCATCATGTCGACCGCGAGGAGAATGCGGCGACGGGCGGAGCGGGTGCCGTTGAACTGCTCGAGAATCTCATCCTCGGCCGAGACGGGCGTCTCGCGGACGATGTAGCACTCGGTCTTCTTTTCCGGCACCGCGACGCGCGGATCCTTGGCGACGGCCTTCTTGGCGGCCGCCCACCATTTCTTGAACTTTTCCTCGCCGATCACCTGCGCGAGCGTGATTTCCAGCTCGATCGCGGTGGCGGCATTGTTCGGATAGGCCTGCAGCGCCTCGACCACGAGCTGCGCGGGATCTTCGGCGATCAGCTCGTTGATCCTCTTGGTGTCCGTCTCCTTGCGCACGAGCAGATGCTTTTCCGGCAGCACTTCCATGGTGGTGATGCAGAACGCCGGGTCCATGGGGTGACCCTTCTTGCCTTTGAAATCGATGATCAGCCGTTGCGCCGCCTCGTCGTAGCTCTTGATTTGGCCGAAACCCCAACTGCGATGAACCACATACGCACCGGGCTCCATCGCCTCTAGCTTAGGCTTGGCCGCCTTGAGGGACGGCGTTTTTGCAATGAGCGCGGTGACAGCTTCGGAATTCATGGTTGCGTGTGTGAGGGCCTGAACGGGAGAGTTGAGCGGACAATGTCTTGCCTTGTCAAACAGCCTGTCAAAACGGTCGGGACCAACACGTCCCATACCGGTCGGAGGCGCGGATGAGCGCTGCACCCGCCCCGCGGACCGAATCTTCCCCGCCTGCCGCCTGGCCAACCGCCGCCCGGCTGGTCGCGCGCTGGCTCGACCGCCACGAGCGCGTCGATGCGCTCCTCGACTCCCTGCCGCGCTCGTTTGGCGGCACCGAGCGCGCCCGCTGCCAGCACCTCGTCATGGGCGTCATCCGCCATTCCGGTCGGATCGAGGCGGCCCTGGGCCGGCTCGTGACGCATCCGCCGCGGTTTTCGACCCGCGCCGTGCTGTTTATCGCCGGTTTCGAGCTGATCGAGGCGGCGCAGGACGAGGACGACGGCCGCGTGGCGAAAATCGTCCACCATGCCGTCGAGCAGACCAAATCCCTCGCCAGCCCGGCCGAGGCGCGACTGGTCAACGCGGTGGTCCGCAAACTTTCCGCCGCCCTCGCCCTGCCCGCGCCGACCCTGAATGTCAGCGCCGACGAACTCGGGGAGTATTTTTCGCACCCGGCGTGGCTGGTGAAGAACTGGCTGGCGCAATTCGGCCCCGAATCCACCCGCGCGCTCCTCGAGTGGAATCAGAAACCGGCCCCGGTCTATGCCCGCTGGCGCGGCGCCGATGGCACCCCGCTGCCCGATTTTCTCAAGACCACGCCATGGCCCTCCGTATATGAGGTCGAATCGCGCCGCTGGTCCGAGGTCGAGCCGCTGCTCAAATCCGGCCAGCTCTATCTACAGGATGCTTCAACCCGCATCCCGGTCGAACTGCTCGCGCTCCGGCCCGGCGAAAGCGTCATCGATCTCTGCGCGGCTCCGGGGGGCAAGAGTCTCCTGATTGCCGATACGATGAAGACCGGCCGGCTCGTCGCGGTCGACCTGCCCATCGATCCGGACAAGCCGGGTCCGCGGATCGAGCGACTGCGGGAAAATCTCTCCCGCACCACCGGGGTCGAAGTCGCCCTGGTGCAGGCCGATCTGCTCGAAAACATCAGCATGGTGCTGCGCGAACACCGGCTGCCCGACACCTTCGATGCCGTGCTGCTCGATGTGCCCTGCTCGAACACCGGCGTGATGCGCCATCGGGTCGACGTGAAGTGGCGGCTGCAGCCGGGCGATTTCAAGAAGCACCCGCAGCAGCAACTTTCCCTGCTCCACGCCGCCGCCCGCCTCGCCGCCCCCGGCGGCCGGCTCGTCTACTCGACCTGCAGCATCGACGCCGCGGAAAACGAACACGTCGTGCGCGCCTTCCTCGCGAGCAAGGCCGGCGGCCCGTTCACGCTGGAGAAGTCCGTGCTGAGCTACCCGTGGACCCACGGGCACGACGGCGCGGGAGCGTTTCTCCTGAAACGCAGCGCCTGACGCGCTGCGGGGGAAGCTGCAAGGTGAAGGTTGTAAGTTGAAAGACGGGCAGCCGCCGGTGTTGCCGCGCTCCGGTCTTTCAACCCTTGCCTCGCAACTTTCAACGGCAGCGGGGTCGCGCCGCGCTGCTACGGCACCAGCTCGAACACCCGCACGCGCCGCTCGGTCTCGGCGTTCCCTTGCAGGAACGTAAACGCAATCTCCTCCGCCTTCGCCACGAGCTGATCGTATCGCCGCAGGTCCCATTTCGCGACGGGCTCGCCGTTGATTCGCGTCACCAGATCGCCGCGCTGGACGCCCGCCGCCTCCGCTGCCGACGCGGGCACGACTCCGGCGACGCGCCAATACGCCGGCGTCTTGTTGAAGCTGACTCCCGCGCTGCGCTGCGGCGGCATGACGATGGGTTCACGCGCATCGCGATGGAACGTCACCCGATCGCGCTGCTGGTCGAAGCTCACGGCAAAATGTTTCAACATACCGCCGCCGATCGCGGAGAGTTCGTCGGTGATTTCCACGATCGGCCGGTGGAAGACCCGATCGCCGATTGCCAGCGTCTCGCCGAGCCGGCCGATCATCTGCGTGTGGTCACCGCTCATCGTGCCCACCGTCGCGCCGACGATCGGTCCGTGGGTGAACACCGGCGCCACTCCGATGGGATTGAGCGTGAAGATCGCATCACTGCCTGAATCGATCAGCGCCACCAGGGAGCGATCGCCGATCCGCACGGAAATCAGCGGCGTCTTCCGCGCGTCATCGAACGGGACGACCGTGCCCGGCACGAGCGGGGCGTTGCGCGCCGGTTGCAGCACGATTCGGCTGCCCGGGTAATCGAGCGTGAGGAGCGTCTCGCGGAAGAGCGGGAACCCCAGCACGCCGTCGATGCGCACGCCGAGATGCGCCGACAGCGGCGCGCAATCGTAGATCAGCACGTCGATGTCCGCGAAACGCGCCGCGCCCAGATCGAGCCGCCGCAACGCGCCGCGCGGCAGCTCCATCACCTTTCCGTCCGCCCCGCGCACGCGCAACGTCGGCGACTCGCCCGGCGCGATGGCACGGCCGGCGTAGCGTTTGGCGAGCGCAGGCGTCACCAGCGTGACCGACGAACCGGTATCGATCAGGAAACGATACGGGCCGTAGCGATCCCATTTCACCTCCAGCAACAGGTAGTTGCCGATCGCCTGCGCCGGCAGGATCACCAGCGGCGATGCCATCGTCGTCTGCCCCGGCTGCGCCGGACGCCGCGGGAGCGACGTCGAGCAGCCGGACTGGACCAGCGCGAGGATCAACAGACAGGCGCCAGGGGCCAGGGGACAGAGGGCGGAGGACAACAAACGAACAACCCGCCTCGCTCTGTCGGCTGTCCCCTGTCGCCTGTCTCCTGTCTCCTGTTTTCCGTCCCCGCTCATTTCACCGGCTTCGGCAGTTTGGTGCTCAGGGCCAGGGCCAGCAACGCCAGCACTGCTCCGGCCACGAACACACTCGTGCCGCCGTAACGCCAGAAAACGATTCCGGCGATCACCGGCGTGAACGCGCGCGCCAGCGCGCTCAAGGAGCGGAAAATGCCGAGGATGCGCCCCTGTTCCTCCGCGCCGGCATAGAGGGAGATGAGCCCGGTCGTCGACGGATTGACGAAGCCCGACCCGACCGCGAGCAGCGCGAGGCCCGCATAAAGCATCCATGGCTGCGCGGCATAACCGATCACGCCCATCCCGACGACCGTGAAAGCGAGCCCCGCCATCAGCACATGTGTCTCATCGGCCACGCGCAGCAGCCGTCGCACAATGAAGCCCTGCGTGACGACCGCGCAAAATCCGAGAAAGGCGAGCAGGATGCCGTTCTGGCGCGCGGTGTAGCCGAATCGCTCCGCCGCCAGAAATGTCAGCGCCGCTTCCATCGCGACAAACGCGATCGAGAACACGAATGCCACCAGGTTCGTCTGACGCACGGCCGGGTTGTCGAGGCCCAGGATCGCGCTGATGGGATTGCGCAGCCGCGGCTCGATCGCACCGGCCCGCATCGCCGGAGTAAGCGTCTCCTTGAACCGCGCCGCGATCCAGAAAAAGTTGATCACGCACAAGCCCAGCGCGAGCAGCGCGGGCACGGAGAACGGATTGAAGCCGAAGCGCGCGAGCCCCGGGAAACGCGCCACGAGGTCGAAGTGCACCGTGAGCGCACCGAGCGTCGGACCGGTCACCAGTCCGAGACCAAACGCCGCGCCCACGAGCCCCATCGCCTTTGAGCGCTCCTCGCGCGTCGTCACATCCGCCACCGCCGCCGTCGCCACCGAGAGGTTGCCGCTGAACCCGCCGCTCACGATGCGCGAGAGCAGGAAGAGCCAGAACGAGCCGCTGCACACCCAGATCAGGTAGCCGAAGGCGGTGCCGGCGACCGTGAGCAGGAGCACGCCGCGCCGGCCGCGCCGATCGCTGACGGCGCCCCAGAAAGGCGCGAAGACAAATTGCAGGATCGAGAACACCGACGCCAGCACGCCGCCGAAAAGCACCGGCGCGTAGTTGGCGATGCCGAAAGCCTGGGCCAGCGCGTCCGTCTGCGCCACGAGCCAGCCCAAGGCCCCGGTCCGCCCCTCGATTTTCAGGTAGTATTCGAGCAGATCCGGTCCGAGCGGAAAGATGATCGAGAACCCGATCAGATCGATATAGAGCGTGAGAAAGATGACGCCGAGCGAGAGCGGACGCGGGGGACGGGCGGAGGCGGAGGAGGAAACGGAGTTGGGCACGAAGGGAAGCCGCAGACCAAAGCGACTCCCCGGCGAAACGCCAAGCTCGGAGGCGATTGGTTATTGGTTATCGCTTATCGCTCATTGGGCGATTTCGGGAACGAGCGGCTTTTCCAAACAGCCCCATGAGCGATAACCAATCACCCATAACCAATCATCCCAGCCCCGCCTGCACCTTCTTGGGCAGCTTCGCCACCACGAGATCGTAGCTGCGCCGGATGCGGTCCTCGAGCTCCGGCGCCGGGAGCGCGGCGAGATCCTCGACTTTGACCCAGTGGCGTTTCGCGCAATACGGGGCCTGGATGATGCCGTCGATGTCGGTCAGCGCGTCGAACTCCTCCGGCGTGCACTTGAAAATCACGCCCGCGACCGTCTCGCCATCGAGCACGATCAAGAAAAACATCTTGGCCGCGACCTTGAAGACGAGGCACTCGCCCCACTGCTTCACCACGGTCGTGTGCGGCAACGCGAGAGCAAATTGGCGCAGGGCGGGCAGGCGCATGGCGGAATCAATCGTGAAGCGCGCGGAGTTTGTCGGCGAGATCCGGCATTTCGAATGGCTTGGCCAAAAAGCCGCTCACCCCCAGTTCGGTGCAACGTCCCATCGTGTCGCGCTCGCTGAATCCACTCATCACGACGACCGGTTGGTGCGGGTTGAGCAATCGCAGCGCACGCAACGTCTCCTCGCCCGAAAGTCCCGGCATCGTGAGATCCAGCAGCACGAGCTTCATGCGGTTGCCCTGCTCCGTATAGATCCGGAGCCCTTCGTCGCCGCTCGCTGCGGTGAAGAGCGTCATCCCGAGGCGGCGCAGCATCGCGGCCAGCACTTCGCGCACCGCCTCCTCGTCGTCGATCACCAGCACCGTGCCCTGCAGCGCGGCGCGGGTGTCCGCCGGCGCCGGCGCCGGCGCCGCCGGCGCCGCGGCCGCCTGAGCCTGCAACAACAGGCGGAAAACGGAGCCGCGCCCCGGCTCGCTCTCGACGAAGAGCGCGCCGCGGTGGCTTTGCACAATGCCGAGGACCGCCGCCAGCCCGAGGCCGCGGCCGGAAAACTTCGTGGTGAAAAACGGCTCGAAGATCCGCGCCAGCGTTTCCGGCGTCATGCCGCACCCCGTGTCGCTCACCTCCAGCGCCACATAGGCTCCGTTGGGCAGTTCCGGATGCCGCAGCGCCGTGCGCAAATATGCGGCATCCGCCTGGCGCAGGCTGGTCGTGACGCGGATTTCCCCCGCCTGCTCGCCGATGGCTTCGGCGGCGTTGAGCACGAGATTCATCAC
>Ga0163144_10006769_pt1 | contig 25222 bp, 20 predicted proteins | sample OliLak19BULKMAT1_FD_123175 | JGI IMG/M metagenome (GOLD analysis project Ga0163144, IMG submission 123175) | Freshwater microbial mat bacterial communities from Lake Vanda, McMurdo Dry Valleys, Antarctica - Oligotrophic Lake LV.19.BULKMAT1 | ecosystem: Environmental > Aquatic > Freshwater >... | reverse complement strand
GAATTCTGCCGCATCGCGCACGGTGGCGGCGGTGTGGGCGGCGCTGAGGAGGGCTTTCGAAGGGACGCAGCCGACGTTGAGGCAGTCGCCGCCCATGAATTGGCGTTCGATCAGGGCGACCTTGGCACCCAGCCCGGCGGCTCCGGCGGCGGTGACGAGTCCGGCGGTGCCGGCGCCGATGACGACGAGGTTGTATTTGCCGGAGGGGGTGGGATTGACCCAATCGGCGGGATGGACGTTGGAAACGAGCTTTTGGTTGTGCGCGTCTTCGGGTAGCACGGTGGTTGTGGTGTTCATGATCAGGAGATGAGGGTGGCGTCGAGAGCGGCCGAGCCTTTGCGGAGGATGTCACGTCTCGTTGTCATCGGGCTGTTCGGTCTTGGTATCAGGGGTTTCGGCGTCCTCGGGTAGGAGTTTTCCGGAAATGGCGCGCTTGGCGATGCGGGCGATCCAGATGGTGGCTGATTTGGGGTAATTGCGGAATGGTGAAGAATCTCCGGGGCGGGTGCCGGTTGTCATTTGGCCTTCTTTGGAAGGAATCTCCACGCTCCGGTGATCAGGATGAGGGCGAGCGGGACGCCGACGGCCCAGCCGAGCCAGTAGATACCGGTGAGCGCCGCGAGTCCGCCGCCGACGGCATAGGCGATAAAAAGGGCGATGCCGGGGCAGAGGCCGGGGCCACCGCAGGAGCCGGTGGTGCAGGAGCCATCAGAACAGGTGGCTGGTGGAGAGGTGTCGTTTTTCGGGTTCATGGGATTGTGATTTGATTGTTGGCGATTTCAGTTTGGTGTCCAAAGGTATGTCGGCGGGATGCAGGATGTTCTTAACAGAGCATCCAGGAACGGGTTCAGGGTTTCCAGAGGAGGGTTGCGGGAGGAGTGGTTCATTGCTTGTTGAGGTCCCAGTCGTAATCGGTATTTTCGATGGAGAGGCCGCCCCTTTCAATCACCTCGCGATCCGCCGGCTTGAAATAGGGAGTGACAAATTTCTCAACCGTGCCGGATTCGGCGGTGAAGTCGTCTTCGAACCAATCGAAGATCGGCGAGAGATGGAGAACCTCGTTTTCGGTATCTAGGCGATTCTTCGAGCTGTCTTGAAGAAACTTCCTGGCCTGTTCTTCGAGTTGCGCGTCAAGCTTGGTGGCTTGGAATGCCTCGGGCCGCAGCGCGGGGCAGCCGATGGATGCGCAGTTCACGGCGAAGTGGATGCGCGGGTCATCATAGTTTCCCCGGAGCAGATCGTGTTCGACGTGATCCAGGGTTTCAAACTTACCGAAAAGCCGGACGACTTCCTGCTTCCATGGACCTTTTAGGACGTTACCAATGTCCTTGATGCTTTTGAGCGGGTAATGATCGACAATGAGCTTCAGCGTGGCGGCGTTGTAGAGATTGATGAGGAACGCCATCTGCTGATCTTTGTCCCACTTCTTGAAAGTGGACTCCGGCACATCGGCAAGGGTGTCGAGATAGGCGTTCAGCTCAGCCGGGTCCTTTTTCAAGCCCGCGTAATCGACCATTTCGTCCTTCAGGTGCTTCTGGAGGATGCCGGTAAACGCAGAGTGGGATTGCTCGAATTCACCGGAAGTGGTGGCGACGGTGTAGGTTTTTTGCTTATCACCTGAACAGGATGGAAGCAAGGCGATGAGTGCCAGGAGGGCGGAGAAGGCGAATGTTTTCATAGGAATACAAGTGTTGGATTCGCGCAAGCCCCGTGGGACGGATGGCTTGCGATATAGGTGAGTCGCTTGAAAGAGGCGGGGGTTAACGGAAAAATGAAATCGGCAGGTTTCTAAAGTCCTGTGGCGCGGGGTCAGGAGGTGCCGGGGATGTGTTGCTTGAATCCGGGTATCGCTCAGGCGGACCGGGCACTCATGAGTCGCCGGATTCCTGAAATCCTAACAGCGGATTCAAGAGCGAAGCCTGGCGATCATTCGCGGAGGAACGCCGAGGTGATAGGCCACCAACATCAGTTGATGGCGGAGAAAGGTGCGGACTGTGCCGCCATTTTCCCAGCGGCGCGGCGAGGTCATGGCTTCCTGCTGGGCCGTGCGGACCGGGCCGAGCCGCTTGAGACGGCGGACTATGTGGAGGTCTTCCAATACCGGCCAATCAGGAAAGCCGCCGAGATGGCGGAAGATCCGGCGGCGGATGAAAAGCCCTTGATCGCCATAAGGTGTGCCCTGCAGACGACAGCGGAGATGGACGAGCGACTCAATCAACGGGGCTCCTGCCAAATCCCCCGCAAGTGCGAAACGGAACGCCCCGGCGCTGGTCCCGGGCGATTGCAATACCCGGCTGATCACTTGCGGATAGTCAGGCGGGGGTAGTGTGTCCGCATGGAGAAACAGAAGGAACTCCCCGGTCGCCATGGCGGCTGCCAGGTTCATTTGCGAAGCCCGCCCTTGGGGTGCGCTGATCACCCGGGCGCCTGCCAGTTCCGCCACCGCCACGGTGCGGTCAGTGCTGCCACCATCCGCGATGATGAGTTCATGCGGTGATGCCTGCTTCAGACGTTCCAATAGTTTCAACAGATGGGGCTCCTCATTCAGCGTCGGGACGATGACCGATAGCGTATTCCCTTCGGCGAGCCTCTCATTCGCGTCCGGTAGATCCTCAGCCACGTCCACGTCCGGGCGGACTTCCAACAACGCGGCATGCACTCCGCAAGTTGCGGCAGCGGCCAGCGATTGTTTCAACACCTGCGGGCCGCCCCACTCGATGTTCTGGAAAACCTCCGGACAAGACCGTGTCAGGCCGACCAGATAGTAGCCGCCATCCGCCGCAGGACCGAAGACGAGATCAGCCCGATCCAGCGAGTCGAAGGCCTCCGCCAGCAATGGCTCGTTGAGCGAGGGACAATCGGTTCCCATCACCAGCACGCGACGCGCCCCTTCGGAAAACGCCTGCTCCACGGCGGCTTGGAGCCGTTGCCCGAGATCGCCGTTTTTCTGAACGCGGCAATCGACCTTTCCGAGCCAGTTCCGCCCCTCCTCTGCGGATCCACCTTCCAACTGAACCCGTAATTTGGTGCCGGGATGCATCAGCGCATAGGCCGACGCCCTCCCGATCGCGTGACGGGCGAGCCGTTCGTGGAATGCCGTCGCGCCCATCGAGCCGAGTGCGGGAATCAGCCGTGTCTTGTTCCCTCCTTCGCGTGGTAGGCGGGTCATCACGATGATTGCGTCCTTCTGCTTCATTGCTTGTTCGGATTCCATGTTTAACCGGTGTATTTGATCGAGAGGCCTTGGAAAGGAACGATCGACAATGGGCTTCAATCATCCTGACCGTTTTTGCGTAAGCCCGAGAATTCGATGCCGGTGAGATCGGACATTTCCTTGTGCCATGTCGACAGGTCTTCCAGTTCGAATTTCCCGAGGTGGTCGTGGCCGCAAGCCCTCGCCATGACCTTCATCATATTCACCGCTGCGGTGTAGAAATTAGCGACCCGTTGGGCGGACTCGTCGATATTCACGAGAGCGCGAAGAGCCGGATCCTGGGTGGCAATCCCGGCGGGACATTTGTTCGTGTTGCAGATGCGGGCACCGATGCAACCGACCGCTTGAATCGATGCGTTCGCAAGCGCGATGCCATCGGCTCCGAGCGCCATCGCTTTGATGAAATCGGCCGGAGTGCGGAGGCCTCCCGTGATGATCAGGGTGACATCCCCGGATACTCCCCTCTTGTTCAGGTGATGTCTTGCCCGTGCCAGCGCGGGAATGGTCGGAACGGAAATATGATCGCGGAAAATGGCCGGGGCAGCACCTGTTCCACCTCCCCTGCCATCGAGAATGATGTAATCGGCGCTGGCAGCGAGCGCGAAGTCGATGGTTTTCTCCAGCCGGTTCGATGAGATCTTGAATCCGATCGGAATACCTCCGGTTAACTCGCGGACGTGATCGGCAAATCGGCGGAAGTCATCGGGAGTCGAGAGATCGGTAAACGCAGGAGGTGATTGCGATGGCGTGCCCGGTTCGATCCCCCGGACTTCGGCAATCTTATCCGTCACCTTGCATCCAGGGAGATGGCCGCCGGTTCCGGTTTTTGCAGCCTGCCCGCATTTGAAATGAAACGCCTGAACCTTCTCCAATAGTTCCTCCTTGTAGCCGATTTTACCTGAACCCAGCTCATAGAGGTAACGCCCGTTTTCCGCTTGCTCCTCCGGCAGCATGCCGCCTTCCCCCGAGCAGATCCCGGTGCCGGCCATCTGGGCTCCTTTGGAAAGGGCGATCTTCGTTTCCTGGGAGAGTGCCCCGAAGCTCATGTCGGATACGAAGAGCGGTATCTCCAGACGCAGCGGCTTCTTCGCCCTTGGCCCGATGACCAATTCCGTTCCTACCGGGACTTCTTGCTGCAGTGGCGCGGGATCCAACTGCGCCGTCATGATCTGGATGTCTTCCCACACCGGAAGACCGGTGCGAGGTGCGCCCATCGCTGTCATCGGCCCTTCCGAGCCCAGTTCATCGACGCCTCCGCGAGCGAGGCGGTGGATGAATTCGACATGGGGTTCGAGTTCGGTCGCCTTCGCCTCCGTTTTCGAGTGCTTGGGTTCATAGGCATCTTCCCCGTTCTTCCAGACAACGTCATGGGTTCCATCGCAGAACGGTTTCATCTTCGATGCTCCGCAGCGACACAGGGCAAAGTGTTCCTTGGAAGCGCCCTCGCCCCATTCCGTATTCCGAAGCTCAATCCCGCCTTCGATTCGCAGTGGGCCGTCCTTCACCAGGGACATTTTCGGGGGACGTTCCTGATCGCGGTGCTCGGTTTTCCCACGGGCATAACTCAACGCTCCCGAAGGACATTTGCGGACTTTTTCGACGAGTTCTTCATCGGTGAATTCACCTTCCTCGCGCCACTTGTCTGGCTTTCCGCTGGGGCAGAATCCCGCGTGGGAGCAGATCGCGATATTTTCGTAGAACGTGATCGGATCGCCCGGAAAAACGAGGCGCTCGTCGTCGCTGTTTTCGCCCCGTTCATCGGTGAAGCCCGCCTTTACGTGGCGACCGTCACAAAACGGCTTGTTCTTGGACTGGCCACAACGGCAGAGCGCCATTTCCGGGGTGGTTTGAATCTCACCGTCCACGCCTTCAAAAGTTGAAAGGTTTTCCACCCTGAGCGGACCGTCTTTGATGGGAGTGATGATGGGGAGTATCTTTTCTTTCATAAATTCATTTCGACGTTGTCTAAAAAACCGTCCCTATGCTCACCGCTAATGTATTGGGTGTGTAGCATTTTCCAAAATAACGTTCGAACCCACCGAATCCCTGACCGAGGGCAAGCATTGATTTGGAGTAGAGGCTTGAACGGACATAAGAATTTTGACTCCAGTATCGCGAACCATGCTCACGGTTTCCAGAGAGCGGTTTCGGGATAGAAGGCCTGCCAGGCGAACCAGAATACAGTGGTCGTTGGGATCTCTTTTCCATCGCTACCGGTGGCCGTGGCGAGGCGGGAATCGGGATCGTATTTCACGGTCACCCCACCGTGCCGGGCTTCCCGTTTTTCTGCGAGAGTTTTCACCGGGAAGGCGATGGCTTTTCCTCCCGCAATCACTCCGATTACCCAATCCTTTTTCGGCAACTCGTCGCGGGTCTGGGGCACAGGGAACATGGTGTTAGGGCTTTTGAAATAAGCGTCGTAGGCTTCGCCGTCGTAGTTCCGCCCGTGGCCGGTATCGGTCGAGAGCACCTCGCCGTCCGGATGTTTTTCCTTCCATGCCTTCCATGTCAGGTGGGCGGAAGGCAGCAGTTCGAGCCCACTGCCGGAAAGGGGTCCGCTGACTGCCTCCATTTTGAGCTGCGACCACAGCGACTCGCTCTGGCGGTCATACATCAGGACATCGCTCTGATAAAGCATCCCGGAGACTCCGAAGGTGCGGACCTCGTCCTTGATCTTGCGGTCGAAGATCATTGCGGTGCCGCAGAGCGGGCAGTAGGTGACGAGGATTGGCTTGCCGGCGATGGTTTCGTTGACGATCTCGTGCCAGACCAGGATGCGCAGCGGGTAGGCGCGGGTTTTTCCGTCGTGTGAGTAGCTGAGGACGAGGTCGTCGTCCTTCATGAAGTCCGCCTTATCGGGGGCGATGAACTTCGGCTTGTCGATGGAAGGGATGCCATCGCGGGGCGGGCCGCCGGAAAGGATTTCCTCAAGCGGAATCTTGAGATCGGTGAGCTTGAAGCCGTTGCGCTCCGGGGTTTCTTCGGCGCAGCCGGTGGTCAGGAAGATCGCGGTGAAGGCGAGCAAGGCTTGGATGGCGGAGGGTCGGGGTTTCATTTTCATAGCGGTGAGTCGTCGGGATCGGGGAGTATCTTAACAGTGCGGTGGTGGAGTGGCTCGAATTCGAGTAGAAGTTTGGCGTGGAAAAGCCCTCCGAGGTCTGTGGAACGGACGAGATGGAGGCCGGATGCACCTGCGAGGGCGCTCCATTCGGGGATTGATCGGTAGCGGACGCGCTCGGTCCACGAGCCGCCGCGCAGCGCGTTGGCAGTGACATCGACGGCGGCCAGGAGGAGGCGGAGCAGGTGCGTGCGGCCCCAGGATTCGAGTAGCACGACGCGATAGCGGCTGACGCGCGCCATTTCGGTAAGGGTGGCGAGCGGGTCGGCGCAATGGTGGAGGGCGTAGGTGGCGATGGAGGCGTCGAAATGGGCGTTTGGAAATGGGAGCCGGATGCCGTCGTAAGTCATTTGAGGGAAAGGCACGCGAAAGCGGTCTGCAACGTCGGCGAGGGTGAAACTGGGATGACGGAGGCGCACGGAGAGAGCCTCGGTGACGTATCCCTCGGAAGCGCCGAGGTCGAGGATGTGCGGGGATTCGAGGCCGGCTAATGCGGGAAGAATCTGCCAGGTCTTCCACGCGGCGCGCCTTCGCAGGAGGGGCTGGACGATGTGGTCAATCCGCCATTTCAAGGAAGGCCAGGTGAGCAGGGCAATGCCGGAAAGCGCGGCCCAACCGAGCCAGCCGACCCACACGAAAGGCCAGTAGGTGCCATCGACATAGAAAAAATAGGTACCCCAGGCACCGGCGGCGAGCCACAGCCAGGGCCAGCGCCAGCGGGGTGCGAGAAATGGCAGCAGGCAGAGTATGCCGCCCAAATACCAAGGGTGGATGGTGCGGCTGCAAAGAAGATAGGCGGCGAAGATGAGCGCGGCGGCGACCTCGAAACGCAGCGGCCGGACGAACTGGCGGATGCAGACGCCGAGCCATACCAGGCCGAAGAGTCCGGTGAGGGCAAGCGAGATGACAGGCCGGGGGTCGGTGGAAAAAAATCGCCAGCCAAGATCCCGGAGGACGAAATAGGGACCGGCGTAGAACTCGAAGTACGAGAGATATAGTTTCAACGACGAGCCGAGATGGCGGAGGGTTTCGGCATCGAAGGCGAGCAGTCCGGCTGCCGAGGCGAGGATGCCGGGCAGGGTTCTTTTCCAGCCGAAACGGGCGATGAGCAGTGGAAAGAGGACGAAGGGGACGAGCTTGATCCAGCCGGCGGCGGCCAGGGCGAGCGATGCCCGGCCGGGCTGGGCGGCGTGGACGGCTGCGATGGTGAGCAGGAGGAAACCGATCATGGCGGTCTCGGTATGTCCTTGGCCTAGGATAGCGAGGACGACGACCGGATTCCATGCGTAGAGCATGAGGTCGCGGGGCTTGAGGAAGCGGGCGACGGCGAGGATACCGGCGAACTCGACCAAGCCGAAGAGGAGCTTGAGAAGGACGAAGGCGGCGTGAAAGCCAAGCCCGCGGACCGATGCCGCGAGGAAGAAAAAGACCTGCGAGAGTGGCGGATAAACCGAGTGGAAACCCGAAGAGTTCATCCGCTGGAATTCGACGAGGTGCTGCAGTTCGGCGTAACGCGGATCGGAGGGAAGGTAGCGGTAGGGGCTGTCCCCGAGATGGGTGACGAGGCCGTCCCAGAGGTAGCGGTAGGCGTCGTCGGAGAGGACGGGAGGAAATGGCAGGACCACGAGGCGGAGCAGCAGCCCACCGAAGAGGACGACGGGCATCGTCAGTCCGTCGCGCAGCCACCAGCGGACGGTGAGAGCTGCGGCGGCCCATCCGAGGACGACCCACGACCAGGCGGCGGGCGATTCCCATAAGGCATCAAGAGACAGCAATATGGCGACCGCCCCCACCATCAAGGTAGTGAGGACGATCGCCACCGTGCCATTCCCGGGGCTGCTGAACCAACCGTGAAACCGCGCCCCGGGGAAGTTCATTGCTTGTTAAGATTCCAGCTGTAATCGGTGTTTTTGATCGAGAGGCCGCCCCTTTCAATCACCTTGCGATCCGCCGGCTTTAAATAGGGGGCGACAAATTTCTCAACCGTTCCGGATTTGGCGGTGAAGTCGCCTTTGAACCAATCGAAGATCGGCGAGAGATGGAGAACCTTGTTTTCGGCATCGAGGCGATTCTTCGAGCTGTCTTGAAGGAACTTCCGGGCCTGTTCGTCGAGTTGCGAGTCAAGCTTGGCGGCTTGGAATGCCTCGGGCCGCAGCGCGGGGCAGCCGATGGATGCGCAGTTCACAGCGAAGTGGATACGCGGGTCATTGTAGTTTTCCCGGAGCAGACCGTGTTCGATGTGATCCAGGGTTTCATGCTTACCGAAAAGCCGGACGACTTCCTGTTTCCACGGACCTTTCGCAACGTTGCCGATGTCCTTGATGCTCTTGAGCGGGTAATGATCGACAATGAGCTTCAGAGTCGCGGCATTGTAGAGATTGATGAGGAACGCCATCTGCTGATCCTTGTTCCACTTCCTGAAAGTGGGCTCCGGCACATCGTCAAGGGTATCGAGATAGACGTTCAGCTCAGCCGGGTCCTTTTTCAAGCCCGCGTAATCCACCATGTCGTTCTTCAGGTGCTTTTTGAGAACCGCAGTGAATGCGGCATGCGATTGATCGATCTCCTGTTGGGAGCCGGTTGCTTTGTAGGAAGTCGCCTTTTCCGCAAGAGAGCAGCTCGTTAGAACCGGGAACAATGAAAGGGCGATGGCGATGGTGATGTTTTTCATGATTTGGAATCTTTCTGACACAGGTTCGTCGTTCCGGATTGATGCCCCTTAACAGATATTTAAATGATTCAGTCACCTGACTTCGCGAAAACTCCGCAAGCGGGTCTCCTGACGAACATGAACAGCGACGAAAGGGCGGAAGGAAGACGCAATGAAAATGACCCCGCCCCTCGGAAGAGGCGGGGCCATCGGGTTCCTACCAATTATACCACGGAAGTCCTAGTAACAGCGGCGGTAGCCTCGGCCTCGACCGCGGTCGCGGTAAGTGTCGCGCCGATAGCTATAGCCGGTATTGAAAGTGTCGCCCGAGGCGATGCGGATGACCGGGCTTGCGGAGAGCGCAGGGACGATGCCCTGGCTGGCCGCGGCGGCGGTCGAGCCCGTGCCGCCCTGGTCTGCGGATGCCGTGGCGCCGGTCAGGGCGAGCGATGAGGCGATGATGAATGCGAGTCGATGTTTCATGATGTTTTTGTTTTCGTGGTTTCAGTTCAATGAGTGAGTCGCCGGAAGGCGACCGAGCATTAACACCTAAAATGATTTCGATGCGCCGCATGAACTGGCGGTCGATCCGATCCTTCCAGCACCACATCAGGCGAATGCGGTACACCAAGGCACCGCTGCCGCGGCGTGGGTGTTCGATTTCATTTATTCTTAGGTTTTTCGGTGAGTAGTTGGCGGAACCGTTCCGGGTCGGCCGTGGGGAGCTGGCAGACGAAATTTTCACAGAAGTAAGCGGTGCTTTTACCGTCGGTGCGGGCGAGCGATTGATAGAACTCGGCATGGGTGGAGAGGTAGGCCTGACCTTCGGCTCCGTCTGCGAGGAGGATGGACTGGTGCGGGCGCGGGTGCTTGCGGGCGATGGCGAGGAGTGCGGCGGTGGACTCGGCGGCCGGGTCCCCGGCGATGACGATTTGGGCGGGCTTGGCGCGTGCGGCATCGAGGGCGACGAGCAAGAGAGGCGCGGAACCGGGGGCTTGTTTGATCTGTGGGCCGAAGGCGCGCAGCAGGAGGATGGCGCGTTCGCGGCGTTCGGGTTGGTCGAGCATGGCGGAGAGACGCAGGAGGTTGAGGGCGGAGACTGAGTTTTCGGAGGGTTCGGCGCCGTCTTGAGCTTCCTTGACGCGGAGCAGGACGTTTTTGTCTTTGCCACTGGATGCATAGTAGCCGCCGTTTTTGGCATCGAGGAAAAGGGCGTCCTGTTTTTTCTGGAGCTCGTCGGCCCAGGCGAGCCAGCGGTGGTCGAACCCGGCCTCGTAGAGGTCGAGCAGGCCCTGGATAAGGAAGGCGTAGTCGGCGGCAAAGCCATCAATGGCGGCGGGGCCGTCGAGGTAGCTGCGGAGGAGGACGCCGCGTTTCTTGTCGTAGAGATTTTCCCGGAGGAAGGTGGCGGCGCGGGTGGCGGCTTTCAGGTAAGCGGGGTCGCCGAGCTCCTGATGGGCACGGGCGAAGGCGGAGATCATGAGGCCGTTCCAGGCGGTGAGGATTTTCTCGTCGCGGTGCGGGTGATGGCGTTTTTCGCGGGCTTCGAAGAGGGTTTCGAGGGCGGAGTCGAGACGTTGCGTGGCGGTTTCCGGTTTGAGTTCGAACTTGGCGGCGGCCTCGGCATTGCTGTGGCGGCGGATGAGGGTGTTGGTGCCGGTGAGTTCGCCGTGAGGGTCGCTGCCGGGAGGGGTGTTGCCATCGGCCTCGATGCCATAGACGTAGTTGAAGAGCGGGGCGGCATCGCCAAGGAGGGAGTCGATTTCCTTTTTCTCCCAGATATAGAACGCACCTTCGGTTTTGTGGGGGGCATCGGGGCTGCGGAGGCTGTCGGCGTCTTCGGCGGAGTAGAACGCGCCTTCCGGGTGGGTCATGCGGCGGGTGACGTAGGCGAGGGTGTCACGGGCGGTGGCGTAGAGGGAATCGTCGCCGCTGAGGCGGGCTGCATCGAGGTAGGCGGTCACAAGCTGCGCCTGGTCGTAGAGCATTTTTTCGTAGTGGGGAATGTGCCAGTATTCATCGACGGAGTAGCGGTGAAAGCCGCCGCCGAGGTGGTCGTAGATGCCGCCGTCAGCCATCTTGCGTAGCGTGGCGGTGGTCATTTTGAGAGCCGCTGTGCCTTTTTCGGAATCGGTTCCGTGGACTGCGGCGAAGTGGAGGAGGAATCCGAAGTTGGCGGGCTGCGGGAATTTCGGTGCGGGGCCGAAGCCGCCGTATTCCTCATCGTAGGATGCGGAGAGCTGTTCGAAGGCTTGTTCGAGGGCGGTGGCTGGTGGGAGATCTTCGGCGGGAGCGTCGGTGCCGGAGGTGAACTTGCGGAGGCGTTCGGTCATTTCTCCGGCGCTGGCGCGGATGTCTTTTTCGTCTTTTTTCCAGGCAGCGGCGAGCTGTTGGAGAACGCTTTTGAAGCCGGGGCGGCCGTGGGCATCTTCAGGCGGGAAATAGGTGCCGCCGACGAAGGGTTTGAGGTCGGGGGTGAGCCAGACGCTCATCGGCCAACCGCCCTGGCCGGTGGTGGCCTGGACGAAGGTCATGTAAACCTGATCGACATCGGGGCGTTCCTCGCGGTCGAGTTTGATGTTGATGAAGTGTTCGTTCATCACGGCGGCGATTTCCCTGTTAGAAAAAGACTCGCGGGCCATGACATGGCACCAGTGGCAGGTCGAGTAGCCGATGGAGAGGAAAATGGGCTTGTTCTGCTTGCGGGCGGCGGCGAAGGCTTCCTCGCCCCACGGATACCAATCGACAGGGTTGCTGGCGTGCTGGCGGAGGTAGGGGGATTTCTCGTCGGCGAGGCGGTTGGTTTTGGCTGCGGGGTCGGCGGTTTCTTCGGCGCAGGCGGTGAGTGAAAGGATGAGAGGGATGAGGGTGGTTGCGAGTTGGATTAGTTTGGTTTTCATTTTTCTACTTTGGTTTTTTAACGGTAAGTCCGAAGCGGTTCCTGCAGCATGCGCCCGAACTTTCGATTGTAAGGATGCGCTTTGTGAGTTCTTCCGCTGTCCCGGAACATTGGCCGGCCTTCGTTTGCCCATTTGAAAATGGAGCCTTCGAGATTCATCGTTTCCTTCGCCCCGGCGGCGATCAGGCGGCGGGCGAGAACGGATGAGCGGTAGCCGACCGAACAATAAAGCACGACGGGTTTTGAGAAATCGATTTTGCCGATGAGTTGATCGGATGTTGCGTCAGGCGAAACTTGGATGGCTCCGGCCAAGTGGCTCACCGCATACTCGTCGGGTTCCCTCACATCCAACAACTGGGGATGAACGCGGGCGGGAACCGCCAACCACGTAGCCAGATCCGAAGTGGAAATTTGTGGCACATCGCTGAACTCCGAGGAAACCTTGCGGGTCATGGTTTCCAGCTCCGCCTCGGGGTTCGACGGTTTGTGGCAGCCGGCGAGAATCGCAGTTGATAGGCAGATGATGTTCAGGATTTTCATGATCGTCCCTTTGGGTTTGAAGTCGTCGGACCGGTCCAGGGCGTCTTCAACATTCCCGGCACCGATTGTTTCTCCGGCGAGTCGTATTCATCCAACCCGATGTGGATGGACGAGGGTTTACGATTCATACGGAAACTGCCGAACACGCGGTCCCAGATGGAGAGCAAGGACGAATAGTTGGAATCCGTCTCAGGCTGCCAGCGCGAGTGATGCACCTTGTGCATGAATGGAGTGACGATGAAGAGACGCAACACACGATCCCATCTTTCCGACACACCGATATTGGCATGGTGGAACTGGACGACGGCGAACATGAGGAGTTCGTAAAGGGCGAGCTGCGGTAAGGTGACACCTGTTAGGATGATGACGGGAACACGGAGAACCGATGACATGAGGATCTCACCGATGTGGAAACGGTTCGCGGTGGTGACATCCATGTGCGGGTCCGAGTGATGCATCCGGTGAAAGCGCCAGAGAAACGGGATGCGGTGGTTCATCCGATGCCAAAGATAGGTCCAAGCATCGAGCATGAGGATGGCAAGCGTCCATTCGACGACCTCTGGCACCGCCTGCATGTTGAGCAATCCGAATCCGTTTCGCGCCGCCCATTCGGACGCGAACCACCAAAGCCCGATAAACCCAAGCGTGGTCATCAGGCCGTTGGCCACGCCGAGAAGGACGTTTCTAAAGCCATGCCGGAGCCGCCGTCTGCCCTTCGGAAACGAGAAGAACGGCTGGATCGTTTCCCACGCCAGCAGACCTACCAGCACCGACAGGGCGAGAAGCGGCTTGGCATCTGGGAGTTGAATGATGGCGGGTGTCATTGCTGGCTTGTTTCGGCGTCAAGGGAACATACCTCGGAACGGGCTTGCGACATCGAATCTTATCAATGGGAACTTTCCTCCCGCCGACACCGAAGGCTACTACTTCAGTGCGGAGTTTCACGCGGAACAGCCAACCAACTCCCCCTCCAGCGCGCCGGAGCAACTACTGCCGTGGCCGGCGGTGCAGCCGAGGCAATGGTTGGCGGTGAGGATGAGTTGGGCCGCCATTGATTCCGGTGTGACATCCCAGAGGAAAAGCAAGTCGTTGTCTTTCTTCTGCTGCATGCGGAGCATCTGGTTGAAGTCGCAGTCATAGACCTCGCCGTCATAGCCGATGTTGATGGTGGAGCGGCACATCAGTCCCTCGACGGTGGCCGGGTTGAAGCTGTCGGCGAGCAGCTCCATGTATTCATCCCACTGGCCGTTTTCACGGAGCTCAACGGCGAAGCGGGCGATGGGTAGGTTGGTGATGGCGAAGAGGCGGGTGAAAACGATGCCGTAGTGCTTCTTGAGTTCCCGTTTGTAGTCGGCCTCCAACTCAGATTGGTCCGGCGGGAGTTTCGCGCCGAAAGGGTTGAACACGAGCGTGAGAGGGAGAGTGGTGCCGTAGCCGACCGCGTTGAGTTTCTTCAGGGCGGAAATGCTTTTGTCGAAGACCCCGTCGCCGCGCTGGGCGTTGACGTTTTCCGCGGAGTAGCAGGGCAGCGAGGCGACGACCTCGACCTGGTGCTTCGCCAGATACTCTGGCAGGTAGGCATAGGATTTCGTTTCGATGATCGTGAGGTTATTTCGATCAATGACGTGTGAGCCGACCGACCGGGCGGTTTCGACAAAGTAGTTGAAAAACTCACTGATCTCCGGCGCGCCGCCGGTGATGTCCACGGTCGCAGGTTTGTGTTCGAGTATCCACGCGCCGACCTTGTAAGCCACCTCTTCGGTCATCATCTCGGTGCGGTGAGGCCCGGCATCGACATGGCAGTGGGTGCAGGTCTGGTTGCACTTTCGGCCGACATTGATCTGGAGCGTCTCAAAGCGTCCGCGGGTGAGCGGAACGCCGTGGGCGTGGAGCTTTTTCTGGAATGGATTCATAAATGGGAGCTGGGAAACGACTGGATACATAGGTTGGTCGCTGGATCCTGCTGGCTCTTAACGAAGAAATTTTTCATCCCGTCCCTTTTCATGGGGAAATCCTGTCGTTTACGGTCGGCACCTGTTTCCTGCACGAACTGCGGCTAGGTTTCCTCCGGACAGTGGAATGGATGAAATTCACGATGCGAATCCTGACCACTTTGAAATCTCTCCGTAGAATATGCGGGAAATGTGAGATCGCGGTAAGCTGCCCCATTTGTCTGTCGAAAAACCGTATCCACGTTGATTGTGGTTATTCAGTAGTCTGGTGAGTCCCACCAGGATTTATCCGGGTGGTTTTTCGAAGGGGTGTATCTTGCCCGCTCCGTGATCGATTTGAGGATGGTTTCCATAATATTCCTCGGAATTTGATTTAGCTTCTGCCATTGAATCAGGATAGATGTTGTTCCAATGATTGTGAAATCTGGGTAAAACCTTTCGGCTCGGCCGATGGCGCGTCGGTCATCAATCGCAACTGAGTAGTGACGAGGTTGAGCTAAAGCGAAACACATTGCCTCTCCATCTCCACCAAGGCCAAAGTCTGAGGTCCATTGAACAAGAAGGTCGAACTCCTCGTCTGTCTCCGGCTCCACCAGTTGAAGAACCCCTGAGTCGATGAAAGGAGCCAGAGACACAGGAATGACTTCACCAGTGGTCTGGTCTTTCAGTAATTTGACTTCATTCACAACAGAAGGACAAACAACAAACTGCTGGTCAACTCCCTGCAGTATTTCCCCGGCTTTCCCCGAAGCTAGAATGTTCAGTAAGACGGAAGCATCCGTGATTATGATTTGACCCATGATGAAAAGTGCTTGGTGGCTAGACACGTTCAAGAACCTGACTCACGTCTAAAGAAATGGATTCAAAGCCATCTTCTTGGTCTTGGTCTGCCATCAGGGAGAGGCGTTCAAGTTCGTCTCTTGCCGTGACAAGATCCGACCTCAGGTAACGAGCTAGCTGGGACTCGGTAAGCTGACTTTGTTCTTGGCGAAACGCCTCCATAGCGAGCATTCGGTAGCGAAATGGGAGCATCGGTTCACGATCTCTGCTATCTTGAAGACCCAAAGTTCTCCTGGCTTCATCAGGTCGAAATCCCTTCTGTGCCTTCAGCTTATCCCAAGTGCCCAAGCTCAGGCGCTTTAGATCCTCAAGGCGACGGAACATTGCTTCGACAGAAACACGATAACGATGTGCCAGAGTGAGGACATCTGCCACAGTGACGGCTCCTTTCCCGTGCGAGGAGATTAATGAGCTTAGACTGCCATTGACTCCAACCCGGGGCATCAGAAAGTTTTTCGCAAACGAATCGGCTAATTTTTCATCGTAGGATTTACCCCAGTTCGAACCATTCCAGAACGAAACGTCAGCGAAATAACGAGTCGTCAAGAAATGGCCGTATTCGTGTGCCAAAGACCAACTCGCCCGGTGAGGAGGATGCTCGCGATTAATGGCAATACATCCTGAGAGTTCTTCGCTATAGGCGTAAATTCCACTAATGGTTTGAGGTAGTTTGAGATAAAATATTCTCAGACCTACGGACTGTTCTAGGAGGGCTCTCAGATCTTGGATTGGGTTGTCTCCGAGGGAGAGCCGCCTACGTTCTTCCGCTGCGATTTCCTCACCCCGTTGTTCAGCCGTGCTGCCGGGAATCCGAATTTCGTAGGGCTCAGGATATGACTGCCGGGGCCTAACTCCAGTCACTTCTTCCAACTGGCAATAGTCTCGCGCCAAAGATTCTAGCTCCGAAACCCCTTTGGCGATCTCGTTTGAATAATCGTCGTCTCGTTGAGTCGAACGAAACTGGGGAATCAATGGAGCGTGGGAAGGTTTTCCGCCTAGCCAATCGGAGAGTGGTTTTTCGTAGAGTCTTCCAAATGCGGATAACTCACGGCTGCTGACCCGGCGCTCACCCTTTTCGATCGCAACGATCGTGGTGCGAGCGACCTCCAACGCCTTCGCAATATCGCTTTGGGTCATCCCCGCAGCCATGCGAGACGCCTTGAGTTGTGAGCCAAGCCAGACGGGGTCCAGGGAATCTATGATCTTTGACATGGTATCGAATTTTATGCGGCGAGAATTTGGGCTGAGAACGCATTCCACTCATTGGTGAATTGATTCTGAAGTAGTCCCAATTTCTCAAGTAGTTGTTTCTCCGGCAGCCCGGTGGCTCTTCCAATACCGGGGAGATGAAGTCCTAGTTCGGGGTATTCCCATGCCAGTGCTGATCCGCTGGGAGTCATTGCGAGGCAACTAGAAATTCTGCGGGTGTAGGCGTTCATGGAGTGGTAACCCTGTGATAGAGGTAGTTTTCCAGGCAATCCGTTTTTCAAAAAATCGAATTGGTAGTCATCTCCACTATCCGACATTCCGGCAGTGAAGAGACTAGAGCGCCTCACGAGGCAAGAAGGGCATTTACCACATTGCGATTTCTTGTAAGGGAAGTTCGGAAAGCGCTCACAAGAGAAGGATCTAGCGATCAGGGCGCGGTGCTCCTCAGTGTTAAATACACGTTTCAATAGCGCTGACTTGGTTTCAAAAAGGGATGGTTGAACAATATGAGTTTCATTTCCCAAGATTCCAGATGCAACCGCCGAGATTTCATTCAGAAATAGAGGGTGCACGGATAGGCTGTTTTGACCTGATAGCTGCGCAGTGGTACTTGAGAGGTTAAATGCACCGATTCCATTTTCGTAGAGATGGAGCGTTTCATTGGAAACAAGATGAGAAGCCAGAAGTCCGAAGGCGACATGGATCCATCCACGGGCTCGTTGAGTTGATTCTCTTCCTTGTCGCGTCTTATCTTGGTCTCCTTTCAGTCCATACTCACAGATGAGATGATCGACATTGTTCCTAGTGGTTCGCCGAAGAGCTTCGGCCAAATCTCTTTGTTCACAGTTTAAGCGATTGTGGGTGCTCCCGGACACCAATAAGAGGTTTTTTGAATTATTGGCGATAAGGTCAACAGCTCCTGCTAGAGAATCCAATCCTCCGCTGAATAAGAGGACATTTTCGGGTTCGGATTTAATCGTTGGCGATTGGATTTGCTGCTCTTCTTCGAACTCACCATTGCGAAGAGTAAAGGCTAGGGTCCAAGTGTCGGAGGTTAGATAATTCAGGGCGTCTTGAACGTCTTCTCGAAATACCTGCCAAATTTTTGGATCGGCGACTGGAATCGTTACTTTGATTCGGCGGGACCAATGGTCGTAGTTTCCTGCTCCTTTTGGGCTTCTAGATGCCAACCGGTCTGCCGCGTAGCAAAAGAGAGCCACTCGGAGCCAATCAACCTCTGAAGGCCTGAGGGATCGAGATGCGAGTGATGCGAACTGTGACAGATCCAACCTCAACTCTTGCCGATGTTCTGCAATCTCACTCATGGTCTCGATGGACAGACGATGCAGATCCAGTCGGTTTCCCGCTTGAAAAACGAACTGACCAGCAATCTCAGGAGACGGATGCCGTTTGGTGGTGAAAGCTTCAACTTGCAGAGGGGTATCCGCAGCGCGTCTTGCTGACTTTTTGATGATGGCGGTTTTCATTATCCGATGATGCTGGAGGTGAGGGAATCTGCGGAATTGGAATCAATTTCGGGAAGTGCCTCTCCGGGAGAGTGAAAGCTCTTTGGAGGGCGTCCGCTGGGGGTCTCACAAGCAATTTTAATAAGACTTTCCATGGCGCTTTGTGATAAGGACTTCAGCTCATCCCCGACACTGGTGATTTCCGATACAGCTCGTTTTTGGTGATGACAAAGATACTCAGGCAACTGGTGGTCAATCGCTTTTGCTTGCACGAACCTAGAGGCCAGTAGGCTGACAACATGGCTATAATCGGCGCAGTGACCTTCCTTATTCAGCTGTCCACCAATTCGAAGAAGAGCCATTTGAGCCATGACGCAATTCGAGTTTTTATTCTCGCCTGAAATTTTGTTTAACGAGGCCCAAAGAATGTTTTGGTCATAACTGAGTAGGCTCTGTGAATGGTCAATGATACACTCAATCCCTTGTCGAAGCCAAGGAACCGGATTTGAGCTGAGATCCCGTGCTAAGCCAGCAACCAAGTGCTCTGCAACGTCCGACATTGGCGCGCCGTCCCTCGCCAGGCTATACGTGGTTCCGTAGCATTTTTTCCGTTTTGGAAAGTCTTGTCCGTCCGTTGGCATGGACTCAATTTGTCAAATAATTTCAAGATGTCAAATTAAATCTGACAATGTCAGGATGTAATTTGATTTTCAAGCCAGATGTCAGTTTTCTGCCGACGCGAGTCCAAATTGCGTCGCACACTTGTGTAGTGGGATCACTCGGCCCGCCGAAAGAGTTGTTAATATCCCAGCGCCTGGGAACGACTCATACACAGCACATCATCCGATCTGCTCCCTGAATTCCTCAAGAACAATCTCCCATGCGTGCCCCATCTCCCGCCGTTCAGCCGGCACCCAAATCCCCGTCGCCTACTCTCAAGGAATCCCCGCCAGAAGGCGGAAGGCGATCCAGGATTCTGCTTGTGACTCCCGAAATCTGCGATAGCAGCCTTCTCGCGTCCGAGGGCAGTCAGTCTCTCTGCGTGAAAGCGGGCGGCCTGGCCGATGTGAGCGCCCTGCTGCTGGACTCTCTCACCAAGGCGGGTGCCGAGGTGCATGTGACCCTTCCAAATTTCCGCTCACTCATCGAACCAAGTCCGAAAAATCGCCACAGGTCATACCTCGGGCATCCTCAACTCCCTTCCAGACAACCGTTCTCCCAAGCACGATCCGTCCATCCATCGGCGCGAACTTTACCGAAGTGTTTCCCCTGCAACATGGACATCAACTAACAACCCATAAATCCAATGAATCCCATAACTAACAAAAATGCTTTCGGTGCGCCCGGAATCGAACCCCGCTGGACATCCAGCGCCAAGGAAGGAGTCGGCACCGCCTACTCCAGCAGTGCCAATGTCTGGTTCACCCTCAGTCACGGCATCGTCAACGAAGTTTATTTCCCGCACGTCGATACCCCGAACATCCGCGACCTACAGTTCCTCATCACCGATGGTGAAACTTTCTGTCACGAGGAAAAGCGCGAGCTGCTCCATGAGATCGACTACCCGGAGGAAAACGCCTTGCTCTATCGGCTCACCAACTCCGATCCGGATGGACGCTACCGCCTCGTCAAGGAGATCATCGTCGAGCCGCATTCGTCGGTTTTCCTGATGCACACACGTCTGGAAATCCTCGATGAATCCCTGCGCGGCAAGCTCCGGCTCTACGCCCTGCTTGCCCCGCACCTCAAAGGCACAGGATGCAACAACTCCGCCTGGTTGTGCCAAACCGGAAACCGGAAACTCATCGGTGCCCAACGGGAGGCCATGGAAATGTCCTTCGGTTGCGAACCGGATTTCGCACGCCGCTCGGTCGGCTTTGTCGGCGCCAGCGATGGCTGGACCGACCTGATGGAAAATTTCCAAATGGACTGGGAATTCACCGACGCGCTGGATGGCAATGTCGCCATCACGGGAGAAATCGACCTTTCCGAAGGCATGGAATTCACCCTCGGGATCGGCTTCGGAGAAACGCCTCACAGCGCCTGCACCCACCTCCTGCAGGCGTTCGCCACGCCGTTTTCCGACCTGCGGGAAAAGTATATCAAGCAATGGCAGCGCACGCGCCCCAAGCTCGACTTGAGCGAACACACAGCGGATGGGGGATCCATGTTCCGCCTCAGCCAGTGCCTCCTGTTAGCCCATGAGGACAAGCTGTTCCAAGGAGCCTTCGTGGCATCGCTCAGCATTCCATGGGGCGAGACAAAGGACGACAGCGACCTCGGCGGCTATCACCTCGTCTGGGCGCGGGACATGGTCCAGACGGCCACCGCGCTGCTCGCCTGCGGGCAGGTGGAATCTCCCCTCCGCGCCCTCATCTGGCTGGCCTGCGTGCAGGAAGATGACGGCAGCGTGCCCCAAAACAGTTTCATCAATGGCGCGCCCTATTGGCCCGGCATTCAGCTCGATGAAGTCGCCGCTCCGGTCCTGCTCGCCTGGCGCTTGAGAGAGGCGAAAGCGCTTCGCCAGTTCGATCCGTGGTCTCTGGTGTCGCAGGCCTCACGGTTTCTGATCCTCCACGGTCCCGTTACCGCCCAGGAACGCTGGGAGGAAAACTCCGGCTACTCGCCATCCACCCTGGCGACGGTCATCGCCGCCTTGGTTTGCACCGCTGATTTCGCATCCGACCGCAAGGATCAATCAACTGCCGCTTTTCTGCTAGATTACGCCGATTGGCTTGCGTCCCACTTGGAGGATTGGATGGTCACAAGCTGTGGGGAATTGGTCGAAGGCATGCCCCGCCATTATCTCCGCATCACTCCAGCAGACCCAAAAAAAAACCACGCCACGGCCGCCCCGGACACGGCGGAAATCCAGATCGCCAACGGTGGTGGCAGTCATCCTGCCCGCAATGTCATCGGTGGTGATTTCCTCCATCTCGTCCGCATCGGCGTGCGCCCTGCGGATGATCCCGACATCCTCGCTTCCATCGCAGTGATGGATCGGATCATCAAACGTGATTTGCCCCAAGGTCCCGGTTGGCGGCGTTACAACCACGACGGCTACGGCCAAAAGCCCGACGGCGAAGCCTTCGATGGCACCGGAGAAGGCCGCTGCTGGCCCATTCTCACCGGCGAGCGCGCCCATTACGAACTCGCGGCAGGTCGCGATCCCATGCCATTCGTCAGGGCGATGGAAGAATTCGCCAACGTGGGCGGCATGCTCCCGGAACAACTCTGGGACGCCGCCGATCTTCCCGATGGAAGCATGAAAGGCGGCGGCCCAACCGGAGCCGCGATGCCGCTTTGTTGGTCGCACGCCGAGTATGTCTCACTCGTCCGCAGCCATCGCGATGGCAGGTGTTTCGACCGGATCGAGTCGGTGCATCAGCGATACGCGAAAAAGAAATCCCGCAGCACGGTGGAGATCTGGACATTCGCCCACCGGCTCCCCCGCATCGCCACCGGAAAAACCCTGCGCCTCATCCTCGAAGCCGATGCCCTCGTCTCCTGGACCGCCAATGACTGGGCCACCACCCATGAAGTGGCAGCCACGCGGATCGACTCCCTGGATCTATGGTTTGCCGATCTGCCGGTGAAAAAACATCCCGAGGCGATCAAGATCGAATTCACCTTCTTCTGGAACGAAGCCCAGCGCTGGGAAGGCAGCAACGAGTCCGTGGTGCTCGGCATTCCGAAGTAGCTTTCGCGGAATTCTCCATTGCCCCCGAAAGGCAGGCAGCCCACCCGCCAGAAAACTGTAGCCAAGAATTCTTGGCAAAGCAGTCCGGAAAGCTAGGCAAATTGCCAAAGGAGAACGCTTCGAAATCGATGACGCGGGGATAGGCGGACGCACCGGCGGTGATCAGCTTCGGACGTAACGAGCGAGCAGTTGCCTTCAGTTCATCGTAATCGGTACGCTCCTCCTCCGCGCTCACTCCGTAAAGGGTGACATCATAGAATCGACCGGAAAAGTTCGCTTTGTGGCCGTGAGTGAGCTGTCCGCCGTGGGCGAGATCCATGGTGAAAATCTTGTCTCCGGGATTGAGGACGGAGAAATAAACGGCGGCATTCGCCTGCGAGCCGGAGTGCGGCTGGACGTTGGCATGCTCGGCGCCAAAGAGCTGTTTCACCCGGTCGCGGATTTCCTCGTCGCGGATGGCGGAAAAAACCTCGGTGTCATCCTGAATTTCGGTGTGCATAAGTTGGGTGGGATTGGTTTCAGACAAGTAAGGCGGGAGAACTCCGCAGGCCGAGCTGGCGGAAGATTTCCACGGTCGCGGAGGATTGGTTGAGTGTGTAGAAATGGATGCCTTTCACGCCATTGTCCAAAAGGTTGGAGCATTGCGCAGTGGCGTAGTGGATGCCGATGCGGCGGATGGCGGATTCGTCGCCATTTCCCCTCGCGAGAGCACGTTGGAGCTTCGCTGGAAAACGTGAGCCGCCCGCGAGGTCGGCCATGCGGCTCATGCTGGCTAGGCTGGTCAAGGGCATGATGCCCGCAAGTATCGGAGCGCGAATCCCTGTGAGTTCACAGCGGTCGCGGAAGTCGAAAAAATCGTGGTTGTCGAAAAATAGCTGGGTGCAGATGTAGTCCGCTCCGGCGTCGATTTTTGCCTTGAGCCTATCCATTTCGAGCATCCGGTTGGGTGTGGCGGGATGACCTTCGGGAAATCCCGCGACTCCGATGCCGAAGTCGTGCCTGTGCGTTTCCGAGAAACGGCGGATGAAGCCGACGAGATCCGCAGCGTGGGCGAAATCTCCCGCCACTGTGGCGGTGGACGATTTTGGAGCATCGCCGCGCAAGGCGAGGATATTAGAGACGCCAGCATCGGCGTAGCTTTCCAGGAGTTCTGAAATCTCCCGTTCGCTGTGACCCACACAGGTCAGGTGCGGGATGGTGTTGACTTTCGTTTCCCGCAGGAGTCGGAGGACTAGCCCATGAGTCGCCTCACGGGTGGTTCCTCCTGCGCCATAAGTGACGCTGACGAACGCAGGATCACAAAGCTGCAACTCGGAAATCGTGTGGAAGAGTATTTCCCGCGCTACTGCGGATTTCGGTGGAAAATACTCGAATGAGAATTTCGGGTCGTCTCCGGAGAGGATGTCACGAATGTGCATGCTTTGTGTGGGTTCGGATTGGATCAGACGGTGGCCTTCACAGCGGAGCGGAGTTTGCGGGCGGCTTCGACCATGTTGACGAGCGCGGGTTTTACTTCCTCCCAGCCGCGGGTTTTCAGTCCGCAATCGGGATTCATCCAGAGGTTTCGTTCGGGGATCACATTGCCAGCTTTTTGCAAAAGATCTTCCATTTGGCTGACGGTCGGGATGCGCGGTGAGTGGATGTCATAGACGCCTGGCCCGATCTCGTTCGGGTAGTTGAAGTTTACGAACGCATCGAGCAATTCCATGTTCGAGCGCGAGGTCTCGATGGTGATCACATCGGCATCCATGTCGGCGATGGCTCCGATGATGTCATTGAATTCGGAGTAGCACATGTGGGTGTGGATCTGCGTGTCGTCCTTCACGCCGCTGGCGGTGATGCGGAATGATTCTACCGCCCAGTCCAAGTATTCTTCCCACTGTGACTTGCGAAGCGGAAGACCTTCACGGAGAGCTGCCTCGTCGATCTGGATCACCCGGATTCCGGCGGTTTCGAGATCCTGCACTTCGTCGCGAATCGCCAGGGCAAGCTGCTTGCACGAGACCGAGCGCGGCTGGTCATCGCGCACGAAAGACCAGTTCAGGATGGTGACGGGGCCGGTCAACATGCCCTTCATCGGATTTTTTGTCAGCGATTGCGCGTAGGTAATCCACTCGACTGTCATCGGGCGCGGGCGGGCGATGTCGCCGAACAGGATAGGCGGTTTCACGCAGCGTGTGCCATAGGACTGCACCCAACCGAACTGACTGAACGCGTAGCCGTCGAGCTGCTCGCCGAAATATTCGACCATGTCATTGCGTTCGAACTCACCATGCACCGGCATGTCGATGCCGATTTCATCCTGCCAGGCGACGCACTTGCGGGTCTCTTCCTTGAGGAAAGCATTGTAGTCAGGATTGCTAAGGACACCTTTTTTCCACTTAGCACGCGCGGCGCGGACTTCTGCGGTCTGAGGGAAAGAGCCGATGGTTGTGGTCGGGAAAAGCGGCAGGTTGAGCTTGTCGCGCTGGAGCTTTTGGCGGGTTGGAAATGCCGAGGCTCGTTTGCTGTCGGCGGGAGTGACTGCGGCGAGGCGTGACTTCACGGCCGGGTTGTGGATGCGCGTGCTCTCGCGACGGCGCTTCTGGCTTGCGCGGTTCGCTTCGAGGATTGCGTTATCTCCATCTCCTGAAAGCAGGTTACTGAGCGCGACGATTTCCACCAATTTTTCATCCGCGAAGGCGAGCCAATCCTTGATCTCTGGATCGAGTTTTTTCTCGCTGGCCAGAGTTACCGGCGAGTGGAGAAGCGAGCAGGATGCGGAAATCCAAAGACGGCCCGCCCCGAGCCTGGCCTTGGCTTTTTCGAGAATAGCAAGCGAGGCATCGAAATCATTTTTCCAGACGTTCCGTCCATCGACGACACCTAAAGAGAGTATCTTTTCGGAAGGGAAGGCGGCTAGAAGCTCATCCACTTCCGATTCTCCACGAACCGCATCGTAATGAAGTGCGGCAACAGGAAGGTTGAGGAAAAGGGGGAGGTTGTCGCGGAGCTCGCCGAAGTACGATGCGACCAGTAGTTTCGCGGAGCCAGCGGCTTTCGCGAGGCGGGCGTAGCTTGCGGCGAAGCACTCCTTCTGGCGGGCATCGAGATCAAGCGCGAGAACCGGCTCGTCGATCTGGATCCACTGCGCACCTTCGGCGGCGAGTTTCGCGATGACTTCCTCATAAACGGGAAGAAGGCGGTCAAGCAGTTCGAAGCGATCAAAATCCGGATTTTCGGAGTCCTGCACCTTGCCGAGCGTGAGGTAGGTGACCGGGCCGATGAGCACGGGCTTCGCATTCAGGCCGAGCGATTTCGCTTCGTTGAACTCATCGAAAACCTTGGTGTCGGAAAGTTTGAATTCGGTATCCGCCTGGAACTCGGGAACGATGTAGTGGTAATTCGTATCGAACCACTTCGTCATTTCGCTGGCGAATCCCGCGCTGCCGCAGGTGCCACCACAGCAGGATTCTTCTTTGGTATCGCGGCTGCCACGGGCGATCTGGAAACGGGTGGCAAGACCCGCGGTTTTCCCATCCCAATCGAAACGGGAAGGCACGTTTCCGAAAAGGCAGATGGCATCGAGCACCTGATCGTAGAAGGAGAAGTCATTGCAAGGGACGAGATCGATTCCGGCGGCGGCCTGTTTGAG
>Ga0163144_10006768_pt1 | contig 25230 bp, 21 predicted proteins | sample OliLak19BULKMAT1_FD_123175 | JGI IMG/M metagenome (GOLD analysis project Ga0163144, IMG submission 123175) | Freshwater microbial mat bacterial communities from Lake Vanda, McMurdo Dry Valleys, Antarctica - Oligotrophic Lake LV.19.BULKMAT1 | ecosystem: Environmental > Aquatic > Freshwater >... | reverse complement strand
CCGAGGGGACGGCCGGCGCAACCGGGCCGGAAACGCCAACCCGTCACCGGCTCGCCGATGACACGCCGGGGATCATGCTCCCGGTTGAGGCCCTGATTGCCATGGCCCCCGCTTCCAGCGGCCGATGTGTCCGTATCCCCAAGGTGCTGGGAGAAGGCTCGTGACAGAGCCGTCGACGACGGATCTCCTGCGGGTTCCCTGGCCCGATGGCCCCCGGTCCGTTACCACCGGCCCGGTCCTTGAAACCCGCAGCCGCGTTCGATCGGGCGTGACGACCGCCGTCGACGTCACCCGCGAAGCCCTCGACCGCGTCCGAACCGTCAACCCCACACTCAACGCCCTCACGCAGGTTTTCGATGACGCCGCGCTCCGGCACGCCGCGCTCGTGGACGATGCGATCGCCCGTGGCCAAGGCGATTCGCTGCCGCTTGCGGGCGTCCCCATCGCGATCAAAGACAACATCTGCCTGGGGCCCGACCTCAATTCCGATTTGGGTTCCGTTTTGGGATCAGGCCGGACGCCCGGTTACGGGGGCTTCACCACCTGCGCCAGCCGGATGCTCGAACACTACCGGTCGCCCTACACCGCCACCGCAGCGCAGCGCCTCATCGACGCCGGCGCCATCATCATCGGCAAGGCCAACATGGACGAGTTCGGAATGGGTTCGTCCACGGAACGGTCCATTCACGGCCCGACGCGCAATCCGCATGATCGGGCGCGCGTCGCGGGCGGGAGTTCGGGGGGTTCGGCCGCCGCCGTGGCGTCGGGCATGGTCGCTACGGCCCTGGGGTCCGACACCGGCGGGTCCATCCGGCAACCGGCCTCGTTCTGCGGATGCGTCGGTCTGAAGCCCACCTACGGGAAGGTCTCTCGCCACGGGCTGGTTGCGTACGCGAGCAGCCTCGATCAGATCGGACCTCTCACCTGCACCGTCGGCGACGCCGCGGCGGTGCTCGACGTCATCTCGGGGCACGATCCGCTCGACGCCACGTCGGACAACGCCCTTCGCGAACATGCGAGCGACGGGCTCGCAGCGCCGATCGCGGACGTCGTCCTGGGCGTGCCGCGCCAGATTGTTGAAACGGCGCAAGGAACTGCCGCCGGCGATGTGCTCGCGCAGGCGATCGAGCATTTCCGGTCGCGCGGCGTCACGGTGATCGAGGTCGATTTTCCGGGCATCGACTTTGGCATCGCGGCGTACTACATCATCGCGACCGCCGAGGCCTCGTCGAACCTCGCCCGCTTCGACGGCGTGCGCTACGGCCGTCGGCACCCGCTGGCCGCGGGCGAAGGTTTGGATGCCCTCTATGTGAAGAGCCGCACGGCGGGCTTCGGGGAAGAAGTCCGCAAGCGCATCATGCTCGGCACGCACGTTCTTTCGAGCGGGTACTACGACGCCTACTACGCCACGGCCCTCCGGGCCCGGGCCGTCATCCGGGCCGATTACGCCACGGCCTTTGAGCGCGGCTGTCACGCCGTGCTCATGCCGACCACGCCCGGAACGGCCTTCCGACTCGGCGAAAAAACCGAGGACGCGCTCACGATGTATCTCGAAGACGTCTATACGGTGGGGGTGAACCTGGCGGGGCTGCCCGCGGTCAGCATCCCGTTCGAGCCCCGGCCGGGGTCCCTTCCGATGGGCATTCAGCTGGTCGGGCGCCCGTTCGGCGAGGCGTCGCTGCTGCGCATCACGTCGGTGTAGATCGAGAACGAATCATCGGCACCGCGGGTGCGCGCGTTCGCCCGACATGTGCCGGACGTCGCGTGGGAGCCAAAAAAACAACCGGCCACCGCATGAAGCGATGGCCGGCGTTGATGATCAATTCAGTCCGGTGCGGTCATAATCCCGTCGGCGATTGGCCGTCCGGGGGTGACCGCTGTGGTTTAGAACATGACCTGCATCTGGAGTTGGATGTTGAACTCGCCGTCGTCGGCCTGACCGAGGTACCCGTTGTCGCTGCTGAAGCCGGCCGGGAAGTCGTCGTCGGTTTCGGGAGTGTCGCCGCCGGAAGCGGGGAAGAAGAGCGTGTTGGTTTCGTTGACCGCCCAGTTGACCTGGCCGGTGAACTTCACGGCATGGCTCTCGGGGGAGATGTAGTAGTTGACGCCCGCGGTGAGGAAGAAGAGTTCATCATCGCTGTCGTCGTCGTCACCATCGCCGCCGTCGCCGTTCTCGTCGTCGAGGAAGATGGCGTCCGCGCGGGCGAAGAGTTCAACCTGGTCGGAGACAAACACGCCGCCCTGGATGAGGGCCCCGAACGTGTCGGAGTCGCCGTTGTCGCCATCGCCGCCGCCGTCGCCGGATTCGGTGCTCTCACCGATGAACGCGCCGTAGAGGTTCCAGCCTGCGCCTTCGACGCTGCCGTCGATGGTGTAGCGAAGAATCTCGTTGTCGACGGTGCCGCCGGTTTCGCCGCCGTCCTGCCAGTGGACCGCACCACCGACGAGGGCGGCGAAGTCCTGGCTGCGCCACGAGGTGAAGTCGTTGAAACGGTTCCAGTTATCACCGGAGATCTTGAAGTCGACGCGGCCGGTGAGGGCATAATCGGCTTCGCCGGAGCTGCCGAAATCGGTGTTGGAGGTGCCGAGGCCGTCCGAGAAGGCACCGACGACGCGGAACGAGTCGCTGGTGTAGGACAACTGGATGCCCTGGCTATAGCCCTGCGCGAAGCGCTCATTGGTGACCGAGCGCGACGCGGCGAGTTGATGCTGGACTTCGATGCTCTCTTCGCGGAGGAGGGGCAACTTGAACTGGCCCCAGCGGAACGCGAGACCGCCTTCAAAGGCATACTCGCCCCAGGCGTCGGTGATGCCCAAGTCGCCACCCTCTTCGGCCTCGAGGCGGATCTTGTAGGTCAGATCCTTCGACCAGATGTGGCCCCAAGACCAGATGCTGGTGTCGGGAGTCGAGAAGCCGTGGGTGAAGTCTTCGTTGTTGCCATCTTCTTCTTCGCCGTCGCCGTCGGTGTCGTTGACTTCATCGTCGCGGAAGGACGCGGTGTAGCGGAACTGGGCCAAGCCGCCGACGTAAAGCACGTTGTTGCCCGTGCCGTCGGAGATGTTGAAACCGGAGCCGTCAAAGCCGGCTCCGCCGCCACCCTGCAGAAGGCTGGCGCGGCTGCCCGCATCGGCCACGAGTTCCGCGGCGTAGGCGCGGTCCTTGTCGAGATTGGCGTTCTGAGCCACGGCCGGGGCCACGCTCAGAGCGGCGCCCGCGAGCACCACAAGCAGTCTGGTCTTGGTCATCTGCGAAACTCCTTTTCAAATCACACTGAGCACCAACGGATCCGCGGCCCCCACCTCGGGAAGTGCCGGCAGTCCTGACGGCTGTGACACGCGTTTCAACGACGCCTCACACCGTCGGCTCGAACTTGCCCGTTGCCACCGCCTGGACCACCCGGGCGTGCCACGGACCCTGTCAAAACTCCGCATGCCCCATGAAACCGAAACACGGGGCTTGAACAAATACTCAGGAATGCCGTCGTTCAACATTCCAGAACAGAGAAATCGAGAGGACCGACGCCCAATTGCTCCGCAAACTTCCACACCGGCAAACGTCCTTTTTCACATGAGACTCGGAAGTACGCGGCGTAAAGCGGCAGGTTACGGAAGCGGATGTCGAGCGGGTGAACGAATCTTCACCCTGTGAAGGGACGGACTATACCCCATACCCCCGGGGGACGCAAACGTCCTGAAACACTTTTTCGGCTCGACGGGCCGGTTCCGCACAACATTTCCACCGAAAGAAACCCACTTGAGCGAACTTCAACTCTTCATCAAATCTGAACACAACTCTAGTAGAGAGGACCAATTGAGATCGCTAGCGTTCCTCTGTCAGCTCGCCGGTCGGGTCCATAGACCGGCATAAATTGCCCGTTTACAACCACTTAAAGGACTCCATGGCACACCTCAGGTCGATTCTTGTGGTGGAGGATGAGAAAGATCTTGCCGAACTCTTAGCGTACAACCTTCGTCGCGAGGGGTATGTCGTCGCGGTTGTCCACAGCGGGCGGCAGGCCTTGGACGCGGTCGCCGCAAATCTCCCGGATCTCCTTTTGCTCGATGTCATGCTCCCGGAACTTTCCGGCACCGAGGTCGCGAGCCGCATCCGCTCCAACCCCGCTTCGGCCAATCTCCCCATCATCATGCTCACGGCCAAGACCGGCGAGGTCGATCACATCGTCGGGCTCACGGTCGGGGCCGACGACTACGTCCCCAAGCCCTTCAGCATGAAGGTGCTGATGGCACGGGTCGAGGCCCTTTTGAGGCGCACCGCCCGGACCGCCCCTCCCGACGTCACGCTCATTGAAATCGGGGGTGTCCAAGTCAACCCGGAAACCCACGAGGTGTTTCTCGATGGCGAGGTCATGAAACTCACGCTCACCGAGTTCCGGCTCATCAGTTCGCTCGTGAGCGCCAGCGGGCGCGTTCTCACCCGGAACACCCTGATGAACCGCGCGATGGGGCAGGGGGTGACTGTCACCGAACGCACCATCGACGTCCACATGACGTCGATCCGCAAGAAACTGGGTGCAAAATCCGCCATGCTCAAAACCGTTCGGGGGGTCGGGTACCGCCTCACCGCCGACCTCTCCGGCGGGGAGGAAGAAGACGCAGGCTGATGAGCACCGGCGCCTCCTCAAGGTGTGATTCGCGCCCGAGCCCCTCCCCTACCGTTCAAAAATGCCGCGTCGGCCGCCCCATGATGGTTGGATCATCGGCCTGATGTGGCTGCCCGTGGCCGCTGTGATGGCGGCGTCCTGGCAAGGCTGGCCGACATCGGCGGCGCTTTTCACGGCCTTCGCTGCCTCGCTCATCGGCACGCTCGCGGTCGTTCTGCTGGTTTTCCGCCGCCGCTCGATCAACCGCTCGCAACTGGCCGACATCGCCGCGCACATCGAACGGGCCGCAGCTGCATCACCCTCGCCCGCTGCGCCGGAGGGGGCCGACGCCGATGAGGCGATGAGCCGCGTGACCGTGGCCGCGCTCGCGGCCGAGCGCCGCGTGAATGCCCTCGTCCGGTCTGACCGTCAATTGCGGGAGGCCTTGGACGCCACCGCCGTGCCCCTTCTCGCCACCGACGGGCGGGGCGTCGTGCGCCTTTGTAATGAAGCGGGTCGGGAGTTCTTCGCAGCCCGGATCGGCCCCATCGAGGGCACGCTCTTGGACAATCTCTTCACCCAGGCCGAGATCGTGGCCCAGCACGCCGCAGCCCTTCGGGGTGAGCAGCGCCAGGGCCTGGTGCGGATGGTTCGGGCCGACGGGCTCCGCACGATCGAAGTGGTCACCGCCCCCGCACCCATCGGCGACGACCGGCGCGGCGCGGTATTGACCCTGCGGGACGTCACCGAGGTCGCCCAGGCCTCGCAACTCAAGACCGACTTTGTGGCCAACGCGAGCCACGAACTCCGGACTCCGCTCGCCAGCATCCGGGCCGCGGTCGAAACGCTGGAAGGCGGGGCCCGTGACGACCCCATCATGCTCGAACGCATCGGCCGCATGATCAACGCCAACGTGCTGCGCCTTGAAGAACTCGTCCGCGATCTCCTCGATCTATCCCGCCTTGAATCGCCCGAAGCGCCCGTCACCCCGGAACCGATCCGCCTCGACGACCTCTTCCATTCTCTGAGCGATGCCTTCGCGCCCGTTGTTGCCGAACGCGGCCTGCGCCTTGAGTTTGCGATCGACGACGGGGCCGAGATCGTTCATTCCGACCCCGTCCTGCTCTCGCTGATCCTCAAGAACCTGATCGAAAACGCGACCAAGTTTGCCTACGACTCCACCGCCGTGCGGGTCCGGGCCGAGATCGTGCGGAGCCCGGGAGGGGCCGCCGAGGAGAACGAGGCCCCGTCGTTTCGCCTGCGGATCGCCGATCGCGGTGTCGGCATCCCCTTCGGCCATCAGCAGCGCATCTTCGAACGTTTCTTCCAGGTCGATCCGTCGCGGAACGGTCAGAGCGACCGGCGCGGCACGGGCCTGGGCCTCGCGATCGTCAAACACGCGGTCAAACGCCTGGGCGGCACAATCGCCGTGGAGAGCGTCTGGAAAGTCGGAACCACCATGACGGTCGAGTTGCCGACGCGGGTCGAGGGTTGAAACCGCAGACATGGCGAGCCGCCGCCCAACGTTCGGCCGGACGCTCGGCCGTGAATGTCTCGGGCTTCGCCCCGGCGTAACCCCGAAGCCCGTCTAACCTCACCCGCCGATGACGCCCACAGCCCTGCTGCTCGAACCCGAGGTTCGCGAACTGATCCAGGAAGGTCGGTTTTCCGACCTGCGCGCCTGCCTCCATGAGATCCCCGCGGTTGATGTCGCCGACATCCTTGCCAGCATCGAGCCCGAGCAGGCCGCCGTGGGGTTCCGTTTCCTCCAGCGCGACGATGCCGGTGAAGTCTTCAGCCATCTCGAAGCCGACAAGCAGGAAGAACTGATCCAGAAACTCGGGGCCGAGGGCTCGGTGCGGGTGGTCGAAGCCATGAGCGCCGACGACCGGGCCGCTCTCCTTGATGAACTCCCCAGTGAGATCGCGCAGCGCATCGTCGCCGCCCTCAGCCCCGAGGAGCGCAAGGTCACCCAGGCCATCCTCGGCTATCCGCCGCGAACCGTCGGGCGGCTGATGACGCCGGACTACATCCGCGTCAAGCCCGACTGGACGTGCGCCAAAGTGCTCGACCACATCCGTCGGCACGGGAAGGACGCCGAGACCATCAACGTTCTCTACGTCATCGACGAGCACGGCACGCTCATCGACGATCTGCGCCTCCGCCAGGTGCTCCTGTCAGAGCCCGAGCAGCCGGTCGGTGCCCTGCTCAACGGCACCTTCTACGCCCTCACCGCCGACCAGCCGCAGGAAGAGGCCGTCAAGACCATGTCGCGCTACGACCGCACGGCCCTGCCCGTCGTCGATTCCCGGGGCCTCCTCGTCGGCATCGTCACCATCGACGACGTCACCGACGTCGCCGAAGAAGAGGCCACCGAGGACATGCAGAAGATGGGCGGCGTGCAGGCCCTGGAAGCCCCCTTCGATACCGCGTCGGTCATGGACCTGTTCAAGAAGCGGGCCCCCTGGCTCGGGCTCCTCTTCCTCTCAGAAATACTCACCACCAACGCGCTGGGATACTTCCAGGGCCAGATGGAACGCGCCATCGTCCTGGGCACGTTCGTCCCGGCGATCATCTCGTCGGGCGGCAACTCCGGTTCGCAGGCTTCGACCCTGGTCATACGAGCGCTCGCGCTGGGCGAGGTCACCCTCAAAGACTGGTGGCGCATCCTCCGCCGCGAGTTCGTGGTCGCCGGCCTCCTCGCGCTGCTGGTGGGCGTGCTCGGCTTCACCCGCATCAACCTCTGGGGCCTCATGGGCTGGTGGAAGCGGACCGAGATCGACCCCGCCACCGGAGCTGCGGTGGTCGATATGCATGTCCAGAACCACTACACGATATTGGGCGCGGCCATCGCCGCCGCGCTTATCGGCGTGGTGCTGTGGGGGAGCATCATGGGGGCCATGCTCCCCTTCCTCTTGAAGAAGTGCAAACTCGACCCGGCCGGAAGTTCCACGCCCTTTGTCGCGACGCTCGTCGATGTCACCGGCATCCTCATCTACTTCACCAGCGCCACGATCATCCTTCGCGGGACCCTGCTCTAAGCCCCCCCCGCCCCTCCCTTGCCCCGACGATCATTCCGGCTTCGCCTCGGGTGCGTTCCGCGGCACCAGCGCCGGCCCCGGCGCTGGCGTGCGATCGTCCATGGGTCGCTCGATCCGGTACATCGCCGTCGCCGCGCGGCCGACGTCCAACCGGGCCCCGATCTCGCTGGCGATCAATTCATCGGAGCGCTGCACCCGCGCGGTCTCGGGCTGCGAGTCATTCCAGCGGATGCGGATCGGCCGGTCGAGATCCAGGAGTTTGTCGCTCAGGTAGAGCGTCACCGCCGGAACGCCCGCCGGCACGTCGAGCCGGATCTCGTTGCCCTCGACCGTCGCCCCCAGCACGCCACCGCTCGCCAGATGAGCTGCAACCCCGGCCGCGTCCAGACCCAGCCAATAGAGCCGGTTGCGGGTGACGTCGTCCTGCTTCCACCGCACCACCTTGGGCCATGATTCGCGTGTGAACCCCTTCATCCACAGGAACGCCGCGGCGTCCTTTCCGTTCATCCAGTGCCCCGCGCCTTCCACCACGTTCAGGACATGGGTGTACAAAGGCGGCGTGCGCGGCAGGTCGGCGTGGTCTTGGGCCAGCGCGTCCAAGCGGGCGGCCCACTCGCGCGCGCCGCTGTTCCGTTTGAAGGCGTTGTCGTTCTCACCGACCCAGATCGCGAACGGCACGTTGGCCAGGTTGGTCGGCTGCGATTCGTTGGGATGGCCGGCCATCATGGCCGCCGCCGCGAAGCGATCGGCCAGGCGCGGGGCGAGCTGGTACACCCCGTCACCGCCCGCGGAATAGCCGAGCAGGTACACGCGGTCCGGGTTGACGTCCTCGAACACGATCGCGTTCTCGATGAGGACATCGATGAAGCCGTCCACCGGCCCCTGGTGCCACATGTTCCAGGCGTCGCTCGGGGCCCGCGGCGTGAGGTACACGCCCTCGTACGGAGTGTACAGGCTCGCGTGGGTCTCCCACTGATTATCGTTCTCGGCAGCGCTGGTTTCGCCCCCCCCGTGCAGCGAAATGAACAACGACCGCCCGACGTCCGGTCTTGTGCCGAAGACCTTGAACTTGAATCGGAGCGCCTGGCCCGCGATCGAGATGCGCCCCGCTTCCCACTCGGCCGCGCGGGCCTCGCGCAACGCGGCCCGTCGGTCCACCGCCCGCGTCACAACGTGCTCCTCCGCCAGATCGCGGCTGAGCGGCATGTTGAGCGGCGTCTGAGCCGACAGGTGAGAAACGCACACCAACGCGAACGCCGAACAGGCCGTCGTCATGGGGAATCGCATCCCCCATGATTGGGGCCTCCGATCCTCCACGCTGCCGATGGCCCTTTGCCTCGCCGTGAGTTCAACCGCGTATCGTTTCGCTATGGATGCCGAACAGCCGATCAGCCCGCCCTCCGAGGCGATTCCAGAAGACACGCTCAAACGCGCCCTGGGTGCGTTCAAAAAGCGGCTGAAACTCACGAAACTCGATCAGGAATCCAAACTCGGCGTCTCGCGCCCCATGACCAGCGGCAAGAAGGTCGAGAACCTGGGCATCATGCCGCCCAACGACTTCCCCCGCGAGGTATGGCGGGAACTCGCCAAGCAGGGAAAGATCAAGGATTACGGCGGCGGTTTTTACACCCTCCCGTAACCCGACTCGCGGTCCACGCCCGCCTTTGGTGCGGCGCGGTGCCACCGGTGGAGTTCGTTCGTTGCGGCGTTCGGTTTCGGCGCGAAGCGGGCACGCCAGCGTCCACCGCCTTCGTAGGCTTGTTGGCCCTTGACGACCACCGCTCCCTCCATCACCCTCCTCACTCCGATCTCGGCCCTCCCCGGCGTCACCCCGCGCCAGGCCGCGGCGTTCGTTGCGCTCGGGCTCCCCAACGTCGGTCATCTCATCGCCCATCTCCCCCTTCGGCATGAAAAGCACGAAGCCGAGGCGGCCATCGCCGACCTCTCGCCCGGGCACATCATCAGCACCCGCGGCGAGATCACCGCCACCCGCCTCACACGCAACGGGCCGAAGTCGCGCTTCAATGCAGCGCTCCTCGACTCGACGGGGCGTATCGATCTCGTCTGGTTTAACCAGCCCTACCTGCGCGACCGCATCCAGCCCGGCGCGAACATCCGCATCCACGGCGAACTCGTCACCTACGGCCAGACGTTGCAGGTCGTGAACCCCAAGTGGGAGTTGCTGAACGCCGCGGACGCTCCCACGCCCCACGATGAACGCATCCGACCGGTCTATCCGGCCAGCGAAGCCCTCCCCACCGCGCAGATCGAGAAGGTGATCGCCGCGGTGCTGCCGGCCGCGCTCCCGCTGATCGACGACCACCTTCCGAAGCACTTCCGAGCCGAACGCAACTTCCCATCGCTCGCCGATGCCTACCGCATGCAGCACGCGCCCGAATCGTTCGATGAAACCAACGCCGCGCGCCGCCGGCTCGCGTACGACGAACTCCTGCTGCTGCAATTGGGCGTGTGCATGAAGCGGGCCCACCTGCGGCTGCACCTCAAGGCCCCGAAACTGCGGCACAACGAGGCCATCGACCGCCACATCCGCGAACGCCTCGGCTTCACGCTCACGCCCCATCAGGACGAAGTCGTCGCCGAGATCGTGGCCGATCTGTCGTCGTCGCGCCCCACCAATCGGCTCATCCAGGGCGACGTCGGTTCCGGCAAGACCGTGGTGGCGCTGTACGCCATGCTCCTCGCCGTCGCCGACGGTCATCAGGCCGCGATCATGGCCCCCACCGAGATATTGGCCGAGCAGCACCTCGCCAGCATCGCCCGCATGCTCAAGGGCTCGCGCGTCCGCATCGCCCTCCTCACCGGCAACGTCACCGGCAAAGAGCGCGAGTCGCTCCTGGCCCGGCTCGTCGCGGGCGACCTCGACATCCTCATCGGCACGCACGCCCTGCTCACCGAGCACGTCCGCTTCAAATCGCTCGCCGTGGCCATCATCGATGAACAGCACCGCTTCGGCGTCGAGCAACGCGCCAGCCTGCGGGCCAAGGCGAGCGACGAAACCTCCACCCCGCACGCCCTCGTGATGACCGCCACACCCATCCCCCGCACCATCGCCATCACGCTCTTCGGCGACCTCGATTCCTCCAGCATCCGCGGGCTTCCGCCCGGCCGCCTGCCCATCACCACGCGCTTCCACGCCTTCGCCAACCGCGAGTTCGTGTACAAGGAAGCCGAGGAACGGATCGCCCGGGGCGAGCAGGTCTTTATCGTCGTGCCCGCCATCGAACCCGGGGAAGTTGACGCCGCGGGCGCTCCGATCCGCGACGTTGCCACCACGCTCGCCGACCTGGAACGCACCCATCTCCGCGGCCGGCGGCTCGCCGCCCTCCACGGCCAACTGCACCGCGACACCCGCGACGCGGTCATGGAGCAGTTCCGCGCCGGCCACATCGACGCCCTCGTCGCCACCACTGTCATCGAAGTCGGCGTCGATGTCCCCAACGCCACCGTCATGATCGTCGAGCAAGCCGACCGCTTCGGGCTCGCCCAGCTCCACCAACTCCGGGGCCGCATCGGCCGCGGCAGCAAGCCCTCCATCTGCGAACTCATCGCCGACCCCACCACCGAAGTCGCCCGCCAACGCCTCAGGATCATGGAGAAGGTTTCCGACGGCTTCGAACTCGCCGATCAGGATCTCGCCCTCCGCGGCCCCGGCGAACTTTTCGGCTCACGGCAATCGGGCATGGCCCCGCTGAAGGTCGCCGACCTCGTGGCCGACCGCGAACTCCTCGCCATGGCCCGCCGCGATGCTACCCACTGGATCGCGATCTCCCCCACGCTCTCGCACCCGGACGAAGCCACCCTGAAGCGCCGGCTGCTGAAAGCCCACGGCGGAGATTTGGGATTGGCGGATGTGGGATAATGTGTGGTCAGGAGCGTTGCCACGATACCCTTGGAGCCGACGACCGCCGCGAAGGAACCCGCTGTGATATCGGTAGAATCCATCGTTCAAGAGTTCCGAAGTCTTTCCGATTCCGACCAGCATCGGCTTCTGAAGGAACTGATGAGGGCGAGGCTGATCGAAACCGCGCGTCGGATCGCGGCGAACCCGCAGCATCCTCTGCCGCTTGATGACGACGACTTAAATCGACTTGTGCATGAAGCCCGGCGCGAGGTGCTTCGTGCGCGCGGTCTTTGACGTGAGCGTGCTGATCCGCTTCGGACTCGGCAGCGGCCTGGTTGCCCGGTTACTCAACGGGGCGGCCAGGGGCGACTTTGTCCTCATATCGACCGACCTGCTCGCGACCGAACTTGACCTGCTCTCTCTTGGCTCCATCGACGAATGCGTCATCCTTACTCCAGAAGTGTTCGACGCGAAGGTTCGTAACGCGGGACCGTGAGTTCCTGCTCGCCCATTTCGTACGGAGAATGTGCGGAGGGCGAGCAACGGCACCGGCCTCCCGACCTGTCTGTCTTGGCTGTCAGTTCGGGTGGCACAGGCGTCCCGCCTGTGTGCATTTCCCACTTTCCCTCGGCTCCTCCCCGCTTCGTCACTTCCCCACGGTTATCTGCCGCCGCGCCTCGTCCAAGATTTCCACCGCAATCACGTTCAACTCGATACTCGAGAGCGGATCGACGTTGCACTCGCCGCGCACCACCTTCCGCAAGTACGTCCACTCGTTCTCAATCTCGACCGGCTTGGCGGGCGGCTTCCGCGCCTTCAACGGCCGGTTCTCCATCCGCACCATCAATTCATCCCATTTCGCGGCATGAATCGAACCGCCCTCGGTGTGCAGGTCCATCTCCTTGTTGTCGTGGGTCCACGCCCACGACGCCTGAATCACCGCCGTCGCCGTGGGATAAGTGAGCACGATCGTCGCGTCATCATCCACGCGCGGATACACAAGCGGCTTCAGCGTCGTCGCGCTTGCCACCACGCGCGTCGGCCGTTCGCCGTTCATCAGCCACGTCGAAAGCACCGCCCCGTAGCACCCAAAGTCCACGAGTGCTCCGCCGCCGTTCTCTTCCGGGTCCGTGAGCCAGTCCATAAACTCGGGCGAGCAGCCGATCTCCTTCGGCCCCTTGTGCCCGTGCCGGAACACCATCCGTCGGATCGGGGCCATCTCGCCGGAAGCAACCATTCGCCCCGCCTCCCGCACCGAGGCGTACCAACTCGTCTCGAAGTTCGTCAACACCAGCACGCCGTGCTGCCTCGAGAGTTCCGCCATCCGCCCCGCATCAGCGTTCGAAAACGCCAGCGGTTTCTCGATCAAGAGGTGCACGCCGCGCGGGGCGCACGCTTCAACCGCCGCCACGTGGTCCTTGATCGACGTCATGACGCTTACCGCTTCGGGCTTGCACGCATCCAGCATCCCTTGCAGCGAGGCGTGATACAGCGACGAACCCAAACTGTACTTCGCCGCGAACCGGTCGAAGACGGCCCGATCGGGCTCGTAGACACCGACGATCTCCACATCCTCACGCTCGCGGGCCGCCCACAACAGCCCTTCAACGTGCCCGTGCACCATGCCCACCACGCCGATCCGCAGGGCGCCGGTTTCCGTCGAAACCTTCACGGCGGTGCTCAGGGGTTCCGGCTCCTGCGCTGCGGCCGCGAACATCCAACCACACAACAAATGAGCGCACAGCGCCGCAGAAATAGTCAACATGGACAAGCGTACTCAGATTATGAAGTCCCGCGCCTTGCACCCTTGCCGAACCGCCCGCGAACATCAAGGCTCAGGACGCGGCTCGAAGTCGCGCACAGGTTCGCCGCCGATTATTCCGCCGAGCCGCGGATCGCGATAAGAAGGTCCGCAAACTCCGAGTGCTTCGACACCACCGCCCACGCGCCCGCGCGGAGGGCGCCGTCGACCGTCGCCGCATCGTCGTACCCGCTGTAGGCGATGACCTTGCACCATGCGAAGCGGGCTCTGAGTTCGCGGATCGCATCCAAGGGCGGCCGTCCCGGCATGGTCAGATCCATCACCACCACCGTCGCGCCGCAGCGTTCGACGGCCGAAACCACGTCATCCACATTGGGGAGCGTCCCTGCGTCTTCCAAGTCCGTTTGGCTCCGCACCATGCGAGAAACCATGAATGCAAGATCGGGCGAGTCGTCCACGCACAACACCCGGGGCTTCTGTCGTCCCACGATCGGCGGCATGGCATTCATGGGCGGTTTCCTCTCTACCGGCGAACGTCCGAAAATCGGAGGCTAATCCGAGACCGACATCGCGATTGTGATTCCCGCACCGCGTGCGTCCCCCGGCCCCGACCGGTCCTCCCGCCTAGCATGATACCACACGCCGCGAGTTATCCGCACACATTTCCCCAGATTCGGGATAATGCCTAATCTAACTCACTGACTCCTCGCGTTTCACGGTTTTGCCGCCCCACTCACGAGAAGGTTTCTGACAAAGGTGCCTCGAACACAGGCGGGCGATGCCTTCTAACATTGCACGGCGTCCGGCGTCCCGTCGTTTTTTCCGCGTCTGATGGCTTATGCACGCCCCGCCACCCTTTATCCGGCACCTCACTCCGCGTCTTGTGGCCGCGAGCGCACCATCGTCTTCGGCCGGGGCACACCCTGTCGTTCTTGTGACCGAGCGGCTGCGCCGACCGCTGGCGCGCATTTCCGGCCCTGAGGGCTTCGAGTCGCTCCTGCGCCGGGCCAACGCGCTCGCCGCCCGAGAAGCCGCCGCTTTGCAGAACGTCCGGATCGCCACCAGGGGGGCGGTGGAACTCACCGATGCCGCCCCTGATGACCCCGGCATTCGCGCCCAAGCAGCGGCCGCTATTCTCGCGCACTTCCTCGGCTTGCTGGTCGCCTTCATCGGAGAGCCGCTCACACTCGGAATGATTCTTGAGGCTTGGCCCGAACTCGCGGCGGACCCCGATTTTTTGGGGAACGAGGACAACCAATGACTGGCAACCGCAACGCAAACACCGCGCGGGGGGCCGACCCCCGGGTGAAGATTCGCCTCATCCCGACCGGGGTCGAGGGCTTGGACGAGATTCTGCTCGGGGGCATCCCCGAGTATTCCTTCAACCTCATCGCGGGCGCTCCCGGCGGCGGCAAGACCACACTCGCCCATCAGTTTGCCTTCGCCAACGCGACGCCCGAAGCGCCCGCGCTCTATTTTACTGTCCTGGGAGAGCCCGCGATCAAGATGCTGCGGTATCAGCAGCAGTTCTCGTTCTTCGACCACGCCAAGCTCCGGCCCGACGGCCACCCCACGGGGGAGACCGGGAGGCCGAACGGCGCACCAAACGGTGCACCAAAAGGGGGGCCGAATGGGGCGGCGATCCGGTTCGTCAACCTCAGCCAGGTCGTCGTCGGTAATGACCTCGGCGCGGTTCTTGATGCGATCATCAAGGAGGTCGAGGCCTCCAGCCCGAGCATCGTCATCGTCGATTCATTCCGCACCATGGTCCGCGAGGCCCAGGGCAGCGCCTCAGAGGCCGATCTGCAGAGCTTCGTCCAACGCCTGGCTCTTCACCTCACCAGTTGGCAGGCCACCACGTTCCTCATCGGCGAATACGTCGAGGGCGACCTCGGCGACAACCCCGTCTTCACGATCGCCGATGGTGTCTTCTGGCTCCGCCAGACCATCGAACGCAACTCGATCGTGCGGAAACTCCAGGTCGTGAAACTCCGGGGCCAGGCGAGCGTTCCGGGCTTGCACACCTTTCGCATCACCGAGACCGGTCTGCAGTGCTTCCCCCGCACCTTTGGCTTGGGCCTCGGAACCGCCCCCACCAAGGGCAAACGGCGGCTCTCGACCGGCGTCCGCGAACTCGACGCCATGATGGGCGGCGGAATCCCGGAGGGCGACAGTCTGCTCGTGGCCGGTCCGTCCGGTTCTGGCAAGTCCGTTCTCGGCTCGCGGTTCATCGCCGAAGGCCTGCGGCTTGGTGAGCCGGGCATCGTGGCGATGTTCGAGGAAGTCCCATCCGAGTATGTAGAACGCGCGGCGTCGTTCGGTATCGACTTTAAAAGCCCACAGGAGAGCGGGCTGATGAAAGTCATCTATCTCCGCCCCCTCGATCTCTCGGTCGATGAAACCGTGCACGAGGTCGTCACCGCCGTCAAGGCCATCGGCTGCAAGCGACTCGTGATCGATTCCCTCGTGGGCTTCGAACTCGCGCTCGCCCCGGGTTTCCGCGCCGACTTCCGCGAATCGCTCTACCGCATGATCATGGCCCTCACCCGTCTGGGCGTCACCATCGTCAGCACCGTCGAGGTCGAGGAAGACTTTACCTCGCTGGGCCTGAGCAACTTCGCGGTCTCGTTCCTCGCCGACGATCTCATCCGCCTCCGCTACGTCTCCATCAACGGTCAATTCCGCAAGATGCTGATGGTCGTCAAGATGCGCCGCAGCACGCACAGCATCGACCTGCACGAATACCAGATCACCGCCAAAGGCATGGTGATCGGTGAGCCGCTGCGGGGCTATCGCGGCCTCACGACCGGCATCCCCGGCCCGTGGTCCGAGAAGACCGCGCAAATACCGGGTCTCCGCACCGAAGCGGACGAGAACGGCGAGCGATGAATAGCACCCTCGGCACGGGGCCCGCAGACCTCGACGACGACGACGACGCCGACCTTGTCCGGCAACTCCGCTCCGTGAACCAGGCGCTCATCGTTTCATCGGTGCGGCAGCACGAATTGGCCGAACTCGCCGCGGTTTCCCAAACTGCGCTCGCGAACAGCGAAGAACGGTTCCGGGTGCTCTTTGAGTCGTCTCCCATGGCCGTCTTTGTGTGCAACACCGAGGCCGTGATCCAGCAGTACAACCGCCGGGCCGCCGAGTTGTGGGGGTGCGAACCCGAGTGCGGCCCCGAACAATGCTTCGGCTCGCACGGGGTCTATCTGGCGGACGGAACTCCCCTTCCGTGCTCTTTTAGCCCGATGGTCGATGTGCTCCGGACCGGGGAGCCCGTTCACAATTTCGAGGTTGTGCTCGAGAAGGCCGACGGCTCCCGTATCCCCGTGATGGTGAACATCTCCGCGCTACGCGACGACCGGGGCGAGATCACCGGGTCCGTCACCTCGATGGAGGACATCACCGAGCGCAAACAGTTGGAAGATGACCGCGAGCGCCTGCTGAGGAGCGAACAGGAGGCCCACCGCGCATCGGAAGCCGCCAATCAGGCCAAGGACGTCTTCCTCGCCACCCTGTCGCACGAACTGCGGACGCCCCTCAACGCGGTGCTCGGCTGGACCGTCATGCTGCGGGAGGGCGGCACCTGCAGCGGGCCCGAGGCGGCGGAAGGCCTGGCCGTCATCGAGCGGAACGCGCGCATTCAGATCCGCCTGATCGCGGACGTTCTGGACATCGCGCGCATTGTCTCGGGCAAGTTCACGATCGACCCACGGCCCTGCGATTTCACCGCGCTGGCTCTCACGTGCGTCGACACCGTCCGACCTTCCGCTGTTTCCAAGGGGGTCGCGATCAATGTTGAGGTCGACACCCTTTCCGAAGCCGCTCACCTTTGGGTTTTCGGCGACCCCGCCCGCCTGCAGCAGCTGCTGTGGAACCTGCTCACCAACTCCATCAAGTTCACCCCCGCCGGCGGGACCATCGTCCTGCGGATCGCCGCGCACGACGCCCACGCTCGCATCACGATCGCCGACACCGGTAAAGGAATCTCCGCCGCGTTCCTGCCATTTGTCTTCGACCGCTTCAAGCAGGCCGACGAGGGCACCACCCGGAGCCACGGGGGCCTGGGCCTCGGTCTTTCGATCGTCCGCCAGATCGCGGAACTTCATGGCGGCACCGTGCGGGCAGAGAGCCCGGGCGACGGGCTGGGATCAACCTTCACGCTTGACCTTCCGTTGCACGATCGACCGGCATCCATACACCCACCGGTTCCTCCGCCCTCCAATACCCGTGAGCGCACCCCCGCTTTCCCCGTCAAACCCGTGCTCCAAGGAACGCGAGTGTTGGTCGTTGAAGACGAACTCGACGCCCGCGCCTTGATCGTCCATGCCTTGGAGTCATTCGGTGCCGCCGTCACTTCGGCCGCCTCCGCCGCGGACGGATTCCGAACGGCGACCGAGTCGCCGGTTCCCTTCCATGTGCTGGTGTGCGATATCGGCATGCCGCTGGAAGACGGGTACTCATTGCGCCGTCGCCTGCAGGGCGCGGGCTACCACGCCGAATCGCTCCCCGCGCTCGCCCTGACCGCGTTCGTGTCCCCCAAAGACGCCCAAGCCGCACGCGACGCCGGCTTCCAACTGCACCTCGCAAAGCCGCTCCACCCCCGTTTGCTCGTTGAGGCCGTTCTGGGCCTTGCGCAACGAACACTGCCGTCGTAACTCTCTCACCGTGATCGGGAGTCAGAGAACCGCGCAGAACGGCATGGAACCCTGTGGACCGTGCCCGCTGCGGATGCCACATCCGGACGCGGTCACGACTTCGGGCCGATGGCCGTCTCCCTGCTCTCCACCACATACCCCTTCCGCGGAAACAGCAACCGGTCGAGCGACAGGAACCCGCCCCCCAGGAACATCAGGGCCGCGCTGCCCGCGAGGAGCGCCATCTGCCATCCGAACTTCGCGAACGCATAGTTTCCCGCGGCGTCCATCTCGAACCATCCGTGGGCCGGCAAGAATCCCCACTTCGCGGTGCCCGCGGCCATCGCGGGCCCGACTTCGGTCAACCACACCGCCATCAGCATGGTGCCCGTGAGCGCAAACGCCCCCAGGCGGGTGAACAACCCCACCAGCAGCATTACCCCGCCGACCAGCTCCGTGATAGCCGCCGTCCACGCGAGATAGACCGGCCACCGGCCCTCTCCGAATGTTCGCGGCAAGATCGCCTTGCCCGTGATCCCCGCCGCATCGGGCACTGGGTCCGCTTTGGCCTTCACGAGTAACGCGATGCCGTACACGCCGGACACGACCATCCGCTCAGAGGAAACCACGACCACAGGCCCCGACGCCTGCACCCTCATCAGCGGCGCGGGCCGGAGCGCGGGCTCGGCCGCAGGCTGGGGCGCCGTTCGCTTCACCGGCGTGCCAGGAGTGATCGCCGGCTCCGCGTCGGGTTCGCGCACGGGTTCGCGCACGGGCTCGGGCTCCATCAACGGCTCCGTCGGCAGGGGGCGCCGATCCGGAATCGCACCGGGCCGCACCGTCTCAATCGCCGGAATCTCGATGACCCCTTCACCCGGGACCGCTATCACCGCCCGCCCGCGCACGCCCATGCTCGCCAGCGTCGCGGCGGGGGCGCCGGAAACTTCGAACTCGGTCGTCAACTTTCCTAACCCGGCCCACAGAAAGGTGAGCCCGATCACGACCCGCAAGAAGAGCGGCGCAATCAAAGAACCTGCGGTCGGATACGGAATGGTGGACGTGATCGCCATGGTGTTTCCTTCGGCCTGGTACGGACCCTTGGCTACATTATTGGGAGTTCGCGACGGCGGCGTTCAGGCGGTTACTCGATTCACGACGCCCGCTCTCTTGATCGGCCTCCCTCTACCATGAATCTCTCTCTATCGCCGCGGGCGTGGCGGAATTGGCAGACGCGCGGGACTTAGGATCCCGTGGCCTCATAAGCCGTGCAGGTTCGACCCCTGTCGCCCGCATTTCGGATTACCCACCGGCCGCATTCCGCCGAGCGGATACGCTCTTCTGTGTGACACATCCCATCCGCAAGAAGATCTTGATGGACGAAGCGCACCGGCCCATCGCGGTCCAGATCGACTACGCCGACTGGCTCGAACTGGAAAAGTTGCTCGACGCTCCACCTGAACCAGGCACCGACGTGAGCCCGGTTCCAAGGCCCGCGCAGGACCTCAATCGATTCTCCGGGACGATGAAGCTGGATGAAGATCCGCTGCGGCTCCAGGAACGCCTTCGGGATGAATGGCTGTGACCGCACTTTTGGACACGAATGTCATTCTTTGACTGCTTGCCGGTCAACTGGCGGAGCCGCTGCCGCCCGGTGACGACGGCGTTTCTGTCATCACCGAACTGGAACTTCTGTAGTACCCGCTCCTCACCGGCACCCACGAAGCCGCGGTTCAGGATTTTCGGTAGCGTCTCAGTCTGAATCCGATCCGGCGTTACCTTCCGTCTACGGCGCTCACCCCGTCAGCGCGAACCGACATTGCATGCAAGGCGGCGAAGTCACGTTGGAAGCCATAATCAAGCGAGACCGCTGTTCATAAAGGTTTCCAACTCGTCTGCCGTCACCGTTCTGGCGGCTACCCCTTGCATCAGCACGTAGGGGACCATCAAGGGATCACGGAATCGGTATCGAAAGGACCGGACGTGCCCTATTCGCTCAAGAACGCTCCCACGTTTTTCCTCGCATAGATCAGAAAGGTGCTTGTTGAAAGTCGAAATTTCGACCGGGCGCGCTCGTTTCAACGTGAGAGTAAGTGGTTCAACGACGCTGGCAGGCTGGAAGTAGCCACCCGAATCCGCATCCCTGGCGGCCGTCAGCGCGCACGCGAGCAGCACTTGGGTGGACAACGCGTCCGGCTGGGCGCTATGTGTCGCGTCGGTATACCCCTTTGCAATCGTCTGGTCGGCTTGCGTGACCGCCTGTTCAAACGCCACCGAAACGTCCTTGGGCTCGATCACGCCGCTGAATCGTCTACAGGCCTCCCTGACCGCCAGCAAAGCAATGTGGTGGGTGTAGTGAGGAAGCCCCTGGGACATCATCGCGGTCCGCTCCCCCGCCACCGAATCGAACACAACACCCAGGCTCTTTTCGGCCTTCTCGATACTCTCTCGAAGGTCCGCCAGTTTCATCCTCGATAGCGGAATCTGAATGAGCGCTCGCTTGATTGAAGCGTGGTCCTTGACCAAGCCATCCACGGTTGCGGCCACGCCAACCAGAACGACGGTTGCGGGAGTCCCACCGTCCGAAAGAGCCTTTATCAAGTCCGTAAAATCAGCCGCGTGCTTACGCGCGAGGCGATCAAACTCGTCCACCACAAATACGCAGCCAGGCATGTAGCTCAGGGTTCGCCGCACGTCCTCGATTGAAAGCACGTCGCCGAGGCCGTAGGCCTCCACAAGCGAGACTATCCGCTGACCCGGCTGCGGGCGAAATCCGAGCGCGGGCGCGTCTTCGTTCCAGGTGATCTGATTGAACGCCTTGCTCCAGATCGAAGAAAGTGTGTCGGTCGTGTTCGCATTCACCCGCGCGACGATTCGCGGTTCGGGCGAAGGTGATGCCGTCTCGTCAAAGAACTTCAAGAGCACGGGGATGACGTTGGCGAGCGATGTCTTCCCAACGCCACGCTCGCCAAAGAGAACGACGTGCAGCCCGACCTGTGCCACCCCATCGACCAGCGCGTTGATTTCGGGCCACCGACCCGCAAACAGCGCGTGCGTGCTCACCGGAGCTCGGGGCGTGAACACAGAAGCCACCTTGATGCTCAGCGCGGCGGCCGCTTCCGGGGTCAGCAGGGTCGGCGTGGGATTAGTGATCACGGTCGTGGTATAAGCCACAACTATCGCAGTACAAGACCTTGTGCTAGCATTGCCACATCAACGTATAAACGCCTTACGAGATCAGGTCGTCTCCGGCTTAGCCAGCGTTTCTGGCCCTCGCTCCAGATTTTCGACAGTGGGCTGCGATTAACAACACAATCCCCGGTTTTCACTGTTCACCCCACCGCCCGCATCGCCCACACCGCCCCGTACATCCCCCCCACCTCCTCGCGATCCACCACCCGCGCTGCGTACGCCGCGTTGAGTGGCTGCAACCGGATCATCTCCCCGCCCTTCTCCCCCTTCTCAAAGTACACTCGCTTGAACGTCGTCTCCTCGTTCCGCTCGAACCGCACGAAGCAGTCGGTGCCGTCCTTCACTTCCTTCAGCGGGCTGAAGACCACCACGTCCCCCTCGCGATACGCCGGCTCCATCGAGTCCCCCACCACGCGCGCGGCGAACGCATCCGGGTCCTGCAGGTCCGGGCATTTCACATACTCATCCGCCACCCGGGCCGGATACCCGAGGTCGGTGAACTCACTCGGATAGCCCGCGGCCACCCGATTAATCAACGGCACCTCGAGCAATCCCAACATCCCCGCCGGCCCCGCCATCCCCGCCGGCACGCCCGACTTCAGCCCGCCCGTCATCTCTTTCAGCATCCGCGCCACCCGACCGCTCTTCAGCCCTTCGCGCTTCCCGCCCTTTTCTCCGGCCCGAATCTCCGCACCAATCCGCTCCGCCAACCGCCGGTTCCGCTCGGCCTTCACCATCTCCGTGCGCATCGCTTCGCCGCCCGCGGCCATGCCCCGCTCCAACGAGCCCCGCCGCAGCATCTCCCGCCCATCGATGCCCAGCACCTTCGCCACCCGCGCCAACACCTCCGACCCCGGCACCGGCCGCTTGCCCGTCTCCACCTCGCTCCAATAACTCGCCGGAACCCCCGCGCCCTCCGCCGCCCCCCGCACCGTCATTCCCAACGCTTCGCGGCAGGCCCGCATCGCCCCCGCCACCCCCGCCGCCCCCGCACACGCCCGGTCCCGAGCGCCCCGCACGTCAAACCGGCCCCCGGGCACACTTCGTTCCTTCGCCACTGACAACCTCCTGTCACTCCCGGCGGAGTTTCCCACACCCGATCCACGAATCGACCGTTGGCGCGCCCCATTTTGGGCGATACCGTACGGAGCCCTTGCAAATTATTCCAGATCGGATAGAACATGTCAACTTTGTTCACTTTCCAATAGAACAAGATTCGCGCAGCCCCGTCACGCCCCACCCATCCGTTTCTGCCACCTTTCCGGAGCCCGCCATGCAACTCACACCCGCCACCCTCCCCACCCGCGAAACCTCGCAAACCCTCCGCGACATCTTCCGCGACGGGTCCTGCTCCCGTCTCGAAGGCCTCGCCGAGTTTCTCCCACCCCCCGACCGGGCCCTCGTCATCGCCTACATCCGCCGCGCCTCCCCCACCCGCGAACTCGCGGCGATCGCGGGTATCAGCGACAAGTCCATCCGCACCCGCCTCCGCACGCTCATCGCTCGCATGAACACCCCGTCGTATTCACTCATCGCCAACAACCTCAACAAGTGGCCCCGGGCCCGGCGCGATGTCGCCCGCGCCCTCTTCCTCCACGGCCTGCCGCTGAAGGTCGCTGCCCGCCACCTCAACCTCACCATCCCCCGACTCAAAGAACACCGGGCCGCCACCCTCGCCCTCCTCGAAGGTCTCACTCCCCTCCCCCAAGGTGAGGGGCCGGGGGTGGGGCTCCTTTTGCCTACCCCACCCTCATCCTCCACCCAAGCCACCGTCGCGCCGACGGCCCTTTCAGCGTGACCAAGCGCGACATCCCCTTGCGGCCTTCCAACACCTCCTTCATGGCCACACCATGCACAAATCTCTCCTCACCGCGGCCCTCTTCGGCCTCAGCCTCCCCCTCCCAAAACCTTCCTTCGTTCCGCGCTCCACCATCTGGCCTCGCCTCCTCTCCGCTCTCCAAAACGCCGGCACCGTCATCATCACCGGCCCCAGCGGGGGCGGCAAGACCTCCCTCCTGCGGGCCGCCATGCCGCGACTTGCGCGCTGCGCCTCCGCACCGCTCATCCACGTCGACGCCCTCGCACAGGCACGCGAACCCAGCGAACCGCTCATCGAAACCATCCCCGGCCCCCTGGCGCAGGCGCTCAAGACGCTCTCAACCGCCGGACTCGCCGACGCCCGCCTCCTGTTGACCCCTGTTCACCACCTCAGTGCGGGCGAACGCGCCCGACGCGTCATCGCGCTCGCCCTCCATCACTCGCAAGGCGGCGTCCTCATCGTTGATGAATTCGCCAGCAACTTGGACGCCCTTACCGCCCGCGGCCTCGCCATCACCCTCGCCCGCGCCGCCCGCCGCACCAACACCGCTCTCCTCATCGCCACGCTCCACCCCTCGCTCATCCCGCTCTTCAACGCACCGCTGCGCATCCACTGCCCCCTCAACGGCCCGATCCGCGCTTGCTGATCCCCCTCCACAACCGCGAAGGCGTGCGGGGTGGGCCTCCTTTCCCGTTCGCCGCCCTCAACCTTCACCCAGCCCCCCCAATCCCGTTCGTTGTGCCTCTCCTGTCGGTGTTTGCCATCGGCCATCTGCGATCTCGCGTTGCTATGAAAATCTCCATCTCCACAACCCACTCACTGCGATCACTCCTCCCCCACCACTATCACTCCGGCCCGCCCGGCCCCATCGTCCTCACCCTCGCTGCGCACGAGGGCAAACGCCTCATCGGCGTCCTCACGCTCTCCCGGCCCACCCTCAACGCTCCGGGCCGCGCTCCGCTCCCCATCGCCAGAGCCAACCCCGCCGCCCGCGCCCAGTGGCTCAACCTGAACCTCCGCACCATCAGCCGCGTCATCATCGACCCGCGCTTCCGAAGCCAGGGCATCGCCTCCGACCTCATCCGCCATTACCTCGCCAACCCGCTCACGCCCTTCACCGAAGCCTTCGCCAGCATGGGGCACATGTCACCACTCTTCGAGACCGCCGGGATGACGCTCATCCAAACACCACCCTCGCCCCGCAACCTCAAGCTCGCGGCCACGCTCCGGGCCCTCAACATCGTCCCGGAAACCCTCATCGACACCACCACCGCCGCCCGCCTTATCAGCATCAACCCCGCGCTCGCCCCCGCCCTCGCATCGTGGGCCAACGACAGCAAAGCCACACGCCCCTTCCGCCACCAACCCCTGGCCCTCTGCCCGCGGGCCGCCCAACTCCTCCTCTTCCCACCCCGCATCTACCACTCGGTGGCCCGTCTGACTCCCCTCCCCAAAGGGGAGGGGCCGGGGGTGGGGCTCCTTTCTTCTACCCCGCCGTCATCCTTCACCCACACCTTCCGCCATCAACCTCTTCCCTCCAACGCAACCCCCCGCAGTGCGCTTGCCCCGCCCCGACGTCCTCCACACCCCCTACCGGAACTCTCCAAATGACCCCAACTGCCCTTCATGCTTTTCTCGCCACCACCCTCAACATCACGCTCCCCACTTCACCCGTCATCCCCGGCCACGCCGCTCCGTTCGACTATCTCACCCACGCCTTCTTCGCCGATCACAAGCCGCATTTCCTGCCGCGCTCCGCCCCCACCGATTGCATCGTCTGGGCCAATCGCGGCGGCGGAAAGACGTTCCTGGGAGCGCTCGCCACCTTTCTCGACCTCGCCTTCAAGCCCGGCATCGAGATCCGCATATTGGGCGGTTCCCTCGATCAATCGCGCCGCATGCACGCCTACCTCCGCCGATTCCTCGAGCCGTCCGATCCCTCGCCCCGGTTGCAAGACCTCCTCGCGGACCTGCAACCTACCGTCGCCGCCCGCCGCATCACCTGCGCCAACGGGTCCGCCGTCGAACTCCTCGCGCAATCCCACACCTCGGTTCGTGGCACCCGCGTCCAGAAACTCCGCCTCGATGAGGTGGAGCTCTTCGACCCCGACGTCTTTGAGGCCGCGCAACTCACCACCCGCTCCGAACACCTCGGCGGGCTCCACATCAAGGGCAGCGTGGAATGTCTCTCCACCATGCACATCCCGCACGGGCTCATGCACACGCTGGTCGGCCAAGCCCGCCCCGATCAGGGAGCGTTCATCGGCCCGCCCCGCTGGTCACTCTTCAAATGGGGCATCGTCGATTCGCTGGAACACT
>Ga0163144_10006767_pt1 | contig 25236 bp, 19 predicted proteins | sample OliLak19BULKMAT1_FD_123175 | JGI IMG/M metagenome (GOLD analysis project Ga0163144, IMG submission 123175) | Freshwater microbial mat bacterial communities from Lake Vanda, McMurdo Dry Valleys, Antarctica - Oligotrophic Lake LV.19.BULKMAT1 | ecosystem: Environmental > Aquatic > Freshwater >... | reverse complement strand
CCTTCTCGTGGGCGACGCCCTCGACCGAGCCCAGCTCTTCCACATGTGCAGCAGCCACGAGGGTGACAACGCCAACGTCGGCCTCCACCATGCGCGCCAGCGCCTCGATTTCCCCCGGCCGGTTCGTCCCGATTTCGACCACCGCGTACCTGTGCTCCGGCCCGAGCCCGAGCAGCACCATCGGCGCCCCCACCAGGTTGTTCAAATTCCCCTTCGTCGCGTGAACCTCGCCCGGGTGCAGCCGCGAAAGCAGCGCCTGTGTCGCCACCCGCGTCGTCGTCTTCCCGGCCGACCCGGTGATCGCGATCACCTTGCGAATCCCGCCCAGCGCGCGCCACCTTCGGGCGTGCGCCCGCGCGAGCAGCCCCAGCGCCTCCAGCGTCGAGCCCACCCGCACCACCGCCGTCGCCCCCGAAACCGTCACGTCGCGCTCGACGATCACCGCCCGAGCGCCGCCCGCCACCGCCGCGCCCACGTGATCGTGCGCGTCGAACGTCTCGCCTCGCAGCGCCACGAACACCGCCCCCGGCGCGAGCCCGCGCGTGTCCGTCGACACCGCCGCGAGCCCTTCCTCCTCACCGAGCTCACCCCGCGCCACGAGCCTCCCGCCCGTCGACGCGACGATCTCGCGCAGCGTGAACGCCGCCTGGTTCTGCGGGATCGGCGTCGCCATCAGCTAACCCCCGCCCGCACCGCGCGCCGCCGAACCAGCGCCCGCTTCGCCTCGTCGCGATCATCGAACGCCACCGTTCGATCCCCCACAATCTGGTACGGCTCGTGACCTTTCCCCGCGAGCAACACCACGTCCCCGGGCGCCGCCTCCAGGATCGCCCGCTCGATCGCCACGTGCCGATCCAGCTCCACGATCGGCGTCGCCCCGGCGCTCGCCAGCCCCGGCAAAATCGCCTCCACGATCGCCCTCGGATCCTCGCTCCGCGGGTTGTCGTTCGTCACGATCGCCACGTCCGCGAGCTTCCCCACGACCTCACCCATCACCGGCCGCTTCTTCGGATCACGGTCCCCGCCGCACCCGAACACGCACACCACTCGCGACGGCGTCCCATCCTTGCGCCGCGCAAACGCCCGCACCGAGTGCAGCACCCGCTCCAGCGCATCCGGCGTGTGCGCGTAGTCCACCAGCGCCACCACGTCGTCCGCGGCGGGGTCGTCGCAGCGCTCCAGCCGCCCCGCCACCACGATGTTCTCCGACAGCGCCCCCGCCGCCGCCCGCACGTCGAGGTCGAGCAAATACACATTGGCCAGCGCGCACAGCAGGTTCGACACGTTGTGCGCCCCGATCAGCGGCGAGCGGATCTCCACCGCCCCCACCGGCGTGCGCACCGTCATCGCGATCCCCGAGGCATCGAAGCTCAACTTCTCCGGCGCGATCTCCACCTCGCGCGGCGCGTCCGTCCGCGCCGAATACCGCGCCAGCACCGCCGCCTGCGGCAACCTCTGCCGCACCACCTTCTCGGCCAGCCGCGCCCCGAACGCGTCATCCACGTTGATCGCCGCGGCCCCCGGCGACAGCTCGAAGAACAGCCGCTCCTTCGCCGCGGCGTAGCTCTCCATCGTGCCGTGGTAGTCGAGGTGGTCGTGCGTCAGGTTCGTGAACGCCGCCACGCGGAACCGCACCGCGTCGGCCCGCGCCGCGGCCAGCGCGATCGACGACACCTCCATCACCAGGTGCGTCGCCCCGAGGTCGCGCATCTTCGCCGCGATCCGCGCCAGCTCATCGGCCGCCGGGCTGGTGTGCGTTGCCGTCTGATCCAGCTCCTCGAAGCGATACCCCAGCGTCCCGATCACCCCCGGCCGCCCGCCGCACCCGCGGATCGCAGCGCTGGTCAGGTAGCTCGTCGTCGTCTTGCCGTTCGTCCCCGTGATCCCGACGACCTCCACCGAAAACGTCGGGTGCCCGTAGACCGCCGCCGCCGCAAACGCGATCGCCCGCGGCACGTCCTCCGCCTCGATCCGCGCCGCGCCCGCGATCTCCGCCCGGCTCCCCTTCTGCACGACCACCGCGCTCGCCCCGCGCCGGATCGCGTCGCCGATGAACGCCTCGCCGTTCGACGTCTCGCCCACCCGCGCCACGAACAGATCCCCCGGCGTCACCCGCCGCGAGTCCTGCTGCACGCCCGTCACGATCACCTCGCCCCACGCGCTGCCCGACGCATCGTCCACGAGCACCGCGCCCGGCACCTCGTGGACGACATCGGCCAGCCGCGCGCCGGTCATTCCCGACGGCAGCGCCTCTGACACCGCGCTCTTCGTCATGCCGGCGGCTCGAACACGAGTTTCACGGCGGTGCCCTTCGGCAGGACCGTCCCTGCCGGCGGCTCTTGCCGCGACACGCGCCCGGTGCCCTCCACCTGCGGCAACAGCCCGAGCGCCTTCGCGCTCCGGATCGCCTCGCGGATGGGGAACCCTTGGAAATCCGGCAAACGCACCTCGCCGCCCTTGAGCGGCGCCGACGGCGTCACCACCCCTTGCGGCGAGGCCTTCGCGTCGTTCATCACCTGATAAGCGTTCGTCGCCTGATCGCCGCCCGAGCGCGCGACCTGCGACAAGTCCGACAGCTTCACCGGCTCGGTGCCCTTCGGCATCACGCCCATGTAGCGCAGCGCCATCTCGCCCACGCGCCGGAACACCGGCGCCGCGACCGAGCCGCCCGCGTAAGCGCCGCCCATCGGCTCGTCGAGCATCACCGCGATCACCAGCCGCGGCTTCTCCGCCGGCACGAACCCGAGAAACGACGCGACGTAGTGCGTGTCGGTGTACTTGCCCGTCGCCGGATCGATCTTCTGCGCCGTCGCCGTCTTCCCCGCGACACGGAACCCAGAGATCGCCGCCTCGACACCGGTGCCCTCCCCCTCGGTCACCGACACCAGCATCTCCGACATCAGCTTCGCCACGTGCGCCGGGATCGCATCGCGCCGCACCCGCGGCGCCGCGTCGTTGAGCGGCGCGCCCGTCGCGTCCGTCGTGCGCTTCACCAAAATCGGCTCCAGCAGCCGCCCGTTGTTCGCCACCGCGGCCATCCCCATCGCGAGCTGCAGCGAGCTCACGCTGATGCCCTGGCCGAACGCCGCCGCCGCCGTCTCGACCTGCACCCACGGCCGGTTGCGCGGCCGCAGCACCCCCACCGCTTCCCCCGGAAACGGCAGCCCCGTCGAGTCGCCGAAGCCGAAGCGCCGGAAGCTCTCGTAGAGCTTCTCCTCGCCCAGCCCGAGCGCCACCTTCGCCACGCCGATGTTGCTGGAGATCGACAAGATCTGCGTCGGCGTGAGCCACTTCGACACGTGCGTGTCGTGGATCACGATGTTGTCGATCGCCATGTTGCCCTCCTCGCAATAGACGGGCTGCGTCGGCGAAACGGCGCGGTTGGCGAGCGCCCCCGCCATCGTGAACACCTTCATCGTCGAGCCCGGCTCGAAGCGATCGACGACGGCGTGGTTCCGCCGATTCTCCGGCGGCGACACCGAATAATCGTTCGGGTTGTAACCAGGCCCGCTCGCCATCGCGAGGATCTCCCCCGTCGCCGGATCCACCACGATCACCGAGCCGCCGATCGCCTCGTACGTCTTGATCGCCGCGTCGAGCTCGCGCTCCGCCGTGAACTGGATGGCCTTGTCGATCGTCAGGTAGACGTTGTGCCCCGCGAGCGCCTGCTCGTCGTCGACCCCGTCCGAAAAGATCAGACGCCCCGACCGATCGCGCAGCCCGCGCAGCTCCGACGCGTGCCCCTTCAGCTCGTGCTCGAGCGACAGCTCCAGCCCTTCGCGCCCCTCGCCGTCCGGCGACACGAACCCCAGCACCGGCGCAGCCAGCTCGCGGTTCGGATAGAAGCGGTGCCCCTCGCCTTCAATGGTCAGCCCGCGCACCGGATAGCGCTGCGACCGATCGGCCAGCGCGCGGATCGCCGCGACCTCCACGTCCGACACGCGCCGCTTCAGCCACACGAAGCGCCGCCGCCGGTTCAGCTTCTCGGCCACCTCTTCGGTGGTCATGTGCAACGCCTCGGCGAGGCGCTCCGCGTTGCGCTGGATGTTCGTCGTGACGTACCTCTCGTCGACGCCGCGCAGCATCTCCACCGCGTCCAGCGACACGCTCGGCACCTCGACGCTCTCCGCCAGCGGCGCCCCGTTGCGGTCGTAAATCGCGCCGCGCTTCGGCAGCACGTGCAGCCGCCGCTGCCGCTGCCGCTCCGCCAGATCCAGCCAGCTGTCGCCGTCCTCGACCTGGATGCTGTACGCCCCCGAGACCACCGTCCCGAGCCCCAGCGCCATCATCCCGCACAGCACCCCCATGCGGATCTTGATCCACTGCGCGCGCTTCGGATCGAGGTTCTTCACGGCTCGCCTCCCGGCGCCGCCGGATCCAGCGGCAACCCCGCCGGCACGTCCGCGGGCGGCACCACGACACCGTCCGCCACCGGCAATCCCGGCACTGAAGGCGCGACGTCGCTCGGCGCGGGAGCCGCGCTCTGCGTCGCGCTCGGCGCGGTCGCCGTCGCCGTCGCCCGCGGCTTCGGCAGCGGCTGATCCGGATCGCCTTCACCGCCGCCCTCTTCCGACGGCAGAATCGGCGCGATCGCCTTCAACGGGATCACCCGCTCCGGCGGCGGCGGATTCATCCCCAGCAGCGTCCGCGCCACCATCTCCACCCGCTGCGGCGTCTCGTAGCTCGCCGCCTCCAGCGACAGCACGCGCTTCTGCTCGCGAAGCCGCGCCTGCTCCGCCCGCGCCCGCCCCAGCCGGTACCCCAGATCCACCGTGCGCCCGCGCAGCCCCAGGTGCAGCACGAACGCCGCCACCGTCGCGATCACCGCGAGCGTCCACAACGCCAGAAACGGCCGCGCCGCCCTCACGAGAGCGCCTCCACCGCCGCGATCACCGCGAGCGTCCACGTCCGCAAAAACCGCCGCCCCTTCACGAGAACGACTCCTCTTCCTCGAACCCCGCGAAGATCCCTTCGTCCTCGCCCTTGCGCCGCCCCGCCCGCAGCTTCGCGCTGCGCGCCCGCGGATTGCCCGCCGTCTCCGTCTCGCTCGGCACCACCGGCTTCTTCGTCAACGGCGTCCACGGCCCGCCGCGCATCGCCCGCTTCACCAGCCGATCCTCCAGCGAGTGAAACGAGATCACCGCGAACACACCGTCCGCCCGCACCACCCGCTCGGCCGCCGCGATCAGCGCCGTCAGCTCGCCGATCTCGTCGTTCACCGCGATCCGAAGCGCCTGAAACGTCTTCGTCGCCGGATCCACGCCGCCGATCCGGGCCGGCCCGACCGCCCGCACCACCGCCCGCCGCAAGTCCAACGTCGTCAAGAGCTCCCCCGCCTCGCGCGCCTGCTTGATGCACCGCGCCACCCGCCGCGACCGCCGCTCCTCACCAAATCGGAACAGCACGTCCGCCAGCTCGTCGTCCGAAAGGTGATCGATCAAATCGAGCGCCGTCGTCCCGCTCGTCGGATCCATCCGCATGTCGAGCGCCCCGTCGCGCCGAAAGCTCATCCCTCGATCGGCCTCCGTGAGCTGCATCGAAGACACCCCGATGTCCGCGCAAAGCCCGTCCACCTGCCCCACGCCGAGCGCCGCCAGGTGCCCCTCGATCTCGGCAAACCGCCCGTGCACGAACCTCACCCGATCGCCGAACGGCGCGAGCCTCTCCTTCGCCAGCGCGAGCGCCGTCGGATCGCGATCCACCCCGATCACCCGCGTCCCCTCGATCGCCAAGATCGCCTCGGCGTGCCCGCCGGCCCCGAGCGTCGCATCCACGTAAACGCCGCCCTCGCGCGGTGCGAGCGCAGCCAACGTCTCGGCGAGCAGCACGCTCCGGTGCGGCGGATCCAGATCCAGGGTTTCGGGCGGAGTGGCCATGGGCACGACGTTCTCGACGTTCATAGGCGGAACTGCTCGCTGATCGCTGCTTTGAAGCTCGACAGCTCGACCTCGGACATCTCTTGCGCCTTCTTCCAGCGCTCGCGCGACCACAGCTCGGCCGTGCGCCCCATCCCCGCCCAGAGCACCTCTTTCGAGAGGTCCGCGTGCTCGCGCAGCATCGGCGGAATCAAGATCCGCCCCGCCTTGTCGAACTCCGCCTCGACCGCCGCCGACAGGTACTTCCGTCGAAACGCCACGACGTTCGGATCGAACTGAGGCAGCGCCGCGATCTTCCCCTCGAGCTCTTCCCACGCCTTCATCGGGTGGACGTGCAGGCAAGGGTCGAACAGCGCCGGCGTCACGACCAATCGCAAATCGTTTGCAGCTGCAAGCTGGTCGCGAAAGCGCGCGGGGATGCTCGTCCGCCCCTTGGCGTCGATCGCATGCTCGTAGTGCCCGCGAAACATCATGATTGGACCAGCTCTGAACCGCAGGGCCTGACAGCTTTTGCCACTGTCTCCCACGCAGCCCGGCCAAGCTACGGAGACCCCCCCAAAGAGTCAACAATTTGGCCTGATCCAAAGCCTCAGCGGAGGGTCCCACACCTGGACAAGTGATGCGATCTCCACCCCCAAAAAGTGGGGGAAGCCTGTGGACAACCGCCTGTGGAAACCCTCCGGTGGGAAGGAATGGAAAGCCAATCGCGCCACAACCCACTCCTGTGGAGAACCCCCCGACAAAACCCTTCCCACTCCCCACCACCCACCCTCAAAAAAACGCAGGTCCGCCTTCCCCGCGAACCGCGCTCCAGCCCTTCTGTCCGCCCCGCGGCGCCTCACCCGCGCGCGATGCCCTCGCCGTCCCGCGCACTCAGAGCACCGCTCCGCATCACCACCCCCTCGCGCCCGCGCTGCCCTCGACGTCCCGCGATCCGGAGCCCCCGATCGATCACTGGGCTGATTCACGACCGCGAGCGCGCGCCCACCTCGCCTGGACGCCCCCTCTCACTCTCATTTCAGGTTCGCAGGCACCCCCCACTCCACGCCATCCGCCCTCGCGAGAGTGCGCGCCCCATCCACGCCCGCTCTCTTCCGCTCCCCCGCCGCCACCTACTCCACAGTGACCGTCTTCGCGAGATTGCGCGGCTGATCCACGTCCGTCCCCTTGAAGTCCGCCACGTAGTAAGCGAGCAGCTGCAACGGCAACGACGTCACGAACGGCGACAGCAGCGCGTCCGTCTTCGGCACGTAGAACACCTGATCCGCGATGGCCCCCACCTCCGCGTCACCGCGCGTCACGATCGCCAGGATCCGCCCCTCGCGCGCCTTCACCTCTTGCAGGTTCGACAGCACCTTCTCGTAGGTCCGGTCGTGCGGCATCACCACCACCACCGGCATGTTCTCGTCGATCAGCGCGATCGGCCCGTGCTTCATCTCCCCCGCCGCGTAGCCCTCCGCGTGGATGTACGAAATCTCCTTCAGCTTCAGCGCCCCCTCCACCGCGATCGGATAGCTCACCCCACGCCCGAGGAACAACAGGCTCCGCGCGCTCTGATACTTGCGCGCCAGATCCCGCAGCGTGTCGTCCTGCGCCAGCACCTCGCGCATCCGGTGCGGCACCTCGATCATCCCCTGCAACACCTCGTGCGCCCGATCGATCGACAGCGTCCCGCGCCGCCGCCCCAGGTACACCGCCAGCAGCAGCATCGCCCCGAGCTGCGCCGTGAAACACTTCGTCGAAGCGACCCCGATCTCGGGCCCCGCGTGCGTGTAGAGCGACCCGTGCGACGCCCTCGGGATCGCCGAGTCGAGCACGTTCGTCAGCGCCAGCACCTTGGCTCCCCGCTCCTTCGCCGCCTTCACCGCCGCCAGCGTGTCGATCGTCTCGCCCGACTGCGACACCGCCACGATCAGATCGCCCTCACCCACCACCGGATCGCGCACCACGAACTCGCTCGCCAGCTCGCTCGTCGCCGGCACACCCGCCAGCGTCTCGATCAGGTGCCGCCCGTACAACGAAGCGTGAAAGCTCGTCCCGCACGCCAGAAAGTACACCCGCTTCAGCGTCTCCGCCGTCTTCGCGTCGACCCCGATCTCGCTCTCGACGACGTCCCACTTCTCCAGGTCGATCCGCCCGCGCAGCGTGTCCTCGATGGCCCGCGGCTGCTCGTGGATCTCCTTGAGCATGAAGTGCTTGTAGCCGCCCTTCTCGGCCTGCGCGGCGTTCCACGTGATCGTCTTCGCCTTGCGCTCGACCTTGTCGCCCTTGAGCGTCGTGATCTCCACCCCGTTCGCCGTGAGCAGCGCGATCTCGCCCTCGTCGAGCAAGAGCATCTGCCGCGTGTACGGCAGGATCGCCGGGATGTCGCTCGCGCAGTACATCTCGCCCTCGCCGATGCCGATGACAAGCGGCGACGAGTTCTTCGCGATCACGATCCGATCCGGCTCGTCCTTGCTGACCACCGCGACCGCGTAGGCGCCCTCCACCACCGTCAGCGCGCGCCGCAGCGCTTCCAGCAGCTTGTGCCCCGCCTTCACCTCGCGCTCCACCAGGTGCGCCACGATCTCGGTGTCCGTGTCCGAAGCGAACTTCACCCCGCTCTCCATGAGCTGCCGCTTCAGGTGCAGGTGGTTCTCGATGATGCCGTTGTGAACCACCGCGATCCCGCCCGCGACGTGCGGGTGAGCGTTCGTCTCGGAGGGTCGCCCGTGCGTCGCCCAGCGCGTGTGCCCGATGCCCGGCGAGCCTTGCAACGGCTTCTCCTTGAGCGCCGCCACCAGGTTGCCCAGCTTGCCCACGCTGCGCAGGACACGGATCTCCTTGCCGTCGTGAACCGCCAACCCCGCCGAGTCATACCCCCGATATTCCAGACGCCGGAGTCCATCCACGAGGATGTCGACACAGTCCTTTGGGCCCACGTAACCGACGATTCCGCACATGACACGAAGGCTACCATGGCAAGCGATCTCGTCGAAACGGACGACCGCCGGGAGCCCATCCTCCGTTGCAGCTCCTCGACGTTCCGCCCCGACGAGCGCACGAGCCCGCATCGCCCGCGTGCGCGAATGCCACACCTGCCGCTCCTCAGCGTTCGCCGCGCGCAGCGCACGAGCCCGCACGCCCGAACGCCACACCGGACGCTTTCGCCGCGCCCAGCCCCCGAGCTCGCGCCGCCGCCCTCACCTCTTCTCGAGAAACTCGAACCCGAAGTTCAACATCACCGCGTTGCGCATCGCGTGGAGCTCGACCTCTTCGCGCGTGCCGTCGGCGGCGGGCTCGGTGATCTGGTAGCGAAACTGGTAGCGCAACGCCACTTGCAGCCCGGGGATCCAGCGCTGCGGCCGGTACGTCAGCCCCGCGTCCCCCGCGAAGACTTGAAACCCTGGCAGCAGGGCCCCGAATGGGTTCAGTGAGGTGCCGCGCTGGTAGCCCATCTGGAGCTGCAACACGAAGTAACGCGTCTCCCGATCGATCGGGATGGTCCCGTTGAGGTCCACGTTGTCGGCGAGCACCAGCCCCCCGACCTGCGGATCGAGCACCGTGCCGTGGTTCAGGTTCAGCGCGATCGTCGCCTCCTCGCGCTCGTAGCGGATGCCGATTCGCCCCACCGGCTGCCAGATCTGGCCGCCCCCGTCGGTGAGGCGCATGACCTGCTGCACGCCCAGATCGAGATCGCTGAAGAAGCCGTTCTTGAAGTCGTGGCGGTAGTTTCCGCCGAGCCGGGTGGCGAGCTGCGGCGCGTTGATCTGCGCCTCGAGCTCGCTCCTCCGCACGGCGGTCGTGGAGTCCGGGATCACGCACCTTCGCGTCGCCACCGCGCACACCCGACCGGCGCCGCACTGCGCGTCGAGCGTGCACTCGATCTCGCCGGTGATCGCCAGCTGCGATCCGAGGTTCAACGCGTAGTTGTCGGGGTCGTCGTTGTACTGCGCCGCGAGCTGCACGTTCGCCCCGAACACCACCGGACGCGGCGGCTCGGGGTTCACCGGAAGGAACACGTTGACCGTGCTCGCCTCGGTGAGCGCGGCGTCCTCGCTCAGCCGGCGGTTGATCCCCTGCGCGACCTCGGCGGTCACGAACGTGAATGTGCCGGGCAGCACGACGCGCGCCGCCTGCCCGGGCTGCGGCTCCGGAAAGAACGTCTGCTGCCCCTGCGTCGCGCGGACCGCGAAGGTCGCCTCGGTGATGGGCGAGACGTCGTGGCGCGAGCGCAACTCGAGGCGGTTCGTGTAGTTGATTTGCTGGCCGACGCCGAACACGGCCGCGAAGTTGAACGTGTACTGGAGCTCGTGGAGCCAGCGCGGCGTCTCGTAGGAGAGGATGAGCGCCGGGGTCACCTCGCCGATGAACCCCGGGGTGGGCCCGTTCGCGCCGGTGACCGGGTTCATGGGCGCGAACTGGATGTTGTCCGTCGCCTGGATGCCGGCGTTCACCGTGCCGCGGTACTGAAGGTCCTGCGCAGAAGCCGCGCGGGTCGCGCACAGGATCCCGACGAGGGCCGCCGCGGCGATCGAGCGGGGAGGACGCACCACGGCGTGCAAGGTAACATTCTCGGCCGCTCGCGGCAGGCGTTCGAGGCGACAAGAAACGATGTCCAACTACATCTCCGATAAAAACCTGGATGCGTGGCTCGGCGGATACGCGCGTCACGTGGCCAAGAATCTGGTGAAGCCCACAGTGCAGGGCCCGCGCCACCTGCTGTTCGCGATCTGCGATCACTACGAGCCACTGTTCGGCACGAGCACGACGGCCGTCGGCGACGCGCGCGTGCGAGCCTGGGCAGAAGGCTATCCGGCGCTGTGCGGCCGCTATCGCGACGCCGACGGCAGGCCGCCGCGCCACTCGTTCTTCTTTCCGGGCGAGCAGTATCTCCCACGCTGGATGGACGCCCTCGCCAGGCTCACCCGGGACGATTTCGGCGAGGTCGAGCTGCACCTGCACCACGATCACGACACCGCCGAGACGCTGCGCGCCAAGATCGAGCTCTACAAGCAGCGCTTCGCCCAGCACGGCCTGTTCTCGCGCGGCACGGACGGCAAGCCCCGCTACGCCTTCATCCACGGCAACTGGTGCCTCGCCAACGCGCGCAAGGACGGACGGAACTGCGGCGTCGACGACGAGCTCGTCGTCCTCCACGACTCCGGCTGCTACGCCGACTTGACCTTCGCCGCGGCCCCCGACGAGTCGCAGCCGCGCTTCGTGAACCAGATCTACTGGCCCACCGGCGATCTCACCAAGAGGCGCGCCTACGAGAACGGCGAGCCCGCCCGCGTCGGCGAGGTCAAAAACGATCGCCTGCTCATGATCACCGGCCCCCTCTCGATCGCGCCGCGCGCCGAGAAGGTGCCGTTCTGGATCGACAACGCCGGCATCACCAAGCTCAGGCCGCCCACCCCGTTCCGGCTGCGCACGTGGGCCGCGCAGAACATCCACATCGAGGGCCGCCCCGAGTGGGTGTTCGCGAAGGCCTACACGCACGGCGCGCCCGAGCCCCAGGCCGAGGTGTTCCTGGGAGAGCCGGCGCGCGTGATGCACGAGACGCTCGCCGCGAAGTACAACGACGGAACGAAATGGAAGCTGCACTACGTGACGGCGCGCGAGATGTTCAACATCGCGATCGCCGCCATGGAGGGCAAGACGGGCGACCCGGGCGAGTACCGCGACTATCGCCTCCCTCCGCCGCCGGCCGCCTCGTAGCGCCGCCGGCCGCCTCGTAGCGCCGCCGGCCGCCTCGCAGCGCCGCCGGCCGGTGGCGCCGCCGCTTCGTCGCATTCAACGCTCGCCACGAGACCTGCCGCGCCGTGCCGCACGTTGCGTCCCGGCGCGTTTCGCCGCCGGCTAGGCGCCGGGCTTCCGTCGCATTGAGAACGGGACGCGGTCGGACCATGGACACGGCGCCGCCGTGCTCTCCACGGCGTAGCGGTAATGGAGCTCGTCGTCCCCGCTGGAGTAGCCCAGCACGCGCGTCATGGTCACGCTACGCCCGCCGACGAGCTCCATGCCGCGCCGGAAAAAGGCGCTGTTCACGTACTCGAAATAGAGGTGTTTGTAGTGCGAAGGGATGCCGTGCAGCCGCAGCTCGGCGACGTCCCCGGCGAGCGAGCCCTCCGCCCGGCCGGCCGTGTAATACCCCTGATAGATCACGCGGGCGCTCTCCACGAACGCGGCAATGCTGTTCGTCTCGCGGATGCGCTTGTAAGGCCCGATGATGAGCGCGTACTCGGCGCTCTTCTCCCCGAAACGCAGGTAGGAGAGCACGTCCCCGCCGTAGAACGTCTCCACCAGAGCGTCGTTGAAGGCAATGAACGCCTCGATTGGAATCAGCGTGGTAGCGCCGATGCTCTGGCGGAAAAATGGCTCTTTCCGGGCAAATTCCGCGAGAAATTCAACGTACCGTTCCTCGCCGATCTCTTCGACCAGCATGACCTTCCGGGCCAGGAACGCGGTTCCTCTGACGTCCATGCCCACCTTCCCCGGAGGCGGTGCGCTCGCACGAGCGTGCGAGCGCGGCCCCGTCGTTTTACCTTTTCAGAATTCGAGGCTCGCGGAAAGACCTTTTCGGAATTCCCCTGGATCGCGTTACTTTATTGCGATTCGCTTTTCATTGAAATGAATCGATGACGAAGCGATTGCAGGCGGGCCTATTCATCCGTTCAACCATCGAGCGTGACGACGCCGAGGATGACGGCGGGCTTGAGCTGGTCGATGGCCTTCTTCACCATGCTCTTCTTGCTCTTCTTGAGCCACGCCACGACGATCGTGCCGTCCACGGCGTCGGCCACCAGGTTGATATCGGAGCCCCCGATCGCCGGCGCTGTATCGACGATGATGTGGTCGTAGCCCGCGTCGACGAGCTGCTCCAGCGCGTTGGCGAACGCCACGGGATCGAGCAGCGGCGGGTTCTTGGCGGCCGGATCGATGGCGAGGATGTGGAGCGGCTCGTACTGCTCGACCACTGTCCACGTGGCGCGGGTGGTGTCGCGGTTCTTCGCCATCTGCTTGGCGAAGCACATCGGCGGCTCGAAGCCGAACGTCGCGGCGAGCGACGGCGAGCGGAGGTTCGCCTCGATCAGGAGGATCTTTTCGTTCGAGGTCTCGCGGAAGGCGAGCGCCAGGTTCACGGCGCACGACGTCTTGCCCTCGTTGGGCTGCGCGCTCGTCACCGCGATCGTGCGCGGCGCCCCGGGGCCCGACAGCTTGCGGCGCAACGCGCGGTAAGCGTCGGCGCGCGCCGAGTACGGATCCGCCAGCATGACGAGGCGCTTGTCGGGGACGTCGGGCGCCGGAAGCGGCCGCACCGCGATCGGTGTCCGCCCTTCGCGGACCGGCTGTGCTGCGGGCTCGATCGTCGCGCGCGCGGGGACCGGCGAGGGAGCGTCCTCGGCGGCTGCCGGCGAGGCCGCGCGGTAGACCGGTCCACCGAGGCTCTCGGGGCCGTCGATCCCGGGCTCCGGGCCGACCAGGAAGCGCGACGGGCGAGCGCCGCGCGCGGGACGCTCCGAGCCCGAGCGATCGCCGCCGTCGCGCGCTTGCGCCCCGACGTCGGTGCGCCGCTTGCCGTTGGGCGGGTTCGACGAGATGCGGTTGCGCGGCGGGGGCTCGGACGCGGGGCGCGCGCGCAGGGCGGGGACGTCACTGCGGCGCGCCCGACCGGCCACGCGGCCGCTGTCGAGCGTGTCGTCGAACCCCGCGCCCGCGCCGTCGTCGACGAGCTCGGCGATGCCGCTGATGTCGAGATCCGGCAGCGTCCGGTGCCGCATCGGGACGACGTCACCGGCGCCGTTGGTCCGCACGGTGGCACGCTCTTCGGCCACGTGGACCTGCGTCGCGATCGGCGCGGCGCGGGTCAGCTCCTCGATGAGGGGCGGCGTCGACCGCGCCACCACCACCTGCGGCGTCATCGGTGGAAGGGACGAGATCGATGACTCGCGCACCGAGATCACAGGGTCGGTCGTTTGACGTCGGGACACGGACGCTCTTGCCGCCGCGGGCGCCGGCGCCCGAACTGCTCCGTCGGCAACCGGGCTCGCAGCCGGAGCTGGGGTCTTCACGGAGGTCCGCTCTGCCTCGGGCGGCACCGTCGCGTCGGCGGACCGCGCGAGCTGCTCCACGCGCATCGTCATCTCCTTCCGAGCCTCGTCGGTCGGCTCGATCGTGCGCCAGTTACCCACGACCGTGCGGAGACGCCGCGCATCCAGCGCGAGCGCCTTGGCCCCTTTCGCGGAGCCCGCTCTCACGAGGCGCGCGATCAGACCGTCGAGGGTGCTCTCCAGATCGACCGACGGCTCACGCACGCCGCTTCCCTTTTTTCTCGGCCAGCCCCCTCGGGATCACTCCGAGCACCGGCGCGAACCCCGCCAGATCGTCGGCGACGAACACGCGATCGTCGAGGAGCATGCCCCACGCCGCCGCGAACACCAACCCCGCGAGCGCGCTCACCAGGATGCCGATCATGATGAACTTGCTCTTCGGCATGTTGCCCGGCATGTTCGGCAGGAACGCCGGATCGAGCACCATGACCTGCGCGTTGTAACCGCCGAGCTCGCTCGCGGCGTTCGCCTCGGCCTTGAACAGCCGGTCGTCGATGTTCCCCTGCCGCGCCCGCGCTTTCTCGCGCTCGCGGTTGAGCATCTTCCACTCGGTCTCGATCGCGATGATCTGGTTCGCGAGATCGGCCGCGCTGCCCGCGGCGGGCTTGATGCCGCGCTTCCGCATCTGGAGCTCGCGATCATTCTTGGACAGCTCGCGCTCGAGGCGCGCGCGCTCGTCGGCGGGCTTCGCCTCGTACGGATCCTCTGCTTGAACGACGACGGGCGCGGCCGCCTTCGGCGGGGCTTCGATGGCTGCCTTCAGCGCCACGGCTGCCGCGCGCGCCTTGGCCTGAGCCGCGGCGAGCCGGTTCTTCGCCATCATCACGTCGGGGTGCTGATCGGTCAGCTTCGCCTGCTTGTCGTCGAGATCTTTCTGGGCGTTGGCCAGCTCCTGATCGGCGGCGTTCTTCGCCGCCACGAGCCCCGGATCTGGACCCTGGGCGGCCGCCGGGCCGCCGCCCGCGACCACGCCGCCACCCACCTTCACGTCGAGCGCGGCGCGGATGCGCTGCTGCTGCCGCTCCATGGCGAGCAGCTCCGGATCGGCGACGGCCCTGGCCTTCTCGGCGCGCACGCCCGAGCCCGCCTGTTCGGCGTTGGCTTCGGTCGCGAACTCGGGGTGCTGCGCGATGAAGCGCGCGAGATCGGTCTCGCGTTTCTGCAGGTCGTCGTCCGCCCGCTTCTTCTCGGTCTCGAGGAACTCGGTGGTGGTCTTGGCCTGCGCCTTCTTGCGCTCGGCCATGTCCTCGATCAGCACGTCGGCGAGCCTCGCCGTGACCTCTTGCGCTTCTTCGGCCGTCGCCCCCTCGAAGGCGATCAGGAACGTCTCCGCCGAGCGCGGCTTGAACGTGATCTTCGTGCGGAAGCGATCGACCGCGGCGATGTAGCCCTCCAGCGCGACGATCTGCGGGTAGAGGTTGAACTCCTTGGTGATCTTCTCGAGGTGGGCGCGCGAGAGCAGCTTCTCTTTCAGGCGCGCAGGCAGCGCCTTCAGCACGTCGCCACCCTGGTCTTCGACGCCGACGTACTGCCGGTTGATGCCTTCGCGGTAGTAGATCACCGTCTCGGACGCGTAGGTCGGCTTGCGTGAACGCGACAGCACCATCGTCACGCTCACCCCGAGCACGAGCACCACCAGCGCGACCGGGAGGTGCGCCAGCATGCGCTTGAGGATGGCTCCGACGTTGAGCCCGCCAGCCGGTGGCTGCGCGGGCGAAGCCGTACCCATGGCGGGTACGGCTCCTGGCGGTGGGGGCATATCGTTCGGTGCGGTCATGGCGACAATTCCCGAAGGTTGCACAGCCTAGCGCACCCCACCCGGTGCGGTAGTCGCACACCACGTCGGCGCACTACGTCGGGAAAACGCGATCGAGCCTGAGAAGGCGGAAGATCGCGCGCGGCTGATCGCGCAGGCCCTGGATTCGGACTTGCCCGCCGTTGGCCCTCACGCGCTTGAAGAGCATCACGATGACGCCCACGCCGGAGCTGTCGATCAGGCGCAAGCTCGAGAGCTCGAGGGTGATGTTCATGCGCCCCTCATCGACGATCTGGTCCACGACGGTACGCAGGTCAGGCGCTGTCGCTGCATCGAGGGTTCCCTCGATGCGCAGGATCGTCTCTTCCCCGCTGTCCGTTCGAGAGTACGTGGTCATTTCCGCTTTAGGCTCCCCGCGGTGCTCTGGGCATGGATCGGCACCGCTACGCTACGCATTCTCCATCCGCTCTGCGAGGTTTCTTTCCGCGTTGACGAGGCGTCGGTTCTTGCCGCGCCTTCTTTCCCCGGGCTTGCTCCCGAGCACTCTACCAGGGTCGCGCCCGTGCTCTCGGAGGCCGGGCTCTCGCCGCGGCTCGCTGCCCAGCGCTTGCGCATCACCAGGACGTTCGGCGCTGTCCCGCCGCCGCGCGTGTACGTGACCTGATCGATGAACGATCGAATGATGAAGAGGCCCATGCCGCTCTCGGGCAGAGCATCCAGGTCCGGATCGGGGACGTCGTCGATCTCGAAACCGCGACCGCGGTCGAGGACCTGGATCTCGAGCTCGCCGCCCGCGGCGTCGATCACCAGCTCGATCTGGCCGTCCCCCATGCCGCGGTACGCGTGAATCACGACGTTGTTGAAGGCTTCACTCAACGCCGAGATGACCTCGCCACGCGCGTCCGGATGAACCTCGGAGTCCTCGGCATCGAGCACGGCGAGCACCGCCGAGTGGGCGAGGTCGCGAAACGAGAGCTGGGCGGGGATCGATAGCCGGACCACGTGCGTCCTTGCTTGTAGCCTAACATGAACGCAGGTAAAGCTCGACGACAGGGTGACACCGCTCGTCCGCTTCACCAAACGTGCAATCGACTTTGCTGCTTCCGCGGTGGGGCTGGCTGCGTCAGCTCCGCTCTACCCGGTCATCGCAGCGGCCATTTACCTCGAGTCTCCGGGCCCGGTCTTCTATCGCCAGCGTCGCGCCGGGACCCTGACCGGAACGCAGGTGCGCGACGGCATTCCGAAGCCGGAGTTCGTCGAGTTCGAGATGGTGAAGTTCCGCACCATGCGCACCGACGCCGAGAAGTTCACCGGCGCCGTCCTCGCCGAAGAGAACGATCCGCGCGTGCTCAAGGTCGGCCGCTTCCTCCGCAAGACCCGCCTCGACGAGCTGCCGCAGCTCCTGAACGTGCTCCTCGGAGAGATGAGCCTCGTCGGCCCGCGGCCAGAGCGCCCCGAGCTGCTCGATCACCTCGCGATGGCCATCCCTTACTTCGAAGAGCGCATGCGCGACGTGAAGCCCGGCATCACCGGCCTCGCGCAGGTCTCGCTCGGGTACTCGGGCCGCGCCCTCAAGGACAGCGAGATCGCCGCCTTCGAGGCCGCGATCGTGAACCCGTTCGAGCTCGAAGAGGCCGACGGCGCCGAGGCCGACGGCATGCGCATGAAGCTCCTGTTCGATCTCGCCTACGCCGCTGCGCTCGAGAGCTTCCCGGCGTTCCTCCGCATGGAGCTCTCGATCATCTTCAAGACGCCGCTCGTCATGATCATGGGCCTCGGCCGCTGACCGCGCGCGCCCGGCGCAGCTCGCGCTCGCCCCGCCTGAAGCGTCCCGCCTGAAGCACCTTGTCAGGCCCGCCGGACGCGCGAGAGCGGCGCCATGAATGGTGGAGCGGCCATTCACGCGATGGACGGTGCGGGCAAGGGGCCGGGCGTTCCGCGATTCAAATTCTCGCTCGAAACGCCGGGTAATCGGCTGTTTCCAGGCCGCTGCTCAGTGCCCCTTCATCTTCAGGTAGAGGCGGAGCATGATCATGAACCCGACGTCGAACACGACCAGCCCGCCGAGCTCCAGCTTGCTCGGCTTCACGCTGAAGTGTGGATCGGTCGTGCGGATGGTGGACCAGAACGCTCCGGCGAGGCCGAAGTAGATCCAGAGCACGTAGTGGTAGGTCCACGACAGGAAGAAGATGCCCACGAGCGTGCCGCAGAACGAGGCGAAGAGCGCCAGTGACCACGCGCGGATCTGCTCGCCGCCGGGCACGTTGGCGTAGCGCTTGTAGGCCACCAGCATGGTCTTCATGATCATGTAGATGATCACCGTCCACACCCAGAAGCCGATGATCCCGAGCTCGGCCGACGCCAGGATGTAGGCGTTGTGCGCGGTCAAAAACGAGAACTTGGTGAACTGGCCGTAGCCGACGCCGATGATCGGATTGGCGAAGAACATGTTGAGGCCGTCCGTCATGACCTCCATGCGCTCCTCGGCGCTCTGGGCCGCCTCCTCGCCGCTGCGGCCGCCGAGCATCATCAGCGGCGCGCCCATGCCGGCGCCGGCGACGGCACCGCGGATGCCGTATTTGCGGACGAAGTAGATCCCCATGACGGTGAGGAAGATCAGGATCGCGCCGCGCGACTGCGAGAAGACGTCGGTGACCGCGACGATGACGACCGTCGTGAGGACGAGCAGCAGGCGAAAGAGCGTGCGCTTGCTCTCGAAGAAGGCGAACGCGAACGGGATCGAGGTGCCCGCCGCGAGCGTGGTCTCGTTCGGGTCGTTGAGGACGCCGCGCCAGCGCACGCGCCCCGTCGAGATCGACGTCGTCCCGAACAGACCGACGTGCTCGCACCAGTAGTCCAGCCCCGCCTCCGCGCCGGCTTCCTCGTAGCAGTTGGCCTGCCGCTCACAGCCGCGCCCGTCGGGCGTCGCCAAGGGCGGCATCTCGGGGTTCTCTTTGTCCGCCGTGATGATCAGGCACTCGAAGTCCTGAAAGCCCTGATGGAACGCCACCGTCACGCAGAACATCGCCGTCACGAAGATCGTCGTCGCGACCTTCACGAAGGTCTTCATCGTCTGGACGCTGTGCTGGATCACCAGCGACAGACCGATACCCGTCGTCAGGTACGTGAAGCGGCCTGCCAGCTCGCCGGGGAACTTGAGCGTCAGCGTGAAGAAGCACCAGAAGTAGAAGAACAGCGCCCACGCGAGGAACGGGGTCTTCTCTTTGCGAACGCGCCCCGCGTTCCAGTCCATGGCGAAGCCGCCCAACATGAGGCCGAGCCACAGGTTGATCCATGGCAGGCCCTCGAACGCAGGGATGAACTCTTGCGGCCGGATGTACGTGAAGGCGATGAGGCCGCACAGGCCAAGGAGGACGTACATGCTGGGCCGGGGCTGGAATCTGACACGCCGACGCCGGCGGCGTCAGCCCCCGAGTGCAGACCGGCGCCAACGTTGGGACGATTACGCGGTTGCGGCGTCGTTCGAGCGCTCGGCAGAGGCGCGTGACGCGGACGCCTTGCGCTCGCCCCACGCCTCGGTCAGGGCGCGACCGGTCATGATCTCGGGGACCGGAATGCCCATCAGCGCGAGCACGGTCGGCGCGATGTCGAGACCGGTCGTGTGCTCGATGAACAGCCCGCGCTCGATGCCGGGCCCGTGGAGCAGCAGCATGCCCGTCGGATCGTGCATGCCCTCCTTGTGCGTGTCGCCGTAGCTGCGGAACAGCTCGTCGAACGCGAACGAGCGAGGCTCGCCGCCGTCGCTCGGGAACGTGTAGCGCGCGCTGCCGTCGAGCTTGGCGAGCCCGCGCGGCGTGACGGTGAGGATCTCGCCGACCTCTTCGACGGTGATCGCGTCGGGCGTGGGCGCGTTGTCGCGGCGCACCGCGAGCAGCGCGTCGCGCACCCGGGTGCGCTCGTTGGCGTCCGGGATCTTGACGTTCCATTGCGGCTCCATCACCGGCACCACGTCGGCGATGCCCTTCGCGCCGACGATGTCGAGGACCTGCCGCACGTCCTTGAACTTCACGCAGACCTTGCCCTCGGGATAGAGCTCGTTCGAGTACGGCTTCTGGCCGAGCGCCGACACGATGACGATCACCGTGTCGTCGTCGACCAGGCCGGCGAACTGCCCGAGGAGGTCGTCGAGCACGCGATAGCCGTACTCCATCGCGCCGCCGAACTTCTTCCGCTCGTCGGGGGTGGCCGGCGTGGTGAAGCCGGTGTCGTCCCAGGCGCGCCAGTAGTGGTGCTGGAAGTGGGCGCAGTGGTTCGAGTGCCAGGTCGCGAAGTCGGGGCGGAGCTTCTCGTACAGGCTCGCGAAGAAGTCGTAGTTGACGAGCGGCTGCAACGTCACGCGCTTCCAGTGCATGTGGGGTTGCAGGCGCTCGGTCGCGAGCTGCAGCGCGATCTTGGCGCAGGTCTCTGGCCGGAGGCCGAGCCGCAGCAGATCGACGCCCTGCTTCGCCATGGCGAGCAAGGTGTCGGCCTCGGTGTTCTTGTGGTGGACCTGCGTGTATTTGCGGTTGAGCGCCTGCACGGGCTCGGCGAACTTGGGGTACGTCTCGGGCCCCGGGGCGAACGGCCCGGGCACCATGAAGCCGGGCACCGGGCGCGGCGGGTAGGCGCTCACGCTGCCGAAGACGCCGACGGACTTACCCGCCTCGAGCGCGTAGTCCCAGGTGCGTTTCGCCCGGATCGTGACCACGTCCTGCTCCAGGACCGCGGCGCCGTGAACGCTGCGATCGACGCCGGTGTGGGCCGTTACCCATGAAATCCAGGGTTCCAGGAAGGGCGGCCGCTCCAGAGCCTCGGGCGCGGCGGTCGTTCCCTCGGCCCGCAGGCGCGACAGGTTCGGCATTTTGCCGGCCTGCATGAAGCGGTCGGCGACCTTCCACGTGATCTCGTTGAACTCCAACAGGAGGACTTTTCGAGCCCTGCGAGCAGTCGGCATGGCATCACCTCGAAGCGGAGAGGGTAGCCCTTGGCGGCGGGATCTGTCCAGGCACGGAGCGCGCGAAATCACGCGCAATCGGCGCGTTCCAGCCTGGCGACGACGTGCAGATGTTGCGTGCCCGGGGGACGCGACGAGGCCGCACGACGAGGCCGCACGACGAGGCCGCACGACGAGGCCGCACGACGAGGCCGCACCGCGGTCCCACGGCGACGTTGCAGGACGAGGCATTCAACGACGTCGCACCACGACGTCGCGTGGGCGTGGCTACATCGCGCCGCGTGCGCGCCGCTCCGCTTCATCCAGCCAGTGACGCACCGGCTCGGGGTCGTCGCACGCGGGCACCGCGCTCGTGGCCTCGCGGAGGAGGCGATCGAACAGCTTGCGTGCGCCCGCGAGACCCAGCTCGACCACCGCGTTGGGGCGCCCGAGAGCGGCGTCCTGTCCGACGGGTTTTCCGAGCCGCCCGGGATCGCCCATCACGTCGAGGATGTCGTCGGCGACCTGATATGCCTCACCGATGCGCGCGCCGACGATCGCCCACGCGTGCGGCGACGCGCTCGCCGCCGCCGCTCCGAGCGCCGCGGCCGCCTCGAACAGCGCGCCCGTCTTCGCGCGACGGTAGACGGGCGCATCGATCTTCGGCTCGCTCTCCCACGCCTGCCCCGCCACGATCCCGAACGGCGCTCCGACCCCGCGGGCGAGCAGCGAGATCATGGCCGGCAGCTTGCGCGGATGATCCGAGCCGGCGCGCGCGAGGTGCTCGAACGCGCGCACGATGAGCTGATCGCCGGCGAGCACGGCGACGCTCTCGCCGAACGCCCGATGCACGGTCGGCTGGCCGCGCCGGGTGTCGGCGGCGTCGAAGCACGGCAGGTCGTCGTGAACGAGCGACGCGCAATGCATCATCTCGACGGAGGCCCCGGCGGCGTCGGCCAGGTCCGGGTCCGGGTCGCCGCACGCGGCGGCGACTGCCAGACACAGCTTCGGCCGCAGCCGGGACCCGCCCGGGAAGAGCGCGTGGCGCACGGCGGCCGCCAGGAGGGGTGGCGTCTCGTCTTCCCCGGGATGTGCCGCCGAGAGCAATGCCCGCTCGATTCGGCCTGAATCGATGGACGCCGCGACCCCACCGGCGAGGCCCGAGGTCGGCTTCAGGAGACGTGCCAGCCCGGTCGATTGGAGATCCATCGATCTACATAGAAAGCGATTGTCTAATATTTGTCAAGTCATCGTTCCAAAATTTCCCAATAAAGCTGGACAAACATTCGTCAGCAAGTTACGCCTATGGACATGGATGGCTCCGGAAGCGTCATCGTGGTGGGTGCCGGCATTGGTGGCCTGACGGCGGCAATCGAGCTCGCGCGCCGCGGAGTCGCCGTCACCGTCGTGGAGAGAGCGGGACGCGTCGGGGGGAAGATGCGCGAGGTGACGGTCGCCGGGAGGGCCATTGACGCAGGCCCCACGGTCCTCACCATGAGGCACATCTTCGACGAAGTCTTTGCGGCGGCCGGCGAGAACCTGGACGACCACGTCACCCTCGACAAGGTCGACCTCCTGGCAAGGCACGCCTGGTCCGACGGCTCGCAGCTCGACCTTCATGGCGACATGGAGCGGACGGCCGACGCCATTGGCCGGTTTGCCGGCCCGCGCGAAGCTTACGGTTACCGGCGCTTCTGCGAATACGCGCGCAACATTCACGAGACGGTGCAGGGCCCCTTCCTGTTTTCGGATCGTCCCAGCATGATCTCCATTGTCAAGGCCGTCGGCTCCATTGGTCTGGGGGCGCTGCTCAAGATCGACGGGTATCGGACCATGTGGGGCGCGCTCGGCGATTTCTTTCAAGATCCACGGCTGCTCCAGCTCTTTGGTCGCTACGCGACGTACTCGGGGTCTTCGCCCTTCTCGGCCCCGGCCACACTCAATGTGATCGCCCACGTGGAGAGAGCGGGAGTGTGGCTGGTCCGCGGCGGCATGTACCGGCTGGCAGAGGCTCTGTCGAACCTGGCGCAGAAGCTCGGTGTCACGGTGAGGACGAGCGCGCCTGTGGCAGAGATCACCACGGCGGGCGGGCGCGCGAGCGGGGTGCGGTTGTCGAGCGGCGAGCTGCTGCGCGGCCGGGCGGTGGTGCTCAATGCCGACGCGGCGGCCCTCCAGGCTGGCCTGTTCGGCAGAGCCGTGAAGCGGGCGGCGGACGCCCCGGCGGCGAGGTCGTTGTCGGCAATGACCTGGGCCACGGTGGCCGAGACCGGCGGCATGTCGCTTTCGCGGCACAACGTGTTCTTCTCCGACGATTACCGGCGCGAGTTCCGGCAGCTCTTCGACGAAGAGACCGTGCCCGACGCGCCGACTGTCTACGTGTGTGCGGAGGACAGAGGCGATGAGGGCCACTGCCCGGGGGGCTCGGAGCGACTGTTCTGTCTCATCAATGCACCTGCGAACGGCGATCGCCGAAGCTTTGCCCCCACGGAGATCAAACGATGCGAAACGGCCATGAGAGAAACCCTGTCTCGCTGTGGACTCACGATGACCTCGGACCCCGCGCCGGTCGTCACGACACCGTCGGACTTCGCGACGATGTTCCCGGCGACGGGCGGAGCCCTCTACGGGGCGGCCTCGCACGGCTGGATGGCGCCGTTTTCCCGTCCGGCGGCGCGCTCCAGGATAGCGGGCCTGTACCTCTGCGGGGGGAGCGCACACCCGGGGGCGGGGGTGCCCATGGTGGCGCAGAGTGGGCGGCTCGTCGCAATGGCACTCTCGGCGGACCTCGCTTCGACCTCCCGGTCCAGACCGGCGGCTACGCCTGGTGGTATGTCGACGCGGTGAGCGATGACGGCCAGTTTGGCCTGACTCTCATCCTGATGGTGGGGAGTGTGTTCTCCCCCTATTACAAGCGAGCCATCGACCAGGGCCGCGGCGATCCGTCGCGCCACGCGGCCGTGAACCTGGCGCTCTACAACCTCGGTCGACCGGGCGGGAGCTGGCTCGGACCGGCGCTGGGGCGGCGCTCCGGCGATCTGTGGGCCCTGTCCGAGGGCGCCCGCCTCGCGCGGGACCGCTCGTCGCTCGCCATCGGGCGGACCGTGACGACCTGGGACGGCGACGCGCTGCGGGTGCGAGTCCGCGAGGAGACAGCGCCGTTTCCCTCGCCGCTCGTGGGCGAGATCGTGGTGCGGCCAGGGTCGCTCGGGGACGAGCTGTACCCGCTCGACAGCAAGGGGATGCACGTCTGGTCGCCGATCGCGCCGTTCGGCCGGATCGAGGTGAGCTTCGGCGAGCCGGGCCTGCGCTGGCGCGGCGCCGCGTACCTGGACCACAACACGGGCGGCGAGCCGCTGGCGCGTGGGTTCTCGAGCTGGACGTGGTCGCGTATGACGTCGGACGAGAGGACGACGGTGATCTACGACGTGACGCGCAGGGATCGCAGCACGCAGCGCATCGCGCGGTCGTTCTCGGCGAGCGGCGCGCGCGACGAGGTGGTGGGCCCGGCGAGCACGGTGCGGCTCCCGACGACGAGCTGGCGCCTCGCGCGCTCGATGCCGGCGGTGGGGCACGCGACCGCAGCGCTCGGCCGGACGCTCGAGGACACACCGTTCTACGCGCGGTCGCACGTCATCGGCACGCTGGACGGGCGGCAGGCCAGCGGCGTTCACGAGGTGGTGGATCTGCGGCGGTTCGAGTCGCGCCTGGTGCAAGGCATGCTCCCGTACAGGATGCGGAGGCACGCGCCGTGATCGCGACGGTCCTCGGCCTCGTGCTCCTCGGGTGGAGCTACGCGGTCGCTTGTACGAGCGTGTACGGCGCCGGGCGCGCCGCGTGGGGCCGGTATCGGAGCGCGGTGTCGAGCACGCCATCGAGCGCTCGCGTGCTCGTGGTGCGGCCGTGCGCCGGAGCGGAGCCGAACCTGGATCGCACGTTGATGTCGCTGTCGGGCGCTCGCTCCGGCGCGACCCTGGCGTGCCGATTCGCGGTCCACGGGCCGTCGGACCCGGCCGCCGTTCCCGCGGCGAGAGCGGCGGCGGCGCTGCGAGCGGCGGGCATGGACGCGACCGTCGTGCTCACCCGCGCCGACGCGCCGAACCACAAGGCGGCGCAGATCGAGGCCGTGGTCGCCCTGGAGCCGGGCTCGTTCGACGTGCTCGTCGTGGCCGACAGCGACGTCGACCTCGACGGCTTCGAGCTCGACGCGCTGCTCGCGCCGATGCTGGCGGACACGAGCGTCGGCGCGGTGTGGGCGCCGCCGATCGAGGCCGGGGCGCGCTCGGGCAGCGGCGATCGCGCGTCGCAGGCGCTGCTCGCCGGCTCGCTGCACGCGTTCACGATCCTGGGTGCGCTCGACGGCGGCGGCCTCGTCGGCAAGCTGTTCGCCGTGCGGAGCGGCGCGGTGCGCGAGGGTGCGTTCAGCGGGATGAAGCACGTGCTCGGCGAGGACATGGAGCTCGCCCGCCGGCTGCGCGAGCTGGGCCAGTCGGTGCGCGTCGCGCCCGTGGTCGCGCGCAGCCTCCAGAGCGGACGCTCGTGGAAGAGCGCCGTCGAGCGCTACGCGCGCTGGCTCACCGT
>Ga0163144_10006766_pt1 | contig 25236 bp, 20 predicted proteins | sample OliLak19BULKMAT1_FD_123175 | JGI IMG/M metagenome (GOLD analysis project Ga0163144, IMG submission 123175) | Freshwater microbial mat bacterial communities from Lake Vanda, McMurdo Dry Valleys, Antarctica - Oligotrophic Lake LV.19.BULKMAT1 | ecosystem: Environmental > Aquatic > Freshwater >... | reverse complement strand
TTTTCCATAAATTCAGTAATACCTCCTAAATGTTCTCTGACTTCACCATTTCTGAACTCGTACATTTTTTCGGTAAGGTCGGCAAGGAAATCTCTATCGTGAGAAACAATGATAGCCGTTCCTTCATAAGCAAGAATTGCTTTTTTCAAAACTTCTTTACTTCTAATATCCAAGTGATTGGTAGGTTCATCCAACACCAACAAATTGTAGGGTTGTAGCAACAACTTACACAATGCTAATCGTCCGCGTTCACCACCACTCAACACTCTAACTTTTTTATCAATGTCTTCTCCACCAAATAAAAATGAACCCAACATTGTACGCACTTGTTTGCGGACATCACCAACGGCTAACTCATCAATCGTTTCAAATACAGTTTTATTCGGATCTAATTTCTCAGCCTGATCTTGAGCAAAATAGCCCATCATTACATTGTGTCCTAACTGAACCGTTCCTTCAAAATCAACTTGCTGAGCAATCATTTTCATCATTGTACTCTTCCCTTCACCATTTCTTCCAACCAATGCAATCTTCTCCCCTTTCGCCAAAATAAAACTCGCACCCTTAAAAATACGCTTCGTTCCATAAACTTTTCCAGCATCTTCAACAGTCACAACAATCTTACCCGATAATGCTGGAGGAGGAAAACGGAAAGCCATTGTAGATGTATCACTTTCATCCACTTCCACAAGATCCATTCTATCCAATTTCTTAATCAACGATTGTGCAAATGCTGCTTTACTTGCTTTTGCGCGATATTTGTCGATTAATGCTTCGGTTTGATCAATTACTTTTTGCTGATTTTTTGCTGCGTTCTCTTGTTGCTCTTTTCGTTCTTGTCGTAAGATCAAATAGCGAGAATAGTTTGTTTTGTAATCGTAAATTTTATTATTCGATATTTCAATAGTACGAGTGGTCACATTATCCAAAAATTGTCTATCGTGACTAATCAACATCACCGAACCTGAAAACGTTTCCATTGTTTCTTCCAGCCATTGAATCGATTCAATATCCAAGTGATTGGTTGGCTCATCAAGTAAAAGAATATCAGGTTTACGCAAAAGAATTTTCGCTAGTTCAATACGCATTCTCCAACCACCGCTAAATTCAGCTGTTTGACGATTAAAGTCAGTTCTTTCAAAACCCAATCCCTTTAATATTTTCTCAATCTCTTCTTCTCTATTTCCGGCACCAATAATATCCAAACGGGTATTAATATCCGTTAACTCCGTAATTAAATTCATATACGCATCACTTTCGTAATCGGTGCGCGTTTCAATTTCATGTGTTACCACTGCTAAACGTGCTTCCAATTTTTGAATTTCTTCAAAAGCTGTTGCTGTTTCTTCAAACACTGTTCGTCCGTGTTGATGAATCATATCTTGAGGCAAATATCCAATGCGAAAATCATTCGGCTTTGAAATTTCACCTTTAGTAGGATTTTGTTCACCCGATAAAAGTTTCAACATGGTGGACTTTCCTGCACCATTTTTACCCGCAAGACCAATTCTGTCTTTCGGATTCACCAAAAAACTAACATTGTCAAACAAATCGTATCCACCAAAGGACACCGTAACCGAATTAACTGAAATCATTCTTCTTAAAAATTAAGGGTGCAAAAATACGAAATTTTAAGCTTTGAAACCACTCTTAACATGAAAATCGGCATTGAAAAGATTGATTTTATGGTTTTTGTCAGAATTTCGCTTTTATTTGATTTTATAGCTTCTCTGAACGATTCTTATTCCTAATTTTGCAGTATAATCTTCCTATTATGCCTTTCAAAGAATCGCCACTGTATAGCATTTTGAATAACAAATGCCCCCGTTGTCACGAAGGAAATTTTTTTGTAACAAGCAACCATTATAATTTAAAAAAATTCGGTGGTTTAAATGATAAATGTCCGGTTTGTAATGAAGATTTCAGAAGAGAACCAGGCTATTATTATGGAGCAACGTATGTAAGCTACGCCTTAACTGTGTCATTTGGAATTGGATTGTACCTTTTGCTTTGCGTAGTATTTTCGGTAGAGGTCGTTCCTTTTATTATCACGTTAAGTGTACTTCTCTTTTTGCTTCTTCCCATTACTTACAGATTTTCCAGAATAATTTGGATTCACATGTTTGTAAAATACAAAGCACCAAACAAGCATTAAGTTGTTATTGACCTTTTGCTCTCCTTACAAGTGATCCAAATGCTTGAGAAATTGAAACTTTAAATTTCCCTCTATCTAATACCATTGAGTTATCGGCATTATTATTTAAACGGTAAGCCAAAGGAAAAGAACTGTCAGAATCATCCCATCCTCCTACTTGTCCAAATCGTAAATCATTAAAATAAATAGTAGAATCAACTTTTGTAATTGCATAATGTCCTTTGGAAAATTGCTTTAATATTTTAGCATCCTCATTTCCTATAAATGGAATTAATAAAGAATCGTTTCTGTTCACTCTTCGGAAATTAATTTCAGTTGATTTATCAAATATCGAATAATATCCAATCCAGGAACCTAAACTATCGTGAGAATAGGCCATCCATAGGAAATTATTCAGAGGTGTTGGGGTAGTAATAAAATCATCTGAAGTATATTCTTTTTTATCAAAAGATGTTTTCATCACATCGTGTACATGCCATTTGTTTATGATTGTAAATATCAAATACAAGGAACTAATCCATAACCCTATTTTGTTCCATTTGACTCTACTCGGGCTTCCATTTTTTGCAATCAATGCAATGAGCACACATAACAAAAAAGGAATTGTATAAAACGGATCTGCAACAAAAATGGTATTGAACGAAACACGATAACTGCTAAAAGGCTCAAACCAACCTGTTCCGTAAGATGTTAAGGAATCCAAAAGAATGTGCGTAAACATTCCTAAGAAAAATAGCAATGACCAGCTTTTCCACGACACTTCTGTTTTTTTGAACCATTTACTGAAGAGCCAACCCAACAATGGTGACATTAATAAAATAAAAAAGAACGAATGTGTAATTCCTCTGTGAACTAGCAATTGTTGTGCATCAGTTGTACAACAAGACGCAAATACATCAAAATCAGGAATTGTATCTGCAAAAGCGCCCCAAAGCATTGCTTTTCTGCCAATTTTTTTTCCTAAAACAGCTTCTCCTATCGCAGCTCCTAAAACAATGTGTGTTAACGAATCCATAATTCAGAATTATTGAGCAAATATACAATAGATTGGTTTTTATTTGAATATTAATACCTTTATATTTGCATCTCTTACAGATGCAAAACAAATCAAAATATCTCTTAATAGCCTTATCTATATTAGCAATTGTTTTTGTAGCATGTTATCTCAAAACAATAGTCATTTATGTGAGTATAGCTATTATTATTTCTTTAATAGGTCAACCTTTAGTTAAACTATTTTCTTCTATTCGGATCAAAAAATTTCATTTACCGGTGAGCATTTCTGCTTTATTTGCATTGCTTAGCATTACCCTTTTTTTAGGATTACTGGTTTCAATGTTTATTCCTCTATTAGTAGAAGAAGCTCGCATCATATCAAAAATAAATCCAAATGAAGTGATTCAAACGTTTAAAGAGCCACTCGCCAATTTAAATTACGATCTTCAAAAATTTCAAATACAATATGGCAATGGCGAATCCCTCGAAAAATTTTTAGCAAGCCAACTTACAAATATTATTGACTTTAAAGTAGTGTCATCCTACGCCCAAGGAATTTTCAGCTTTACAGCGGATATAATTGGAGGAACATTTGTTGTTTTGTTTATGGCTTTCTTTTTTATGAAAGACAAACATTTAATTTTTAATGTCGTTATCCTTTTAACTCCACCTAAGCATATTGAAGCAATTAGAGAAATCATGAGTGACACTAAAAGATTATTGACAAAATACTTTATTGGAATACTATTGGACATGTTGTTTGTAGCCACTTTAACAACCATCGCACTTAGTTTGTTGGGTGTTAAAAATTGTTTACTTATTGGAATGTTTGCCGGTTTAATGAATGTCATTCCTTATGTAGGCCCGATAATAGCCGCAGCATTTGGAATTTTAATTGGAGTTACATCTAATTTAGAATTGGAATTTTACACACAACTTATACCCCTTGTCTATAAAATTGCATTTGTCTTTTTGATTGTTCAACTAATCGACTCTCTGATTTTTCAACCTTTGGTAATTTCCAACATCGTAAAAGCACATCCGCTCGAAATATTTTTGGTCATTCTAATTGCAGGTACTTTAACTGGAATCGGAGGAATGATTATAGCTGTTCCTGTCTACACAATTCTCAGAATAATTGCAAAAGAGTTTCTTTACAACTTCAAAATTGTGCAGCAATTAACTTCCGAGTTGGAAGAAGAACAATAAAAACACATTCAAATGATTGAGAAATCCACTCTAGAATTTCTATCGAAATTAAGCAAAAACAATAACAAGGAATGGTTTGATAAAAATCGTCCAGTTTATGAATTAGCTAAAAATAATTTTAAAGAATTTGTAAATGAATTGATTATTTCAACTGCAAAATTCGACCCTTCCATAAAACATTTGGAAGCAAAAAATTGTATTTTCAGAATCAACAGAGATGTTCGATTTTCAAAAAACAAAGCTCCATATAAAAATAATTTTGGCGCTATTCTATGTCCCGGAGGAAAAAAGTCGTTTGACGCAGGCTACTATGTTCAAATTCAGCCAGGAGCTTCGTTTATAGCAGGCGGCATGTGGCAACCACCAACTCCGCAAATATCAGCTATCCGACAAGAAATTGATTACAATGCTGCTGAATTCAAAAAGATAATTGGAACAAAAGATTTTAAAAAATTATTTGGCACATTATCTGAAGAAGACAAATTAAAATCTGTTCCAAAAGGGTATGATAAAACACATCCAGAAATTGAGTTGTTGAAACACAAAAGTTTCATAATCGTTCACAATCTGAAGGACAAAGATGTTTTATCAAAAACCTTTTTGAAACAGTGCAACGAAGTGATGAAAGCAATGCACCCGTTGAATTCATTTTTACGAAGAGCCTGTGATTAATAATGCCACAAGTCACTTTCATAAGTAAAGATCTCTTCTTTAATTCCTTCCGACTCCAGCAACACATCTAAGCCTTGCTTGTAATCAGCAATTGAACGATTGTATACGTTTGATTCCTTATATACATAACTAGAAAACATTCTCTTCACAAATAATTCATCATAACTCATCCGTTCAGCATCATTGTGTCGATTGAATACTGCAGCTTTTGCTAAAAATGGTCGAGCATCCGGAAAGTAAATCCAAAAAAGTGGTTTTACTCCAATTACTTCTCCGCTCTCTGATACTTTTTCAGCAAGCGGACAGATTCCTACAATTCTGGCTTCCATTACGGAGCGCTGTTTATCGAAATACCAATCCTCTTTTATCCAATATTGACGAATACAAGAAGCCACAATTTCTTTTTTAAGTGGTTTTTGTAAATACAGTCCCGGATTATCCACATCTTCTACTTGGTTGGTTGAGTCCCAACTTACCAATAACTGACTTACTTCATCTTTTGTCATTGGCATAGTAAACTCATCATCAAATATTGGATTAGCAAATGCTTGAAGATTATCCATTAAAAGAGCGCATTTGAGCACGTCAAACAAACTCATCAGACAAACAGTTGGTTCTTCGGGATAATAGATAGGCAGGTTTAATTTTTCTCTTAAATCGATCACACGCCAAACTCTTTTACTCCACATTACATCTGCTTCTCGCACATAAGCAGTTTGCATAGGAAATGGACGTGCTATACGACTACTCGCACAAGGATCGTAAGGCGGATCCTTTATGGTTGAAATTGGTTTACATTGCGAATGGATATTATTCGCTAAGAGCATGAAAATTAAAAAGAAACTGAAAAGGAATTGAGAAAAAGTTGTTTTCACAATTCGAACATCCAACGAATGTTTCATTGTTACCTCCTTTTCTGTATTAGAACGGAGGCAGCTTTAGTAATATTGCTAGTTGTATAAAACAAAAAATCCTGGCTCGTAAAAAACGAACCAGGATTTTTTGTATTTTTTTAATATCTAGAAGTGGAATAAATCGTGTTCGTAGATAAAAATATCATGTTTTACTCTATCAGCTTCTAACAATTGATCTAAGCCTGTTTTGTAATCGAAAATACCTCTATTAAAAACGTTACTTTCTTTACGAACGTAACTAGAGAACATTCTCTTCCAGAAAATATCTTCAAAAGTTCTTCTTTCCGCATCATTTTGTCTCATGTAAACTTCGTTGTTTGCAAAAACTGGACGAGCTTCAGGGAAATAAATCCAAAACAAAGGACTACTAGCACCTGTAGACTCACCACTTTCTGTTTTCTTTTCAACCAATGGACACAATCCAATGATACGAACATCTAATACAGAACGCTGTTTGTCAAAGAACCAATCTTCTTTTACCCAATATTGCCAAACACTAATAGTGCTAATCTCTTCTTTTTGAGGAGCAGAAATAAAGGTTCCTGGATTATTTGGATCTTCAGCTGTAGCTGTAGAATCCCATTTGATCAACATCCCTTCAATTTCGCTTTTGGTCATATCGTATCTGAACTCATCATCTGTTGCAGCTTGATTAAAACAAGTAATGGTTCCATTAGTTATAGCAGCATCTTTGATTACATCAAATAAACTTTTTCTATCCAAAATTTGCTCATCTGGATAGTATAAAGGATGGTTCATTTTTTCACGTAAATCGATCACTCGCCAAATACGTTTACTCCACATTACATCCGCTTCGCGAAGTGCTGTATATGGAATGGCTTTACGAGTACGAGTGTTTTCTTTTGTGTAAACACCATCAGGATATTTTGGTGGTTTAATCACCTCCTGAGCTGTAACATTGAATGATACAAGAGTAACAGTCAACGCTAAAAAAAGAATTTTCAAATTTTTCATGATTACCTTTTTTAATTACTATTTAATTTTCAATACGCAACCAGTAATTTTTCTAACACCATCTGGCGCTTGAACTTTTACTTCTTCGATTAAAACTTTTTGACCTGGTTTAACTTTACCTAAGATATCTTTCATTTGGCCTGTTGTACTAGCACCATTAGCTGTATAATCAGCGTAAACACCATTGATAAAGATAGACATGTTCCAAGAAACAACAGGGAATTTTAAATCGAATACGAAATCCTCAAGTTTAGGAATTACCCCTCCAGCATTCATTAATTCGCCTTTAGAAACTTTTCCATCACCTACAATACCAGCATAAGAAGCTTGTGGACTAGGCACTTTTTTAACACGGAATTTCATTGCTCCCATTGATTTTGAACCCGTTTTTGTTTTAACAGAAACGTTTACAGAACACTCATTACCTGAAGATACTTTCACAATGTAATGACCTTGTCCTTTATTGATAATGCTTCCACCTCCGCCACTCATAGTAGCAACAACATCAGTTGGAGCTGCACCAGCAACAGAAATATCTACCGGATTTTCAACCCCGATATAAAACACGTTCATTTTGGTTGGAGAAACGGCCATTGAAGGACGAGCAACCATATAATCACCTCTAAAAGGATATCCTTTTTTACTTCCATCAGGAGCTTTTACATTGATGATACCAGAATACTCTTGCACACCTTCAGCACCTGTTTTCACAGTATACTTTCCTAAACCACCCGCCACAGCAACAGGACTTCCTGTACCAACAATTTTGGGATTCTTTTTATCCGTAGTATCCACAGCACCAATTAATACTTCTGGGTCTTGAGTTGAGCTATATGCAGCAACAAAGATATCGGCAGTATAATCTTCACCTGCTATGATATAACTAGTTGGTGCCACAACTTTAGCAACAACCTGATCGAATGAAAAGTCATCCGCAGTAATCGATTTCAATAAAATAGAAACAACATCACTTTCAGCATTTTTAATGTCATTTTTCAATTTCGCTAAAACGCTAAAAACGGCTGCTGCTGGCTGGTGAGCAAACATATTGCTCGCCCATGAAACTACTTTTTCATCACCGATAGAATACATTTCTTCAGTGCTTAATCCTAGCTTCAAACTAGCCTGTTCCTTTTGAGGAACCAAAGCAGTCATTTCCTTTTTAAATTTTTCAATCTTTTCTTTTAAATCCTTAGCCTTACCAGTTGGATTTTCCGGATCAGCGCCTCCTCCAATTAAAATTTCAGTAGGAATGTTATTTTCATCCTTACTATCTAAATTTTTCAATTGAAAAGTATCTGCAACTGTTTTTTCAAGTTTTTGAATACGCTGATACAATTCGCTTTTTATCTCATCAATAAAAGCGCAAAGTTCAGCCGACTTATTTTTTGCATCTTGAGCCTTTGCATTCCAAGGCTTAGTTTTAGCTGGGTTATCAGCCATTGCCTTCGCGAACTTAGAATACAAAATTCCATTCTTGCTATCAAAGTTGACGTTTGTTGTATTCAAACCTTCCTCTATAATAACGAAGGCATTTAAGATTTCTTTGGATACGTTAAGTGCCAAAAGTGCTGTTAACACCAGGTACATCATACCAATCATCTTTTGCCTTGGGGTTTCTTTTCCACCTGACATAGTTCTATATTATTTCTATAGATTAATATTAAATTAATAAGTCGCTGTTGAAGATATCATCTTCAACAAAAAGGAAAAAATAATTCCGTAGTACGGAATTATTTTCTCATTGCGGTAAGCATGTTACCGTAGATTGTGTTCAATGATTCTAAGTTAGAAGACAAGCTAGCGATTTGCTCCTTGTATTTCTTAGTATCGTCAACAGAATCATTAAGATTTTGAACTAATTCTTCTAATCCGCTGTAGAATTTAGAAGTAGCTTTCAAATGTTCGTTAGATCCTTGCAATTGCAATTCATAAGAAGCATTCAAAGCAGATAAGTTTTTAGATACCTTAACAATTTGCTCACCTAGGTTAGTGCTGTCAGGTCCACTAACAGTAAGTCCTGTTAATGAATCAGCTGCTTTTGTATAAGCATCTGATAATGAGTCAACATTTTTAGCTGCAGATTTTACACTTGTTACATATGACTCAGTAGCAACTGACGCATCTGTAATATTATTAAGTTTACCAGCTTGATCACTTAAACTGCGCATACCTTCTCCTAAACTAGCCATTAGTTCGGGTCCGATTTTAGCATCTTCAAGCATAGTATCCAATTGTTCAGTTAATGAACCTTTGTCTTCTTCAATTTGTTTATGATCACCTTCTTCACCATGCATTCCAGCTAATTCAGGATAAACTAAACTCCAATCCACTTCTTCATGTGGTGGTTCAAATGCCGAGAAAAAGAAAATTACCGCCTCTGTAGATAAACCAACAACAAGCATTGGTCCCGCACCTGGCCAGTGCATAATTTTAAACAGCGCTCCGATGATTACGATTGCCGCACCAAATCCATACAATTTGGCCATGAAACTTTTCCATTTTTTACCACCCATAATTTTAAAATTTAAAAGTTAATAATTATTATTTAGTTTAGATTAGAGAATACAAATTAAAAGCCTTCACCTGGAGCGTCTCCTCTTTGACGACCAAGGTATGTTTGAACACAACGAAATCCAACGTAACATTTCGCAGTATCTTGATACTCATAAGTTCTTGTACTAGTTTGTAAATAATATCCAACGTCTTTCCAAGAACCACCTCTGATAACTTTACGCTTCAAAACTGTCGCTTCGTTATCCTGAGCTTCGTAAACATAATCAGGATTTAAATCGTGAGAAAAATCATAAGCTGATTCATCAAATGCGTTGCTGGTCCATTCAGCAGCATTTCCAGCCATACAATATAAACCATAATCATTCGGATTGTAAGATGCAATTTTCACAGTGTGGAAACCACCATCATCAATATAAGAACCGCGCATTGGTTTAAAGTTTCCTAAGAAACATCCAAGGGCATTTCTGATATAAGGACCACCCCAAGGGAATGGACTTAAAGCATTTCCACCTCTTGCAGCATATTCCCATTCTGATTCAGTTGGTAAACGGAAGTCGTTTACATAAGTCTGACCATTTCCTACTAACCAGTTATTAAACAATTGAGTTCTCCAAACACAGAAAGAACGTGCTTGTTTCCAGCTAACACCAACAACAGGGTAATCATCATAAGCCGGATGCCAGAAATACATATTTGTCATTGGCTCATTAAATGAGTAAGTGAAATCATGAACCCAAGCTAAAGTATCAGGATAAACATTGATAATGTCTTTAACGATAAATACACTTCTGTCTTTATCTTTTTGTTCACGAGTACTATAATTACCACTGCCATCGGAAACGGCATCTTTTACATCATAGTGACCTAATGTTTTATTGTCACCTACACTAGTAGATTGGTAACCATTAATAAAATCACGACCTTTATCATCCGGAGATTTTGAAGGTTTGAAACGGTTTGACTTCTGAGCAGCCATACGTAAGTTAATCCAATAGTATTCGTAGTTTAATTTACGAGAATCAATTTCTCTACGTTTATAGAAACGCTCTTCAACAGGCAAGTACATAAATTCAAGTACTTCTCTTACATCTGTTTCATCATAGGCAATTTCCTCCTCGAAGTTAACCAATGGAGGATCAATAGGCTGATCGTAATCATCGGTTTCAACACCGTGTTCAGCTCTACCGTCTTCAAATAAAGCACGGTGCGCAATTGAGTCTCTCACCCAATACACGAACTGACGATATTCGTTATTTGAAATTTCGGTTTGATCAATGTAAAAAGCCTGAACAGAAACTGTTTTAGACTTGGTAGTGTGTGAATAAGGAGTATCCTGATCACTTGGACCCATATTGTAACTTCCCATAGGAATATACAACGTACCAAAAGGATCGATATCGAACCATTCGGAGCGAGGGTGAACACCTACAAGTTCTCCAGTGCTTGTTTTACAACCAGTAAAAGCAATAGCAACCACAGAACCTAACAAGAGCAACTTTTTCATATTTGTTGTTTTTATATTAAACCCCTTTTTGTCAGAAAATCATCATACGCAAAGTACGATGATTTCGAAAGCAAATAGAGTAGCTTAAACGATACTATTTTTAAAAGGTTACAAAAAACTGATTTTCTTACAAAAATCTCACGTTCATGTGACCTGTTTTAACAGGTGGCTTTGTAAATTTCTTACAATATCCAAGCATTAATTCATGCGTTCCAGCACTGTGATTCTTTAAAGCTGAGAGTGTTATATCATATGCATATCCTAATTTAAATCCGTTATACTCAATACCAGCCATAACAGGAATTGCATCTGTTAAACGGTAAGAAGCTCCAACAAAAATCATTTGGTTCCATCTAGCTAACACATTGAAATCCAACTGAGTAGAAGAAGCATCCGATTTTGTTAAAATAGAAGGTGTTACATCAAATTCATTGTTGATTTGGAATTTATAACCTGCCATTACATAATAGTGACGAGCAACTTGGTATTGAAAATCATAAGATAATGGGTAAGTGCTACCTGCACTACTCTTATCATTAATCTTTTGAGCAGGTAAATGCAAAGAAGATAAACCCACATATAATTTCTGATTGGTGTAATATAAACCAAATCCTACGTCATAAGTTGTAGCAGAAGTACCTGTCCAAGGAATAGCATTGTCTGTTCCACCACCACCAACTGTAGTAGTTCCATCAGGAGCAATAAAATTACCCGTCATCGACTTGTTAATCATACCTGCATCTAACCCAATTCCTAAAATTCCATCGGTACCTAGTTGTAAATGGAATGAATAAGCCAATTTTGCTTTTAATGTTTTATCAAAACCCAATTGATCTTGGTCAATTGTAAATCCAATACCACCATGAGCAACTTGACCGTAATCAACACTCAAAAGTCCTGTTTTAGGTGCTCCAGGAAATTTATCCCATTGGTCACGATATAAAATCGTAGCACATAACGCTTTGTTCGTTCCAGCATAACCTGGATTGATAGCTAAGCGATTGAACATGTTCATACTGAATTGTGCATCTTGCTGAGCAAAAGTTACCAAACCAGTAATCGAAAATGCAATGATAGTAAGGGTTTTTTTCATTTTTTACTTTTTAAATTAAACAGTGTTTCGGCTGTTTTTTATTAAAGTTAGGTCGCTAAATTAGCTATAAGTTTAATAAAAACAAACTTTTTAAACATTTTATTGTTAATTATACTAACATTTTATCAATATCACCCTAACTTTTGGTAGGTCTGCCACCAATTATCAGGCAATTCATCACTGCAAGCTGTTTCATAGTCGCTATAAGAGCATGGAACCATGTGATGACGTTCAAATTTTATCTGATGATTCACCGGATAAGGTACATCCATCCACCAGCGGTCGCTTTTATTGCTTTTGTAAAAAACAATTTCATGCTCATGATCCTTAATGGATACTCGGTATTTCGTGTATTCTGATTTATCTACAATTGGATAATCTTGTTTGCGATTGTAAAACCCGTCAATGAAGTACCAAATCATTTGAGCCACCAAATGTGCCGTTTGTTTGTTGGTATCAAAAGCAGGATTAATTTCATAAAATCCAATGGACGTCAACTTATCACTCATTCCTGCATATCGCGTAATCTGACAAGCTTCTTCGCCATAAAAACCATTTGGAGAAGCATTTCCATTGCCCGGTGCATCACTTTGACGAATAGCTGAAACATCAAAACTTACTAAATCGGCATTTCTTAAAATGGGCTCAACACTCTCCATGTTCTTTCTAATTTTCCCCAATCGATGTGTGTCAAAGAACAATTTATCCATCAACTCCACCGAATTTTGATCTACAAAATAAGATTGATAACCCACATTACTGAAGTTGAAAAGTATGTTTGGTTTGTGTAAAATTATTTTACTAAGATAACTTTGAGAGTCCAGTTTTTTCTCCCCTTCTCCAATATCAAAAGAAGAATCAATGGCAACGATATTAATCGTTTGTTCCATTTTTTGGTATGCCAAATAATTGCAATAAGTTAAATCCTGAGAGCCTCCAATTACAATCGGAATAATATTTTTTTGAAGCAGTTGTGCTAAAACATCGGTGACTGCAAAATAGCTATCATCAATGGAATCTCCCTTTTTAATGTTGCCTAAATCAGCAATTTTAATTTGATAATTTCCTTGAAATAATTTGTATAAATTTTCGCGGACGTAATCCGCTGCGAGTCCGCAACCTTCATTATTCAATCCTTTTCGATCTTCTTCAACGCCAACAATTGCTAATTGAATGTTTTCTAGACTGGGAAAATCGCCACCTTGCAGATAGGCATTGATAAGTTTTCCGTAGGAAGTTGTGGCATACTTAGTTGCTCCGTTAAAGTGACTCGTATCAATTGGTGTAAAAAATTCTTGCATCGTACAAATATCGAATAATTATTCAAATACCAGCTTTTGATTAATGACGACAAAAATTATTTTGGTTGCTTGTGTTTCAAAATAATATGTGTTTCTTCTATAACTTCTTTCTTTCAAAAAGTTACAGAAGAAACAAAACTATTTTTTTGCGACTGCTTTTTTTGCGGCTTTCTTAGGAGCACTCTTTTTAGGAGTTGCTTTTTTAGGAGCAAGTTTCACTATTGGAGCACCCTTTACGGCTTTCTTCTTTGGAGTAGCTTTTTTTGCTGCTGCCTGTTTGAATGGTTTCTTTTCAAATTTTTTCTTGAAACGACTTCCTTTGCTTGCATTTTTAGGATCTGCAGCAATATCCAAACATTCCTGTAAAGTTAAAGAGGGAGCATCTGTTCCTTTCGGTAATTTAAAGTTGTTTCCATCAATCACCAAGTATGCGCCCCAGCGACCGTTCAAGACTTGAACATCAGGACGTTCTTCAAAAACTTTTATGTATTTATCAATTTCGGCTTGGCGTTTTGCAAGGATTAATTCCACACATCTTTCAGTAGAAACTGTCATAGGATCATCTTCCTTTTTCAAAGAAATAAACAAACTGTTGTGACGCACATAAGGTCCAAAACGACCAACAGCCACTACCATTTCTTTGTCTTCAAACATTCCTGCAACACGCGGAAGTTTAAACAAATCCAATGCTTCTTGGAAAGTAATTGTATCCAAACGTTGGTCTTTACGCAAACTAGAAAACTTCGGCTTGTTGTTTTCATCATTGCCTTCACCAAGCTGTGCCATTGGTCCAAAGCGACCGATACGCACGTATAAATTTTTTCCAGAAACAGGATCAACACCAAGCAAACGTTCTCCTGATGCACGCTCCGAATTTTCAGAAGTATCCACTACATTTTTATGAAATGGCTTGTAGAAATCAGCCAACATTTTTGTCCACAATATTTTTCCTTCAGCAATTTCATCAAACTCCTCTTCTACTTTTGCAGTGAAATTAAAATCCATAATCTGAGGAAACTCTTTCAATAAAAAATCATTAACAACCATTCCGATATCAGTCGGAAATAGTTTTGATTTTTCTGCACCAGTACCTTCTGTTCTTACTTCGTCATTAATTTTTTGATCTTTTAAAATCAGAACATTAAAGTTACGCTGAACCCCTTCTCTATCTTCTTTCACAACGTATTCACGCTTTTGAACAGTAGAGATTGTTGGTGCATAAGTAGATGGACGACCGATTCCAAGTTCTTCTAACTTTTTAACTAAACTTGCTTCCGTATATCTAGCAGGATGATGTGTATAACGTTCCATCGCTATTATTTCATTCACTTTTAATTGCTCTCCCACTTTCATTGGAGGCAACATTCCTTCTTTATTTTCTTCGTCTTCATCATCCGTTCCTTCCAAATAAACTTTTAAGAAACCATCAAACTTCAACACTTCCCCTTGCACAACAAATTTTTCAGTTGTTCCAGATGCCGTAATCACAACAGTAGTTTTTTCCAATTCAGCATCACTCATTTGAGAAGAAATGGTACGCTTCCAGATTAAATCATACAAACGTTTTTCACCTGCATCGCCATCAACAGTTTGTTTTTCGATATACGTTGGACGAATAGCCTCGTGAGCTTCTTGTGCTCCTTTAGATTTTGTTTTGTATTGACGAATATTTAAATATTTTTCACCATAATTTCCAGTGATTGCTGCTTTAGCTTGATCTATGGCTGTTCCAGAAAGATTCACAGAATCTGTTCTCATGTAAGTAATCTTTCCACTTTCATACAATTTCTGGGCTACCACCATTGTTTGTGAAACAGAAAATCCAAGTTTACGACTTGCCTCTTGTTGCAAAGTAGAAGTTGTAAAGGGAGCAGAAGGAGATTTTTTTGTAGGTTTTGTTTCTAAGCTATCTATAGTAAAATCAGCATTTTCACATTTTTTCAAAAATGCGCGTGCTTCATCCAACGTTTTAAATTTTGTAGATAATTCTGCTTTTACATTGGCATTCCCAGCCATAAAATTGGCTGTTACTTTATAAGAAGAGGTGCTATTAAAAGCAACAATTTCGCGTTCACGTTCCACAATCAAACGAACAGTAACCGATTGTACACGACCAGCCGACAAAGACGGACGAACTTTTTTCCATAAAATAGGAGACAATTCAAATCCCACCAATCTATCTAGAATTCTACGAGCTTGTTGTGCATCCACCAAATGTTTATCAATTGTACGTGGGTTTGCAATAGCATTTTGAATTGCTGGTTTGGTGATTTCGTGAAAAACAATACGTTTTGTGCTCTTTTCAGTAAGGTTTAAAGCTTCAAACAAATGCCATGAAATAGCTTCTCCTTCACGATCCTCATCCGTTGCTAACCATACCACTTCTGCTTTTTTTGCCAAAGCTTTCAACTCGTTAACTACCTTTGATTTATCAGGAGATACTTCATAATTAGGAGTGAAATTGTTTTCGATATCAACTCCAAATCCTTTCTTTGCAAGGTCACGAACGTGACCATAACTCGACTTTACCGTAAATCCTTCTCCTAAAAATCCTTCAATTGTTTTTGCCTTTGCGGGGGACTCCACTATCACTAAATTTTTGCTCATACGCTAGCTAATTAGTTTTTGGTTTAATGAAAATGAATTATAGCTGAGATGCCATTTTCTCAAAATTCGTTGCAAAGAAAACAAATCAAAAACGATTTTTGCAAATAAAATTTGCTTTTGTCAAAACATATATATATAAATATATATATATAAATTTTTTATTTTTTTGTGAAATTATTCGAAATGCGCCATTTTGTCACCCATTTATTTTAATTATCTTTGTCGTCCAGTAAAAAAGAAAATGAGCGAGAATAAAGTAATTGACGAGAGCAAACAAGGTGAAGCATTAATGTTGGAGCAACCAGCTAAACCCAACGGCAAAAAGTTGTTTTTGGAGAGTTATGGCTGTGCGATGAATTTTTCAGATAGCGAAATTGTTGCATCCATCTTAAAAGACAAAGGGTTTTCTACAACAACCGACTTTCATGAAGCGGATGTTATCTTCGTAAATACCTGTGCTATTCGCGAAGGGGCAGAACAAAGGGTTAGAAAACGTTTGACTGAATATAAAAAAGCAAAAAAAACAAATCCTGATTTGATTGTTGGGGTGTTGGGCTGTATGGCGGAGCGTTTAAAATCACAATTATTAGAAGAAGAAAAATTAGTGGACATAGTTGTTGGTCCGGATGCTTACCGCAGTTTGCCTGAACTGATTGAAATTGCGGAGACAGGTCAAAAAGCGGTAAATGTACTTTTATCGAAAGAAGAAACTTATGCGGACATTGCTCCAGTTCGTTTAGGCTCCAACGGAGTAACGGCATTCATTAGCATTACTCGCGGTTGTGATAATATGTGTGCTTTCTGTGTTGTTCCGTTTACACGAGGAAGAGAAAGAAGTCGCGAGCCAGAAACAATTATCAAAGAAGCTCAGGATTTATTCAACGAAGGGTACAGAGAAGTGACTTTGCTTGGACAAAATGTTGATTCCTATTTGTGGACAGGCGGAGGCTTGAAGAAAGAAAACATTACAGACGAAGAATTAAAAAATGCAACTACATTTTCACAATTGTTGGAGAAAGTAGCCTTGGTAAATCCAGATTTGAGAGTACGTTTCAGCACATCGCATCCGAAAGATATGAATGATGAGGTGCTTTACACCATTGCGAAATACGATAATATTTGCAGCTATATTCACTTACCTGTTCAATCGGGAAATTCCAGAATTTTGGAAATGATGAACCGTGGTTATACACGTGAATGGTATTTGAACCGAATAGATTCTATCCGCAAAATTATTCCTGATGCTGGTATTTCTATGGATATTATTTCGGGATTTTGTTCGGAGACTGAAGAAGAGCATCAAGACACACTTTCTTTGATGGAAGCTGTCAAATATGATTTTGGCTACATGTTTGCGTATAGCGAACGTCCAAAAACGCTGGCAGAAAGAAAATATCCAGACGATGTTCCTGCAGAAATAAAAAGCAGACGATTGGCTGAAATTGTTGAATTACAATTAAAACATTCGGCATACCGAACAAAATCAGGAGTAGGAAAAGTGCACAGAGTATTGGTGGAAGGCACTTCTAAAAAATCGAAAGAAGAATTATTTGGGAGAAACTCACAAAATTGTGTGGTGGTGTTTCCGAAAGAAAATTATAAAAAAGGAGATTATGTAAATGTGTTGGCGGATAATTGTACAGGGGGAACGTTGATAGGGAAAGCAGTGTAGGGTTTTCAACACAGAGCACACGGAGAAATAAAAAGAGTTTCACAGAGAAAAAAAATGACAGTTCAGGAAATAAAAAATAGATTTGGAATTATTGGTAGTTCTTCTCTACTCGACAGAGCAATTGATATTGCAATGCAAGTTGCGCCAACCGATTTAACGGTATTAATTACTGGAGAAAGCGGAACTGGAAAAGAAGTTTTCCCACAAATTATTCATGCCTTAAGTGCTCGTAAACATGGTCAGTACATTGCTGTAAACTGCGGTGCTATTCCAGAAGGAACAATAGATTCGGAATTATTTGGTCACGAAAAAGGATCTTTTACTGGAGCGCATGAGGCACGCAAAGGATATTTTGAAGTTGCGAATGGCGGAACTATATTTTTAGATGAAGTTGCCGAAATGCCTATCGCAACGCAAGCCAGATTATTACGTGTTTTAGAAACCGGAGAATTTATAAAAGTAGGGTCCTCTAAAGTTTTAAAAACAGAAGTACGTGTAGTTGCAGCGACCAATGTGAACATTCAGCAAGCTATTGAAAAAGGACGATTTAGAGAAGATTTATTTTATCGATTAAATACCGTTCCAATTGTAGTTCCACCTTTGCGTGAGCGCAGACAGGATATTCATTTATTATTCAGAAAATTTGCTTCTGATTTTTCCGCAAAATATCGGATGCCCACTGTTAAGTTAGATGCATCTGCTGAGCAAATTCTTACAAATTATTATTGGCAAGGAAACATTCGACAGTTAAAAAATATCACAGAACAAATTTCGGTCATTGAAAAAAATCGTGATATCACTGCTGATACAATGATTAAATATTTACCCATTCATCAAACCTCTCAACTTCCTGTATTGGCTAGCACTTCAACTGCAGGAAATGATTTTAGCGAACGTGATATTTTATACAAAGTATTGTTCGATATGAAAAAAGAAATGATGGATTTGAAAAAAATTGTTGTCGACTTAATTGAAAACGATAATCAATTAAATCAGGATTTTCCACCAGAGAATGCGCAATTAATTAAAAAATTATTTCAGGATGTAGGCACACCAGAAACGGCAATTCAGCTTGGTTACAATACGACTACTCCGATGATGCAAAATCAAATTCCGGTTACAGAAATGGTAGAAGAATCATTGTCGCTGCAAGAAATTGAAGAAGATATGATTAAGAAAGCATTGACAAAACACAAAGGCAAACGCAAAAACGCAGCAAAAGAATTAGGGATTTCTGAAAGAACATTGTACCGTAAAATTAATGAATACGGGATAAAATAGTTAACGTAGGTGATTAGATAATACGAAAATATCAAATTGAGAAAACTGAACTTCATATTAAAAACAAAACGCATCTTAGTTCTTGCATCTTGCATCTTGATTCTGTTTTCGGGTTGTAAAATCCATTATTCCTTTACGGGAGGTAGTGTTCCGCCTGAAGCAAAAACAGTTTCGGTTCAGTATTTTCAGAACAATGCATCTCTGGCACCGCCTACTTTGAGTCAGACTTTTACAGAAGCGTTGCGTGATAAATTAAGTTCGCAAACTCGTTTGGCATTAGTAAATAAAGGTGGAGATTTAGGTTTTGAAGGAAGTGTAATAGGTTATACAACGGGGCCAATAGCCATACAAAGTACAGATCAAGCTGCATTAAACAGACTAACAATAACTGTGAATGTAAAATATACTTGTATGTTTGATGAAAAGAAAAATTTCGAACAATCGTTTTCACGTTATGCTGATTATACAAGTGATCAAAACATTGCTTCAATTGAAGATCAATTAACAAGAGAAATTAATGAACAGTTGGTACAAGACATTTTTAACAGAGCATTGAATAACTGGTAGACGCCTCATCCGTCTCGCTATAAGCGGGACACCTTCTCCAATATGGAGAAGGGAAGCGGAAGAAATTTTTTATATAAAATGAACAAAGTACAATTCATATCATACGTTGAAACTCCGGAGAAAATGTCGGGGAATGAGAGCGTTTTGCTTGGTGAATTGTTGAAGAACTTTCCTTATTTCCAAACGGCTCATTTGCTTTATGCGAAGAGCTTGCACAATATCAACAGCATACATTATAACAATCAATTAAGAGTCACTGCTGCTTACGCAACCGACAGAAAAGTATTGCATCGTTTGATTACAAAACAACAAGAAACTGAAGCAATTCAAGTTCCTGATATTTCGACCAAGCTCAGTATGACGGAGATTTTGGAAGAAAAGAAAATTGAAGAGTCGGTAATTAATTTAATCAAAGAAGAAGTAGCAGAGCGAAAAATTGAACCAGAGATTATTGAAGAAGCTATATCTCCAGAAAAGGAGAACACTTCAGCCTTCGATGTGTCTGCTTCAACGCAGAATGCTCAAGATAACGCACTCAGTGTGACAGAGGTTCCTGTTATTTCAGAAATTGAAGCTGTTGTTGAAGAACAAAAAATAAACATTTCAACTCAACCCTTAGAAACCGAAGTTACAGAGGTTAGAGATCAATTAGAGACAGGATATCTAAATGAAATAATAGATGCAAGTGTAGAAATTGAGATATTATCTACTCCGCTAATTAATCCATTAGAAGAAAAACAAGAAACGGTTGAATCAAATTTTGTATTAAACATTCAAGAGCCAATTGTTTCTGAAAAAGAGACTATAAATATTGATTCCTTATCCTTTACAGATTGGTTAAAACATATAAATACTGGAACAGCAGTTATAGAAGAATTAAATGAAGAATCAGATACAGAAAGCACTGATAATCAATTAAGTCCATTTGAATTAATCGACAAGTTTATTCGTGATGAACCCAAGCTAAACCGCCCCAAAACTGAATTTTTCAGTCCTGTAAACATGGCTAAGCAGAGTGTGGCCGAGGATATTACATTTGTTAGTGAAACTTTAGCTAAAATATACGTTTTACAAGGGAATTATACCAAAGCAATTAAGGCTTATGAAAATTTACGCTTGAAATATCCAGAAAAAAGACTTTACTTTGCATCCCAAATTAAAAATTTGAGGAAATTAATTAATCAACAAAAGCAATAATTTACAATGAGCTCAATTATTTCAATTTTAATTATAGTAGTTTGTATTCTTTTAATCTTAGTGGTTTTAGTACAAAATTCAAAAGGTGGTGGTTTAGCATCATCCTTCGCTTCATCTAACCAAGTAATGGGAGTTCGTAAGACAGCTGACTTTTTAGAAAAAGCGACTTGGACTTTGGCTGCGTCTTTATTAATCCTAAGTGTGATTTCAACTTCTTTCACAAAAACTTCTGGTGTAGTAACATCTGGGACAGGAACAGAGTCTGTAACTCGTCAGAAAGCTGCAGAAGATGTTACACCTGCTGCGCCAGCTGCAAACCCGACACCGGCTGTTCAAGCGCCAACAGGAAATCCAACACCTTAATCTAGGTCATAAACATATTATTCAAAGTGTCAGAATTCATCAGCATTTCTGACACTTTTTTTTCATATAAAAGCTGACATCTGCAAAATTGTCGCAATTCAACAATAATAAGTGATTGGTACAATTTCTGACTATTGCGATTGACAAAAATATTAAGTATAAGTTAAACCAATAAATAGAATCAAAGATGGCAAAGACAAGTTCAAAAGTAAACATCAAGCCAGTTGCAGGAACACAAAACAGAGTGGTTGTAGAAGCTGCTGCTGCTGAAGAAAAGACAGCTAGCGGAATTATTATTCCGGATACGGCAAAAGAAAAACCACAAAGAGGAATCATTGTTGCAGTTAGCGAAAAAGATGACAAAGGAAACAAACCAGAAGTAAAAGTTGGCGACACGGTGTTGTATGGAAAGTATGCAGGAACTGAAGTTCAGGTAGCAGGTAAAGATTTATTAATAATGAGAGAAAGCGATATTTTCGCAATTATTTAGTTACAGCATTGGTGAATTAGAGAATTGGAGAATTAATTAGAGAATTAATTTAGCTTCCATTCAAAAATCATCAAATTCCTATTTCCGAAAAATTAACAGTTTTTAAAAACACACATAATCTAAAATTATAAAAAAATGGCAAAAGATATATTTTTCAATATAGATGCAAGAGACCGATTAAAAAAAGGAGTTGACGCATTAGCAAACGCAGTAAAAGTAACATTAGGACCGAAGGGAAGAAATGTAATTATTGATAGAAAATTTGGTGCTCCAAGCATTACAAAAGATGGTGTTACAGTTGCAAAAGAAATTGAGCTGAAAGATCCAGTAGAAAACATGGGAGCACAAATGTTAAAAGAAGTTGCTTCTAAAACTGCTGATGCTGCCGGAGACGGAACAACAACAGCGACAGTGCTTGCGCAGGCAATTGTTACTGCAGGTTTAAAAAACGTTGCAGCAGGTGCAAATCCAATGGATTTAAAACGAGGAATCGACAAAGCAGTTATTGCGGTTGTAGAAAACTTGAACAAACAATCACAGAAAATTGGTGACGACAATAAAAAAATTGAACAAGTAGCAACCATTTCTGCTAACAATGACAATGCTATTGGAAAGTTAATTGCAGAAGCAATGAAGCGTGTGAAGAAAGAAGGAGTTATTACTGTTGAAGAAGCAAAAGGAACAGAAACTACTGTTGAAGTTGTTGAAGGAATGCAATTCGACAGAGGTTATATCTCTGCTTACTTTGTTACAGATGTAGATAAAATGGAAACTGTTTTAGAAAATCCACTTGTTTTAATTACTGACAAGAAAATTTCTATCATGAAAGAATTGCTTCCAGTATTGGAAAAAGCAGTTCAAACAGGAAGACCAATTTTAATTATTGCAGAAGATGTGGACAGTGAGGCATTGTCGACATTGGTTGTAAATAAAATTCGTGGTTCATTAAAAATTGCGGCTGTAAAAGCTCCTGGTTTTGGTGACAGAAGAAAAGCAATGTTAGAAGACTTAGCAATTTTAACTGGTGGCACTTTAATTTCAGAAGAAAGAGGTTACAAGTTAGAAAATGCTGAATTAAACATGTTGGGTACAGCTGAAAAAATTACAATTGACAAAGACAATACAACTATTGTTGGAGGAAAAGGTAAAAAGGCAGATATCGCTTCTCGTGTAAATCAAATTAAAGCACAAATTGAATCTACTACATCGGATTACGACAAAGAAAAATTGCAAGAACGTTTGGCTAAATTAGCTGGAGGAGTTGCAGTATTATATGTTGGAGCAGCCACTGAAGTAGAAATGAAAGAGAAGAAAGACAGAGTTGACGATGCGTTAGCAGCTACACGTGCAGCGGTTGAAGAAGGAATTGTACCGGGTGGTGGTGTTGCATACATTAGAGCAATTGATGGATTAGAAAAAATGAAAGGTGCTAACGAGGATGAAACAACAGGAATCCAAATTGTAATTCGTGCAATTGAAGAACCTTTGCGTCAGATTGTTGCAAATGCTGGATTAGAAGGTGCTGTGATTGTTCAAAAAGTACGTGAAGGAAAAGGAGATTTTGGTTACAATGCACGTACTGATAAATATGAAAATTTATATGCTGCAGGAGTAATTGATCCTACTAAAGTTGCTCGTGTTGCTTTAGAAAATGCAGCTTCCATTGCGGCTATGCTTTTAACAACAGAATGTGTATTAGCTGAACAAAAAGAAGAAGCTTCTGCAATGCCAATGGGTAATCCAGGCATGGGCGGCATGGGTGGAATGATGTAATTTGTTTACTCTTGAAATTTAAAAAAACCTCTTCGTTTCTCGATAATGTCTGCTTCAACGCAGAATGCTCGAAATGACAACGAAGAGGTTTTTTTGTATGCCTTAAAAAAAGGCAATGAATTAATTACCTTTACACCCATAAACTATGAGCAGATTAATTAAAATAGGATTAATAGGAATGGCTGTTACAACAGTTATTGCCTTGTTATTATTTTTCCTTACTTCTGTTTCTTTTTTAGCCTTAAGTCCTTTTTACATGCCTTGGGCTGTTCTCCTACTCATAGGTTTTACGAATAAGCAAAATAGAAACAAATAATTTTTTTGTTTATTATATACTTAGCAAATCTTTTACAATAGTAGAAATTAATTTACCATCTGCTTTCCCTGCTAATTGTTTTGACGCAGCACCCATTACTTTTCCCATATCAGCTGGAGATGTTGCTCCTACAGAAACTATAATTTTTGCAACTTCTGCTTTCACATCCTCTTCACTCATTTGTTGTGGAAGATAAGCTTCAATAACAGTTGCCTGAGCTATCTCAACATCGGCTAAGTCTTTACGGCTTTGTGTAATGTATAAATCAGCAGTTTCTTTACGTTGCTTTACCATTTTTAAAAGCGCTTTCATCTCTGTATCATCATTCAATCCTTCCGGAGAAGTTTTTAATAACAGAATAGCAGATTTAATTGCTCTTAATGCTTCTAATTTGGAAGCTTCTTTCGCTAGCATTGCAGATTTAATGTCTGCATTTATTTTTTCTTCTAAAGCCATTTTTTATGTGATTAAGTAATTATGTGACTAGGTGATTTAGTGGATTCTATTCCAAATACGAATTTAACAATTTTGACTCATTAAAAGCAAAAAAAATCCCCTCGAGAATTCGAGGGGATTTTTTTATTAACTATCCTAATTAAAAATTAATCAACGTTATCGTGTAAAAAAGAATTATTTGGTTTAATCTCAATCTTCTTGTCTTCGTTCTCTGATAAAGTATAACGAGAAACTTGTGATTCAGAAGAATGAGGAGTAGAATCTAAATTAATGTTTCTTCTTTTATAAGCCGGTTCATTTTCTAATTCAGACAAACCATTCGGAGATTTTAATTTAAAGCTCAACTCTTTTAATTTAGCAACACGGTCTTGCGCTTTTTTCAATTGCTCATCGTTTTGAACTTTCGCTACAATTGTATTTTCTTCTTCTTTTTTAGTTTCAACAACGGGCTCCATTTTAGCATATGCTTCATCAATTGTAGTATTGTTAACAATAATAGGTTCTTCAGAAACAACTTTGTTTGAAATTTCGAATTCGAAGGTAACGGGTGTTTTTACTTCTTCCACTTCAAAAATTGGTTCAACTACTTCTTCGCTAACAAATGTTACTGACTCTTCTTCTGTCACACTGAGCGTAGTCGAAGTGTCCATTGTTGGTTCTACAGCCACGTCATTTAAAACAGGAGTAACTTCTTCAACTTCAGCAATCACTTCACTTACACTTGTTTCTTCAGAAACAATTTCGTTAAAGATGATTGGAGTTTCTTCAGCTACTATTTCGTTTACAATAATTGGATTTTCATCCACATAAGTTTCTTCTGTTTCACTTACAAAGAATGAAGCTTCTTCAGTTTCTTGAGCAACCGCTTCATTTAAAATGATAGTCGTTTCGATTTCCGCAACCACTTCTGGAGTATGCTCTGCAACAATAATTGGAGTTTCTACTTCAGCAACTACTTCTGGAGTTAATTCATGAACAATAATTGGTGTTTCTTGAACTACTTCTGGAACAACTTCCACCTTCACTTCTTCTTTGAAGTAAGAAGTCATTTCCATTGGCTTCAATGTAATTTCTTCTACTTGTGGAGTCACTTCAGCAATTGGAGCAACAATTTCCGCTTTTACTTCATCCATTAAAGAGAATACTTTTTTAGCAGGAGCTTTTTCAATTTGAATTCC
>Ga0163144_10006765_pt1 | contig 25239 bp, 18 predicted proteins | sample OliLak19BULKMAT1_FD_123175 | JGI IMG/M metagenome (GOLD analysis project Ga0163144, IMG submission 123175) | Freshwater microbial mat bacterial communities from Lake Vanda, McMurdo Dry Valleys, Antarctica - Oligotrophic Lake LV.19.BULKMAT1 | ecosystem: Environmental > Aquatic > Freshwater >... | reverse complement strand
GAACGCGTCATCCTCGGCGTGGTCAGCACCGATCCGGCCTATACCGCAGGCATGAGCTTCGATGCCATCGAGGAGGCCGATCCTGAACTCACTCTGGCTCGTGACGCTGCCCTTGTTCGTGGCGACAGGACAGAAGCCAATCGGATCGACAAGCTGATGGAAGCGGCGATGCGGGCTCAGTGGAAACCCATCGCCATGGTGGGCCGCGTTCCCACCAAGGTCGACGGCAAGATGGGTGCGATCAAGGCTGGCGACTACCTCACCAGCAGTCCCACATCCGGCCACGCCATGAAGCTCACCGGACCGGGCATGGCCCTGGGCGTTGCGCTCGAGGACTTCTCTGGCAACGGCCGGGGCGTTATCAGCGTCTTCGTCCGCCCGATGTGGCACGGCGCACCCACGTCGTCCGACCGCGCCGAACTGGCCGCTCAGGGCCAGCGCGTGGCATCGCTCGAGCGCGAGAACACCGACCTACGGACCCGCCTGGAATCGATCGAGGCTGCCCTGGCGACACGCGTCGCGCAGAAGTAATGCCGCAGATCGGGAGCCCAAGGTCAACGCGAACGGTTCTTCAACCGGTCGTGACCATTGCGCGGAGCACGCGTGTGAAGCGGGCGGCGAAGGCGCGGTGATCCCCAAGTGCTGACGAGGCCAACCTGGCGCGGAGCGTTTGACGCAGCATTCGCCGGCGCTCGGTTTCCGCCGCGAGCGCCACCGCCGCGTCGACGAACGCCTCTGGCGCCGCTGTGGCCAGATCGGCCAGGCCCACCGCCTTCAGGAGCGTGAGCCCTACGCGGCTGACGTGGCTGTGGCCGACGAGCGTGATCGTGGGGACGCCCATGTACAGGGCCTCGCAGGTGGTGGTGGTGCCGTGGTAGGGGAAGGTGTCGAGAGCGATGTCGACCTCGTGGTAGCGGGCGAGGTGGGCCGCCGTGCCGGGGGCGAACGGGGCGAGCGTGAGGCGGGCGGGGTCGATTCCAAAGGTGCTCAAGCTGGCCGCGACACGATCGCGAGCGCGCGGGTCGGCGAAGGCCTGCGACTTGAGCAGCAAGCGTGAGCCGGGCACGGCCTCGAGCGCCTTGGCCCAGAGCCACTTCGTTGGTTGATCGCACTTTTGGAGCGTGCCGAAGCAGCCGAACGTGAGGGGGCGGCCTTGGGGGGCGGCCTCGATCGCGGGTGCGTCGGGCGGCGGGGAGTACGCCAGGAAACACGGGTCGATGGCGATCAACGGCTCGGCGGCACCGCGAGCGCGCGGGGCTCGGAGCGTGTCGGGTGTGACGGATTCGAGCGGGATCGCGCTGGGGTCGGTCGTGGTATCGACGAGCCGTGCGTCGATGAACGGGGCGTGTGTTGCGTGCGGGTAGCCGAGGTAAGTGAGCTGTATCGGCGCGGGTCGGCGGGCCAGGACGCCCATGCGGTGGCCCGTGGTGTAGCCGGAGAGTTCGATGAGGACGTCGAGTTCGTCGCTGGCGATGAGGGCCGCGAGTTGCTCGTCGTTGAGGGCGGCGGCGTCGCGCCAGGTGTGCGGTTCGCCGCGGCCGAGCTGGCGTAAGCGGGCGGTGGTGCCGTCGCTGATGGCGGAGGTGTGATAGATGAACAGTGAGGCGGACCCGGGGTCGAGGTGCTCCAGAAGCGGCGCGATGAAATACGCGACTGAGTGAGTGCGGAGGTCCGGTGAGATCAGCCCCACGCGAAGCGGCGTGCCCGCACGCGGCGGAAGATGCGGCGTCCGCGGGATAGGTCGGACGTCGGTAAAGGCGGCGGCCGAGCGGGCGTGGTGCGCCGCGTGCTCGGCGTCGCTCAGAGGAGCGGCGAGGCCGTATGCAGCGCGGGTCGTCAGCAGCGTGGCGTCGTGAGGCGCGATGTTCAGGCCGCGGTCGAGGTCGTCGAGGGCGCTGCCGACGTTGCCCAGGGTCATGGAGGCGGTGGCGCGAAGCAGGATCGCGGGGATGTTCCCGGGCGCGAGCCTCGTGGCGTTGTCGGCGGCGGCTTGGGCGTCGGTCGGCCGATGGATTTTCAAGCAGGCGATTGCCAGATTCGTCGACACGTCGGCGTCGGAGGGGAAGCGGATAGCCGCGGCCTCAAGCACCGCCACGGCCTCGGCGACGCGGCCCACCTGCGTGAGCAAGCCGCCGAGGTTTGAGGCCAGATGCGGGCGATCAGGCGCGGCCTCGTGCGCCAGCCGCGCGTGCTCGACGGCGACGGCGAGCCGGCCTTGAGCCCGGGCGATGTGACAAGCGAGTTCCTGCGCCTGAGCGGCCCGGGGGGCGGCGGCCAAGATCGTCTGGGCCAAGGCATAGGCCCGATCGAGCTGCCCGGCCTTCAACAGACTCGATGCTTCAACGGCAAGGGCTTGCAGGCTCGACACGCTCAAAGAATAGCGGCGGCCCGGCTGCCTGTGGTGGCGGGAGAGGGCGAAGAAAAAATGTCGAGGCCCGCGACTGGGCGAAGATTGCAGTCTGGGAAGCGGGTCGGTCGATGACTCCCTCATGAAGATCTCGGCAACAGCGTGGTTACGCGCGCAGGCAGGTCGGTCGGTTTGGGCCACGGTGCTGGCTGCGGGGGCGATGGTTACCGCCGCCGGCTGCGACACCGGCGGACGGATCGGTCCCGGCGCTGGCGGGAGCACCGGTACCGCGGCGCGATCCACCGCGCCAGCCGACCGAGTGAACGTGCCCCGCGGCGTGGTCAACGGCATCGCCGGGGAGCCGGAGATGCGCGTTCGCGTGATGAACGCGTCCAGCGGCATCGCCGTCAACAGCGGCTTGCGCGCCGTTTGGGTGGCTGGCTGGGGCGACGCCCGGCCCGCCGCCAAAATGACCGCGCCGGTGCAGGTCTCTCTCGATGCCCGCCAATGGACGTTAACCGACAGCGCGGGCCTCACGGCCCACTTCGATCGCACCGCGACCGTCGAACTTTCGGGCGAAGAAGGTGTTGTCGGCGCGGTCCTGGGCGAAACGGGCAAGCCCGTGGTCGGCGCGGTCGGCCGTGGGGCCAACGTCGGGCTGATCCGCCCCGGGTCGCCTGCGATCACCGACTCGGCCATGCTCTCGATCAGCGGCAAGCGCTACGGCGGGGTCATCCGGCTCAGCGGACGCTCCGAGGTCTCGGCCCGCAGCTTCGATGTCGTCGAGTATGTCGCGCTCGAGGACTACCTCAAGGGCGTCGTCCCGGCCGAGATGTTCGCCAACTGGCCCCTCGCGGCGTACCAAACCCAGGCCATCACCGCACGCTCCTACGCGATCCACGAGCGGCAGCGGGCCCGCGCGGCGGGCGAAAGGTTCGACGTCGAAGCGAGCGTCAAGGACCAGGCCTATTTGGGCGGTGGGCAGGGCTCGCCGCTGATCACGCGGGCCGTTGACTCGACGCGCGGGATCGCGCTCACGTGGGCGGGCCAGCCGCTGCGGGCGTACTACTCGAGCACCTGCGGCGGGCGTCCCAGCGCAGCCCGCGACACTTGGCCCACCGGCGCAGGTTTCGATTACAACCTCGCCGGGCCCGTGCAGGGCCAGATCCGCGACCACGCTTGTCAGCAGGCCACGTACTACCGCTGGACGGTGTCGCGATCACGCGGCGAACTCTTGCAGCGGCTGCGGGCGTTCGGACAACAAAGCGGAACGCCGCTCAAAGGGCTGACCGGGCTCGACAGCATCCGTCAAGCCGGCGTCGGACTCAGCGGGCGCCCCAACCGCTTCCTCATCATGCAGCCCGGCGGCCAGACCTTCACCGTCACCGGCGAAGAACTCCGCCGCGCGGCCAACACCGAGGTCGGCAAGCTCCTACCTATCACCGCGGCGACACGCGTCCACTCCAGCGATGCCGACGTGACGATTTTGGGCAATATGGTGACGTTCACCGGCCGCGGCTTCGGCCACGGCGTGGGCATGTGCCAGTGGTGCGCCAAGGGCTTCGCCGACAAGGGCGAGAGCTACTCGGCCATCATCCAACGCTTCTACCCCGGGGCCAAGCTCGAACGCGTGTATTGAGCGTGCCGTGAAGGGATCGAGCGGCGATCCTGGGATTCGGTCGCAAGGACTCCTGCACCCACGGCGTTGGAACACGGCCCGCTTGGACGGACGAAAATCTCGTCCAACGATGGGCTCATCTCGCAACTTGGCCGGATGTCGGTCGAGCGGGCCAAGGCCGATGGCAGTTGGATCTCGCTCGATGCCGTCGAGGCGCTGATCGAACCAGACGATTTCCGCGATGCCTTGGACGAGACACCGGCGGCACGCCAGAACAACGACGCCTTCCCGCCCGGTGCCCGCAAGATCGCGCTGACCTGGATCTACGCGGCCAAGCGAGTGGAGACGCGGGCCCAACGCATCGCCGAATTGGTTCGGCTCGCGGGCCTCAATGTCCGTGCCAACGAACCGAGGTCGGCGACGGAGCGACGCCGGGCGAAGGAAAAGACCAGAACGAACAGCACTGCGGCCGCGAAGCTCAGCCCGGGCATGCGGACTCGAAGTAGTCGGTGATGTACGGCGCGAGGTCTTCCTGGTTGAACTCGCCGTCGCCGTTATAGTCGGCAACGAACTCGGCAGCGACCCAGGCGGTGATGAAGGCCGAGAGGTCTTCTTGGTTGTTGGCGCCGTCGAGATTGAAGTCGGTCGGGCAGGGGGTGCAAGCCACGAGCGCCGCGCCGGGTTGGGGACGGGTTCCGGTTCCGATTGTCAGCGGCCCGGACAGGCCCGCGAGAGGGAACTCGACAAGCGTGTTCTTGGCCGAGCGGGCGCGGATGAAGAAGGAAACATCGCTGCCGCACGGGGCAGCGGGGAACGCGAAGGTGAATGTCCCCGCGGTCGAGGTCGGCGTCGCGACGACGGGCACGAACGAGCCGACGCGGCCCACGCGATAGACAATCTGCGGCACCGCGGCACCGGCGAGTTCGAAGCCGGACGCGATAGAGAACGTGATTGTGGAGCTCGCTCCGGCCTGCACAAGTGCCGGGATGGCGACGGGGAACGTGACCTGGACCGCCGAGTCGAGGCGATCGGCCAGTGCCAGCAGGCCGCCGAGCATTTCCTCGGCGTTGGGGATGATCTGAGCCGGCGGTAACACGAAGCCATTCTGGCCTGTGTCGCGGAGTTCAATCCCGAAGGCCAGGATGCCGCCAACGCCATAGGCCCAATCCTGCGAGACGCCGGCGGCGGGATAGATCGTGGTGAAGGTGGGCCCGGCGGTGTACTGCAAGCCGTTCACGGCGGCGATTCCGCTCTTGATGGCGGCGTTGAGGTCGAGGAACAGCGCGTTGTCAGTGGCGGGCACGTTGGTGTAGCCGAAGGGCGAGAGGATGAGCTGCGAATAGGAGTGGATATCGAGGTATGCGCGGATGCGAGGATTGGCGGTGACGTAGTCGCGCAGGGCGCGGGTCTCGGGTTCGGAGAACGCCGACGGACCTCGATAGGTGCCGCTGGCGGGGTTACCGCTTGACCCCGCAGAGAAGCCCGGGGTGTTGATCCCCCAGCCGAAGCTCCAGTTGCGGTTGAGATCAACACCGATCGACGTCGAGCCGCTATTCGGGCGTCGGTTCTTCCGCCAGAAGCGGTCGTTGCTCCAGGTATAGAGATAGCCGTCGGGGTTCATGACCGGGACGATGATGAAGGTGAGGTTGTCGAGCGCGTTGGTGACGCGAGCATCGGAGCCGTAGCGATTGAGGAGGGCGTCGGCGATGAACATGGCCGTCATGCCGGTGATCCACTCGCGGGCGTGCTGCAAGCCGTGGAGGAAGATCGCGGGCCGGTCGACGGGGGCGTTGGGGGCGCTGACCTCGATCGCGAAGATCGGCTGCGGCGTGCCGGGCGCGGCGCCCAGCGAGTTGCCGAGGGTGATGCGGCGAGCCCGGCCCGGGAACTGGGCGACGAGTTGATCGACGTACGCGCTGAACTGGGCGTAGGTCTTGTAATCGCTGAACCACGCCGCGTTGGCCTGTGCGGGTGCGCTCAACCGAGCGTTCTCGGCATCGATCAGCGCCTGCACATCCGGGATGAGCACCTGATGTGCAATGCCCGCGGCCGAGAGATCGGCAAGACGGGCTCGGGACATGCGATAGTCCACCGGACCGATGCCAGGGCCCGAGCAAGTCCAAGGATCGGACGACCACTCTTCAAGGCGCAACAAGTCGGCGAGGTTGCGGATCTGCACCCGCGCGACGACATCGCCGTCGTAGCGGACGGGCTTTTCGAGCGCAAGGGGTTGGGCCGAGGCCGCGCTCGCAAGCGCTACCAAAGACCACAACGCGAGCTGGTGCCAACGGCGGCCAAGACAGTGCGAATGGTTCAATAGAGAACTCCCGGGGCGGCTTTCTGGTGAACGTGAAGTATGACCTCCGATGCGCGGCCTGGCGATCCGAGTTCCACGAAATGAGAGAATAGTGAACGGCTCTCGTGAATAGCAGCAGCTTGAGGAAGTCATCAAATCACCGGATTAGCCACCTTTGATCGGATTTTGATCGGTATTTCTTCACATTTTGAACCCAGAAATACCGCCGGCGAACGTTAACATCTCTTCACGATCCTTTCCATGCTCAATCCATTAGTCCCACCTTCGAGTGTCTCGACGTCCGCCACGCCCGCGGCGGCCGGGGAGCTCTTTATCGGTCGGCTTCTAACGGTACTGGTGGCGTTGGACGGGCTGATATCGGAGCACGGCCCGAGCCGTGGGCGGGTTCACGGCCTACGCGTCGCGGCGCGTCGGGCCGAGGCGGCGCTGGCGGGGTTCGCGTCGGCGCTGGATGAGATGCCCGCGCTCAAGGTCCGCCGCATGCTCAAGCGGCTGCGCCGGTCGGCGGGACGAGCGCGGGATGCCGACGTGGCGCTCCCCCGGCTTCAACAGCATTGCGAAGCGGCTTCAGGCAAAGCGCTCAAGGCCGCCGAGCGGGTGCTCGAATCAGCCCGCGACGAGCGACGCGAGGCCTATGCCGAGCTCACCGTGATGGCTCGCGAGTTTCCCCGGCGTCGCTTCGAGCGGCTCATCCATCGATTGACCGAGCGATCGGCCGTGATGGCCTTGGAGCCCAAGGTGGCGGCCCGTCAAGCGATCCACGACGCCGTCGTCGACGCCAGGGCTCAGGCGGCCCAAGGCTTGACCGGCGACGAAACGCTTCACCGCCTGCGACTCAAGCTCAAACGCCTTCGCTACGTCGTCGAGCTCTTCGCCTTGGTGCTGCCAGCGGATCCGGTGGAGGCGGTGCTGGTGCGCCTGCGCGAAGCGAGCGATGCGCTGGGGGCCGTGAGCGACGGGATGGCGATGCGTCTTCGGCTCCAAGCTCAGAAAGGCCGAGGAGGTCTGGCCGCGCTGCTTACGACCCACAACCGGCACCAGCGTAACGCGCGAGCGCGGGCCGTGCAGGTGTGGCGCCGACTCGAACGCGACGCGGTGCTCGACAGCCTCGAAGAAGTGGTCCTGGATGCCCCGGCCGATCGGGCTCCGGCGCCGACCGCGTCGGTGCCGCAGGTGCCGATCGAGCCGGTGGGTGAATCGGCCAGCGCGGTGCGGCTCGCGGCGATCGACATGGGCACCAACTCGATCCGCCTGATCGTCGCCGAGGCCCTCCGCGATGGGACGTACCGAATCCTCGACGACGAGAAGGAGGTCGCTCGGCTCGGGCGCGGGCTCGAGCATACCGGGCGGATGGACGAGCGAGCCATGGAACAGGCGGCGTTCGCCGTGGCGCGGATGAAGCGGATCGCCGAGGGCTTCGGCGTCCGCGCGGTGCGGGCCGTCGCCACCAGCGCTGCCCGCGAGGCCGCCAACGGATCGGAGCTGATCAAGATGGTCCGACGCTGGGCCGGGCTGGAGGTTCGCGTCATCAGCGCCGAAGAAGAGGCACAGCTGGCCTTCGAAAGTGTCGCCCGGGCCTTCGACCTCAGCGCGTTGTGCGCCGCGGTGGTCGATATCGGCGGCGGCAGCACGCAGATCACGCTCACGCGGGGCGGCATCGCCGAACGTGTTTGGACGTTGCCGATCGGGGCGGTCCGCTTGACCGAGCGGTTCGGGGGTGCGGCGGCGTGCTCCGGCGGCCGTTGGCGCGAGATGCTCAAGTGGCTAGGCGGCGAGTGGGCCGAGGCCATGTCGGCGAGCAGCGCGAACGCGAAAAGTGAGATCGAGCCGCAGCTCATCATCGGCACCGGCGGCACGATGACCGCCCTGGGCAACATCGCCTTGGCCGAAGAAACCGCGGGCCCAGACCACAGCCGCGGCAGCGGGGCGGCCCACGGCTCGGGCCCGCCGGTGGGCGCGCTCCAGGGGTACGAGCTGAAGGTGGGCGAGATCAAGCGGATCGTGGGCTCGCTCCGCGGGATGACGCTGGAAGAGCGAGCCCGCGTGCCGGGTCTGTCCGCCGATCGGGCCGACATCATCGTCGCCGGCGGAGCGATCGCGTTGGCCGTCATCAAGCAGCTTGGCGTGCGCCGCGTGCGCATCCACAACGGCGGCATCCGCGACGGGCTGCTGCTCAGGTTGGTCCGCGAGCTTTACCCCGCCGCTCAGGTCTCGCCGAACAGCGGCGCTACGGATCCTTTGTTTTCCGCGCGGCGCTTCGCGGAGGCCTGCCGCTGCGACGTCGCCCACGGCGAGCAGGTTGCCAAGCTGGCCACGCGGATCTTCGATCAGTTGGCCGCCCGCGCCGCGGCCAGTGCGAAGCGGCAGGCACCCTGGGCCAACGCCGAGAGCCGGCGTCTGCTGGCTGCGGCCGCTCTGGTGCTCGACGTCGGCTACGTCGTCAACTACGACAAACATCACCTGCACAGCTTCAACCTGATCCTGCAGAGTGCCATGGTCGGGTTCTCGTCTCGCGAGGTGTCGATCATCGCGCACCTTGCCCGCTACCACCGTGCCGCCGCACCCAAGGCCGACCACGATAGTTTCGCCGCATTGGCCAAGCGCGACCAGGAGACGGTGCGGCGATTGGCGGGGATCGTGCGGATCGCGGTGGGCCTCGACCGCACCCACGTGCAAGCCGTGAAGGATCTCGGCCTGGTGTTCGAGAACGACTCGGTGCGATTCGTAGCCACGGCGGCGGAGAACCCGACGGTCGACCTGTGGGGGGCCTCGCGCAAGAGCGGGCTGTTCAGCGAGGTCTTCGGCCTGCGGGCCGAGTTCCACTGGCAGCCGACGGGCCATGGCCCGCGCGTCGAGTTGCCGACCCGTCGAAGTGCCGCGGGCCGCCGCAGCCTGTCGAAGCCCGAGGCTATCCTCGCACGTTGACGGGCGGGTAGCTCAGTTGGCTAGAGCATTCGCTTTACATGCGAAGGGTCCCGGGTTCGAGTCCCGGCCCGCCCATTTCAGGATCGTCTGGCCTCCCACTCGGCGGGTGGCGATGGCGGATCGAGCCCCGTCGGCGTGTCTACATGAATGCACTTGATGTGGCCTATGGCGTCGGCGCTTTGATCCTCAGCCCCGTGTGGGCGAGGAAGGCGCGGTCGGGCTGGACCGAGCGGCTCGGGCACGTCTTAGCCCTCGGCCGCAAGAAGCCCGGCAAACCGCGCGTCGTTCTGCACGCGGTGTCGGTCGGCGAGGTGAACGCGCTGCGAGAGCTGGTGCCGATGCTCAGGCCGCACGCCGAAGTCGTCGTCGCGACGACCACCGACACCGGCCTGGCGCGGGCCAAGGCCCTCTTCGAACCGGGCGGCCCCGTGCTCCGCTACCCACTGGATTTCTCCAGTTCGGTGCGGCGCTTCATGGACGCGGTCGACCCGGACTTTGTGGGCTTGGTCGAACTGGAAGTCTGGCCCAACTTCGTCGCCGAGTGCGTGGCTCGATCGGTGCCGGTGGGCGTGATCAACGGCCGGCTCAGCGATCGGTCCATCAAGGGCTACCGCCGCATCCGCCGTTGGATCGGCCCGGCGTTCGAGGCCCTGGCCTTCGCCGCGGCCCAGAATGAGGACTACGCGGCCCGGTTCCGCGAGATGGGCACTCCGCCCGAGCGCGTGAGCGCGACCGGCTCGATGAAGTGGGACACGGCCCTGGTCGCCAACGACGCGCCGGGCTCGGCAGAACTGGCTCGGGCGCTCGGCATCGATCGCACCAAGCCATTGATCGTCGCCGGCAGCACGGCCGAGGGCGAGGAAGCCCTGCTGCACGCCGCGTGCCCCGACGGCGTTCAGTTGCTCTGCGCGCCCCGCAAGCCGGAGCGGTTCGACGAAGCGGCCGCGGGCCTGCCGGGCTGCGTGCGCCGCTCGGAGCGAGCCTCGGGAGTCGGTGACGCTGGCGCGAGTAGATTCCTCCTCGACACGCTGGGCGAACTGCGCGCCGCTTATGCCCTCGCCGACGTCGCGGTCATCGGCCGTTCGTTCGGCTCCCTGGGCGGCTCGGACCCGATCGAGCCCATCGGCCTGGGCCGGGCCACGCTCATCGGGCCGTCGCATCGAAACTTCGAGTCAATCGTCGGCACGCTCCGCGCGGCTGGCGCGATCCGCGTGGTGCCCGCCGACGGCTTGGGAATGGCCTTGCGCGATTTGCTCGCGGATGCGCCGGCCCGCGCCGAGATGGCCCGCCACGGCCGCGCGTGTATCGCCGCCCAACGCGGCGCGACGCGCCGGCACGCGGACATGATCCTTGCCGCCGTCGCTCCGTCGAACACCCAGTCAGAGCGTCGCGGAGCATGAATCATGCGTGAATCGAGGCTTCTGGACCACATTTACCGCCGCTCCGCCGATCTGGCATCGTCGTTCCCCGGCGTGTTGCTGGGCCCGGGCGATGACTGTGCCGTCGTCGCTTGTGGGCCGCAGACGTTGTTGACCGTTGACCAGTTGATCGAAGGACGTCACTACCTGCCGGGCACGGCCATCGATCTGATCGCGCGCAAGGCCGTCGCCCGCAGTGTCTCCGACATCGCCGCCATGGCTGGCGTGCCGCGCTGGGCCCTGGCGACCGCCGCGCTCCCCGCGGCGTGGTCGCAGGCAGAGTCAGATGACCTCTTCGACCGCTTGGCCACGTGGGCCCGGCACTGGGGCTGCCCGCTCGTGGGCGGCGACATCGCCGCGCTGCCCGAAGGCGCGCCGATGCTCCTCACCGTGACCGTCGGCGGCGATCCGCACGCCTCGCGCGGGCCTGTAACACGCAGCGGGGCGAAGCCGGGCGATTGTGTCTGGATGACCGGTCGCGTCGGGGGCTCGCTGCCATCGGGCCGGCATCTCACGTTCGAGCCGCGGATCGCCGAAGCGCGGTGGCTGGCCGACACCCTTACGACCAGGCTGCACGCGATGATCGATCTTTCCGACGGCCTCGGCCGCGACGCCGCTCGCGTCGCCGCGGGGTCGGGCGTGCGACTCGAGATCGAGGCCGCTCTGGTGCCCGTACACGAGCCCCGCTCGCCCACGGTTGCGAGCGATGGCGAAGATTATGAGTTGCTCTTCATCGCCGACGCTGACGCAGATATGACGCTGCCCGCCGCGTGCCCACAGACCGGGACGCCGGTCACGCGCATCGGTCAGGTGATCGCGGGGCAAGGGTGCGTCATCATCGACGCCGCCGGGCGTGCGTGGGACACGACCGAGATGGGCTGGGACCATGGCTGAGCAACTCACCGTCATCACGCGCTCGGCGGCCGAGACCGAAGGGCTAGGCCGCGCGCTGGGAGAACTGGTGCGGCTCGGCGATGTGCTGGCCCTCGACGGGCCGCTGGGCGCGGGCAAAACCAACCTAGTTCGTGGCTTGGCCGCGGGCATGGGCCACGATCCGCGGCTGGTCTCCAGCCCCACGTTCGTGATCGTCAACGAGTACGCCAGCGGTGCGCGGACGCCGCTCTTTCACGTCGATGCGTACCGCCTCAGCGGGCCCGAGGACCTGGAGTCCGTCGGCTGGGATCGCGTGCTCGATGGCACCGGCATCATCGCGGTCGAATGGGCGGGCCGACTGGGCGGCCAAGGTCTCGCTGGAGCGATCAGCACCGCGTGGGTCACAATCACGCCATTGGGGGCGGACGAGCGATCGATCGCGCTCAGCGTGCCGGCGGGTTGGGCGTTACGGGCGGAGTGGCCTGCTTTGCTTTCGCTCGCGGAGCCGCGGACCAACAAGCCGACTCGCTGCCCGGTCTGCGACGGGCCGGTGGCCGCAGGATCGGAGCACTGGCCCTTTGACACCCTGCGGTGCCGATCAGCGGATCTGGACCGCTGGTTTACCGGGCAATACAAGCTATCCCGGGAAATCCGGGCTGAGGATGAAGGGGAAGCGGGAGTCTGAGTGCAACTGGAGGCCGTTGGAGCCCAATAATGCGGTACCGAGGCGTGCCGCGGGTGCGCGCTGGTTGAGTGGAATCGGTGCCCCCAACTGGCTGGGGGCACATGGAGCTTGTGATGTCGAAGACCTCCTTCGTCTGGTCGCGTGCGATGATCCTGGTGGCGGCCGCTGGCCTTATGACGGCCGTAAGCCCGGCCTGGGCACAGGGCGGCGCGATCGCTGAGCCCGCGGCGCAGGCCGACGGCAAGAAGGTGGTCAGGAAGGCCGACGACCTGCCGCGCCACACCTACAAGATCGAGGGCAAGGCCAGCGAGTTCGTGGCCAGCGTTGACGCCTTTGACAAGTTCGTCGCCGAGGTGAAGACGAATCTCGAGAAGGACCTCGCGACTCACGACATCCAGGACAACACGACCCTGCAGGGCTATTACCAGACGCTGCAATCCATCGCGGTGCTACAAGGCCGCTTCGACGACGCGATCGGATACATCGAGAAGGTGAAAGCCCTGGAGACCAAGGAGTCTCAAAGGCTAGTCGCCGGGCTCACGCTCTACGCGTTCGTCGCCGCCAAGAAGGCCGGCCCGGACGGCGCCGACGCCGCCCTCAAGACGGAGCTTGATGCGCGCCTGCGAGCGCTCCCCTTCGACAAAATCCGCGAGATCATCACCACGCGGAAGGCTCAGGTTGAGATGGTGACGCCCGAGCTTGTGCAGGGACAGCTCCAAGCCGCCCTCGACCCCATCGTCGCCGCGACCAACGGCGAAGTCTCGGGCGACGTCGCGCGTCAGCTCGTGCAGATCGGCACGAGCATCCGTGTCTGGCTCCCCGTCCGCAAGCCCATCGGCGAGGTCTACGCCAAGCTGCTTGCTGACAATACCCAAGTGGCCAAGGACATCTGGGCCGAGCGCAACGTGACCCTCGCACCCGCCGACGGCCTCACACCCGTCGTCATCGCCGTCTGGGACAGCGGCGTCGATACATCGATCTTCCCCAAGAACCTCTGGGTCAACCCCGCCGAGAAAGCCAACGGCAAGGACAACGACGGCAACGGCTTCGTCGCCGACGTCAACGGCATCGCCTTCAACCTCGACAGCCAGCCCGTCCCCGAGCTGCTCTATCCGCTGGGCAACCTCAAGACCCCGCTGCCCACTGTGCAGAAGCAGGCCCGCGGCATGAGCGACGCCCAAGCCAACATCGAAAGCCCCGAAGCCAGCGAGTTCAAGAAGTACATGGCCAACCTCAAGGCCGACCAGGTTGGCGCGTTCATCGAGGACCTGAGCCAGTGGGGCAACTACATGCACGGCACCCACGTCGCCGGCATCTCCGCCGACGGCAACCCCGCCGCCCGCATCCTCACCGCCCGCCTCGAGTTTGATTACCGCACCATCCCCCTCAAGCCGCCCTCGATGGAAGAGTCCATCGCCGGCGCCGGCGCCGCCAAGAAGACCGTCGACTACTTCAAAGCCCACGGCGTCCGCGTCGTCAACATGTCGTGGGGCGGCTCACGCCAGGACATCGAAGATTCCCTCGAAAAGAAAGGCGTCGGCAAGACCGCCGAGGAACGCGCCGAGATGGCCCGCAAGTTCTTCAACACCTACAAGGAAGGTATCGACGAGGCCATCCGCTCCGCCCCCGACATCCTCTTTGTCGCCGCTGCGGGCAACTCTAACAACGACTCGCAGTTTTCGGAGATGATCCCCTCGGGCCTCACCGCGCCAAACATGATCACCATCGGGGCCGTCGACCAATCCGGCAAGCCCACCGGCTTCACCACCTTCGGTAAAAACGTCGCCCTATACGCCAGCGGCTATCAGGTCGAGAGCTTCGTTCCCGGCGGTCAACGCGAAAAGGCCAGCGGCACCAGCATGGCCGCCCCGCAAGTGACCAACCTCGCCGGCAAGCTCTTCGCCCTCAAGCCCACGCTCACCGCCGCCGAAGCCGTTGCGATCATCACCAAGTCGGCCGATCCGATGCCGGGCAACAACCCCGGTCGGCTGCTGATCAATCCCAAGCGAGCCGTCGAAGCCGTTAAGAAGGGCGGGGCGTAACACGAACCTGGGATTCACTCCAGGACTCTCCCTGATCCCCGGCGTCAACCGCCCGAGCGCGTTCTCACGCCGCGGCTGATTCGCCGGACGACTCGAACTCCGGCACAAACCGGCGCAACGCTTCCAGCACGCGGGCGCGGTCGCCGGCGGGGCCGCGGAGCGCGTCGAGTTCGGCGATAAGCCGCGCATTGTCGAGCGGGGCCACGTCGCTGGCGGTGTGACCCGCCCAGCAGTTGATGCCCGGGTGCGCGGTCGGTTCAAGCTGCTCGGCGGCATACGCGAGCTGCTCGAAGAGCTTCTCGCCCGGCCGGACGCCCGACATCACAAGCTCGATCGTCGCCGCGCCAGGCTCCGCGTCCGCCGGGTCCAGCCGGGGCATAGGCACGCCCGCCGCGAACTGCCCCGTTGCCCGCAACACAGGCTCCAACCCGTGCATCCGCACAAACCGCACCGCCAAATCGAAGATCCGTATCGGCTCGCCCATGTCGAGCACGTAAACCGGCGCGGTCCCCGGTTTGGCCGAAAGGGCCGCCGCCTGCGCCACCAGCGTCGCCGCCTCGGGGATGGTCATGAAGTAACGCGTCATCCGCGGATCGGTCACCGTCACCGGCCCCCCCTCGGCGATCTGTTGCTGCCAGATCGGCACCACGCTGCACGCCGACGCCAGCACGTTCCCGAACCGCACCACCGAGCACAGCGTCGAGTGCCCCGTTTGTCGCGCCAGGCCCTGTACATACATCTCGGCCAACCGCTTGGTCGCCCCCATCACGCTGGTCGGATTGACGGCCTTGTCGGACGAGATCAGCACAAAACGCCCCACCCCCGCTTCGACACACGCGTCGGCAATGGAGCGCGTCCCGAAAAGATTGTTGTCGAGCGCCTGCCCGGGATGGTCTTCCATCAGCGGCACATGCTTGTGCGCCGCCGCGTGAAACACGACATCCGGCTTATGCTCGGCGATCAGCCGCGCCGTCGTCCGCGCGTCCACTACATCATGCAGCACCGCCTTGCGGGCCACGCTGGGGAACCGCCGACCCAGATGATGATCGATGTTGAACAGCGAGTTCTCCGCACGCTCCATCAGGATGACACGCTCGGGGTCAAACCCGGCGGCCACCCGCGCCAGCTCGCTCCCGATACTCCCGCCAGCGCCGGTGATGAGCACCCGCTTACCGGTCAGGATCGCGCCGACGGCTCGGCGGTCCAGCCCATAGTGGGTCCGCCCGATCAGCGATGCAGGATCAAGCTGCGGGGCCGCCCGCAGAGTCGCCAAGGGTGCTGGCGGTGGGGGGGTCAGAAGTTCGGCGAGCGTCGGCACAACATGATGCGGCAGCGACAGTCGATCCAACCCAGCCCGCAAGCGCGCTAGTTGCGAGGCCATCCCCGCTGGCAAGGACACCAAGGCCAGGCGGAAGCGCCGCCGGGCCTGAAGCTCGACAAGATTCTCCAGCGTCCCGATGATCGGCGGCAGATGCCCGATGGCCCCGAATGATTCCAGGTTCGAACCCGGTTCCACCAGCACGCAGCCCGCCGGCACCACGCCGCAGCAGGCAAACTCGATCTGGCTCCACATGGCACTCAGCGTTGAGGTCGTGCCGATCAGCACCAGACCGGTCGCGGGCAAGATCTGCGCGAGCGACGCCAAAGGCTCGACGGTCATGCGGCCAGCGGCGGGGGCAATCGAGGGAAGAGGTATCGACATGGCGCGGCTGGTCCACAGGAGCGGAAACGCGACAACAATCTCCAGCAGTTATCGGCTCATTACGCCCGCCGCTGGAGAGGCAATCACCCCTTCGCGTCGTCCAATACGCCGCCATTGCCCCAACGCTACCCTGACAGAGCATGATCACCCGCCTCACCGGCATCGTGGAGTCGATCGACGAACGCTCGGCATCGGTCCGCCCCGTCCCCGGCGTCGATATCACGATCGACATCCTCCTCCCCAGCTACCTCGCGGTGAGTATGAAGGCTGCCCGCCAAGCCGGATTGGAGCGTTCCGGCGGCCCGCGCACCGAACAGCCCGCCACCTTCTACACCCTCTGCTATCTCGAAGGACAGGGGCAGGGCACATCCTTCATCCCCCGCCTCATCGGCTTCGAATCCGCCCGCGACCGCGCGTTCTTCGAGGTCTTCACCACCGTCAAAGGGATCGGCAATCGCAAGGCCCTGCGGGCTCTGGCCCGACCCCCGGCCGAGATCGCCGCCGCCATCGCCCGCCGCGACGCTCGCGCGCTCACCGAACTCCCCGAAATCGGAAAACGCCTCGCCGAGACCGTGGTCGCCGAGCTCCACGGCAAGGTCGAGTCCTTTGCCCTCCAACTCGACGACGGCACCACCCCGCGGTCCCCAATCATGGTCGAGCCGAAATCTAGCCTCGCCCCGGCCATGGAAGACGCCGTCAACGTCCTCTGCACCCTGGGCGAAACGCGTCTCGAGGCGGAGCGAAAGGTCCAACTGGCCGTCCAACGGGCCGGCGCGGGGGCCGAACTCGGTCCCGCCGACAAGATCGTGGCGATGGTCTTCGCGGGTCGCTAACCTTGCCCCCATGCCCGCTCGATTGAGAACACCATGCGTTACGCGATGATCATGGCCGGCGGCGCCGGCACCCGACTCTGGCCCATGAGCCGCCAAGGTCAGCCCAAGCAACTCCTGCCGCTCATCCCGCGCACCGGCGAACTGGCCAACGGCCGACCCGGGGCAGCCAGTCTTCTTGAAGTTGCCGCCAGCCGGCTCGACGGGATCGTCCCACCCGAACGCCGCTACATCTGCACCGGCGAGGCCTACCGCGCCCAGATCGCCGCCGCCCTGCCCGAGTTCACCGACGACCGCATCCTCGGCGAGCCCCAGCCCCGCGACACCGTCAACGCCGTCGGCTTCACCGCCGCGGTGCTCGCCAAGCTCGATCCCGATGCCATCTTCGCCGTTTTCACCGCCGACCACGTCATCGAGCCGCTCGAAAAGTTCCGCCAGCGCGTCGACCTGGGCTTCCGGCTCGTCGAGGCCGACCCACGCCGGCTCGTCACCTTCTCGATCAAGCCGACCTACCCCGCCACGGGCTTCGGCTACGTCGAGCGCGGCGCCTCGATCACCGGCGTCAAAGGGGCCGATTCCCTCGCCTACCGCGTCGCCCGCTTCGTCGAAAAGCCCAACAGCCAGCGGGCTCAGGCCTATGTCGAGTCCGGCCAGTTCGGCTGGAACAGCGGCATGTTCGTCTGGAAGGCCTCCACGGTCCTCGACTGCATCCAACGCTTCAAGCCCGAGGCCCACGCCGGGCTGATGAAGATCCAGGCCGCCTGGGGAACTCCGCAGCAGAACGCCGTCTTGGCCGAGGTCTATCCGACCCTCCCCAAAATCAGCGTCGACTATTGCATCATGGAGCCGGCCAGCCAGTTGCAGCAGACCGATCCAAAGTTCGTCTCCGTCGCCACCGTCCTGATGGACGTCCGCTGGCTCGACGTTGGCTCCTGGCCCAGCTACGGCGAAACGCTCGCCCCCGACGCCGACGGCAACCGCGTCGGCGGCGCGCTCACACCCGAGCGCACCATGGTCATGCAATCAAAGAACACGCTGGTCGTCAGCAGCGATCCATCGCACACCGTGGCGGTGCTGGGGTGCGATAACTTGATCGTCGTCCACACGCCCGAGGCCACGCTGGTGATGCCGCGGGAAAAGGCCGAGGAACTCAAGGCCCTGCACGCCCAGATTGTCCCCGGCCTGAAGTGAAGCCCTGAGCGCCTCGGGCGGCACTACCTCACGACGTTCGCTGATGATTCCGCACAAACCAGAATCCCTGACGGGTGCCGTGACCACGCGCATCTTCTTTTGCAGCACCCGCGTGCGTGGGTGAAACCGCTGGCCGACGATTCCAATAGAAGATGCGTCGGGCCGCTTGGGCACGAGCACCAGGACCAAGAAAAGGAGGCTGTGATGAACCCTGAAGTGGCGCGGGCCGGTCGACGTCTGTTCCAAGTCATGGTGGGCTGCGGGCTCACTCTCGGGCTTGGTCTGCACTCCTACGCCGCCTATATGAACTGGACGATCGCCCAGGGCACCGCCCCGATCGTCCGCACCAACGGCCTGCCGTACACGCCCACCGACGAGCAGCCCTCCAGCGACGCGGACGAGCAGGACGAAGTAGCCCAGACCCCGGTGGTCTGAGAGCGCCAGAAGCTGAAATCTCCTTCCGTGAAGGGGGCCGGCCGACAGCCATTCACGACAACACGACCGGGCGGCACCCGGCGACCCGTGCGCGAGACACGGTTCGCACGATGCCGCCCGCTGTCGCTTTTGTGTGAACCACGATCCGAGCCCTACCCTCGACCGTGGACCCGCACAACCAGCCTGTGTTCTGCTGCGCCATCCTCCGCGATCGCGCCGGGCGGCTGGTCTTGGAACGTCGGCCCCTCGATGACCATGACGCGCCCGGTCGCCTCACCTGCTTCGGCGGACGCCGCGAACCCGGCGAGAGCCCCGAACAATGCCTCCGCCGCGAGCTCCGCGAAGAGCTCGGTTTCGAGCTCGCGGCCTTCGAGTTCGTCCTCAATCTCGCCACACCGGCCGGGCCCGCCTGGTTCTTCGAGGCTGCTGGACCTGAGGAAGGCACCGTCGCCGCGATCGAGCCCGGCTACGACGTCGCATGGATCGCCTGGGACGACATCATCGTCGAGACACTGGCCGACTGGCACCGCGCCGCGCTCCGAGGCTGGCGCGCCGGCGATCGCTCGGCCAGCACCGACTGAACAACGAGCGGCCCCGCGTTTCAGTGCTTCTCCTGCACCAACCCCTCTTCAAACGCCGTCGCCAGATCTTCCAGATCGCCGATGATCGTCCGTGTCCGGCGGCCCTCGTCGGTGTCGCCCACCGTCCGCGCCCGCGGATAGGTCTTGATCGTCGTCACCTTCGGGATCATGTCCGCCCCTTGCTCGACCACCTCGCGCACGCTCGAAAAGTGCGAGTGCTCGGCCAGCTCGACCCGATCCGGCTTGAGCACCATCGTGTACCCGCGATCGCCGTACGCCTCCGAGAACGCCCCGTCGATCGTCACGGCGTTCCCGCCACGCTTCACCGGCTGCTCACCCTTCTCCACCTTCACCGGCACATGCCCGTTCACCACCAGCACCCCGCCGCGCTCGTCGCCGATCCCAAACAGCCGCCCGATCCGCTTGACAAACTCGGCGTCGTGGATGAGGTCGAAGTACGGGTTCTTGTGCTCCTTGTGCGTCTCTTTGTCAGCGATGAAGTGCGACTCGAACGTCGCCAGCTTGTCCTTGCCAAACAATGGCGACTGCGGCCCGCCCCACAGATACCACAGCCAGTCCGCGTCCGGGTTGCTGTTGGACCGCGAAATGCCCCCCTTGCGAAACGCTCTGCGCACCACCAACGCGAGCGCATCCATCAACTCCCGCCCCGACCGCGCCCGCCCGTCCACTTCCAGCGCCAGCGGCTCCCCCTTCGCGTCCACCGGCACACACGCGTGGAACACCAGCACATCGTCGTACGCCGCCCACATCTGCCCGCGCCGCGCCAGCCAGCTCATGTGCTGCCACAGTTTGTCAGAGGCCAGGAACGACGCCCGGACCAGATCCAGGCACTCGGCCTCTTCCTTTGAATACGCGTACGGATCGCGCGGGTCGATCGTCGGCAGCTTGGTGTCGCGCAGCTCGTGCTCGACGCCATCGAGCGTGATCGTCCCCTTGGCCTGGTCGATGCGGTGCAGCAGCCGCCGATGCTCCAGGTCCCACTCGGGATGCCGGGCGAAGAGCTGCCCCTCGGCCTTGAACTGCATGATCGCCAGCGCCTTCTGCATCCGCGCCACCATCAACTCGTCGCGAAGACCCGTCCCCTTGGCCTTGAAGTGCTCCGCCGGATCGTCGGCATAACACTCGCGCACCAGCTTCTCCAGCGGCGTCGTCAGGATGCCATAACCCTCCTCAAGCTGCGCCGCGCGTCGATACCGAGCGCTGAAGCGCAGCACCGTCAACAAGCACGCGTCGTGACCCAGGCTCGAGCCCATCCAGATCGCGTCATGGTTCCCCCACAGCAGCCTCACCCGCGGCTGCCGCCGCAGAATGTCGATCACCTTGTCGATCCGCGGCCCGCGGTCACCCAGATCGCCCGCGACCAAAAGCTCCGCCGTCGCCAGGTTGCGGATCAGCCGCGCCGCCGCCTTGACCGCGGCCAAATCGCGGTCGGTCGCCGCCATCGCCACAAGTATGGCCTTGGGAAACTCGGGCCGAACGCCCGACAGCATCTCCACAAACAGCTCGCGAAACGCCGGCGGCGTCAGCCGATCCACGAGCGACCGCCGATAAGTCGTCCGTAGCGCCCGGATAATCTCGCACTGCAGCCTGAGCGTGCGGTGGACCCAGTCCGTCCGGTCCCCGGCCGTGCGATGCGCCGCCGTGAACAGTGGGATCGCCTCACTGGGGTAGTACAATATGGCCAAAAACTGCTGCCGCTCCGCCTCGGTCAGTTGCCCCTTCAGCGTCGCCTCCACGAGCGGCCGAAGCGCCCCCGACGCGCTGTGGATCACATGCCGCAGCTTCTCGTGCTCGCCGTGGATGTCGCTGATGATGTGCACCAGCCCCATCGGCAACCCCAGCGTCGCCGACAACCCCGCCACCTCCGCGATCGCGGCGTCCGCCGTCGAATAAGTAGCGCTCAACGCACGAAGCAACGGCATCCGGTCAGGTGTCGGGGGCATGGGGGCAGTCTACCGGCAGCCGCCCGTCGCCCGCGCCCACCTTGCGGAAGCCGCACCGGCAATCGCTAACCGCCCTGAAGTTGGCGGATCACCTCGCGCAGCTCCGCGATCTCCGTCTCCAGCCGATCCACCCGCCGCAACAGCGATTCCGCCGCTCCCCCCGCGCTCGGCGGCGATCCGGATGCCGCCTCGCCCCGCCCCGGTTCGATTCCCGCCGCCTCACCAGCCCCCGCTTCATACGGAGCCATCCGCTGCGCCCACCGCTCGGCCCGCTCCCCGGGCCGCCGCGGCAGCCGCTCCACCAGCGGTTCCGGCTTGCCCGCCAGCGAATCCAGCATCGCCAGACACGCTTCCAACGTCGGGATCGGAGTCATCCGCTGCGCGTTCGACCGCAGCTCCCCCGCGCTCTGTGGCCCGCGCAGCCACAGCTCCGCCAGGATGGCCAGTTCACCCGCGCTCACCTCCATCGTCGCCGCCGCGTTGTGGCGGAACTTGGGCACGCGCGAGTTCGACAGGTGGACCTCGCTCGCCAGCAGCTTGCGCCGCAGCGAGTCCAGCGCATCAAACGCCGTGTCCTCGTCGTAGTTGGAGACGGGATCGCGGTTGTTCTTCTGGTTGCAGCCGACGACCAGCGCGTTGAGCGTGAGGGGATACTGCCCCGGCGTGGTGGCCGCCTTCTCGATCAGCGTGCCGAGCGCGCGGGCCTCGGTGGGCGTGAGTTGGATCATGCGATCAGCCTACGCGCCCCGGCCCGCCGGCTCACTCTTCCAGATACGTGTACCCCTCGAGCCCCTCGTCGTAGAACTTCAGCAGGCTCTTGCCCTCGGCCAGCGTCAGCCGGTTCTGTCGGCACGCCGCCTCGATGTCCTGCCGCATCGCCCGCTTCATGTCGGCGATGTCGTACTGCACATACTGCAACACTTCCTCGACCGTGTCGCCCTCGATCACCTCGTCGATGTGCCAGTGCCCCGAGTCGTCGATCGACAGGTGTACCGCGTGCGTGTCGCCCAAAAGGTTGTGCAGATCGCCCAGGATCTCCTGATACGCCCCCAGTAGGAAGACGCCCAGGTAGTAGGGCTCCACCCCCGCGCCCTCGCCCGGCAAGTCGCGGATCTCGTGCAGCTCCAGCGCCTTCTTGTCGACGCGCTTGTCGACGAAGTGATCGATCTTGCCGTCGGAGTCGCAGGTGATGTCGGAGAGGATGCCCCGCCGCGTCGGCTCCTCGTTTAAGCGATGAATCGGCACGATCGGGAAGAGCTGGTCGATCGCCCAAGAGTCGGGCATCGACTGGAACAGCGAGAAGTTGCAGAAATACAGGTCCGATAGCAGCTCCGGCAGATTCTCAAACTCGTCGGGCAGCTCGCCGCGTTTGGCCGCCTTCTCGAGCAACTTGTTGCCCGTCGCCCAGAAGAGCTGCTCCGCCACCGCCCGCATCGGCAGCGACATGTACCCCAGCGAGAACAGGCTCATCGCCTCGTCGCGGGCCTGCGTCGCGTCGTGATACGCCTCCAGCAGGTTGCGGTCCGTCAGGTTCTTGTACGCGTCGATCAGGTCCAACACCGGCTGCGGCACCTCTGCCTCCGCCTTCAACGCCGCCTCGATCCCCGGTAAGTCCGGGTTCTCCTCGAACCGCGACGAGCCGAGCACGTCCAGCACCAAAACCGACGAGTACGCCACCATCGCCCGGCCCGACTCCGACAAAATCATCGGGTGCGGCACCTTCGCGTCGTCGCACACCGACTTGATCCGGTACACCACGTCGGCCGCATATTCCTGCACCGAGTAGTTGATCGACGAGTGCCACGCCGACTGCGAGCCGTCGTAGTCCACGCCCATACCGCCGCCGATGTCCAGCATCGTGACGCCGGCCCCCAGACGGTGCAACTCCGTATAGATGTGCGTCAGCTCGTTGATCGCGTTCTTGAGCACGCGGATATCGAAGAGCTGCGAGCCCACGTGGCAATGCACCAGGTTCAGACAATCGAGCATCTCGTGGGCCTTGAGATACTCAACCGCCTTGAGCACCTCGGAGACAAACAGCCCGAACTTCGACCTCGCCCCGGCCGATGCTTCCCATCGCCCCGCGCCGCGCGACGACAGCTTCACCCGAATCCCGATCTTGGGCCTGACGTTGTACGCCTTGGCGTGCTTGACGATCAGCTCGAGCTCCGAGAACTTTTCCACCACAGGGATGATGTTCCGCCCCAGCTTGGTCGCCAGAACGACCGTCTCGATGAACTCTGAGTCCTTAAAGCCGTTGCAGATGATCGGCATCCCGTTGACGCCCGGGCCGCCCGCCGTCGCCGAAAGCCCCAGCACCGCCAAAAGCTCGGGCTTGGAACCCGCTTCGAGCCCGAAGCCCAGTTCCACAGCGGTGTTGGCGATCTGCTCGCAGACGTGCCGCTGCTGGTTGACCTTGATCGGATAGACGCAGGCGTACGACCCCTTGTACTCCTGCTCACGCATGGAGTCGTCGAACGCCCGGCGGATCTCCCGCAGCCGATGGTCGAGCAGGTCGTTGAACCGCAGCAGCACCGGCGTGTGGATCCCGCGCTGCTTGAGCCCCTGGATCACGTCGTACAGGTCGATCTGCTTGGCCGCCTCCTTCGTGGGCAGCATGGCGATGTGCCCGTCGGCGTTCACGCTGACGTAGCCCTTGCCCCAGTCGGCCACGCCGTACAGACGCGCCGAGTCATCGGCGGTCCAGCGTCCATGAAGAAAAGCAGTCTTTGCGGTGGAAATGGTGGCCATGTTTGAAGGTGTTCGGAGGCTGGGCCGAGTGGTTCCAAACCCAACACCAAAGCGCACGCTGCGCCCCGGCGCGGGAAGTGCTCGTGATGGGCTTCAATCTACCCCGACCCGGGCGCCGGCTTGGTCTCTAGAGCCGGGCGCGGTGCTGGTGAGTCGCCGCCGGGACTGGCTTGGCTCGACCGTCGAGCTGGGCCGGGCGACGACCGCTTCAAGACCTATTCAAACGATAACCGAATCTAGCGCCAGAGCAAGCGCGAAGCGCTCAGTGTGCGCGAACTTCTCGAAGCTGTCGCCGCCGCAACCCGACCGCCGCGCCGTCATCGACCTCCGCCAACCACCGCGCCCACGCCGCGCCGACCCGCCGATAAGCTCCGCGATGCATATCAACTGGAACATGCTCCTCGGCTTCGCCACCCTCGCCGCGACCCTCGGCTTCCTCTAGCCCGCGAGCCCGCCCGCGACCCAGGCCGAACGGGCCGAACGCGCCAAGGCCATGGCCACCGAGATCCGCCGCTCCATCGACGCCGCCATCGGCGACACCCAAGGCCACAAGGCCGAGGTCCACTCCACCAAAGTCCTCATCGTCGAGCAAGCCAGCTTCAAGGTCCCCTTCCGGCTCTATCGCCCCACTGCCGACGCCAAGCCGCCCGTCGCCCTTCTGATCCACGACGGGGCCTTTCTAGCTTGTTCGATCGATAATTACGACCATACTGCTCGGGCCCTGGCCGCCGGTTCCGGCGCTGCCATTCTCAGCGTCGGTTACACCCTTTCCCCCGATGCCTCGATCACCAAGCAGGTCGCCGAGTGCGAGGCCGTGCTCGATTGGCTCCGGGGCCCAGGGGCCGCTCAGTTGGATATCGACGCTGCCCGCACCGCCGTCGTCGGCGACAGCGCCGGGGCCACGCTCGCGGCGCTTCCCACCCTCCGCGTCCGCGACCGCCAACTCCCCCTCGCCTTCCAGGCCCTCATCAACCCGGTGGTTGACGCCACCTCGTCGTTGGTCAAGTCGCCGCAGACCAAGGGTTTCACCGCAGCCATCGCCAGCCTCGCCGTCGAGTCGGGTCAGGATGTTGGGGCCCCCAAGAACTCTCCCCTATTTGCCAAGAGCCACGCCGGCCTGCCGCCAGCGCTCGTGATCGTCAGTGAGCAAGATGCCTGGGCGCCCAAAGGTCTGGTCTACGCCGAGACGCTCCGCCATGCGGGCGTCCCGGTCAATACCTACCCGCTTTTCGGTCTTGATCACCTCGGCCCCGACGGTGCCCGTGCCACCGACACCGCCCGCGGAGGCCTCGCCGTCGCCGCCGCGGCCATCGGCGCCGCACTCCGCGCTCCGAAGTAACCCTTGATCTAGCCCCGGCTCACCCCACCGTCGCCTTCGCCATCCCAGACCGCCCGATCACCTGCTCGGCGTACCGCCCCATCGCATCCCGGAGCTGTTCGAAGTTCTCCAGCACGTAGTAAATCGGCTGGTAGTGGTCGATCTCGAACGGCGTCTCGCACACCCGCTCCAGATCAAACGGCCGCCACTCCGGGATCGCCCGCTCCTTGATCGGCTCGGCG
>Ga0163144_10006764_pt1 | contig 25242 bp, 32 predicted proteins | sample OliLak19BULKMAT1_FD_123175 | JGI IMG/M metagenome (GOLD analysis project Ga0163144, IMG submission 123175) | Freshwater microbial mat bacterial communities from Lake Vanda, McMurdo Dry Valleys, Antarctica - Oligotrophic Lake LV.19.BULKMAT1 | ecosystem: Environmental > Aquatic > Freshwater >... | reverse complement strand
TATGGCTTTGATCGCAACGGCTATGATGTCAACGGCTTTGACCACCAAGGCTATAACCGCCAAGGATTAAATAGTGATGGCTTTGATTACCTTGGCTTTGATCTCTTTGGCTACGACCACCAAGGATTCAATGCCGATGGCTATGATGTCGAGGGCTATAATGACGAGGGCTACAATGCCAGGGGATTCAATCGCCAAGGCTTTGATGTCAACGGCTACGATAAAAACGGCTACAATCAAGATGGTATAGACATTTGGGGCCGCCGATTCCATGGGTACGATAGCAACGGCGAGGATGTCAACGGCTACGGCGAGGATGTCAACGGCTACGATCAAGAATCTGATTTGAAGCAAGAAATGAAAGATTATCTTAAGTTGAAATTTAAAGGTTTAGAGGATGTAAATTCTGCTGATTTTAATTTTTCAATGGAATCCGCAATATATTGGTTTTCTAGTGATAATCATTCTGGTCAACGATCTCCTTTATATAGCATTTTAAGCACATCGAAATATCGCCCAGGCTTTTCGATGATGAATATAAATGATGAAGAGGAAGATGTGCAACGGTTATATGATGCTCTTGAAGAAAAATTTGAAAACATATAACTCTATTAAATAAAAGGGAAAAAAATTGAAAAAAAATAATAAATCTGCCATATCTAATAGACTCGAAAGAAAAATGCTTAAAAAAGAAGCGATTGCTTATCACCAAGCGGGAACTGGGGTTTTTGTTTTTAGAAATAAAAATAATGCTTCTTTAGAATTGCCAAAGATATCTTTGGATGGAAAGAAATGGATAGAACCAAATCAAACATGGAAAGGAGATAGTTATTTCTTCTCTATGGTTCCCCAAGATGCAACTCTTGTTGAAGTTATTACCCCAAAAGAAGGAGTAAAAATGCCAGAAAAATTAGTTTTAGATCAACCAGATCAAATCACAATGGAAGGTAAAGTAGAACATATTGTTGATTCAGAATCATTGCCTTTAAATGAAGATTCTCCACAAGAAAAAACAAAAACAAAAGAAAGACTATTTGTTGAAGATCCTCTTGCTGGTGTAACTATTCTACGAGACTAAACGAATTTCTTGTATTCTGGCAAATATTGAGTAGTTATTTTTATGAATTCTTCTGAGGATTTTTCATCTAGTTTAATTCTGTGATTTTTTCTTTCTAAAAATACAAAAGAACTCCAATCTAAACTTTCAAAATATTCGTTAATTAATTGTGTTCCAGATTCTCCCCAAATATGAGTATTGAATATGATATTTTTTCCGTTATATTTACCGGAATCTCCATACCATATTGCCATACTACTATCATGAAGAAGCTGTAAATCTTTTTCTTTAAGTTTTCTTTTTCCATTTTCATAAAACATAGCATAAAAATCATTAAATAATGGATAGCAAACTGAATGCCATCTATTGGTTTTTTCTATAGTCATTGGAGAAGGAGATGCTAAATCTTTTATTTGTTCGCTTTTAAACTTTAGCCACTGCATATCTTTATTTCTCATTGAAAGATAACAATTTTTACCTTTTTTTGGTCGAACAATAGAACTTCCTCCCAAAATTGTTCCTATAATAAGAAACTTTTGAGCGTGTGTTATTTTTGGATTAATCATGTGAGTCATTTGGCCTCATGTAATGAATTTTAAAACTTCTTAAAAAGTTTCTAGTAATTTCCATTGTTTTTAAGGTTTTAAAATCTTTCATTATATTTAGTATTTTTTGAATAAAATTAATTATAATAAGGTATGATTAACACAGAAATCCCTCCATTGGATGAAAATGGAAACTTTAAACACAAATTTCAAGTTATGATGAAAACACTTGGAACAGAGGCAAAAGATGGTATGGAAAAAGCTATTTTTGTAGATAATGAAAAATTAGATTTTAAAATTGATATTATTGAATTTTTAGAAGCAAAAAATAGAGGACCAGAAGCCCTTATTAAAGAACAAAAGAGAATAGAAAAAGATTTTATAAATAGTGTATCTGAAGCAATCGGAAGAAAAGTAACTGCAGAAGAGATTAAGAAAGCAACTGTAGAAGGATGGATATGACTCAAGATGAAAAATATGGTTATGAATGGGACGCTATGCTCAATGGTGGCCCCGCAGACGGCTGTTTAGACCGAGTTATCAACATAGAGGGTGACAAGCCCCCAAAAGTCATAATCAGGCTAATAGATGGCAAGATAATCAAAAGAGAAAGTCTTGGAGAAAAACTTATAGAAAAATTAACCCAATACCAAATGGACGCATTGCAAAAAGTTTCTGTTTATGGATTGAAAAGAATAGATGCAAATGAAAGATGTTTTTATAATTATATAGAAACAATGAAAATGCAAGAATACAGAAACAAATACGAAAATGTTTGTTAAAATTGAGGATTTTGCTGCCCTGGATTTTGCTGCCCTGGATTTGGAGTATCGCCCAATGGCATATCACTTTGGTCCGGAATTGCTTGATCTTCTTCTTTTTCTTCTACTGAATTAAGAACTATTTTAATAGCTTCAAGTATTTCTTTTCTTGTGCCTTTGCCGTCTGATTCTAAATCCAGTGCCATTTGCATGAGTCTTTTTTCAACGGTAGCTTGAAGATTCATATTCTCTTCCCCAGCCTTATGTTGTGGATCAGAAACTGCATCTTCATTGTTTTCAATCCAAGTCAAAAAAGAAGGCAATTTTGATTCTTGTGCAACTGGATCTTGTTCAAATTTATTTTGAAGACGACTTATGCTCATGGAACCTCCACTCATTTCTCCAAGTAATTGAAAAACCACAGCAAGAATTTTAGCTTCTAGTTCACTTTTTGGCATATCTTTATATTCATCCATATCCAAGATTCTTTCAATCTTTGGCTTTAATTCTCTTCGTAATTTGTAATCAACATCCATTTTTTCCGAACCCATCATTGTCGCAAATTTAGAAATATCAGTGCTTGACATTTCTCCATCAATTTTGCGTGCTGCACTTCTTGAATTAAGAGTTGTTCCACTCATTCCACCAACAATATGAACAATTACAGCTTTAAACTTTTGAAGAAGTTCTTCTTTTGGTAGGACTTTATATTCGTCCATATCCATAATTCTTTCAATTTTTGGTCTTAATTCTTTTCTAATATTTTGATCAACTTCTATTTGTGTAGAACCGAAATAACGCTGAAGGGCATTTTTATCAAAATCTTCAGATATCATGTCCTTTTCACTCATCCATTCTTTTATTGATTTCATTATTTCCCCTTAAAGTTTATGTCCTGTTTTGATGATTCTATCATTTTTTTTACTATCGGAATCTACAATAGTACCTTTTAGTCTTTCAATTTTTCCAGAAAGACCAGAAACTTTATCTCTTGGTACATCTAACAATGCCGCCATTCCTTCGCTATTGCCACACAAATTTAAGAAATCACTCCAAAAATCTTTACTTCTTTGAAGGGTCATTCCCTTACGAATTATATCTAGAGCTTTTTCTTCTTTTTTTTCTTCTTCAAATTCTCGAAATTCTCTAAAACTTAGCATAAACTATCTATTATTTAATTTTTAAAAATTACTCCAAATTGAAAGATTTCTATTTTCTGGAATTCCTTTTTTATGCCATTCAGGAAATAGTCGTTTATAAAGTGTAGAATTTCTACCATAAAGAACGACTTTTCCTCTAAAGTCTCTTAATAATACGCTCAAATCAGTATGAAAATCTGCATTTTCGCTATCTAATAAAGGAGGAGAACAGAAAATAAGAGACTTCGAATGATTAAAAGATTTAACACTTTCAAGATCATTCATATTAATAAAAAATAAATCTTGAATTCTCTCACTTACAATTGGAATTTCTTCAAACAAATCGCACCAGCAATCTTTACATTTAATTTCAGTTTTTAAAGAAATATATGTCTTTTTCAATCCTTCCTTACTCATTCTTCTTAAAACAAATTCTTTAATTGCTTCATCCATATAATCTTCATGATTTATTTTTTGACATTTTTCAAATGTATTTTTAGAATAAGTCATTCTTTTTATTTTAGAAGAAAATGAAGTGCATTCATCTCTAATTGCTCTCCAAATGTTTATTAAACTCAAATCTGAACTAGAAACAACTTCTTCTATAGATTTTTCTTTAGATAAAAGAATACTGCCATCATTGAAAAATGGTTCAAAATAAGACAATTCTTTGTAGTTTTCTGGAAATTTTTCAACTATCCAATTTGATATTTTATAAAGAGTCTGGTTCGTTTTAATTATCGGCTTCGGCTTCAACTTCATCTTTTCCTTCTGGTTTCAGATATATGGTATTTTTACATGATGAACAAAAAATATCGTGATCCCCATATCCATTGGCACTACTCCAATACCAGCCTTTATTCATTTTTTTTGCACAGATAGTACAGAGTGCTTTTATAACACCCTCTTCATCATCTCCTTCAACATACCAATAACTATCTTGTTTAATCATTTTAAAAAAATAAAGGCTAAACTATATTAGTTCAACCCGAAAGGAAAATATGAAAAAATTAATATTTTTAATTGCCGCTCTTATTGCAAGTCCAGCGATCGCACAAGAAAAAAGTGTTTTAGTGGAAAATCTAAAAATAGAAGAATTCAAAGTTGTCAAACTGCCAGCTTGGCGAGTAAAAAGACTTGCGAGACTTGCTAATCGGCAAGAACTTCGCAAGAAAGAAATTTTGGTGGAAATCAAATAATCAAAAAGGGGTGTTGCCCCTTTTTGATTAAAAAAATTAGAAAGTGCTGCCAGATGTACTTGAAGCAGTAGGATGACCAACAGAAACATTATCTGAATCAATTACTGGAGTACCAGCATTAAATACTGGATTTCCAATATCTACTTCAGTTGTTCCTGTTGCGAAAGTTGTATCGTCATATACTTCTCCATCAACAAGTCTATAGAGCATTTTTTCATTTGCTCCATTAACAACGAAAACAGAATCCATAGTACGCTGAATAGAAACTCCACCAACAACTGATGTATCTAGACTACCTTCTGTTGTTATATTAACAACATCAGGCGTTAATTGAACTGTAAAAGATGCCATATTTTCTCCTATTTGGACATTACTGACCGTTCCTCAAAACCTACCTGAGTAGATATTGATGTTTGATTCTCATTTTTGCGACGATCACTTGCCAATTTCTTGGCATGAACCTTATCATCTCCATGAGCGTTAATTCCCGTCGAACTGACGGTATTTTTTAAGTCATGTGCAGCTATTTTAAAGATGCTAAAATATATATGATTCTGATAATATAATTCTTGGGGTTTTTCCAATTGGTTTGCAAAGCCAGTATATTGGCTAGAATGAACATATGATCGACGGCGGATTCCCCATTTATGTTCTCGATGACGAATCTGTATTCTTCATAAAAGAAGATTTAGATCATCCATCTTATTGGGAAAGTTTTGTCGCAAAAGAATTTGCTAAAAAATATAAAGTAAATTTTCACAATATTAAAAATCTTCCTTATTCTCAAAAAAGAGCAAGAATAGTTGGAAATAAATTATATTGTGGAGAGAAACTTTCTAAAAAATTAATTAAAAAAATAGAAAAATCTGTTGGTTTTTCTTTAAAATACATCTATGATGAACACGAAACAAGATCAGAAATAGAAGTTTGTCAGTTAAAAACCCATGTCAATAATCACATAGTGATTTCCACTATCTAAAATATTGTCTTGAAAATCAGACAACTCTATTCTATAAAGTTTTTCTAAATTATTTAAAGTTGCAAATAGTTCTGCTAACTTTAAATGTTCTACATCATTGTTTTTATGATATTTATCTAAAATTAGCTTTTGTTTTTTATGAACTGTGCTACCTAACCATTCACTGGCAAGTTCAAAATTGCCATCAAGACTAAGTTCATAAAAATCGCTAGTTGTGTAGTCCATTGATTCGCCAACTACTTTTTCTACTATTATCGCTAAAGAATTGATTTCTGATAATTCTTTAATCTTTTTCCCTTTTTTCCAATCAAAAACTTTTACAACATTATTACTTTTAATACTTTGTGCTTTAACTAAATTTTTAACATCTTCTTCATGAGCAGTTATTTTAATAAGAAGATTTTCTTTTTGTGGATGTTGATACAAAGTAGCAAAACTACCCTGATGAAGCTTTTTTAACGGTTTTGCAAAACCTAACATTTTTGCAATATCCGCCTTTTGAGAAATGTCTCTTTGATTGAAAAGCTTATCATAATTTTCCATCCAATTTTTAAAAGATTGCATATTTTATATAGAAAAATAAAAAGAATTAGCAAAAAACTATCTAGATGGACAATATTCAGATGTTCAATTTAATTTTCTTACCAACGACCATTATTAGATGTTTTGAGATTTGTTTCTATAGTTGTTTTACTATTTTTAGTTGGATATACAACTTTCTTTTTAGTACAAATTAATCTTCATAATCTCGAATAACTTTTTTATTGACGCTTCCTCTAGTTCTTAACCTTTTTGGACGATCATCCATAGTTGTATTTGGTCTTCCTGTAGGATATCTCGCTTTAGCATCTTTAATTTCTATTTTATTAGTTTTTTCTTTAGGCATCTGAATAGAATTTGCCTTTTTACTTTCTAGCCAATTTGAAAATTTCATAATTTCTCCATGTCTTTATCCACCGCATCATGAATTGCTTTATTCAATGATTCTATAATATCTATTGAAGCACTTTTCATTTCTTGTCCATATATTGATATTTGTCTGGCAAAATTTCTTAAAATCTCTATTTCTTCATTCGAAATATAATCTTGTTGCAACAATGAAAAAATAGATTCTAAAACATGATTATTTTTACTGTAAATCGATATTGATTTGACAGTTGAATCTTTCAACTTTAAATGAAAAATTCTTGAAGATTGATTATCTGGAATGATCTTGAAAATTCCCCTTACTGGTTTTTGAGGACTTTCCAAATGACTATGATTGTAAAATTCTAACCAATTGCAAAAAGATTTCATGTAATTATATATAACTATATGAAATTAAAAATAGGCGAAAAATACAATTTTGGAAAAGAAATAGTAGTTGTTTTAAAATTAGATTATGCAGAAAATAAAGCTTTTGTAAGAATAATTAAAGGAAAAAGAAAGGGAAATGCTATAAATGTTTATTTTGGAGAACTAAAAGAAATACAACCAAGAATAGAATATGAACCCCATCCCGTTCGGTGCCCAAAATGCGGCACAACCGCACCAAATTTCAACCCAGATCTACCATGCCCAGGTTGTGATTATGACCCAATGAATTTTAAAGAATGGCTAAATTCGCCTCTTAGTAGAAGCAAATTTTGAGACTCAAAACATAGATTAAATTATTTTTAAACAAAATATTTAAAATTAACCACCATTGAAGAATGTTGTCAATATGTCTTTTCCAACTCTCTTTTTGCTCGTTTAGCCATCTCTATTGCTTTATTTCGCAACCAATCTCGCATCACAGTTTTAAACATTTTCCGGGGAATGATTTTTGACTGAATCGAGACAGAAACTCCAACTCCATCTTTAACCCACCAATTTTCCTTATTATTTCTTTCTATGTGGAAATCATTTCTTTTCAATAAATCTTCCAATTCTCTCTTGTGCTGACTATCGCCCTCAAAAAAAACTCGATTTTCCAACCATTCTGTAAATGTATTCATGATAAATTATATATAGTGCAAGATGAATAAATTATCATACATACAATCTTTTAACTTTTATGGCAAATTTGATCCATGTTTTTGCAAAGAACTATATTGCACATGTGAAAAAATTCACTCTTATATTCAATATTACAAAGAAATATTGAATATAATAAATCCAAAATCAATATACGAATGGGGACCAGGAATCAATACCAAAATGGCATTAGAACATGGAGCAAAAGTCCACACAAAAGAATTTAATGAAAAATGGAAATTCATAGGAGGAAAAAAATATGGATCTAAATTTATTCAAAAAATAATAGATTCAAAAAATCCTGAATGGACCAAAATTGATACACCAAAATTATGGGACTTATTCTTTATCGATTCTCGTGAGCGACAAATATGTATCAAAAATGCATTTAACGAAGGAAGAGAAGATTCTATAACTATTGTTCATGATGCACAAAGAAATAGATATCATAAATATATTGGAAAATTTCCGTTCGTCTATTTCCCATCCAGAGGATTGGCAATCGCCACCAAATCAGAAAAACTATTTAAAATTATCTCTGATATTAAGAATTAAAATTCAAGAAGATTTCTTACTTGTCGCCGTTGATAAAGGGCTTCTCCCCATTCGAATTTAGTCATGTTGGTTTCCATTCTCAAAAATCCAAATGCTTTTAAATATTCATCGATTTCGCCAATTAACGCACAATTTTCATACAAATAATTAGTGTATACTTCGGTGTAAATATATTTTATATTATTTAATAAATCACCGAATCCTTTAATCGCCAATAGTTCAGCACCTTGGATATCGATATTCAAAAAGTTATAATTTAATATATTGATTTTATTCTCGATTATTAATGAATCCATTCTTTTAGATTCTATCTTAATGGAACCAGTCTCAAATATTGTCGGGTAGTGCATTTTATGTTTGTTTAATTTCAATATGGAAGATGATAAACTATTATTATTAGTTATATATAATTCATATATTTTACCGTCAACATCAGATATTGCATAATTAAACACATTTTCATTTGTTAATTTTTTAATATTATTGTAAATATTGGTATTCGCTTCAACCCATATGGTGTTATTTAAACCAAAATTTAAATACTGGCCTCTTTCTTGCATTAAATTTGCACCAATATGAATTATTCCATTTGGTTTGCCATATTTGTCAACTATTTCACTAAGTGGCATTAACATAATATTTTCATTTGTATAAGATTTAATTCTTTACAATATATATCATCTATTTTAATTAATTAATTAACTAACAATTCATTACAATCCATTACAATCCATTACAATCCAATCTTTACAATGCACATCTCTAAAATTATATTTAGACTCACTATTAAACCATTTAGACGGCATAATAATTTTATTATTTTTATTTATGTTTAACCATGCGGACCACCAACCAAATGTACTATTTGGAATTATATTGTGATTACACAAAGACATCATGCACATTTCTACATATGCGTTATTCGTACTGATATATGTAACATTATCATATGTATTAAATAATTTTCTTGCATATTTATGATCATCTGAAAATATGAGAAAATGGTATTTTTTATCAACAAAATATTTAGATATGGCCGAATTATAATATTTTTGCGAGCATACTTGGAAAGTTTTTAATTTTAAAAAATCACCTCCCCTAATATGAATTGCAACTGTTTCATTAGATGTATTAGGCATATGTTTTCTTGCATACTTAATAATATTCGATTTGAATGTAAAATTACTTCTAACTTCAGCCTCAGATTCCTTAAAATATTTTTCACTTTGAAAATAACCAAATAGATCAGCGTTGTCTCGCATAGTAGAAAACACATTTTTATCGAAATGAAAATGTGGCTCACGAAAACGATTTAATGTGTGTGGTACATTTTCGATTAGCAATTCTGAATTTATTTGAAAAATATCTGGCAATTCGAACCAAGCTAGACGCTTTATGCCGTCAGCAAAATTCTTATTTATTTTTTTTGAATTCATAGGAAATTTAACATCATATTTACATTTTCTACCAATTCCCAAAGTTGAGGCAAATTGAAACATTTGATTTCCTAATCTGCCCTTATACCCAATATTCGAAAAAGTTATCATATTTTTACTTTGTAATATAGTATAATTAAAATTCATATTTTGCTATTACTTAACGAAAATATGTCTGATACAATATTAATAGAGGGATAGCCGATTGTCCTGATATAAGACTGTTGGTTGGAAGCCACGCCGTCTTTAGCTAACGGTAGTTCATAGTAAATTTAACATCATATTCATACATTTGCGACTAATTAGCTACAAATGAGAAATTTTTTTCCGTATCAACAAAAAAACCCTCTGGTCTTGCGACCAGAGGGTTTTTGTTCGTTTTGTGCCGCAAATTGCGGTGTAAAACTTATTATTATATTACGAAATTAGCAATACTGAGGCGGGCATAAAATTTAGCTCCCTCTCTAAGCAACTTCTTGCCATATCTGGTCAATATTCCTTTACGAGGGCAAAAGCTCTCTGGATCAAGGACAACTGGTGTCTGAGTGAGTGGAACATACGGGCAGTAGAAGTATCCGCTGTCCATATAACTATCACCCTTATACCCCATGAGTAACTGACCTGTTGGGAATAGTGGGTCTTTGTAGATTCTCCATCTGTTGTTTACAGTACCGACATACTGGATGCCGAGTGAGCTTGTAAATCCTTCTGATGGTGCAGGAGCGAAGCCAGCGGTAGCTGTTTCGAAGATCGAAGCAACTTCAGGGCTGGTAACGATCCAATTGCATCCACCACGGAGGGTTTTACGATGAACAACATTACTTACTTCTACAACTTTGACATAGAGACTTTCATACTTTTCCTTGATGGTATCGCCAAGGGCGGTATTGAAGTCCCAGCTTGCCACGGTTCCGGCATTGTTACGAAGATCGCTAAGAACTTCGCGGTCGATTTCAAGGTTGATTTCCTGGGCGAGAACGGCAGTTAATTCTGCTTCTGCGTCCAAGTTGTGTTGACTACGAAGATCCTGTTGGGCTTCATAGCTCCACACTGCCTTGAGTTTGCGAGTCTTTGCAGCGATTGATTCGCTTTCAATGACGAGGTTAATTTCTGGAAGATCCTGATTGCATTCCATGTTATATTCGTATGAAACGATAACCTTGTTTGCAGATGGATCTCCATCCCAAGTTAGACTCAGTTCGCCTGTGGTCAAGTTCATTGCAGCAGCAGTAACCTTTGGAACTGGAGTACCGATATCAGTTTTGGTAAAGACGCCAGCTTCGCTTATAACGAAGGTTTGTATGGCTACTACACCGTCATAGATTGTACCAGTGATTGTTCCTGCGAGTACTGGTGTGTGTTCAAAGGTATGAACACTGTTTGTATCTCCACCTGCATCGGCTTGAGTCTCATTTTCTACGAACTGGTGTGAGTAATAAACACTCAAGTTTGCATCGCCACTAGCGAGTTGCTGGAGTGAGTTACTATCATCACCTGGAAATCCTGATTTTGTACCTCCACGAACTGAGCCTTTGTTACTTCCGTATCGGAAACGGAGGTAATACACGAGTCCTGTTGGACCGAGTAATGGCTGTACGCTAACTACTTTGTTAGCGATAAGTTGTGGATAGATACGACGAACGAGAGGTATAGAGATTCTCTTGAACTGGGCAACATCACCTGAATCTGTTGAAGATTCGTTGATTAAACGCTGGTTTTCTAAGAGAACTGCGGTGCAAGAACGAGTGTACTTGTCTTCGATGTTCTCTAGCAAACCTGTTTGTGCCCAACGAGATTCTAGCTCTTTTGCTTCATTTAGAAATTTAGCATTAGCTTGCATTTTATTTTCTCCTTGGTTTAACTAGAAATTGTTATTGGTTTCCTCAATCGTCAGATTTTCTCGTACCTGCGAGCACTCGCAGATCACGGAGCAATTCTGGGTCTAAGCTTTCGATTAAGGTTGTGTCAGCATTTCCCTTTTTGGGTGCAGAAGCTTTGTCATCGTTCCATTCTTTGACAATTTCTTCTTTGCCAACGGCTCGTCCTCTCCCCTCTGCATTCTTGGCTTTTTCAATTCTTTCTTTCTTAGCCGAGACAGATTCTGTAATGACTTTCTGTTGGTCTCGGACGGCTTCATTAAGTTTGGTATTGTCAGCACTTAGGCGAATATTTCGAGCTTCGAGTATTTTTACTTGTGCTTTGATTTCTTCGACTTTGCCACTAAGTTCTTCTGCTTTATGCTTTGAACTTACGCTGTCATCACCAATGAATCCGGCTACGCATTCAACAATTTTGTCAAGTGCGAGTTTGTGTTCATTTGTTCTTGGATCATTTTCGAGATCTTTACGGGCTGATTCATAAATTTCTGATCCTTTGTGTTGTAGGAACTGGTCAACTTTGTCAACCATATATTCCTTCATTTCTTGAAGTTTGTTATTGAATGTTTCGTACATATCAACTTCTATATTTTCATTTTTGCCTTTTTCGGACTGTATCATTTGATATGCTTCTTCATAACCTTCTTCCATACTCGTTTCGAATTCTTTCTGTTGTGTTTCGAGACGATTGCGAAGATCTACGATGATTGCATATGCTTCTTTGTAGCCTTGGATGGCGGTGTCTTCTGCTTGAGTTAGTTCTTCAGCTAGTTCTGAATAAGCTTCTTCGAGTTTCTGATTGAATTCGCCTTCGTAAGCTGTCTTGGCGGATTCCAGTTCGGCTTTTACAGCTTCAGTTACTTCGATTACTGAATCTTCAGGGAGTAGCTTGGTCAAAGCTTCTACGATTTTGTCCATTATTTAAACCTCTCTTCTTTTATGTTTTTTGCCTGTTTCTGGATAATTCCGCCGATAGCGGCAATAATAACATCTTTGTTTAAGTTATGTATGCTACTGGCTTCATTTTTTGAAAAATTTTCTTTCGAGAAAACTTCATAATTTTCTTTTGAAACAACCTTTTCTTGGAAAGCTTGGCTTGTACTTGGATCAGCAACTGCATCAAAGGTGATAAGCTTGTAGCTTTCTCCGATAACGAGGATGCCATTTTCATTTACTTTACCATTTCCAACTCCACGGCTGCTAATTCCTACTCTAACTCCATCATTGATAAGAGCTTTGAGAATTTTACCATGTGGTGTATTAAGAATGACGCCTTCGCCCATGAGAGTTTTATTTTCCCACCACAATTTTGTAATTTTATGACTAGCGTTAGCAAAATGTACAATGCTATCTGTTGGATGATCAAGTTCTCCAATTAGTCCATTATTTTTAATGCTTTCCTGTAATGCTTTAACATTATCATTTAATATATCAAATGGGTATGTTCTTTTATTTTTATTAATAGTGTCGGCTTCTTGGAATTTTCCACGGAACTTAACGACGCCGCTACTTCCAGCAGATTCGTGAAGGTCCATTTCGTTAAGAATGGCACATCCTCCTCCTCCTAGAATTAGTCGGTTTTGGAAAGTTGCTCCTGGTATCAATTCATTTTCTAAAAGAAGCTTCATCTCATTCCTTTACAGACTTTGGAGTTACCGAGTCTTTTGAGTATGTGTTTTTTAAGTTTGGCCAAGTGTCATCATCGCCCCAATGAGCGAGTTGATCACTATCTGAATCAATGTCTTTTTCTCCAACTATTTTTCGAGCATCAGATTTGAGGCAGTAAGGATTATCAAGTTCTGGATAAACGCCATCTCCTCCAATGTTTCCCCAACCTTCGTCTCCAAGTTCTTTAGCATCAGAAGCATCTGCTCCTTTTCCTGAACTTGTTGGTTGAAAATCTGGTGTCGAGCCCTGCATTTCCGAAGGGGACTGTGACATTTTCGCTTTCTTTGCAAGATCTGGATGTTCGCCACAATAGTTAACAACTGGATCTGCGGACATTTCATCTGATGTTGCTTCAACAACTGTATCAAGCCACTCTGCAGAATCATTTAAAACATCAAGATTCTGCTGTTCGACGCCAGATATGATTGGAAGTAGGTCATCAAGATAACTTGCGGTTTCGTTAGCTACGCTTTCATTGCCTTCTTCTTTTGCTAGTTTATGAACTTGTCTTAGAGCTTCATAAACATCAACGAATGCCTGCATTTCAAGAAGTGCGGATTCATCAAGTTTACTATAAAAATCATTGGCAATAACACAGAAATTAGCATATTTATCCTCGGCTCTCTCGTTAAGTCTCCCGCCAGATTGTCTTACAATTTTTGCAACACGATCAACAAATGTATCATGAGCAGTTCTTAGTAAACCTTCTGCAAGAAATGAACAAGTTTCATCATCGAAATTTTTCGATCCTGAATTTTCTAGAGCATTAGCCATAATGTTCTTAAGTTCTGATTCTGTTAGATAAAGCACATCTGAGAAATTGATAACGGCATTTTCCATTTTAGCTTCAAATTCTGATGTGTTTGAAATTGCATTAAGATGTCGAAGTTCACTAACAGTCTTAATAAAATTTTTGTTTTCATGAAGTTTCTTGGCGTTGTTTCTCTTAATAACGACATCGGTATTCATTGTCTTCCAATCAAATTTAAGAACTCTAGCTTCGTTTCTAAGTGCTATTGTTGGAACTTTTACAGCAACAACTTCACCTTCTCTCCTTAAAGTTTTAATATTGTTAACTTCTGGTCCATTTGTCTGGAGATCAACAAAATTAAGTACATTTTCAGCAATCACACTCCATTCTTTCATGTTTTTGCCGATACTTTTATTGACTCTGTCTCTTTTTGCCTTGAGAAATAGTTTCAGACCAGCAGGCATTTTGCGATTATTGATTTTTTTACTACGCATGCGTTTTATGGTTGAGCTTGGTTTTTCATGCTTTTTTGAAGTAACATTCCAACGAGCTTTGCGATATCCTACAATTTTTGTTTTTCCGCCAACTTTCTTACGAATTGGAACGCTACGAAGCTTATATTCTTCGCTAATAACACGCTTTGTTCTTGGAAGATCCATATATTCTGAAAAAAGATTTTCCGCTTTAGTTTCATTATTTTCCACAAGATAATCAATCATTTTTGACAAAAGTTCTTTAGATTCAGCAATTTCACTTTCTTCATTTAGAACTAGTTGTTCAACATCTTCAAATTTGACATATCCATTGGAAATATCATATTTTGCATGAACAAAATCTCCATCTAATGATTCAAATAAAACTTCATCATTTGTGTATGATTCTAAAGTTAAATTTTCAAGATCTAGTGATTCTGCAAGCAGTGGGGCTGCTGCTTCGAGTTCTTTTTGGGTATTGATAAAAGATTCTTGTTTGATTTTTTGAAAAGTATCAAAATCCACTAACTTTCTTTTCATTTTTACTCCTAATTCTTTAGCTACATTAAAAAGCTGATATCGTATCTATGCCGCAATTTCTGTTTTTTTATTCGACAAATATTAGTTATGCATAATATTTGTTTTTTTAAAAAATATGGTTGACTTTTTTCTTCCTTTTGCTAAATTAGTCATATGGCAAAGACAAATGAAAATATTCTCAGACCTTATGCGGCTAAAGTAAGCAATAGTGATTTTGGAGCTTTATATAACCTATATTACACATATCTTCAAAGATATAATTTACAGCCAAATGTAAAAACTTTCATCGTATCAATCAAAGAAAATACTATAAAAAAAATGGAAAAAGATAAGAATTTTTCTAAAATATTTCTTGCAGAAAAAGAAAAGTTCCATAATGAAAAATTGAAAATAGATATAACTGAATTGTGTTTTTCCTATAAAGATGCCTTGGTATACTTCAATATACGCACAAACAGATTGTCTGATTATGATTATGATTATAATTACGATGATGAAGATTCTGATTGCAACTCTGACGAAAAAATACAAGAAGAAAAATTTTATAATTTAAAAATATTATACCAAGAAAACTCGACACTTTTAGAAATTGAAAAATTTGTTGAAAAAGAACCTGAAAAAAAGAAAAAAGGCAATGTTCATCTTTTATGTAAATTAGATGGAGCTTTAGATCTTCAAAGATTTGATGTAAAACTTCCTTCTGAAGAAATAGATCTAAAATTAAATTATGGAGAAATCGCAGAGTTTAAATTTCAAAAAATTATTGAACAAATAAATAATAATAAAAATGGACTCGTGCTACTTTCTGGAGATCCAGGAACTGGCAAAAGTACATTTTTAAAGTATTTGACGACGAAAACAACGAGAAAAGTAGTGTATGTATCAAGCACAATTGTGGCGCAATTCTCAAATCCTGAATTTTTAAGTTTCATATTAGAACATAGAAATTGTATTCTTCTTTTAGAAGATGCAGAAAAAGTATTAAGAAATAGAGAAGTAGAAGATAATAATTATGTTAGCAATATTTTAAATATTAGTGATGGAATATTAGGTGATTGTTTAAATATTCTTATCATTGCAACATTTAATATCGGAAGAGAAGATATTGATCCAGCATTAGTAAGAAAAGGAAGATTGTTGATAGATCATCACTTTATCGCTTTGACCGTGGAACAATCGAACATACTTTTAGAAAAAATAGGAATAGATCATAAAACTGATGTTCCTATGACATTAGCTGAAATATATAATAAAGAAGATAATTATTATGAGAAAAAACAAGATGAAAAAATAAGAGTAGGTTTTTAGAAATCTGTTCTGCTTTTTCTAACTTCCACACCGCCACCGCCACCCATTCTGCTTTTAATTGATCTAATTGAATTAACTTGACTAATTTGTTGAGGAGTTAATGGAACTTTTTTGCCATTAACCGAAGTTACTATTCCGGCTTCTAATGTTCCGGTAAGTTTTTGACCATGAGGAATTCCAACTTTTTGAGCGGCTACTTGAAGCAATTCAGTTTTATCGATAGCGTTGACATCAGAAGCATTGTCAAAATTATCAGCGGAAACAGATTGTTTTTGATGGTCGGCTTTTCCTGCTCCTGCCCCCATCATTCCACCCGCTCCGAGAGCACCAGCAACTAAAGTTCCACCAATTGCAAGATTTTTCCAAAAACCTTCTTCTAAAGATTCCGGATGATTTTCCATAATATATTCTTGAAAAGTTTTCATTAATTTTCCTCACTCCAGTCAATATCTTCACTATCTATAGTATTGCTATAATCTTCTATTTCCAAATTATATTTTTTAATGTCTTCTTCTTTTGGATCTGGAAGTTCCGGCAATGATTCAGATTGAGTTTTTGGCATTTCTTCTGAGGATGATTGTTCTTCATTTTCTTGTGGAGGTTCTTCTCCAATGTTTGCCACCGGACCGCCAAGTTCTGCCCCCATTTCAGGCTCGTTTGAATCTGCGGCTGGAATTCCAATTCCCATAAGTTGTGGATTTTGGCCAATAACCTGAATTTTAAGATCTTCCAATTTTTGAATCTTATTTCTAGCAATTAGTTTTTTTGCTTCATCTTCTGAAAATTTCATATACTTTGTAAGAAGATCAAAATCGCTCATTATCATACTGCCCTTTAATGAAGTTATTGTGTTTATTCTATTATTAACAATTTCTGCTTCACTAAGTTCTTTCCATGCAGAAGGAGGAGTCATTTCTATTCTCAAATCTTCATAAGAATCAGAAGGAAAGCCTCTCATTTCCAAATGCCGTTCGCATATTTCTAAAAATCCATCTTCTGCAGAAGATTGAATTCTTTCTATCATTCTGGCAAATCTGGCATCTTGAGAAGAAAGTGTTATTCTAGTTGCTCCTACATCTTCACTATTTAAATAATTTTTGGGAAATTGAAGTGCAGTGTATAATTTATTTCTAAAATATAACGCATCATCTATTTCAGACAACGAAACAGCTCCAGGAAGCGTCTCTATACGAGTGTTAGAATTCGGTCTTATTGGAACCCAATAATCTTCATCTGCCGCAGGGGCAACCCATCTTTCTTCTACTCCACTTGCTCCATTTCCTTTATTTGAAGAAACTTTCTTTTTGCGAAACTGATCTTTCATTCTTTCCACAAACCCTTCAGCTTTTGCGCCAGGTAATTGTCCTGTATCAATATAAAAAATTCTTCGTTCTGGCGCTCTAGAAAGTCTATAAACCATCATTGCATCTTCCATTAAACGCAATTGATGTGCTGGTCCTCGTGCTGGTTCTATTAAACTTTGTCCATATGGGAAGAATGTTTTTCTATCTTCTCCTAGAAACATATGAACAACTTGATTTACCGAAAATCTTATTGCGTTACTTTGCATAAGATCTTCATCAGTTGCGGATTTTAAGCTACTTCTTGTGAGTGCTTGATAATCTGGACCATCTCTACTTTGTTGATATTCTACAATTCTTCCTTTTGTCGTAACAATTTTGTACATACTATCTGGTGGTAGTTCTTGTATTTTTAAAATTCCATTTTTTGGTTCTTTTTGGTCTGTTATTAGTTCTTGAAAACTATCTCCAAAAATACATAATTTTTTCATTATTGACCAAGCTTTTCTATTAAAATTTAGCATTTTTCTATTGAAACATAAAAATTCTAATTCTTTTTTTATTTCATCATTATCTGTATATATGTTAAAAACATTTCCATTATCATTTTTTTGACAATTATGAACAACTAAATTTTCTGTACAAAAGTTTTCATGTTCTTTTACGCTAAGATCATAAACTTCAGATTCTTCACTTTCAAAAACGGCCAAAACCTTTCGTCTATCTTTCATTTTGCTCAACCATCTTAATTCTTTTGGTTGGTATCCTTCTTTTTCAAGCCAAACTTTAACGCTTTCATACGGATGTTTTGTAACGCTCCGAAGTTTTTTAACAGAGACTCCAGAACAGATAGTTCTTACTGCTTTATTTATAATTTCGTATTTCTCTCCTTCTCCTTTCCATTCATCAATAAATTGTCTTTCATGTTTCCATCCGTCAAAGGTGAATATTCTTGGAAATTGTCCCACTTTAAGTTTATTAAGTTCTTTATTTGGACTTAGTCGATAAAAAGGCATAAGTTCATCGCCTTTTTTTAGATCTCCTGCTTCTATCCAAGTTTGATCTCTTTTTAATATTCTGTGGTCTGGAGTCACTTGTAGTATATTTCCATCATCAAGCAAAACCTTGACAGTTTTTGCGATTTTAATAATTCTAGGATCATAAGCCCATCCAAGAGCATAATCTTCTTTTTGAAAATCCCAACAATAAACAAGAAATGGGCTTGGATTTTGATCCCATTTCATTTTGAGCCATTTTATTGTTTTTAATCCATCAAATAATGTTGAAATTTTTGTTGTGCTATGTATGCAAGCTTCATCGCTAATTACGGTCATAGCGTTTTCAATTTCTGGAATACTTCGTAATCTTTCATATTCCTTATATCTTTGTGGACGATTTGAAACGGTTGATAGATCAATAAAATCATTGCTATCGTGTAGCTGTAGTTGGGATCTAGAATCTCCATAAGCATCGTTACGAAGGTCTGGCATTGCGTCCGGCACGACGACTCCAGCACCAGTTAGATTTTTATTGTCTAATTTTTCTAATGGTCCTTTTTCAAATTGATATGTCCAAAGTTTATAAAAATCGAACCAAGGCATTACTATCTCCAAAAATTATATATTTTCCGCTCTATTATTGTAGTTACAAAGGGGAAAATTTTGAAAAAGATCTGTCTCGTAGTTAGTCATCTCGCATCGGGTTCTGAAAACTTAATTTATTCATTAAACACTCATCCTCAATGTCAATTTTATGAATCTAATATAAAATATACAAATAAATCGTCACTTCGGTGGTTATTTAGCGTAGATCATAAATGTCGGAATTCTTCTGCTATTTATGGAGATCATTTGTTACGCAATACTTCAATTTGTAATAAAGATATATATTCATCTTGTAAGTTTATAATTGTTATTAGATCTGCACGATCTTCTCTTGAAAAATTGATTTCTTTGGGGCTAGATCCTGAAAAATCTGCATCTTATTATTGTTTTAGATTACGAAGATTATGTGAAATAGCAAAAAAATCAAAAATGATTTTTTTTTCTTGGGAAGATCTTGCAAAAAAAGAATCTTATGATAAAATCAAAGAGTATCTAGATTTAAGTTCAGATTTGAATCCCTTCATTCTTGACGAAAAGCTACCATGCTTATGTCCAGAAAAGATTGTAGAACGATGTTCAGACGCTTATGAAAGATATTATTATTATTTAAAGGAAATCAATGATAAAAGTTCAAGAAACTGATGATTGTGTTGTTTATGATGAAGTTTTAAGTCAAGAACAATTCCGTGCTGTGTGGATTGCTGTTCAACAGGAAAAGTTTGTCATTCCTCATATTGGAAGTTGGTCAAAAGTATGGAGATTAAGTGACGGAAATTGCATGGGAGGAATAGAATATGATTCTTCAAATGCACCTTACAATAATTATATGGACTTTATATATAAGATGTTTTCTGAAATTGCAAAAAAACATCCTTCTGTAGTCCCAGAATGGCTCAAAATAAGCATGAGATCTTATCTGTATCCAAGAGGTACAAAATTATCTTGGCATAATGACACTGGTTATCTTGGTGCTGGAATTTACTATATTCATCCAGAATGGGCGTCAACATGGGGAGGAGAGCTTCTTTTGGCTAAAACTCCACCTTGCAATACTATTCCTCCTCCTCATTTGGATCATCGTGAAGAAGATACATTTTTATCTTATTACGGAAGTGGAAATTATATTACTTGTAAACCAAATAGACTTGTTTTAACAAAAGCTGGACTGTGGCATAGTATTAATAGAGTTGATGCTGATGCTGGAGATCATGTTCGAGCTTCCCTCGTAGCATTTTTTAAGGGCACGCAATGAAAGTGTCTTTTTGCACAACTTGCATGAATAGACTTTTCCACTTAAAAGAAACTTATAAAAAAAATTTAAATAATGCTCCAAATGCTGAATTTATTTTGTTGGATTATGGAAGTTCTGAGTCTATAGAAAATTGGGTAAAAGAAGAATTTAGTGAATATTTTGATAGATTTAAATTTTATAGAACGGAAGATCCACAGTATTGGGTTGCAGCACATGCAAAAAATATAGCACATAAGCAAGCTACCGGAGATATACTTTGTAATTTAGATTGTGATATAACCATTCCAGAAAAATTTTGTGAATTTATAGAAGAAAATTTTTCAAAGAATCCTAATATTGTTTTAGCTTTTAAAAGCGAAGATTTTAATGGAAATATGGGTTGCGCTGGTATGATCATTGCTAGAAAAGAACATTTTTATTCAGTAAATGGATATGATGAAAATATAAATTTAGGATGGGGATATGACGATGTCAGTTATCAGTATCGCACTAAAATGCAAAACAATTTGCAATTAATTGTTGTCCCTCCTTTAATATCATGCATCCCTCATTCTAATTCAATTAGAACAGCAAATTGTCAACTTAAAGATATTCAATTAACAAAAGAAATAAGTAAAAATATATGTGCCGAATATGATTTAAACAAAGATTATATTTCAAATAAAAATATCGATTGGGGGAATTGTAGTTTCACAACTATTCTTCCGGGCTGAAAGGCACACATCCATCTTCTTCGAATTTTCTACGAGTTAGTTGGTCAATATATTCAAAATATGCAGTTGATAAATCTATAGCTTCAGCTTCTATAATCAATTCATCTTCTAGCCAAACACGATTAAAACTATCAACATAATTTATTATAGGTTGATAGTTCAAAGTCGCCCATTCTTCTTCTGGAGGAATTGCATTTATTCTTTTAATTACTACTGATTCCAAAATACCTTTTTTTGCTTTATCTTTAATCCAAACTCTTGTTCTTAGAGGAAATTCTATAATAAAATTCTTTTTTATAGAAATTTGTGAACAACCTGAAATCTCTATAATACCAGATCCTTCATAAGAATAATTCATATTTCCTCCTAATATATTTAGGATTGATTAATTAAATTCAATAATGAAACTTGATAATTGTCTTTTAACGCATTTGCAACTTGAGTCAACACCATATCTGGAGTAATCATATTATGACATTCATTTTGTCGTTCTGTATTTAAAAACAAAGGACACTCATTACTAATATTTTTTAATATATTAAAACAACCATTACACGCCCTTTCATTTATTACTCTATAGCATGGAAATTCATTGTAATGCTTTGTAAATCCAGATATCATCACCACAGGTACATCGTAAGACCAAGCAAGCCAAGAAAGACCGCTAGATAGCCCAATAAAAAGAACGGATTCTGCTATGTGATGAAGAGCTTCTGATATATCATTATTGTTATCATGATATATCACTCCTTCTATTTCCGTAGTCTTTTCATAAGAAACATTATGAATTTCAAATCCTGCATTAAGTAATGTTTTTATTACTTCTTCCCATCCATTTGCTCTATCCCATTTAGCTATTTTTTTTAATGATTCAGTAGCTATTGTAATTTTTTTCTTTTTATTTATTAAATCAAGTTTTTTTAATGGAGGTTTTAATAATGGAATATCTTGATTTAATCCCATTATATTTTTAACTGCCCAAATCATTCCATTTCTTACATGATTCAATTCTTCTTTATGAAATCCAATATTTACTAATTTATCTACATATAAATGAACATTTGTTGTTGCATCAATAAATTGATATTTTTCATCAAATATTTCTTTCCAAAAAGTTGATATTTTTAAACTTTTTGGTTTATATTTTTTAACAAAATCGTCAAGAAAACATGAAAAACAAATAGTATCACCTAGACAGAAACTATCTAAGTGTAATAAAATGTCTAAATTTTCAAGACTCCAAGAATTTGGATTTTGTTCTTGGTATGTTAATCTTTTTATATTTGAATAATCTCTTGGATGCATATTATGAAGTTATTGTTACGGTTCCATCTTCATTAATATTGAATTGCCCTATTACACCAAGTCCAGGAGCTATCGCATCTGGATTTATTGTTGCAATAAACTGACCCATTGCGTAATGTAGCTCAAAAACTTCTTTAGCATCTGTTCCTAGCTCCACCGCAATTTCTTGTGGCGTTGCTCGTGGATTTTGCCAAAAATTCTGTGATCCATCATTAAAAGCTGAAACAAAAGAATTGTAATTATTTTTTGTCTGATTTACAATTTGTTTCGCTGCACGAAATGCTGGCGTTGGTTCTGCATCTGCTCTATTTAAAATACTCATTTTTACCTTTCATTTAATTTAATGTTACTGACACAGTCAACTACCCCGACCCTAAAGAGGTCGGGGCTTCCGATCCAACCAATAGCCCAAATTTTATGGGTCTTACATCAGGGCAATCGGCTACCCCCTCGTTCCGAGAGTTCTTAGTCTTAATATAGTTGCGTTAAACAATTTTTCTAAAACAAAAGCTGAATTTTATCCCATTTTCCTGGGTTTCTAATTGGGCAAGCGGAAACCAGATTAGATCAGCGTTAGGTTGTAGGCAATTTCTACTATGGCGGCTCTCATCCCACTACCCTAAAGAGGTTTGCCCTGTTTGGTCGCTCGCTCCCTACAGGGCAAACTTTTCTCGTTCAGAGAAAAGTAGGGGTTTTCTCGCCGCCGTTGATAAATTATCTCCGTTCTTATGGGGTTCCATAGCTAACTTGGTTGATATTTACAGTAGCTGTCCATCTCATGTTTTTAGCAGCAATTCCTGTTACATCAATTTGCAATGCTTCATTCGTATTGTCTGCTGTAGCAGTAGCATCTGTAGTGGCCATTGAGCCGTCCTTCCAGTTCTCATATGTTGTTGTTCCAACTATAGTTGTATTATTAGCATTATCTCTATTAATTACGCCCTTAATAAGCCACCCAGCACTAATATTGTCTGTTGTATTATACGCCCCCACTAAAATATTGAATGTCCATGTGGTTTGTGCAGGAATAACTAAACGAGTAGATGAACCATCTAAAAACAATGTTGTTACAGTATTATTAGTAGTAGAATTTCGAGCAATTAACCGTAAATATTCTGAATCTCCCTCATTTGCAAAATATCCTGACGCATGAGCATTTGAACCATATAAAAATGCTTTACCTTGAATGCCTCCTAAAACTGATGAATATGATGCAGAGGCAGTATTGCCCGAACCACCACTTACTGCCGAACGAAGACCTGACGCTATATTAAAGGCTCCTCCAGCTACCGTTGTATAATCATTTGTTGCTTGATTATAGGAGCCTCCTCCGATAGAGCTTCTTGTTCCAGATGCCGTGTTTAATTCTCCTCCAGAAATTACTCCATAAAGACCGCTTGCTGTATTTTCTCTTCCTCCACTAAGAGTAGATCTATGTCCAGTTGCTTTATTGTAAATTCCTCCTCCAACGAAGGCGTGATCGCCAGAAATTATATTATTTCGTCCTCCAACTATTGTGCTATAACTGCCGCTAACAATATTGCTTTCTCCGCCGCAAACAGTGCTATTGACACTGGCAGTCTGAGTTTCTCCAATATTAACAACATTAACATATTGCCAAGTTTGTGCATTTTGTCCTACAGCAGTGGTAGTAGTTATTGTGACATTGGCACCATCCTGCACTGCTGAGCTAACCGTTCTTGTTATTAAAATAGGTATGTTAGCATTAGTATATCTAATCTCCAAAGCATTGGATGTGGTGCTATCAAAATCTGCTGCGGTTGCATTTAATACAGTTAGTGTTGTTGTACTAGCTGTAATATTATTGGCTAGTGCAACATTATCTGCCACTACATGATTTACACCACCAGAAACTGCACTGTAATTTCCAGCAGCCCTATTATTTTTTCCACCTGAAACACAACCATGTGAAGCACTTGCTACACATAACTGCCCTCCACTCACTGTCGCGTAAGTTGCAGATGATGTATTTGATAGTCCACCACTAATTATTCCATATGTATTTAGTGCTGAATTCGCAGCCCCTCCACTAACTACAGTTTGGGCTCCACTTGCTGTATTGTCTAATCCTCCACTAACTACAGCGTGAGTTCCAGATGCTGTGTTGCCAAATCCTCCACTAACTACCACATATGTTCCTGTTATTGCTTTGTTATTTCGTCCACCAGAAACCGTAGCATAATTGGCTAAGGCGGTGTTAGATATGCCACCAGAAACCGTAGCATAGCTTGAGGCGGTATTATATCGTCCACCAGAAACCGTAGCGGCCGTGGCTGAGGCGGCGTTATAGAATCCACCAGAAACCGTAGCCTCTGTGGCTGAGGCGGTGTTAACATTTCCACCAGAAACAGTAGCATGCGATCCCGAAGCGCTGTTTCTGTGTCCACCAGAAACAGTAGCTCTAAGACCAGTTGCTGTATTCCTATATCCTCCACTAACCGTTGCGTGAATCCCTGTTGCTGAATTTAACCACCCTCCAGAAACCGTTGCTGCCGCACCGGTACTAGATACATTCCTATATCCACCACCTACTGTTGAATAAACAGAAGATGATGTATTGCCCCTACCGCTAATTGTGGAATACGCTCCGCTAGCAGTATTAAGTCGTCCACCAGAAACCGTAGCATAACTGCCCGAGGCGGTGTTAGATATGCCACCAGAAACCGTAGCATGACTGGTTGAGGCAGTATTAAGTCGTCCACCAGAAACCGTAGCATTCGTGCCTGATGCGGTGTTGGTTTGGCCACCAGAAACCGTAGCATA
>Ga0163144_10006761_pt1 | contig 25250 bp, 23 predicted proteins | sample OliLak19BULKMAT1_FD_123175 | JGI IMG/M metagenome (GOLD analysis project Ga0163144, IMG submission 123175) | Freshwater microbial mat bacterial communities from Lake Vanda, McMurdo Dry Valleys, Antarctica - Oligotrophic Lake LV.19.BULKMAT1 | ecosystem: Environmental > Aquatic > Freshwater >... | reverse complement strand
TATTATATCTTTGGGGGAGAGGAAAGTTACGGTTACAGTGCCTCGGACTTTGTCCGGGATAAGGATGCGAATGCCGCTGTCCTGATGTTTTGTGAAACAGCTGCTTTTGCTAAAGCACAGGGATTAACCCTGGTGCAAATGCTCGATGATATCTACATGCGTTTGGGATTTTTCTCGGAGATACTGGGACAAATCACCCTGGAAGGTGCTGAAGGGGCCCAGAAGATTAAAAGGTTACTCGCCTCTTATGCGGAAAATCCACCGGCTGAGCTCGCTGGGAGAAAGATAGTGAAAGTCCAGCGTTTTGACCAAGAGGATATGCATGATGTGGACGGCAAATTGCTCCCCAAAGAATTAATGTATTTATACCATTTTGAAGATGGTGGACGCGTGGCCGTGCGGGGGTCAGGCACAGAACCTAAAGTCAAATATTACCTCTTTGCCCAAAAGTTACCCAGAGCCGGTGGGGTCTTTACAGTCGCAGAGCTGGCTTTGGCTAAATCCACTACAGACACCTTGCTCAAAGAGTCTTGGAAGGTTATTGAGCAAAATGCGCAAGAACGAATGGCCTAACCGATGATTATTTGAGGGTTTCTTCCAATTGCGCTGTCAGGCTTTTCTGGTCGATTTTTGGCCCGATAAATACAAGTTGTGAAAAGGGTTCTTCCCCGGCGAGCCATTCCTTGTCCCAATACATGGAGAAACGGTTGTTTACCCCGTGGAAAATGGCTTTTCTCTTTTCATCGGCAACAAAGATAATTCCTTTGCTCCGGATCACCCGTCCTTTCTCGCTAATGGATTGTACCCATGTCTCAAACTTCACCAGGTTAAATGGTTTTTTTGTCGTATAACTGAATGAAATGATATCCGTGTCATGGTGGTGGTGGGACTCATTCAGAAGGTCAGGTTCCAGTTGGAGCTTTTGATTCACGTCAAATACACCGACATCCAAAACCTCCTTGAGGGGGATGACGCCGTTTTGTGTTTTGAGGATGCGGGCAAAAGGATTAAGTTCGCGCAATTTGCGTTCAAGGGTGAGGATATCCGACATCGGGACAAGGTCTGTTTTATTAATAACGAGGAAGTCGCCGAGGCGCACTTGGTCTTCCACGGTGGCGCTGACATCAAATTGTTTTTGAAAATTTTCGGCATCCACGAGTGTGATGATCGAATCCAAGCGGACGATTTTCTGGAGCTCAGGAATATTAAAGAATGTCTGGGCTACGGGGCCGGGATTAGCCAGCCCAGTGGTTTCGATAATGATATAGTCGAGTTGATTTTTCCGTTCAAAGAGTTTGCGTATGGATTTAACGAGGTCGGTGCGGACAGTGCAGCATATACAGCCGTTATTCATTTCGAGGACTTCTTCGTCCCCTTTTTCGATCAAGGCATTATCGATGTTGATCGCCCCAAATTCATTAATAATCAATCCGATTTTATAACCGTGTTTTTCTTTCAGGATATAATTCAGGGTCGTTGTTTTTCCGGCTCCGAGGAAACCGGTAAGGATGGAAATGGGGGTGATTTTGTATGTGGATACTTCGGGCATAAGATTATTTGGTTAAATTAACATTCCAGACGCGTAATGATCCCTTTTCGCCACCTGCGGCGATTTGTTTGCCATCAGGGCTCCAAGCCATGGATTGCAGGGGATCGTCATCCAAGGCGCGTATGGCGACGAAGTTTTTGATTGATTGGCTGTAAAGCTCGATATGTCCCGCAGACGTGCCTACGGCGAGGAGAAGGGGTTCTTTCGGGTGATAAGCCATCGTAGCAATTTGCCCCGCTACCGTTTCGAACATTTCGGGGGTGGACCCCGAGGGGCCAGTCCCTTTAAAGTCCCAAATCGTGACATTATTCAGGTTTGCAGAGGCCAAATAGCGGCTCTGGGGATTCCATGCGATGGATTGGATTTTGACGGCGTAACCGCTCATGTGCAGGTCTTCGACCTTTTGTTTAATCGGCCAGATATGGAGGGATGAGTCTTGGTTACCTGAAGCGATCCATTTTCCGCTAGGACTCCAGCGGATGGTCAGGAGGGAGCCTTTATAGGCTAAGGGGGTCATGGAGGCGAGGTCACTAATATCCCAGAGGGAGATACCACCGTAACTAGCGACCGCCAGCTCGGGTTTGCCGTGATTCCAGTCGAGTCCCGCGATCGTGCCGCCATGCTCGGGCGATGTAAAAATAAGTGTGCCGTCGGATTTCCAGATATAAACTTTTTTCGCTGCGCTGGTGGCGAGGTATTCCCCGCAAGCCGACCATGCCCCGTGCTCGACCCATGCTCCGGCATGGTCGAGGTCTTGGACTTTACTGAAATCGTCGAGGGAATAAATGGCTGCCTTTTTATTATCATATCCGATGGCGAGCAAATTGCGCACAGGATTCGTGTTATTCCAGAAAGTCCCGGCTGCCGCCCCGGGGAGGGCGGATATTTTTTTGCCGGTCTGCGCCTCATGGATGAGTGTATCCCCATCCACGGGAGAGGAGCAAAGTAAACGGTTATCGAAACTATAAGACATGGCGATGACACAGGCGTCGAATCGGGTTTCAAAAACGGGAGTGTATTTTTTTGCAATCTCTGCTGTATCGATCTGTTTGGGCATGGCGGGATTTTTTAGAGGTAGGGTTTAAATAAGACAGGCTTTGAATTCCTTATTCAGGGATTCACGGTTGAGATTCCGCCCGATAAAGACGAGTTGATTGCGGCGGGGGCGTGATCCCCAGGGTTTATCAGGTTGCCCGTCGAAGATCATGTGGACTGCTTGGAAGACAAATTGGTTAGGTTCACCCTCGATACTGACGATGCCTTTCATCCGGAAAATATCAGCTCCTTTATCCCGGAGCAATTTGCTCAACCATTGGTTGAATTTATCCGGGTTCAAATCCCCCGGAGTATCGATCCCGACGGAAGAAATGGAGTGATCATGCTCGTGGGGGGTGGAGAATTCTTCAAAAAATTCTGCATTCACCGTTTGCCCGTCTTTGACGAGTTTCATTTTGAATTCTTGTGGTCCGTGCTGGGTGACCATGCCATAACTCCCGCTTTTTTCGATGGTCAAAGGGAATTTAGCCCCGGTTTCCCCCACGGATAATGAGAATAACTTGAGTCCGGGGGTAATGGCTTCACCGGGAGCCTTCACCTCCGGTTTTGTCGTAAAGAGTTCTTCGGCTTGATGCTCCATGTGGTGGAATTCGTGGTGCGAGCAATTTGCCGTGGGGATGAAGGTCATTTGCATGGAGGGGTCCGGACCGGAATCGAGGGATAATTCATAATGACCGGCCTCAAGCTGGTAGAGTCCGCCCCACTCGAAGGGTTTTTCCTCTTGAAGGAAATGAGGGTCGAGTTCGAGGGTTTTATTTAAGTCAAAGGCACGGATATTGAGTAATTTACCTACCTCGATCTCCGCATTTTGAGTCCGGTGGATCGTGACAAACCGGTTCATGGCATGGATCCGTTTTTCTAAGGCTACCAATTGTTCTTCCGGTACGAGGTCAGTTTTATTCAAGAGTAGGACATCGGCAAAAGCAATTTGCTTCCGGCATTGGTCGTTATCGTCGATGTGCTGGAGGACGTGTTTGGCATCGACGACGGTGATAATGGCATCGACTTGGAAATTATCCTTCATCTCGTTATCGATAAAAAATGTCTGTACGACCGGGGCCGGATCGGCCAAACCCGTGGTCTCAATCATGATATGGTCAAATTTATCTTTCCTTTTCATTAACCTCCCGAGAATCCGGATCAGGTCACCACGCACCGTGCAGCAGATGCAGCCGTTATTCATTTCAAAGAGTTCTTCATCAGCACTCACGACCAGTTCATTATCGATACCGATCTCGCCAAATTCATTTTCGATTACAGCGATTCTTTTGCCGTGTTTCGTGGTGAGGATGCGGTTGAGCAGGGTGGTCTTGCCTGCGCCTAGAAATCCTGTAATGACGGTGACGGGTATTGGATTGGTCATATCGGACATAATTCAAGTGCTCCAGTAGGTGAAATTTGAGTACTAATTTGGTTATTTTTTATCGAAATGCAAGCCCGCTCATAGGAAGGGATGAATTTATTGTTTGTCGATTTTAGGAGGAGCAGTTACTTTGTGTGTATGTCAGGCCAGAAAACTATTCCCGAAATCCAGGTGGAAATTGTCGATAATTACTCGTTTTTCGATGATTGGATGGATAAGTATGCACAAATTATCGAAGAAGGTAAAAAATTAACCCCTTTTCCGGAGGAATACCGGAATGATCAATTTAAGGTGCAAGGGTGTGTCTCGCAAGTCTGGCTCCATTCCGAGTTAAAAGAAGGGAAGGTTTTTTTTCATGCGGACAGTGATGCCATCATCACCAAGGGGCTTATTGCGCTTTTATTACAAGTTTATTCCGGACAGTCACCAGCGGATATCGTGCAAAATCCCCCGGTTTTCCTTGAGAAGATGGAGCTGGGGAAACATCTTTCACCCAATAGGTCAAACGGCCTAGTCTCCATGGTGCGGGATATCCGTAACTACGCCACAGCTTATGTCCAGATGTCAGAGGCCGGGAGCCGGGTGTAAGTATTTTGACAGATTGGTATTTAGCAATATAGTATTCCAGTAGAATCAAAGAGAAGGAAGAGAAATAAGAAAATTTCGAGAGATTTTGAATATTACCAGATTCCAGATTTTAATCAGAGACCCCTCCCCATGACCCCGAAGAAGAAACCCCCCATTAAAAAGCAGATTCCAACAGCCATACCCCTCAAAGACACGCAAAAAGAACGGGATACCCGGAATATCCGGATAGACCGCGTAGGGGTGAAAGAACTAAAATATCCGATTGAACTCAGGGATAAATCCCATAGTTCCCAACACACGGTCGCTACCATCTCGATGACCGTCGATTTGCCCCACCATTTTAAGGGGACACACATGAGCCGGTTCTTGGAGGTGCTGAATGCCAATGGCCGTGAGATCCATGTGAAACGGATCCCGGACATATTAAAGAAAATGCAGCAAAAGCTCGAGGCGGATGATGCTCATATCGAAATGGATTTCCCGTTTTTTCTCGAAAAACAAGCGCCTGTGACAAAAGCCAAAAGCCTGATGAATTATACAGGACGCTTTAATGCCAGCATGAGAAAAGGCCAGTTGGATTTTATTACCGGAGTCGTGGTGCCAGTGACCACCCTTTGCCCTTGCTCAAAAGCCATCAGTGCCCGTGGTGCCCATAATCAAAGAGGCGACGTGACCGTGCAGTTACGCTCAAAAAAAGCGATCTGGCTCGAAGATATCATTGCCTTGGTCGAACAAAGCGCCAGTAGCGAGCTTTTTGCACTCCTGAAACGTGAGGACGAAAAATATGTCACGGAGCGGGCTTATGATAATCCGGTATTTGTCGAGGATCTAGTCCGTAATGTCGCTGTCAGGCTAAATAAACATCCCCAAGTCATCTGGTACCGGGTGGAAGCCGAGAATTACGAAAGTATCCACAGTCATAACGCCTATGCGATGGTGGAAAAATCATAAGCAGGCAGGCCATTATTTTTCGATTAGTTTAAAATCGTCAAAATAAGTCTCTCCATCACCCGTCAGCTTGATCGTGATACCCGTGGAGATTGGTTTTCCCGTATAAGTGAATTTATCTTTACCGGTTTTTCCGTCGGCATATTTAAAATTCGGACGGGCTGGTTGGAGAATGGGAAGAACGATGTTAAATGTCATTTCCTTCCATGAGGATCCCGGGATAAAGTCCTTATCTCCTGACTCTGAATATGCAGGAACCGCATCAAAAACTTTTGGGTTTTGGGCATTAGGAACCTCATCTATGAAAACCAGAGCTGACATTTTCAAAACACCCTTCATATTTTTACCTTTGACTTTGAAGCTCAGTTCGTAATTTTTCCCCAGGATCACTGATGGGGATACGGGTGTAAGGGTAATGACACGTTCATCGGGTTTGACGAGTGTATTATTCATAAAATATTTCATCGGAGGCTTCGGAAAATGGATTTTCATGGCGAATTTCCCTTCAGCAGGATTAGATCCAGGATCGATTTCAGTATCGACTACCTCGACAATCCCGTATTGATTTATCGCATTGAGATTGCCGACGTTATTAATGTCTGTGGTGTCCACCCAGTCCGAGGCTACTCGATAACGGAGTAAACTGTCCTCTGCCTTGATATTGACAAGGGTAGCTAGGTCTGGTGCAGATTTTGTGCCTTTATTAATGGCGACCTTGATTCTTCCGTCACTCGGGCTTGCGATGAGAATGTCAGGTAACCCGTCACCATTATAATCAGTCACACAGGGTGTGGCCATGGGGGTGGTATATACGGAGCCGCCGATCTTGATGTTTTCAGTGAATTCCAGTTGGGGAACCCGGGTGGCATCCTTAGGAATAGGTTTGCCTTTATAAAGGCAAAGCGTCCCGGGTGAATCAACGATTCCCTCGCGGCTACCGATGATCAGGTCAAGTATCCCGTCCCCGTCCCAATCAACGACTTGGGGAACGAGTTGCTCGCGACCATAACCATAAGCAAGAATCATTTCGTTTTTTTCGCTGAAACGGGGTACTGAGTCACTCCCTTCATTGAGGAAAAGATGGATGGCATTCGCCGAATAGGTGCCCTCCCCGATGAGGAGATCTTTTTTACCGTCACCATTCCAGTCCACGAGGATAGGAGCAAAGAAATTTCCCCACAGGCTGCCATCCGCACGGGTAGGGATCTGGAGGTTTTGTTTGCTTGTGGCGAGATCAAAATTAGCCATGTCATTGGGGAGTTTGAATTCCGGTCTCTGCTGGGAGCCTGAATTAGGAATACGCACGATGCGCCCGAGATAATCACCGAAAATAATGTCATATAAATTCCCGGAATACTTGCTCAAGGTAAGTTTAGGCGTATTCACAGTGTCTTCATTATTGATAAAAAATACAGGGATCATTTCCCCAGTGGCAAATTCCGGATTGTCTTTTGGTCCTAGGTTTTTAAAGAAATAGAAAAATCCTGTGGCATCGGCTATCACCATATCCGGCAGGCCATCCCCGTCCATGTCTTCATAGGCGATACTGGGGGAAAACGTCCGGCCTTGCTCTTGTTTTCCCTGCACCATGATATTCTTAGTGCGGGGGAGAAATTTAATATTTTTGGAGGAATCCACCCCGTCCCACTGGTTGTCCCGGGTAATAGTCTGTTCAAATCCCCCATTCCGGATAAGGTTATTTTTGTCTTGTCCGGATGCCTCGGTGAGTGTCATACCCATGGCGAGAATGAACAGAAGGAGGTTTTGAAGGGGTTTATTTACACTACTGATTAAAGGGTTCATTACGATTATCTTTGTTTGATTAAAGTTTTAGTCAGTGTGTTACTTCAAAAAGTTCCATCTTATTTGCAAAGTTGTTTAATTTACCTTCGGTGCTGAGACCAAAACAGCTTGGTATTGTAATAGCAGATGGACGACGACATTAATCCCGAGTTTATAGGCTAGAACTACCGTGTCGTTATTGACATTCCGGTAGTAGGTATTCCGCCGGGACCATAAAGCAAAGTTTGTATAAGTTTGATTGGGAGCCTTTTGGGTGCCTTCATCAAATTGTTCAAGTACCTTATCTTTATCATTCAGGGCGACTTGCCATATTTTCCCGTAGGAATTCATCGTATAGAGAACCCCGATCTGGTCACCGATCATCATCACTTCGATTGGTTCTTTGTAGAAATTAATTCCGGAAGGGGTGGTTTTAAGCAAGCTACCTTTTTGGGTGAAAATAGGGTGGCGATCGTCGATGGGTTGGAAATCCTGGTCAGGGTCGGGTAATACCCTTCTCATTTCCCTGCGAAAGGCGATATCAAAACGCGAGTTGCGCCCCGGCATCCCCGCGTCGCCCCAGATCACCCCGCCCGCAAGTAGGAAATCCCGGATATTAGTGACCTCGGCATCCGTGAGTTTAAAGTCTTTGTGTCCCGTGAAATAGACAAAGGCTACTGGGGGTTTAGAGCCAAAAAGGGCATTCCGGTCAGATAGGTCTAAGGGCACACCTTGAACATTAGCTTTTAAACGTTTGTTCCAACGCGTGATCTGTGTCATGAGGTTGGGGATACCGCCAAATTCCACCCTTTGCCCATCCGCGGAGAGTTTAATATTTTGATCCCAGTCACCACCTGCATATTTGGCGACATAACAGGTGAATTGGCCTTGGACACCGGTCACCCCGCCGCCTGCTGTATTTCCCACACCAAAGGGGGTGCTCCCTTCGGCACCAGTGCTCATACGGGTATTAATGCTGGATAAACGCTCCTTACTCATAGCCGGGGCTGATTTACGTGCCGCGGTAGGGGTGGGGATATTTTTGACTTGGGTCTGGATTTTTTCGACATTTGGCCCGACACTGGCGGAGACATTGATCTCAGGCATGAATGAGGGGGCGCTGGCGTTTTCCGAGACGATAATATCCTTCATGTCCGGGGCTGAAGTCTCCGCCACATCCGTCTGGGGAATCTCTACATCGACTTCATTCGGATTTGCATCGGAGGGCGGAGCGGGAGGGGGTCCGGGGGGCATGGCAATAAAGTCTGTCGATTCAAATTGCCCCGTTACGACATGTTTAACGGCTTCCACGATGACGATACCACCAAATATGGCCAGTAGAGCGACATGCAGTCCGAGTGCGATAAGGAAAAACCGTGAGGCCATCAAAGCATATACAAAACGCTTGATGACGCCTAAGTGGTCCTTGCCTTTTTCTATTGTTGTTTTTTTCTTTGCCATTGACTGGGTTCCTTAGGAAATTATCCTCCGAATGAGAGGCTTTTGACTCCTGATGCTGTACAAGCACTCAAAACTTGAGTGATACGTTCATGCCGTACCATAGGTGAGGGTGTGATTATCACGGGTTGTTTCTCGCCGAATTTCGCCACGACCTCCTTTAGGCGGGCTCGGAGTTCAGATAATTCAGGGCTCGGATTATCAATCGGGAGCTGGTTCCAGAAGACCTGGCCATTTTCATCGATGTCCACATAGATAGGCACCTCCACGGTTCCCGCATGTTGGGGGCTTCCCTTTGTGGGGAGATTGATCCCGAGCTCCATCTCCTTTTGTTGGAGACTTGCGGACGCCATAAAGAACAGGAGCAGGACGAATACAACGTCCACCATCGGCGCAATTTGCAACCCCACATCACCATCTGAACTAGCTCCGCTTGACATGATTTTTTCCTTCGTTAAAAAAAGTTCTATTATTTTGACACCGAAATCCCCGAGAAGGTTCCCGGTATTTGGATTATGATGCCGGGGCCGGGGCGGGTTTTTTCGCCCCTTTTCCATCTTCGACCTCACCACTGACTACTGAATAAGTAATATTGACGACCTTTGCCTTAGCGGCAGCCCGCATGATTTCTTGGATATAGGAATAACGGACATTTCTACCGGCACGGACAAGGACACGGAATAGTGACCTTTTTTCCGGGGGGACAGCCTCATAACGTTGGCTGATCAGATCCGTGATACGGCTGGGATCGCCGAATTGCTGGCCCCCGTCCACTACGAGTGAGCCACTATTAGCACTATCATCCCAGCTTGCATTAATGACGACCTCTAGGGCTTTTTTATCTTTGTCCTTTGCGTAGAGCACACTGGGTAATTTGATCTCCTCACCGGAGTATTTCACCATTTCGTCGGTCGATGAGATCGCCATAAAAAATGTCAGGAGCACCAAAAGCACATCGATCATGGGGGCGACTTGGAACTCGATATCCTCGGGGGGAAAGAGTTCCTCTTTGTGCCTCTTACGGCGGCGTTTTTTATCGTTATGATCTGATTCGGACATTGTTTTTTTCCTGACCCACTCTGTATGGGTAACGGGGATATCAGGCGGTCATTTAACTCCATTGGAGCACAGTGCCACATGCGTGGCAGCTGGGTTGCCCCACGGCAACAGCCGTCCCACAGGAAGGACATGCCACTGTTTGTGCGACTCCAGCCGGGGGTGTGACAACACGGGAGACGCTGGCAGCGGGATTAGCACCCGCAGCGGGAGGTGGCGCAAAGATATCGCCGATTTTGATCCCGTGGATTTCTCTGAATGGAATGTCGTCGCGGAGGCGGTTGATTTTCAGGGAAGCGACGAGGACTTGTTGGGCGACCATATTCCGGAACACGTAGTAAAAGACGAATCCGGGAATAGAGACCAAAAGACCCGCGGCCGTCGCGACAAGCACGTGACCGATGTTGGCGGCGAGTTCCCGTGTGGCGGATGGGCCGGCATTGGCCATCGTGCCGAAGGCACCCATCATACCAAAGACCGTACCCGTCAGACCAAGCATGGGGGCGACGACCCCGATAACGGAGAGGTAACTGATTTTACTGTTGAGTTTTGATGCCTCTGTTTTGGTGGCTTCTTCAATGGCCTGCTCCATGGAGTCCTCGCCTTTACCGACTCGTTCGAGGCCGATCTTCATGATATTCGCCATAAAGCAGGGGTTTGTTTTGCATAGCTCCCAGGCTTCCTGGTAATTTCCGGCATTCAGGGATTGTTTCAAACGGGCAAAGAGGGGTTCGGGAGCCATTCTTGATTCACGAAGGTTATAGAAGCCGTCCATGATGATCGTGAGCATGAATACGGAGATTAATCCCAGTATGACGACGGTCATACCACCCTGTTTAATATAAAAGAAAAGGTTTTGTGTTTGCTCCGGCTCAGCCACTCCGGCCTCACCACCTACAGCAGGGGCGGCAGCCTCTTGGGCGGATACAAAAGTTTGGGATACCAGCCACAAGGACATGCTCAATAGTAGGATGGCGATGAATTTGGTTTGTATATTGAATTTCATATCTGCTTATACCGGGGGGTTTAGTTTGTTTATGTTAATCTTTAAGGAACAAATACTACGGGGGTTTGTTTTGGGGTATTTTTGGCTTTTTTTAAAGCATCAGCCTTGGCCTGAGCTTGGGATGCGATTTCCTGATACCCGTTATAGATTACGGCGCTTTTGAGGTAACACTCAAGGGCTTTCGAGTAATCCTTCTTTTTTTCATAAGCTTGTCCGAGGATATAGAATGCCTCACAAAAAGCGCGTTCCTGTGCACGGGTGGGGGATTGTACGGCGGCAGCTTCTTTTTCGAAACTCGCTAATAACATCATGACTTTGTCCGTCTCCCCTTTTCCATAGGCGATTTTTGCTAGACCGACATTGGCACGGGAGGCTTGGTCAGGATAAATCTTTGCAAATTCAATATAAAGGGGCTCCGCCTTGGCGAGGTTATTGAGTGCTACATAGGCATCCGCCACGGTGATGATGGCCGTCCCGATCTTTGGGTCAATGACACCTTTGTACTGGATAATGAGAGGTTCTAAAATGGTAATGGCCTGTTGATATTTCCCTGAAGCAAATTGTTTCATCGCGTCGTCGTAAGTGGGCGGGATATCCAGCACTAGGGAATTCATGTCCTTGTAAAAAAACTTCAGCGAGAGCTCTTGTCCACTCTTGGCATCCTTGTATTTCATCATGACTGCATCCGGGAAAACTTGCGTGATTTTTCCACTTACCACCTCCCCGCTTTTGCGTGTGATCACGTCTTCACTATGAGCGACTGCGCTTAGAAAAGAGGCGATAATGGCTACGCTGGCAAATTTGATAATCCGGTTTATGGGGTTTGGCATGTATGAGATTCCATTTTGTAACAGTAGTATTTCACAGCGTCAAATAAAACCTTGCCAGAGAGAAAGGAAAATTTGTCTTATTTACCTTGTTGCCTGATGGCTTCGTAGAGCACGATCGCAACCGAATTCGCCAGATTCAGGCTGCGGGCGTGTTCATTAAACATCGGGATTTTGATGGTTTGCCCCGCAAATTGCTCCAGTAATGAGTCCGGTAGCCCTTTGCTTTCCCGGCCAAAGACGAGATAATCCCCCGCCACAAAACGGGCCTCGGTGTAGTACTGGTCGGTTTTTGTCTCAATGAAAAACAGGCGGGCGGGTTTTTCCCCGGCCATGAACTCCTCCCAATCCTTCCACTGGCGGATATCGACATTTTCCGCATAATCCATCGCCGCCCGTTTCATGGCTTTGTCATCGAAGCGGAATCCCAGCGGGTGGATCAGGTGCAGGATGGAATTCGTCGCGGAACACAGCCGCATGATATTACCGGTATTAGGAGGGATTTCCGGCTGGTAGAGGACGATGTGGAATGAGGGATTCATATTAATGGGGAAAATATTTTTCAGGGATTAATAGAAGACTTTCATCAGATAAAGCCCGTCTGGAGGAGAGGTGACCGATGCGAGGCGGCGGTCCTTGGCTTTCAAGATTCTTTTGACATCGTCCGGGGATAATTTTCCTAGGCCTACGGAGACCAATGTGCCGGTGAGGCAACGCACCATCCGGAAAAGAAATCCTCCGCCTTTGAATTTTAATGTGAGCAAATTGCCTTTTTGCGCCCCGAAATGGGCGGAATCCCCTGCGCTGATGGGGGTTTCCTTGATCGTGATCCTGTGCAAATCGCGCACCATCGTCGAGCGTTCATAACGCGTAGTCACGGTAAACGAGCTGAAATCGTGTTTACCCACCAAGTGTTTGGCGGCCCTGCGCATGGCGCGGACATCGAGGGGTTGCCACAACCACAAAGCACGTCCGTCCCAGAGGGCGGGCATGAAGGGCGTATTAAAGATGAGGTAATGGTATTCCTTGCCCTTGGCCATGAAGCGCGCATGGAAATCATTCGCTACGACTTGCACCCGGTGGATCCTGATGGTGGTGGGCAGGACTGTATTGAGGGCAATGATCATTTTTTCCGGGTTCACCACAGGCCGGTCATTTTTCTGGCGGAAAGAGGCGACTTGGCCGAGGGCATGGACCCCGGCATCCGTGCGTCCGGAGCCTTCAATGAGGATTTCTTCGCAAAGGATTTTGCTGAGGGCGAGCTCAATGGTTTTTTGAACCGTGACACCATTATTCTGTGTCTGCCATCCGGAATATGGGCGGCCATCATAGGAAATGGTGATTTTGAAAGTGCGCATGGTGATGGCTGACGTTTTAACCATAGCCCGCTATGAATGTCCACCCTCAGAAAGATGTCCTTTGGCCAGTGGGGAAGGAGAGAACTCATGCTTTTTATCGGGGGAGGGCGCGGGTCGTAGGCGAAAATCTGTTCTTGCAAGGTCTGGCGCTGTTGGTTTTACTCTTGACCCACTATGGCAGACGAGATCAAAAAAAAATCACAGGCAGACGAACCCGCGCAAATGGAGCTTCCGATTGAATATCATATCGAGCAATTCTGGTTAAAATACAAAAACCCGATTGTTTTCGGGGTGATCTTGATTTTGGCCTTTGCGATTTTTACGGCAATATATAAACATAACCTGACCAGCAAGGAACAGGATTCCCTCGTCGCGTTGAATAAGGCTGTCACCGCCGGTAATATCGACCAAGTCGCTTCTGTTTTTGAAACATACCGGGGTACAAAAGCCGCCTCCCAAGCATTACTTTTGGTTGCGGACATGAATTTCCAACGTGGCCAGTACACTCAATCTCAAGAACTTTACCAGCGTTTCATCCGTGAATATCCACAGAATGAATTACTTGCCGCTGCATTTTATGGGGTAGGAGCCTGCCAACAAGCCTCTGGTAAAGTCGATGAAGCCCTGAGCACATACTTGAGCCTGCAAAAATCCAAGCCCACCGAAATCTGGACCTATCACGGATTACTTGCCGCTGCAAGTTGCTACGAGATTAAAGGACAGCCCGCCGCCGCCCGGAAAATATATCAAGACATCATCTCCGGTGCCGCCCCTGACTCCATCAAAATGCAGGCACAGTTTAATATTAAGCGCTTAGGTTGATTGGGACCCGTTTTTCTCAGTATCCCCATAAAACTAAGCCGCCATGCGTAATGGCCTAAAAAGCATTTTATCCCGTGACATGCGCATTGCGGGTTTGGAAGGGCAGTGTGCACCCGCACGATCATTTGCCGCTGGTGCCTCCCGGTCAAAACGGTTCCGTTGCAATTTGTCGAACCTCAGTTTCTTTAGGGTGTATGATCTTAGCATGAGATCTATAAAAGCTTAAACCATGCCAATTCACCTGAACCAGGGAATCACTCTAAACCTTTTGTTTGAATCCTTAATTTACTTGTTCGTCTTTTTCCGAGAGGAAACTCTCGACTGAGCCGGTGAGTAAATCGATTAATTCCGGGTCCATGAATGTGTATTCATCGGGAATGTCCAGGAGGATGATCGGCGGGAGTGAATGGAATCCCGGGAAAAGGGATTTGATCCGGGCTTCATACTTTCTTTCCATGACTAGGATATTGTCTGCCCAGAGCAGGTCGGGCTCGCCGATCCGCCTTCGGCTACTCTCAGCGGTTCCTGCTGAACGCACAGTCAGCCTCGGGTCATTACGGAATATTTCTCAGCGGTCGGACTCCGGCGTTGGTTGCGTCCACAGATAAAAAGGATTTTAAGCGGTTGCCCGGTGGACATGGCGGGTTATTTCGTTTTTTCTTCGAGGTCGGCAAGGTAGGCGAGGGCTTCTTCGCGGGAGGTGCCGCACATTTCAGGCATTGGTCGCAAATTGTTACAGACCGTGGGGCGTTCAGGCAGGCCAAAGAGTTTACACCGATAGTCCTGAGTGAGGTGAATGCAGGTGACCCCGGCCGGTTTTCCCTGGGGGAGTCCCGGCATGGGAGATGAAATGGAGATAGCGATACAGCAGGCTCCGCACCCCATTCGGCAGGTGAATCCGTCTGAACTGGATACGGAGCGGTTTACAGGCATTATTTTATTTATTTTCAGGATGCCTGCCCTAGGCATCCATAGGGTCGGCAAACGCAATCAGGAGATGCGGCTGCCTTAATGATTAAAAAATCAAACCGTTTCAACGACAGTTTTGAGGATTTTTTGGGTTTCCACAGGGCGGTCACCGGGGGCTTTTTTGCAATCCTCGATTTTCTGGATAATGTCGTAACCTTCGACGACTTCACCAAAAATGGTGTGTTTCATATTGAGCCAGGGAGTTTTGGCTGTAGTGATGAAGAACTGGCTGCCATTGGTGCCCGGACCGGCATTAGCCATAGCCAGAAGGCCGTTGCGGTCAAATGATGCTTTTGGAGTGACCTCGTCTTCAAAACGTTTGCCCCAGCAGGATTCCCCACCAGTGCCGGTTCCTGTCGGATCACCTCCTTGGATCATAAAATCTTTAATGACACGGTGGAAAATAACCCCGTTATAATATCCTTTATTGCAAAGGGTCGTGAAATTTTCACAGGTTTTTGGTGCGATCTCCGGGAAAAGTTTAAATTTAATATTTCCCTGGTTGGTTTCAAAGGTGACAAATGTTGTGCTCATAATCCCGCATTTATGACCGAAGCCTCTGAGAGATTCAAGGATGAAAACTGGGATGAGGTGAAACACTGTAATGATATCGAACGGGATTGTCCCCGGATTCATCATGGCTGTGGGAAATTAAATCCCGGCAACTACCCCTATTAAATAGTAGTCTCAGGAGTAGGGGAGTCTATCGGGAGATGTCAAAACGGTAAAAAGGGGACAAAAAAGAACGGTTTCTCTATGGGATGACGCAAATTACTATTGATTGAAGAGCAGAGGCAATTATTGTGTCCTTATGTTGCTTGAACACCTCCATCACAGACCTAAACCTGCCAATAAAAAAATCCAGCTCATGACCACTTGTCTTTGTGACGCATTCTTTGACGATGTCGCAAAGGCCACGGTTCAAGTCCTCGAGTACCTCGGGTGTGAGATTTCCCTCCCGGATGAACAGACCTGTTGCGGACAACCAGCCTTTAACGGGGGTGATTGGCCATCCTCACGTCGGGTCGTCAGGCATACGGCAAAAGTTTTCCATTCTGATAACACAGTGGTGACCCCGTCAGGCTCTTGCGCGGCGATGCTTTTCCATGGGGCATTATTAGAGTTTGAGAAAGAAAAAGATTTACCTGAGATCGAGAAGCTTGCCAATAAGACATGGGAATTAACCGATTACATTTATAACGGCCTCGGGATCAAGACCTGGCCGGGCAAACTCAATGCCAAAGTCGCCTTCCACCGTTCCTGCCATACCCGAGGAACGGAAAGTGGTCCGGCATCACTGGCTTTACTTGATTCGATCGAAGGACTCGAAATCATGCCTTTCGGGGAAGGGGAACAGTGTTGTGGTTTTGGAGGGACATTTTCGGTCACATTCCCATTCATCTCCAGTCAGATGGGCCATGCAAAGCTGGCCCATGCACAAGCGTCGAACCCTGATTATCTGGTCAGTGGTGATATGGGGTGCCTCATGCACTTAGGAGGGATTGTGGAACGTGACGGGATGAAGCTAAAAACACGGCATGCGGCCCAAATCCTGAGGGATTCACTTATTGAAGGAGGGCTCATCTAATGGCCTACCAAAAAATCGATTCCTATGCGCAGACTCTTGATGAGGAAGTGCGCACTTCGGTAAAAAATGCCTCAGCCCTGAAAACCAAATCCCGTGTGGACAGCCTCTGGCGTGATTTCCAAGATCCGGACAAATTGCGTGAGGTCTCCGGCCTGATAAAGCAGCATGTCATAGAAAACCTGGATACCTACCTGCCCAAAGTCGAGGAGGCCCTGACCGAACGTGGAGTCAAGGTCCATTGGGCCAGTGATGCGGAAGAAGCCCGTAAAATCATCCTAGGATTAATGCAGAGTATCGGTGCCAAAAAAATGGTGAAATCAAAATCCATGGTATCCGAGGAAATCGAGCTGGGTCATTACCTTGAAAAGCATGGGATGGAAGCTGTCGAGACAGATTTGGGAGAGTATATCGTCCAGATAGACCATGACCATCCGAGTCATATCGTGACCCCGATCATCCATAAAAACCGCCGCCAAATAGCTGAAAGCTTTGAGCGCGAGGGGCTCGGGGAATATAATGATGATCCTGCCGTGATTACGGCGAGAGCCCGGAAATTCCTCCGCAATAAATACCTCGAAGCAGAAGTCGGGTTGACGGGGGCAAATTTTATCTCCGCCGAAAGCGGACGGCTGGTTATCGTGACCAATGAAGGTAATTCCCGGTTCTGCCTGGCTCCGACCAAAATGCACATTGCCCTCGTGGGAATCGAGAAAATCGTCCCGCGTGACACGGACTTGGCGCTATTCCTAAATTTACTCGCACGCTCCGCCACGGGACAGAAACTCACTATTTATACGGAATTCATCAATGGCCCGAAATCTCCCGAGCAGCCGGATGGTCCCGAGCAAATGCATGTCGTACTGCTGGATAACGGGCGCAGTGATGTCCTAGCGAGTGAATGCCGCGATATCCTACGGTGTATCCGGTGCGGAGCTTGTCTGAATGTCTGTCCGGTTTACCGCCAAGCCAGCGGGCACGCTTACCGGAGTGTTTATCCCGGCCCTGTAGGTGCCGTGCTTTCGCCGATCCTGGACGCGAAAAAATTCCCCGAGCTCGCTGACCTGCCGAAAGCCTCGAGTTTATGCGGTGCGTGTCATGAAGTGTGTCCGGTGAATATTCCGATCCCCGATCTTTTGCTGCGTTTGCGTGATAAGGCGAAAAAAGAACATATTCATTCCCCTAATACTCCTCCGATGGGAGGGTGGTCGATTTTGGCTAGTGAACCCATCCTGTGGAAATCCGCTTTGATCGCAGGAGCTGTGATGAATGTCATTAATCCGGATTTAATCCCGCTCCCACCGGTCAAACGATGGACCATGGTGCGCAAATTACCCGATTGGCACGGGGGTGAATTCCGGAAGTGGTTTAAAAACAGGAAAGTCGACGGGAAAAAATAAACAAGATTGTCGGGAACCGTGTCCTGACGGGCACTCCGATAATCAAACTTTTTAAAAAAACTATGAGCACCGAGCAATTTGCATCATCCCGCGAGAAAATCCTTTCCAAAGTCAATACAGCTTTGGCCCCGATCAAAGACCGGGCCGCCATGCCCGAGTATGACCCCAGGATCACAGTGACAAAAACCTTTGACCCTCAAGCGGATCAGTGGGCTTTTTTTAAGGAAGAATTTGATAAAGTCCATGGTCGGACTTTTTCGACGGGTGCAGAAATCGAGGCCTTTTTTGCATCGAATAACCTCACCTACGGTTATTGTGATCCGAAGATTCTTGCGCTCATGAGCGAGATTCTTCCTGATAATGTATTACTGGAGACACAGTTTGATCTGGCGAAAATCGATAGTTACCAGTTTGGCATTACCTGCGCCAGTGGCGCGATAGCCGAGACCGGATCGATCATTCTGACTGACAAGGATACTTCTCGGCGTTTGGGTGCCTTGGCTCCTTGGGTGCATATTGCCTGCGTGGAGCACTCCAGTATCCACGCCACGATCCATGATGCCCTGAAGGCTATGCCAGATGATCCTAATATCATCTGGTGCACCGGACCGTCAAAAACCGCTGATATCGAAGGTATCCTCATTGAGGGGGTGCACGGTCCCGGCATCCAAGGGTGTTTTCTGCTGCCGTAAATGGAGTGATATTTCCAAAGGTTTAAAATCAGTTTTAAAATCTCAGGAACTTTTTTTTCCGGACACATCGCGGACGAGGGAGATTACCTGGTCTTTTGAAAAAGGAACCATTCGCATCTCGAAAAACTTCCTTTTTCCATCAATATGGAGTTCATACTCACATTGTTGGAGACTTTGGGTTTCGATTGTTTTACGGATGGAGTCGGTGTGGAGTTCAGCAATGTGGCTAGGGAGGATCTCATGGGGTTTTTTACCGAGGAATTGTTCGGGGGATACGACTAATAAGCCCTTATCCAAGGCATAATAATCCATGTATGTCCCGTCGATATCCTGATGAAAGACCAGATCGGGGAGTGAATGGGGGATTTGCCCTGAATATCCGAGTGCTTGAGCTTCAGCTTCTTTTTCCTTGGTAATATCAATATGGCAACCAATCATGCGGACTGGTCTACCCACATCATCCCATTCCACAATTTTGCCCGAGCAAATCACCCACACTGTCGAACCGTTTTTATGGCGGTAACGCACTTCATTACAATACGGGATCATACCCCGGGAACGAACATGGTCATCGTAATTTTTTAGAACCATTTCCAGATCTTCCGGGAAAATCATCTTTTTATAGTTCTCCGCGCTGTCGGGCAGCTCATGATCCTCGTACCCGAAAATCTTCCGGTAGCCGGGACTATTCTTCTGGGTATTCTCCTGGATATTCCAGTCCCAAAAACCGGATAAAGTCTGTTCGACTACAAGTTCATAAATTGTTTTTGTCTTGAGGAGTTCATGATATTCAGCACTTGCCTTTGGAGTAAAGACAGCTACGGCCAAGTTATCTTGTTCGGACGACTTCAGTTTTTGGAGTTTAATGACAAATTCGGAAGTTGTATACCCGGACCGGAGAGATATTTCGCAAGTGATCTCGACAGGACGGGAGGATTTTGTGTGGAAGATCTGCTCGAGTGCGGCGGAAAGTTCACGATGGAATTTTGGACGGACAATGCGTTGAATGAGGGAGTTTTTAATCTCAGAACCAGTCAATCCGGTGAGTTGGACGAGAGACTGGTTAAAATCATTAATCTCCCCAAAGGAATCGATCAAGCATACTCCGAGGGGTATGGCTTCCATCAATTGTGAATCAAACTGGTTAAACATAGATTACCGGATCACTCATGCTCTCTGTTTGTTTTTTGGAACGACTACTGACTACGGATAATCACCGGCCTTCGCAAGGATAATCCCCGCTTATAAAATTGACATTACAGGGGCGAAATATAGGAAAATCATCACGAATCTCGCCGTCAATTCATGACGAGCCATAGATGCCTATAGAGCTGCGCTAATTAGTGATGCCGAGGGTGATCTTATAGATAAACTCAAGGCTCACGGGGGTTCAGGAGATTACTCATAGGCGGGTACCGGATTAAATCATTTCAACCATTTTCCCGGTCGCTTTAATCCGGATTTTTCCACCGGAGGGTACCACGATGCGGGACATGCGGTGATTCCAGTTTTGGCCGAGGATTGATTTACTCTCTTCTTTTGTCTCGGCAAAGACTTTGACTGTCGCATCGAATTTTGTGGGATTGGAGAGTGCGAGTGTGATCACCCCACCGTCACGGGATAGTATTGTAGCGTCGATATGGTCGTTGACACTGATGACTCCGGTATCCGTCTGGATATAGATCCCGGGTACTTCCATCCAAGCAAAGATGAGGCAGACCTCGCTCCAGCAGGAACAAGCGCAGATTTCCCCACAAGGATCGATCCCGTCACCCATTTGGACACGTTCACTCATGAAACCCTCGGGCATTCCTGCGATTACTTTATCGGTACGGCTGAGGAATTGGGGAAGGGCATGGGTGAGTTCACGCAAAATGCGCAACCAGATTTCTTCGCCCGTAGCACGGAAAAGCTTGAGAAAACTGTCGCCGGAGAGGGTGCAGAGTCCGGGAACCGCACATTTATTCTGGGTGCTGGCAAAGATCGTGCCTGTCGTGAGCATATCGAGTTTGCCATAGGTGGATTTGGGCGGGAATTTATAATCGTAGGAGACAAACCACGAAACCAATTGTACCGCGGCGATCCGGGCCTGCTCTAACCACTCCTCTTTGCCGGTGACTTCATAAAGGGTAACCAGGGACTCGAGCAAATTGCCCAGGGATTCACTGTCAGCGGATTGCAAGATCTCTCCCGGGCCCCCCGTGGTGACGCCGCTGGCCAAGTCTTCTGTGCAATACTTCCGCGCAATTTGCTCGGCGACCTCTAAATAATGGGAATCCTTGAACCACTCGGATGCTAAGGCCAATCCGGCAGGTGCGCTGGAACCGGCTGTCGAACCCCCGACAAAGATTTCCCCGGTGTCGTGGTTAACAAATTGACCGAGCTGGCCGTATTGTTTCCAGGTCTTGACAAATGCGTCCGCAACACGGCGGATTCCTTTTTCCCATTCCGGTGGGCATGTCCAAGAAGGATCTTGTTTGCGGATAATATCAAATTGGCGGAATCCGAAATAGAGCATGTCCGCGCTTTTGCGGTTCAAGTGCCACGGCCAATCCTGGTGTTGGAAATGATCGCTGAAAAATTTACGTTCAAAGTTATAGAACCCGTAGAAGTAGCCGCTCGGGGCCAGGGCTTCCTGAAAACAAAAGTCCAGGGTTCTGAGTGAACGCTCTTTTGAAAGTTTGTTTCCTTCGCTCAAGAGTGTCTGGGTCACCATCCCTTGGCCAGTCCAGCCAGGTTGCCAAGCGGACATGTGGGCATCGCCAGTTCCCGCGTAAGCTTTGTCCCATTGGAAATTATGCAGGTTATATTTCCTTTCCTGGATCTCCCAGGATTTCGAGAAGGGGAGTTCATTCCGCACCAGCGGCTCGGATGTGGAAACATTACGCAGATCGGTGAAGCTCTCAAAAAGGTCTTGGATATGTCCGGCCTCCCCCCCGAAAAAGAGGATGGATAGTGACAGGGTTTGTCCGGCATCCAAAGTCGCGGCTTTGTCCGGCGAATCTTTCATCAGGGAGAGTAAATTAAAGCTTTTGCCTTGGCGCACCCCTGGGGTTTCGATGGCGATCAAGGCACTCTGACGGTCTTCGCTCTCCTCAAGCACGAGTCCGTGGTCTCCCCGACCACTGTCTTGACCGGTCAGGAACCACGCTTGCCGCTGGAGGCTAGGGGAATAATATCCGATAGCCGGGACAGAGGCGTCGCCGCTGAGGAGATGAAACCGTGAGGGGCCATTTTCAATATTGAGCCGGGGAATATCGGTAATGATACACGGGACGTCGGGCCCGACTTCGGCGGGTTCGCTCAGCATCGGAGGATAATAGATGCGACGTGAAGTGTAACGGTTCCCATTATAAATAGCTCCCGGGACAAGGACAAAATTCTCCCTGCTCCACTTTTCTTGGGGGAACTCGGCGGAGAGATTTACGTCTGGCGCATGACCGGACTCTAAGGTCAGGCTGGCTTGGATTTCAGATCCCGTATGGCCATTATGGGTGGCGGGTTTGATATGGATTTTCCAGCTCCAGTTATTCCCATTTGTATCGGAAAATTTACCTTGGTCGCCGCCGGAAGTGTCAATGACATGCCGAGAGTCGGGGATTGTCCCTTTGAAATGATTAAGGATGATGGAGAAAGGGGGAAGTGGAGATGTTAGTTTCATGGGTGATTTTTTTTTAATAGAATCTTGTGACGGTAGGATTCACCCTTTTTATTTGCAACTCCTACAGTATTCCTACACAATAATATCTCTCCCCCATGAGCCGCCCAAAGATCATTCATGATATGCCCCCGATCCGGGAGCTATGGCCTAGGCCGGAATCGCTCCGGAAAATGAAAGCGCCATTAACTCAAGCATTGGCGCAAGAGCTTCGTAAAATGATTCCGGGTTTGCAGACGGGTCAAAGCCGGGCATTTTATACTACCCGCGAAATAGCGGCGCATTTTAGAGTCGATCTCAAGGCTGTCGGGCAAGCGTGCAAATTGCTCCAGGGCGAGGGGTTATTAGTGAGGGTGAGGGGTTCGGCCACCTTGGTGTCACCTGTCCAATCACTTCCGCGCCAGAAAATCAGGGGAGTGGTGGCTGTACCAGTGTGGAGCTACGGTTTCTGTAATTTATTCGACTGGCGTCTTTTTCACATGGGTTTGGAAGAGTCCCTCCGCGGATATGATTATGTCGCCAATCTGATTTTTTTTGGGGAGGGGGACGAGGCACCGGAGAAAATGATCAAACGGATTTTAATGCACAGGCCTGATATGATTGTTTGGTATCAACCATTGATGAGTGTCCTGGATATTCTCCAGCGACTTTCGGATGTCGGAATCCGCCCGGTGGTCATCCCTGATAAGGGGGTGCATTTTCCTTTCAGCAGTTATCAGGTGGATAAGGTATTGGCAGCCCAAAAAGCCATGAGGGCGTGGAAAAGGGCGGGGATAAGCCGGATAAACTTTATCAGTACGGGAAAGATATCCATGGATGATGAGATTTTTCAGCAAATGACTATGACCGGGAAACTTTCGATTCCTGTCAGATGTATAGAGACCATGGCTGTGGGTCTTGCTGAGAATTTAAAAACGATGATACCGTCGGCTGACGAAGCATTTGTTATATACGACATTAATCTCTGCGCGATGTTATTCCGCCATAATGAGGCGGACTTCCGGAGTTTGATCAAAAGTAATCGTGTCCTGCTCCCGGGGCATATAGACTCTTCGAGTAACCAACTCCACGGAGTGAAGGCGGACTTTATCCTTACAGATTTGTCTTTTATGGCCGCGCAAATTGCAAAGGATATCGCCTCTCAAAACCTTCCTGCCCTGGGTTCCCCACGTGTTTTCCATGCGGAATATCTCGCCCGGGCCGAGACGGCGCAATTTGCGCGGACATATTAGAATATGGCGGATGATCTATACGGGAAAAAGGAAATGATGTTTTTATATCTTGTTAAGTCTGCGCTTTACGGTACGAAAATCCGACACACTAAAAAATAATGTTCGGGTTCCGGTCAGTAATTGAAAAAAATTCATCCTTCAGTTTTTTTGAAGGCGTCAAAGGCTGCATCCACATCATTTAGGAACACGAGAAAAAGCTTATCGAGATTTGTGTGCTGTCTCCTGAGAAAGTGCCTCAAAACATGCATGTCCCAGCGGATGGGTTAACGACAGAAATGGCAGGCCAGCTTTTTGATGAATACGGGCCCAACCACTCAGGCAACCCTCAAAAAACTCCTACCACAAAGAGATTTCCTCTTTGGCCAAGGCGATCCAATCGCCCACGACCTGAATCAAAATGGTCATAGTGATCAGATGGGCGTGCGCCTGACCCTCCGCTCATCCACCCACTATGCGTCTGATCGGACTATTTATGATTGCCTAGACGTCCGCCTCACGTCTTTGCCTTCATCCGGGGCCTGATTAGAGTGCGGTTTTTGATCTGGGAGGGCAGTGCGTGCCCGCTGCCGGAAAATGACACGAGCGAAGCGGAAGATTTTTTTAAGCTTAAATTGTCGGCTGATTTGATTTATGCTTATATTTATTTCCTGTCTTATGACTCTATAGCTCAACAGGACAGAGCAGTGGTTTCCTAAACCATTTATCCCCGTTCGAGTCGGGGTAGGGTCACCATTTAAAAATTCTTTTTTAAAAATTCTGGTTTACAGGATTAGGGGTTTTCATAATAGTGCTGCCCCTTCTATGAGATGTGTCAGGATCCCCTAGTGGTTGAATCCAGAGCTCCGTAAAGGGGAAGATTTAAGGAGAAATCAATGAATCAGCAGGATACAACCATATTATTAACAGGGTTTACCGGGGTAATCGGCAAAAGACTCGCTTATGAGCTTGCCAACCGCGGGCACAGAGTACTTTGTCCGGTCCGGGCAAAGGACGCCGCGCAACTTGCCCAACGTTTTGATGAGGTGAAAAACGTCCTGCGTGATGTGACGGCAGATTATCATTCTCAGGCCGAGTCCCGGCTTATCCCTTTTATCGGGGATATGAGGAAAAAATATTTCGGCTTGAATGAGGAGGAGATGGCCAAGCTTGGTTTTAAGGAAATCAAAGCGGTCTGGCATCTCGCGGCAGCCCTCGACCTGACCGAGACAAATAGCGCAGAAGTTTTCGAGACAAATGTGGGCGGCTCCCTCCACCTTCTGGATTTGATGAAGGAATTCGGAGTCCAAGACATCCATTATTTTAGCACTTTTGCCGTTCATGGAAAAAAATCGGGTGGTTTGGCCAAGGAAATCATTCTCGCCGAGCCGACAGAGTTCCGGAATTCCTATGAGGAATCCAAATGGCAATCCGAAAAAAATGTCTGGGAGACAGCCCAGTCCGGGAAAATCCGTGCCGCCATCTACCGCCCGAGTATTGTTGTCGGTGACTCCTTAAACGGGCGTTATGAACAGTTTAATGCCTTTAACCATCCTTTCGACATGGCCAGTCGTTTGCGTAAACGCCTTGCCGAAAAGGAAGGAATCGATCTTGCAATAAAACCATTAGACTTCGAACTCCGTTTGCCGGGGGAGGAGCAGGCGACATTGAATATTGTGCCTTTGGATTATGTCATTGAGATCACGATGAAACTTTACGACTCCGGCCAGTGGGCCGGGAAGATCTTCCACATTACGAATCCCACCCCGCCGAAACTGGAAGAAGTCCTGGCGGTTTTCAAACAAACCGAGCCATGGCAGGGTTTACGCTGGAGCTCATCGGTATTGAATGGGGATTTTGCGAATTCCTATGAGAAATTTGCGTTTAAACAATTAGGTTTCTTGATCCCCTACCTCATGGGTGAG
>Ga0163144_10006760_pt1 | contig 25251 bp, 21 predicted proteins | sample OliLak19BULKMAT1_FD_123175 | JGI IMG/M metagenome (GOLD analysis project Ga0163144, IMG submission 123175) | Freshwater microbial mat bacterial communities from Lake Vanda, McMurdo Dry Valleys, Antarctica - Oligotrophic Lake LV.19.BULKMAT1 | ecosystem: Environmental > Aquatic > Freshwater >... | reverse complement strand
TGCGGCATTGCGAACGTGAACATTGGCACCAGCGGTGCGGAGATTGGTGGCGCGTTTGGCGGTGAGAAGGAGACCGGCGGCGGACGGGAAGCGGGATCGGACGCGTGGAAAAACTACATGCGGCGCGCCACCAACACGGTGAACCACTCACGCGCGTTGCCGTTGGCGCAGGGGATCCGGTTCACCATCTGACGGCGTCATGCATCCGTGAACACCACCGGTCCAATGCCACCGCCCTGGTGCACGTTGACCACGTTGCCGTCACCCGCGCGTGCGTAGGCCCCGGACATACGCCCGCCGTGGCACCAGATGCTGAGTGTGAGGTGCTGCTCCTTCCAGGACACGCCGCCGTCCGCGGTGGTCCGTGCCACGCGCATCCTGGGCACGGGCACATAAGCCTGCAGGAGACAGCGTGATTGAATACCGGCGTTGAGCGCGCTTTCCCACGCCGCCTGCGTCACGTCCCGCCCAATGGAAATGCCAAAGCCGCCGTACCCGTCCGCAGGTTTCACAACCCACGCGTCCTTGCAGCGGCGCACGTCCTCCGCGGCGCGTTCCGTCAGATGCCGGGTGGTTGGCAGGTGGGCCAGGATGGCCTGCCGCTCGTCGTCAGGGAACGCGTCTGCACGTTCACACAGGGAGACAAAACAGCTTTTGTCATCAAACCAGACATCACTGAACGGATTGAAGCGCGGCAATCCGGCCAGCAATGCACGGCGCAGACAATCCGTTGCCACCGGGCCGGGCGAGATGGTGAGTTCTTCATGCGTGTCACGGATGACCAGGTGCACCGCTTCGCCGTTGGCCAACAGGCGCGTCCCGTCCAGAGTGGGCGTGCGTGGATCCAACCGGACGGCGCGGCTGCCCGCAGCGCGGTAGAGCCAGGCCCAAAGGTCATGGTCACTGCGGACAAAACCCGCATCATCCGTGACAAACGCGATCAGAGGATTCTCGTTGGGGGCGGGCCCCTGGTTGTAGGTGTCCAGCACGTGCCGGCGGTGCGCCGCCACCAGCCCGTCTGCATGGCGCATCCACGTCTGCAGCGCCGGAACGGAGGCCAGCGCAGCACCAATTCCATCCACCCACGCCGCACCTGAGGGATCCCCCGCCTGCACCTCAACAAACTGCAGTGCGCGGGACCCCGGATCATACAAGGCATCAAACCGGCAGGAACCCAGCCGTGGAAGATGGTGGGGTTCTGACGTCAGCAGCGCGTCCAGGCCAGCAGGCACCGGAACACCTGGTGGCCACTGGGCATCACCCGCCAGCCGGAGCAGCGCGCGCCAAATGGTTTCCGCAGCTTGTCCCAGACGCTTGCGCTCCGCCGCGGGCAGGATCACCGGCGCGGCCAGCATGGGGAGCGTGCCAAGCGCGTGTTCCGCACGGAGACTTTCCAGGCGCGTGTTGATGTCCCGTGCGGAGGCATCCACCGCGCGTTGCAGCGCCGGGTTCTCTTCCGCTGAGGCCACTACGGCATCAGCCGGCGGATGCGGTGGTTGCTCACATCCGTCACGTAGAAGCCACCACCAGGTGCGTTGGCCATGGCGGCCGGGTCGCCAAAGCGGGCCTGCAGCACCGGCCCGTCTGCGTACGAGTCCGCCCAGCGGATGCCGGCGGCCGTGCTCACCGTGTTCCCGCTCAGCCTCTTGATGCGGTCCATTCCTGAAGACGTGATGTACAGGTCCGTGCCAGAGAAGATCAGGTCCGTGGGTGAGCAGATGCGCGCTGCGCCGGGCATGGCGCCGTTGCGTGCCGTGCCGTTGATGTCATCACACCCGGGCCCAATCAACGTGGTCACGGCCAGGGTCATTGGGTCCACCGTGCGGACGGTGTGGTTGCTGCCTTCCACAAAATAGACCAATCCGTCCGGGCCAACCTCAATGCCGCGCGGAAAGTCCAGGATGGCCGCGGTGCCAACGCCATCCAGGTACCCGGCGTTGTCTGCCTGCCCCGCCAGCGTGGTGACCACACCATTCTTCAGCTGGCGCACCACGTGCCCGTATTCCGTGAAGTAGACGGTGCCGTCCGAGGCCACCGCCACGTCCTGCACCCAGCACAACAGCGAGTCCATGGCCGCGCCATCAAGGTAGTCACAGTCACCGGGCGCCCCCGCCACCGTGCTCACCAGGCCGGTGCCCAGATCCACGCGGCGCAGCACGTGGTTGCCGCCGTCCGCCACGTAGAGGCTGCCCTGGTGGAAGTGCAGCCCGTTGGGCCTGTTGAAGAGGGCGCTGAGCAGCGGACCGTCCAAGAAGCCCAACACCTGACCGCCGGCAACGGTGGTGATGCTTCCGTCCGGATGCAGCGCTCGGATGAACCCGCTGTCACGCTCCGTGAAGTACGCAATGCCCGTGCTGGGATCCTGCGTGATGCCCTGCGGCCAGAACACAGTTGCACTCTGGCGGTCACCGTCTGCGTGCTGCAGTGACGCGCCGCCGGCCACCGTGACCACGTCATTGGTGGCGGTGACCTTGCGCAGGCGGTGCTCCGCGTTGGCGGTGAACCAGACTTCTCCCTGGTGGAAGGCCACGGTGCGCGGCTCAGCCACGCGGGCAAGGGCCACCGTGCCGTCCCGCAGTCCCGGGGTCCCGGACCCCAACAGCGTGGAGACATTGCCGGAGGGCAGCTCAATGCGCCGCAGCCGGTGGTTGTACAGGTCCGCGGTCACCAGGCCGTTGGGAGTCCATGCCATCCCGTGGGGCTCATGGAACTGCGCCTGCGCGCCGGCGCCGTTGCGGAAGCCTGCCTCGGAACCGGCCAACGTGGCGGTGACGCCGGTGGCCAGCGTGAACGTGCGGATGCGGTGGTTGCCGGTGTCCGCAATGAACATGGTGGTGCCGGTGGGATCAAAATCAATGTCATAAATGTAACCAAACACCTCCGTACCCAGCGCCCCATCCACGGCGCCGCCGCACACCGTCCCCGCCACTGTGCTGACCATGCCGCCCACCAGCTTGCGCACCCGGCAGTTGTGTCCGTCCACAAAGTACAGGGTGCCATTGAGCCACCGCACATCATGCGGTCCAGACATGGTTGCGCTGAGCGCTGGCCCATCCATGTTGCCGCCCTCAAAGGTGCCAATGGCCACGCCCAGCACGCCCGCGTTGAGCGTGCGCACCACGTTGTTGTGGTGGTCCGCCACGTAGATGGTTCCGTCTTCACCTTCCGCCAACGCAAACGGATCACAGAGCTGTCCACTGCCGGGAGGCCCATCCTCACGGCCGCATGAACCCAGCGTTCCCGCCTCCAATGTGACCTGTCCCGTGGTGAGGTTGAGGCGCCGGATGACGTGGTTCTGCGAGTCCGGCACCAGCACATCACCGCCCGAAAGAAACAGCGGCCGCAACGGCGTATCAAAGCGCGCGTCCATCAGCGGACCGTTGCTGTAACCGGGTGCGCCCATGCCGGCGGACGTGGAGACGCAGCCCGGACCGTTGTCCACGTAGCCGTCACAGTTGTTGTCCAGCCCGTCACACAGCGTTTCAACCGCCTGGTAGCTGGGTCCGTAGTTGGCGCCATTGCAGTCCAGCCACCCGGAGGTGCCGCCGCACGTCTTCACGGTACCGGTGCAGATACCCTGTTGGAGTGCACACGGCGGGGCGGTCAGCATGTCATCAATGCCATTGCTGCAGTTGTTGTCCAGCCCGTCACACACTTCTGGGGACGGCATGCCCGGGACAGCGCCGCACGCGGGACCCGCCGGTGTGCAGACAAACACCCCGTCCACGCCACATGCACCAATGCCCACCACACACAAGGTCCCTATCAGGGGGTCCAGGCACTGCGCGCCGGACGACGACTCCCCCGCAGATGTGGACGGAGTGGACGCCGAGGATGACGGGCCCGCGGCGGAGGATGAGTCCACGGACGTTGTGCTTTGCGCAGACGAGGGGCCTGCCGACGTGCTGGATTGCGCGGACGCGCCTGAGGACGCGGATGCAGCGCTGAGCGCTGAAGTACCCGCTGACGTTGCTGCGCTGGACGCCATCACGCTGTTGGCGGATGACGCGTGGCCTGCATCTGCGTTGAGGGACGTGGTGCGCGGGAGGCACGTGCCGTCTGTGCATTGTTCCACCGCCGCCGGGCAATCCCGGTCCGCGTTGCATACAACGCGGCAGGCGTCATCAACGCGCCGTTGTCCATCCGGGCAGGGCTGCGTGCACCCCGTGACCACCACCACTCCGCCGAGCCACACCGCCAACCAGGCCACTGCTTGCCGCTGCATGGAGTTCACCCCGTGAGCAGCCAGCATTGCAGATGACGCAGAGGAATGCGCGGGTTGTCGGTGTGCGCGCTTGGACTACGCCAGCTATCTGGCGCGGTGAATGGAGCCTGGCGCTGGGCGTCCTTGGCTTGGAGTGTGGTCCGTCAACTTCGCTCGACATAGGGGCCGGTGTTGTGCACCCTCCGCCCAACGTCATCCCCCGTTCCACCCAAGGTGAACCATGCACTTGGCAGCCCGTGGTGTTCCAGGATTTCTCCCCGCAGTGCTTGTGATGGGTGCGGTTACCGTTTTTTCCACCCCATCCCACGCGCAGGCGCCGGCAACCCCTGATGCCACCAACCCCAATGGCCCCAAGTATTTCTATGTGAAACCCCCCACCACGCCGCCGCAGACCAACCAGCCGCAACCTGCGCCGCCACCGCCGCCACCGGGTTACCAGTACACGCCGCCGCCGCCGGCTCCGCCCCTGGCGCCAGCGCCCGCCGCGCCGCCGTCCACCAACTACCAGTACCAGGCCCCGGCGGCGGACCCGCCGCCCTCCACGTATTATCAACAGCCTGCCGCGCAGCCGCCCACCTACCAGCCGCCGGTGACGCCGCCACCGCCCACCTACCAGCAGCAGCCGGCAAGCTCGCCGCCGCCCGCGTACCAGACGCCGCCGCCGGTGCAGGAGCCCTACCAGCAGCGCAGCGCGCCGCCGGTTGCCAAGGTGAAAGGTGAGAAGGAGCCCAGCCTGATTGACGACGTGCAGGGCAAGCTTGTGTACCACGCCAAACGCGCCACGGTGATGTCCCTGCCGGCCCTGGGTGTGCTGGCAATAGGCCTGGTGGTGGGCGGCATTGTGGGTGCGGTGATTGGCGGCGCGCTCCTGGGATTTGGCGTCAGCTCCGGCTTGCTGAACGCGGACGGTGCTGGCCAGATTGGGACGCTGGTGCTGATTGTGCTGCCGGCCATTCCTATCTTTGGCATCCTCATTGGCGGCGCTGCCTACGCCATTGCGCGCGTCATCACGGTGGCGCTGGTGTCCATGTTCTACCCGGGTGAGGCGGAGACCATGGATGACCGTCTGCGCAACATGCGCGTCAGCGTGGTGGCGGACCTCATTGGCCACGTGGCCAGCATGGTAGGCGCACTGTCCATCATTGGGTTTGTGACGGTGGTTTCCGCCATTGTCAGCAGCTTCCTGGGTCTGGCGGCGCTGATCAGCATTCTGCAGAACCCCACCGCCCTGAGCGTGGCCGCCCCCATTCCACTGCTGCTGGTTGGCCTTGGCGTGGTGGGATTGTTCATGGCCGGCGGCGCGTTTGTGACCAACATCCTGCTGGCGCACGTAGGTCTGCCCATCTCCACCGTGGTCACCAAGGCGCTGGTGTTTGGAGACGCGGACCGGGAGTAACGTTGGTTATGGTATGACTCTTTGCCGGGGGGGGCGGCGCTGGAAGCGGGATGCTTCTGGCGCTGTTCACGCGGCGCGCTCAGCGAGAGAACGACAGCCCCATCTCCGCCTCCAGAAACCGGTCCACATGCTCACCGTGCCACGCCTGGAGGTGTTCCAGGAGCTCCAACGTGCGCTTGCGGTGCTGCAACAATGACCGGCCTTCACGGGAGACCACGTAGACGCGGTGTGTTCCCACGTCGTCATTCCAGGCCAGTGCAATCAACGGTTGGGTGGGGATGCACACCAGGCGCTCCGCCGTGATGGACCGGATGGCATCACGCGGAATCACCACGGACGCTTCCTCCGTGATGACGTGGAGGGAGGTCTCATCCGTCCGCAGAAATCCCACGTTGTCATCCGTGTCCAACCGGGGCGTGAAGAACTGGGCCTGCGCAGTGTTCATGTCTGGCCCGCCCAGGCCCACAAACCACGCGCCCTCACCGCCCTGCACGCGGCCGGCAAGGTCCCGTTGGAAACGCCGGTGGCCCAGGGCCGCCAGGCGGTTCACGGCAAAGAGAAACCCAACCAGTTCCGCGGCTCCCACCACCACGGCGGCACTGGCTCCCAGCAACACGCCGGCGCCCAGCATCAACGCCGGAAGTCCAATGGCGCCGGTGACCATGGCGCCCATGGCGGCCACCCCTTCACGGCGCTTGTACCGGTCAAACACGGACCCTTTGAAACTGCGCGGCACCATGCCCAAGGAAGGCGTGAGAAGTGCGGGGACCTGGGAACCGGTGCGCTGTTGCATGAAGGACATCCTGCCAAATCCCGCGGTCCCTGCCACGCATCTTCCGTCATCACGCCCGCCGCGCGGGTTGCCCACTCCGGACTACATTCCGCCGGCACGCGCCCATGCCTGCGGTGCTGGCAGTGCTGGACCGCACGGGGACTCCGTGATGTTTAAGTATGACACCAAACCAGAAGCTGGTCCTCCCATGGCGCGCCGCGGCTGTGGGTGGTGGGAGGCCGCCAGGGCGGTGTACGCACACTTCTGTCCTGGGCGGACTTTCGGGTACAGTCCTCCGGCACGTGCACAACAGCGGTCGGGAGGGACATGAGCCAGCCCAAAGTACCGGTGGATGAGGCTGACCCGTCAGGTGGGTTTGACGAGCTGGCGACGACGCAGCGCGCAGCCATAGACATCAAGACGGTCAGTGACGCGCGCCGGGTCCCGGTGCTGCGGCAGATGCATGGCCCCGGTGCGCCCAGGGACATCCCGCTGTCCGTGGATGAGGTGGTGGTGGGGCGGATGCCCGGGGTCACCATTGCCATTGACTCCGCAGATCTCTCGCGGCGGCACATGCGGGTGCGCAAGGCGCCTGCGGGCCTGGTGTGTGAGGACCTGGACAGCCGAAACGGCGTCTATCTCAACGGGGTCAAAATCCACTCCGCGGTGTTGTCTGACGGTGACCAGCTTCAACTTGGTGACGTGGTGTTCCTGTTCCTGGAGGCCGGTTGATGGGTTTCTTTGTGAAGTTCTGGGGGACGCGCGGCTCCATTCCCACACCCGGTCCGCACACGCGGAAATACGGTGGCAACACCTCCTGCGTGGAGGTGCGCGTGGACAACGCGCTGTTCATCTGTGACGGCGGAACCGGCCTGCGGGAACTGGGCCTGGACCTGATGCGCCGCGGCCAGAAGAACCTCAACGGCCACTTCCTCTTCAGCCACACACACTGGGACCACATCCAGGGATTTCCGTTTTTTGTGCCGGTGTACATCCCCGGCAACACGTTCACGGTCTACGGCACGCAGGACGGTGACCGCCGGATCCATGAGCTGCTCTCAGGCCAGATGCGCTCAGACTATTTTCCGGTGAACTTTGCGGACCTGCGCGCCAGCATTGTGGCGTCTGACCTGGGCCCCGCGGACCGGACCATTGAAGGCGTGCGCGTCCGCTGCCTGGAGCAGCAGCACCCCGGCCGCAGCTTTGCGTTCTCCTTTGAAGCCATGGGTCACAAGGTGGTGTACGCCACGGACAGTGAGATTGACCTGCTCTTCCCCAACCCGGAAGACGTCACCAAAAACCTGGACCGTCCCCGCCCCATTCCGGCGTCACACCTGGAGTTCTGTCAGGGCGCGGACCTGCTGATTGCGGACGCGCAGTACACGGACAGGGAATACATCACCAAGATTGGCTGGGGACACGCACGCTGCAGCACCGTGACGGACCTGGCGGTGCAGGCGGGGGTGAAGCAGCTGGCGCTCTACCACCATGATCCCATGCAGTCTGATGAAGACATGGAAGCCAAGCTGGGCATGTGCCGCCAGCGGGCCGCAGCGTTTGGCTCCAAGGTGGTGGTCTTTGGCGCGCGGGAAGGCATGGAGCTGCGCATCAACTGAGCGTCAGCACTTGTTCCCGTTGTCACCAATGTAACACGCGTCAGACTGGAAACGGCGCCAGCGCTCCAGCGTTCTGGCTGTCTCCTCCAGGTGCTGCTTCAGTGCTGCCGCGCCGTGGATGATGCGGCCCTCATCCTTGAACGCGGGAAGTGTGAGCCCCGGCCCCAGCGCGCCCGAGTCTGTGCAGATGATCACACGGTGCGCGGCGGCCAGCTCCTGCAGTGCGTCTTCAAGACGGTCTGCGCCCTCATCCTGCGCCAAACGGTAGAGCTCCAGCATGCCAACCCCTTGCCCGGTTCAAGCGCCGCGGGCAGCATTCCCGCGTGGTCCTGATTCTGACATTGTTGACATACACCACGGCGGTGGCGTCGGAGAGCGCGGATCCGGTGCGGGTCCACGTGGAGCGTATGCTTGCGGCGCAGGCCCGTTGGCACCAGGCCAAGAAGACAGAGCCCATCACGTGGAAAGACGTGACCACCAGCGAGGATCTGGACTCAGACGGGAAGGTCACGGACCGTGACGTGGACGTCTACCAGAGTGTGTTGATCCTTGGACGTCCGTACGTGCGCCATGTGCTCCACAACGGAAAACCGCTGACCGGCAAGGCGCTGAAGGAAGCGCAGGAAGCGGAACGGGCGTTCACGGAGAAGGCTCGCGCGGGCCAGGTTGACGAGGAGAAGAAGATCTTCTCTTTTGACCGCACCCTGATGGAGCGCTTTGACTTCACGCTGGCGGGACTGGCGGAGCGCCGCGGACAGCCGTGCACGTTGCTGAAGTTCCATCCGCGCAAACGGTCCATGCCGGAGCTGCGCCCAGAGGAGCGTGTGCTCAACAGTCTGCAGGGTGAGCTGTGTGTCCATCCTGAGGAGGGCGGGATTGTGGACCTGCACGCGTACCTTCCAGAGCCCATGTCCGTGGGGTTTGTGCTGGGCCGCGTGAGCACGGTGGACGTGGTCTATCAGCAGGACCGGATGCCGGATGGCCTGTGGGCGCCAACGTTCTTCCGCATGCGGGTGAACGCCCGTGCGCTGGTGAAGAAATACAACCAGCGCGTGGAAGTGACGTGGTCAGAGATGATGCGCGCCGCACTCACTCCGCCAGCCACTCCACCGCATTGAGAAACAACGCCGCGTTGTCCTCCTGGCTGTCATGCCAGCTGTCAAAGGACACGTTCAAGAACCCGTGGCTGTCTGAGCCGTCATTGAGAATGGCGGAATCTCCGGCCAGCACCATTCGGCCCGAGCCAACCTGGGTCACCACCACGTACGGACTGCCACTTTCATAACCGGTGGTCCCCAGAGGCAGGGCGTGCATCAGCACGGTTGCGGCGCTGTTGACGGCGGGAAACACGTTGAGCAGACCACCCCGGTACATGCCCACGCGGGACACCATGCCGTGGACACCGCTGAGCACCGGATGGTTCTGGGCACCGGCTGCCACCGAGGTCACCGCGCTGTTGTTGAGGCCCTGGATGACGCCGGACTCCGCGTAGTCCACCTCCTGCACGGAGAGACCCAGCGGGTTGGCCTCCAGCGTGCCGCCGCCCAGATGCTGCAACACCGCGTTGAGCGCCTGCACTGAGTCCCAGCCGTTGCCATCCCGGTCACTGTCAAAATGATCCACCGCTACCAGCACACCGCCGCCCGCCGTCATGAAGGCAAGCAGGGCGTCCGCCTCGGCGTCACTGAGGGGGGCACTGGGTTCAATGAGCACCAGCACGTCATACTGCGTGAGGTCCTGCGGATTGGCCGGGTCCGCAAACGTGAAGCGGCCGGATGACGTGGGAAGGACCTCCACGGAGAAACGCCCGGTGTCCAGCAGCGCCTTCCCAAAGGATGACAACGCGCCCGCCCAGTCATTCTCCCCTGCCGGTGACGAGGGAAACGGGTGTGCTCCCGCCACATCCACCACCCAGTCCGCGCTGCCGGCGCGCTGGCGGTGGGCGTCATCAAAGAGGATTCGCTTGCGGCCGGTGCATGCGGTGCTGCCCGCATGGAAACAATCCGGATCCGCACAGTCTGTCAGGCCGTCACCGTCGTCATCGGACTGGTTGGTGCATTGTGTGTTACCCAATTCCCAGCGCAGCGGCGGGCAGACACCAGTGAGCGCGGGATTTTTGGAGCAGTCCGGGTCCGCACAGTCTGTCAGTCCATCCGTGCGCTGGGTGTTGGGATTCCCCGGTGATTCCGGGTTGTCCACACCGTCCAGGCAACGCTCCGGCGTGTTCTCCAGGCTGCCGCACACCGTGACCGCAACGCTGTCCCGGCACCAGAAGTCCTCACAATCCACGTAGCCGTTGTCATCATCATCCATCATGTTGGCGCAGAGTGTGTCATCCGTCTCCGCGCCCACCGGCCCGTACACCACCGGACCCGCATCTGGGCCCAGCGAGGAAGACGGAGACCCGGAGGATGCTGACAGCACCTGCGACGACGACGACGATGATGCGCCGGTCCCGGACGAACCGGAACCACCCGGCACCACGGGCGCACACGCCGCGCACAACACCAACACGCTGAGGGTTCTCTTCACGGTGGTCTCAGTGGCGCCGGCGCGTCCGCAACACCGCCGCCACCATCAGCCCAAGGCCCCACGCGGCGCCGGCCAGAGGGTGGTTCCCGGTGGCGCTGCAACCAAAGGCCGGGGAGCGGTTGTCATCCGGGGGATTCACGTCCACCGGCTGTTGAACTGTTCCACCCGCGTCCACTTCTTCCGGGACGCCAGCATCCGGGGGCGGGGGAGCGTCCACACACGCGCCCTCCTCACAGACCTTGCCATCCGCGCACAGGACGTCCTCACGGCAGGCCACGGTGCATTCAAAATCTGTCTCACACAATGTGGTGCTGGTTGAGGGCGAGAGGCACAGCTGGATGACGGTGCCACGGCGCATCACCATGCGGCACACCGAATCACCCGGGCAGTAGTCATCATTGTAACAGCCGCGCGTACACACCGGCGCTGCGTTGCGGCTGAAGTAGCAGATGTTGCCCGCGCCGCAGTCTGCATCCCGTTCACACTCCTGGCAGACCGTGCATCCCGCGCGGTCATCCGGCACGCAGTTCCCGGAAGTGTTACAATAATCCCCCGCTGGACATCCGGAGTTGTCCACGCAGTTCAACCCAAAGTCCGGATCCGGGAAACACAGCGGGGTCTCCCAGGTAGCGTTGTTGTCGTCTTCGCTGCAGGAGTAGGTGCTGCAGCCAAAGGTGGTCATGGCGCTGCAGGAACAGCGTGCGCCGCTGCAGTGGAAACCGTACGGACACGCCCCCGGCTCATCTCCAAAGCAGATGTCCGTGCAGAACGCCTCACCGGCGCCGTTGCTCACCAGCAGGGAAGACTGGAAAAGGTCTGAGCGGCAGTTGAATCCCGCGTTGCGCAGCCCCGCGTTGACGTTGCCCACGGCGCACAACCCGTTGCCTTCCGTATCAATCAGGCGGCAGTCCCAGCCGGTGGGGCAGTCCGCATCCGCAGAGCAGGCCTGCGTGCAGATGGATTGTTCATAGCCCTCCGTATCAATGGTGGAGGTGCAGTGCTCACAGGCGGATGAACATGGCGCGCCAAGATCCGTGGGCAGGACCGTGGGAGACATGCATGCACCCGTGGTGCACACCGTGCCATCCACACAATCCGCCTGCGTGGTGCAGGCCACCATGCAGCGGTTGTCCGCGCCGCAGCCCAGACAGCCTGGCGCCGTGCAGACCGCGCCAAACAGGCCGGGTGCTGCGGCCAGCGCCACTGCGCGCTCGGCGTTCACGCGGCCGTATCCAAACCCAATGCTGTGGCCGTTCTCGTCATACGCAAAGGTGACGTTGAGGTCCTGGTTGAAGATGTCCGCCCAGTTGATCTTGTCCGCGCGGATCTTGTCTGCGGTGCGGGTCAGCACCAGGCGGACCTGCTCCGCCGTGAGGTTGGCATTGACGGAAAGAACAAGGCCCGCAACGCCGGCAACCACCGGTGAAGACGCGGACGTTCCGGAGAAACTGTCCGCGTATTTTCCCTCTGAGTAACCTTCATCCGTGCTGACGTCCGTGGTCCACAGGCCGTAGTTGTCCTGCTGCACCGTGCCGCCCAGGGTGGGCGCAGCAATGTCAATCTCCCGGCCGTAGTTGCTGTACGCCACCCAGTCATCCAGGTTGGATGACGCCGCCACGGCAATTGCAAAGGGATGGGACGCGTACGGATCAGACGCCACGTTGGCGGTGGAGTTGCCCGCAGCAAACACAATCACCGTGCCCAACCCGCCGCGTCCGGTGGTGCGTGCGTGGTCAAACGCTATGCGCTCCGCCATGGACATGGGGAAATAACGTGACCGTCCCGGCCCCCAGCTGTTGTTGATGATCCACGCGCCGTCATCCACCGCTCGCGTGAAGCTCTCCGCCGTGGAGAGTCCGCTGCCCACCTGGTCACCCAGCAACCGCACCGCCACCAGCTTGCAATTGGGACACACGCCCGTGAGGCCAATGCCGTTGTCACCCACCGCCGCAATCACGCCGCCCACCGCGGTGCCGTGGCTCTCACGGTAGGGTTGGAGCTCCGTGCACGTGGCCGCCTCCCCCCGGCCGTCCGAGGACGCGGTGCATCCGGGACGCGCGTCCTCGTCGTCATCGGACGGGTCAAACATGCCCACCACGTTGGCGGCAAGGTCCTCATGATCAACGTCCATGCCGCTGTCAAAGACCGCAATGATGACGTTGGCGTTGCCCTTGGTGACATCCCACGCGGCATGCGCAAAAATCTGCCCCACACCCGGCACCGGCTGGTTGGGCGCGGGCCGGTGAAGGTGCCACTGCTGCGCGTGCAGCGGGTCATCCACCGTCGCCAGAAGCTCATACTCGCGGTACAGCTCCGGCTCAGCGGAGAGCAGGAACGGCACATCCACCAGCAGCCGTGACGCCTCCACCGAATCCCGCGCCATGGCCGCGCCCACCGCAATCAACGCTGTGTCTGCCACCCGGCTGTGGCGCAGCAAGGTGCCGTCCGTGGCACGCAGCACGCGGGTGAGGACGTCAGCCAGCCGGCCCGGCGCTGCGGTCACCACCAGGTGATCATCCGCAAACGCGCGTCCCGTCATCCGCGTGAGCACCGGTTGCACGGACTCAATGTCTGCATCCCGCGCCACTGCTGCTGCCAGCCGCACCAGCTGGGCGCGCGGAAGGGATTCCGCAAGTTCCACCAGATAGAGCCCGTGACGGCGGAGCTGGCGCGTGCTGGTGATCTTCACCGGGGTCTGCAGTTTTGCTGCGGCCGCCTCCACAATCTGCTGCACCGCTGATGACTCCAGCCTGGCATCCGCGCGGACCGTCAATGCGTTGAGCGCGGCGTCCACCGGCACACGTTCACCACCGGAGAGGTAGTGGCGCGGAGCAAACCGCTCCTGGAGCGTGGGCTGCACTGCAGCTTGGGCAGAAGCGGCGGGGAGCAGGACTGCAAGGACAAAGCGCGCAAGTGACGTCATGGACAGCCTGGCGTTGAAGTTGCCGCCCGTGTGACAGGTTGCAGCAGCGTCCGCAAGCGCAGGATGTCCGGTGTTGCTCAGGACGGTGGAGGTGCCGGTGTGGCGGCGGGATTCTTGCGAAGCAGCTCTGCGGGTTGCGCCATGGACACGGCAAGACTTCCGTCTTCAGCCAGGTCCACGGAGATGGCGCCGTCCCACCCGGTACCAAACACCGCCCTGTCTACGGTGACGCCGCCAAACTGACGTTGGCCTCGGGCGGTGGGGACTTCCACCGGCGCGCGCCCGGCCAGGCCACCTTCCAGCAACAGGTCCACAACCTTCTGGCGCGGATGGCCGTATTGCCACGCCGTCCAGCTTGCATGCCGTGACGAGGGCCCCATGGACATCAACGCCACCGCGGGTGTCATGACGTCCATCAGCTCCCGCGTGGTTCCGTTGGCAGAACCGTGGTGACCTACCAGGTAGACGTCCACATCCAGCATTCTGGTGCCCCGGAAATGTTCCACCAACGTGCGCAGCGCAGGCTCCTCAAGGTCTCCCGTGATCAGCGCGGACGCTTTGCCAAGGTCCACGCGGACCACCACGCTGTGGTTGTTCTCATTGCCAAAATGTTTCCGGTCCTCACGCGCGCCCCAGCCCGGATCCGCTGTGTAGCCGCCGGACAACACGCGAATGCGCGGATCCACCGGAGCACACGCCACCGGATCCGTGACGCCGTCCTGCAGCCCGGTAAACGGCAGCTCATCCGTGTTGCCCACGGCCCGGTAGTGGTCCGGGTTCTGCTCCGCAAAGCTCCACCACGGCTCCAGGGATTCACGCACCAGCGTGTCTCCCTTGCGGCCATTGTCGACGATATTTCGCACCTTGTAGGTGGCCAGCACCATGGGCACGCCGCGCACGTGATCAATGTGCGGATGGGTCAGCACCACCACGTCCAGCGTGTGGTCCAGGTCCGTTCGCCGCGCAAAGAACGCATCCAGTTGCGCCCGCAACGCAGCAACGGCATCAAAAGAGTCATTCAATTCACCGCCGGTATCCACCAGTGCGGCGCCGCACGGGAATTCCAGCAATGTGGCGCTCCCCTGGCCAACATCCAGCACGTGGAGCGTCATCCGGTGCGCGGCGTCCACGCCCGTGAGCTGCGTTGGGATGACCCGTGGCGGCGGACGGCGCACCACCTCAGGAGGTGTGCTGACCGGTGGTGGCGCGGTGACGGGTGGTGGCGTCTCCAGGGCGGGCGCGGGACGTTCTTCACCACGGGAGGTGGCGCACGCCGCCAGCAGACACAATCCCCAACGCCAGGCCCGGGTCATCCGCCGTGCCCGTGGTCATGGTCATGGGCGGGTGGTGGTGGCGCCACATCCAGCACGCTCCAGTCCTGCGCGGCACACCACGTGGGAAAGTCCCGCCACACAACCTGCGGGAATTCCGCCCGGACGCGTGGGATGTCCACCTGGTGTCCTCGGGAATCCAGCCATTTGAACAGGAAGGGCAATGAGGGATTCATGGCTTCCACCTGCGCCATGGGGAAGTGTTCATGACGGACGGTGCGGCCGCAGTGCGCGCTCAGGATGTCCGCAATGTTCCCGCAGCTCAGCGCGTCCGACGCCAGCGCAATCCTCCGCCCCACCAACGCGCGCCCGCTCTCCAGGATGCCCACCGCCAGCATGGCCTGGTCCCGCGCGCTGACCATCTGCAGCACGCGCTCCGCCGGCAACGGAATGGGGAATCTCCCGTCAGCAATGCCGCCAAACCACAGCGGCGCCAGGAAGTTCTCCATGAGGAACGCTGGCGCCAGCACCGTCACCGGAAGGCGCATCTCTTCCAGGATCTTCTCAATACGCCCCTTGCTGTCCAGCACCACAAACCCGCTGCCGTGCTCCGCGCCCGCCGCGGAGAGGAACACGGTATGCGGCACCTTCTCATCCCGCGCGGCCCGCGCAACCCGTTCCGCCAACGCCGGCTCATGGGGCCCGCCCACCCACCACGGCACGGTGTGCAACAACAGCGCGTCCATCCCGTGCATGGCGCGGCGCATGGCAACGCCGTCCTCCCACGTGCCTTCAAACAACTCTGCACCCCGCGCCGCCAGCGCCTTGGCGGCGTCCGAACCCGCCGTGCGCGTGATGGCCCGGACCCGGTGGCCCCGCTCCAAAAGGACCCGCGCCACATGGCCGCCCTGCACCCCGGTTGCTGACGTCACCACCACGTTCAAGACCCTGCTCATCTGTGGCTCCTCAAGGTGCCGGAAAACACACGCCGGGATTGGTCATACAGTTACCATTTGAACACACTCCGCTGACACATTCACCGCTGGCGCTGCAGGCCTCCAAGGCATCCTTCAGCGGCTGGCAGGTGTTGTCCGTTCCGCAGTAACCGGTGGTGCAACTGCCAGCGCCATTGCAGCTCTCCATGAGCAGCGCGGTTTCCTCGCAGAAGCCGCCGTTGCACCGGGTGCGGTAGGGGCAGCGGCGGACCTGGTCACACGCGTCACCCACACCAACGTAGGTGGGTGCGGCGCAGGTTCCGTTGATGCAGGACGTGCCCAGCACGCAGCGCACCTCTCCGGGGCAGGCCTCGCCGGCCCTGGCACGCGCCACACACTGGCCATTGATGCATGAGCTGGTGGGCGCACAGGCAATGCCGTCACCACAGCCGTCGCCGTCGTCAACGGTGGCGCGGCAGGTTCCGCAGAAGTCCAGGCCCAGCACGCAGGTGCTTTGAGGTGCACACACCAGGCTCTCAATGCCCAGACCGCACGCGGAGCCCACCGGTTGTTGGCCCTGCCACATCTGGCCGCACGGTCCGTCCAGGTCCTGCGCCTGCTGCAAGCACTCCACCGTCATCAGATGCGCGCGGCACGCGGCAATCCCATCCGCGTTGAGGCTCAGCAGGCCCACCTGCGCAAGTGCGGAATAGACCCGCTCATACCGTCCGTTGCAACTCTCCAGGAACACGCCGCGGCAGGTTTCCTCGTCAGGAACGGCCATCCGTCCGCAGCGGAGATAGAAACTGCAATAAGCGTCCGCTGTGAGCTCACAATAGTCAGAGACGGCAGGTGGTCCCGCATCCACGCCGGCATCTGGCACACCGGCATCTGAAGGTGGTGGCGGCGCAGTTGGGGTGCATGCGGCGGCAAACAGAAGCGCCGCTGGAATTAGAAATCTCACCGGGTTCCTCCCAACATCCATGGTCCCAGAGTCTCCGGAGTGGCCTCCGCGCCCGGGGTGCTGAAGACAATCTTGCCGCGGTACATCACGTGAATGACGTCAGAGAGTGCCATCAGCTCAGGTAGTTCTGCGCTGAAGAGTAACACTGCACACCCGGCATCCCGGGCCGCCAGGATCTCCGCGTGGATTTTCTCCATGGCACCCACGTCCACGCCGCGTGTGGGCTGCGCCAGGATGAGCACCTTGGGGTGGGACGCCAGCTCGCGCCCCACCAGCACCTTCTGCTGGTTGCCGCCGCTCAGCGCATTGATGGGCACAGACGCATCCGTGGGCCGCACATCCAACCGGGCAATGATGTCCCGCGCTCGCTGGGCAATGGCCTTGGGGTGCAACCAGCCCCAGGACGCCATGGGCTCCGTGTCATGCCCACCCAGCACGGAATTCTCTTCAACACCAAGCGAGGGAGCCAGGCCTTCCTGCAACCTGTCTTCCGGCACGTGCGCCAGTCCCATGCGCATCCGGCTCCGCACATCCGCCGCGGTGACGTCCTGTCCCAGGAGTATGACACTTCCATCTGAAGGCGCGGTCACGCCGCTCAGCGCGTTGGCCAGGTCCGTCTGCCCATTGCCTTCAACGCCGGCAATACCCACCACCTCACCCGCGCGGATGCTGAGGGAGATGCCTTGAACGCGCAGGCGCCCATCCGCACCCTGGACCTGCAGTTTGTCCACGGAGAGGCGCACTTCCGCGGCGTCACCCTTGCGCTGCTTGCGCGCCAGATCCACCGCACGCCCCACCATCAGCTCGCTGATGGATCCCACCGTTCCCAGCGGCGCGTCCTTCTCCGCCACCGTCTTGCCGTGGCGCATCACGGTGATGCTGTCACAGATGGCCAGCACCTCCGGCAGCTTGTGGGTCACCATCAGGATGGTGCGGCCTTCCGCCTTCAACGCGCGCAGCACCACAAAGAGCCCATCCACTTCCGGCGGGGTGAGGACGGCGGTGGGCTCGTCAAGAATCAGCGTCTGGGCACCGGAACGGAGCGCCTTGAGAATCTCCACGCGCTGCTGCACACCCACCGGAAGGTCCGCCACCAACGCGTCCGGCTCAACCTCCAGGCCAAAGCGCCGCGAGAGCTGGATGACGTCATCACGCATGCGCGCACTGTCCAGCATGCCGCCGCGTGAGGGCTCTGCGCCCAGCGCCACGTTCTCCGCAACCGTGAGTGAATTCACCAGCATGAAGTGCTGATGGACCATGCCCACTCCAAGGGCCATGGCATCACGCGGGCTGCGGAGTATGACAGTTTTTCCGCCGTAGAGGACTTCACCGGTGTCTGGCCGCAGCATGCCAAACAGCGTCTTGCACAGCGTGCTCTTTCCGGCGCCGTTCTCACCCACCAGCGCGTGGATGGAACCCTGTTTCACGGTGATGGCCGCGCCGTCATTGGCCACACACGCGCCAAAGCGGATGGTCACATCCCGTGCCTGGAGCGCCGGTGGGTTCACTTGTTGGGCACCTGGATCTTTCCGGCAATGATGTCCGCGCGGAGCGCCTCAACCTTGGCTCTCACGTCATCCGGGATGAGTGCCTTGTTGTTGTTGTCATACACATAATCCACACCGCCGCTCTTGAGGTCAAACTCACGGATGCCACCCTTGAACGCGCCTTCCTTCACACTCTTCACAACGTCAAACACGGCCACGTCCACCTGCTTCACCATGCTGGTGAGGACCACGCCCGGCGCTTCTGCCCACTGGTCACTGTCCACGCCAATGGCCAGCTTCTTCTGCTCACGCGCGGCTTCAAACACGCCCAGCCCCGTGGAGCCCGCGGCGTGGAAGATGATGTCCACACCCTTGCCGTACAGGCTGAGACCCAGCTCCTTGCCCTTGCCGGGGTTGGCAAACGCCTCTCCGGTGACGCCGGCAAAGGCCACCAGCACGTTGGCATCCGGGCGCACGTGTTTTGCGCCCGCGGTAAATCCTGCCCGGAAGCGGTGGATGAGCGGAATCTCCATGCCACCCACAAACCCCAGGTCTTTGCTCTGGCTCTTCAGCGCGGCCAACGCGCCCACCAGGAAGCTGCCTTCCTCCTCCCTGAAGCGGATGGCCAGCACGTTGGGCGGAATCACTTTCCCCTCGGTGACGGTGTAGTCCACGCAGGCAAAGCGCTGGTTGGGGAAGTCCTTGGCCATGCGGTTGATGTCCTCCGTGAAGAGGAATCCAACACCAATGACCAGGTCCACCTTCTTCTGCGCCAGATTGCGCAGGGCGCCCTCACGGTCCGTGCCTTCACCCGGTTCCACCACCAGTGTCTGCGCACCCAGCTCCGTCTTGGCGCGGGTCAGGCCGCGGTCCGCAGCGTCATTGAAGCTTTTGTCTCCCCGTCCGCCAACGTCAAAGACCAATCCAACTTTTGTTCCCGCCGCGTTGTCCGCGGGCGTGTCTTTGGGTGGCGCGCTCTCCTTCTTGCAGGCTGTCACGCCCAGGATGATCAGCAGGCCCACCGCACAACCACGCGCGCTCATTCCGCCTCCCACGACGTTGGAATTGGTGGGTTACCGCAAGTTGGGCGCATTCCCAAGGCCGCGCTAGGATGCCCACCGTGAGACTGGCTCTGTTCATGCTGTGCCTGGTTGCGTTGCCCTCCTGCGTGGGTGGGGACAAGACCCGGTGCGCATCCAATGATGATTGCCTGTGGGGCCGGGTGTGCTCCAACGGACAGTGCACGGCCGCCGGCCAGGCCACGTCAGACGCGTCCATCTCCAACGCTGGCGTACCAGATGCCGCGGGGCCTGGTGACGCCGGTGGTGAGGATGCATCACAACCGGATTCATCGCAGCCTCCTGACGCGTCCACCCCTGACGCTGGAGAGCCGGATGCCGGACCTGATGATGCCGGTCCCAGTGATGCCGGACCTGGTGATGCCGGGGCAGTTGATGCCGCCCGCCGGGACGCCGCGAATTCGTTGTTGGACGCGGCCGTGGTGCCCTGTCCGTGCAGTGGCAACACCGTGTGCATCCAGGGTCAATGTCTCCCCGGTTGCACCGCCGCCTCCCAGTGCCTGGGCGCTTCCTCCTGTGATGCAGAAGGAACAGCGTTCTGTCTGTGTCAGGAGGGCTTTTCTCCCTGCGCGGATTCCTGCTGCGCCATTGTCACGCAGACCGTGGCGCGGCTGGCGCCGGATGCAGGGAGGGACCTGGGTGAGGGCATTCAGATTGCGGTGGACAGTGTGAACCACGTGCATCTTCTCTTCCTGGAGGCAGACAGCCAGAATGGTGACACTCTTTGGTATGGCCTCCATGACGGCGTGGATTGGGCATTGGAGGTGGTGCAGCAGTCAGTCAGTTCTCTCCATGGCCCCGCGTTGGCGTTGGACATGCTCAACAACCCGCACATTGCCTACGGCACGTGGGACGTGGAGCTCCGGTACGCGCGCCGGGAGGCGGATGGCCTGCTGCATTCCTATGACGTGGCCTCGTCTGACGCTCCGCTGGGTATTGGTAACTCCATTGCCGTGTCCGGCACGCCGGGTGTGGACCTGCTGGTCCATATTGCAACCGGTCCACTGGCATTGATGTATTACTTTGGCGGACCGGGTGGTTGGCAGGAAGAGGTCATCATTGGTTTCAGCGGGCAACATCCCTCGCTGGCGGTGTCTTCCACCGGTGTGCCGCATGTGGCGTTCTATGACGGGGCAGTGGGAATTGACGCGCTGAAGTACGGCGTCCGGCTGGGCCCTGACACCTGGGACGTGCGCGTGGTGCAGGATGGTCTGCCCTACTCCGCCACGCCCAGCCTTGCGCTGAACAGCCAGGACCTCCCAAGGATTGCCTACCTTGACAGCCGCACTGGCTCGCTTGCGCTGTCTCTGCGGTACGCGCCACCGGATGCGGGGGTGCTGGTCTGGGGAACTGCAACGTTGGATGAGCCCGTGGTTGGGACTGCAGGGTTCATCCCGGTGCTTCGGCTCTCACGCCAGGATGATCCGGTGATTGCGTACACCTATTCCACCGGCGCCATTGCCAGCGTGCGGTTGCTCCGCCTCCGCAATGGATCCAGCGCCATGTGGACGGTGGACCGCGGCATGGGCCCGCTGGGTGTAGGGGACTACCTCTGGATGGACCTGGATGATGAGGACAGGCCGGTCATTGCGTACCGTGACATAGACCGCAGGATGGTGGTGGTGGCGCGCTGATCCGCGCTTTTTTCAACCCAAGTCCGCCCCTTCGCTCAACAGACACCTTGAACTGCGGTCCATCCGCATTTTGAGGCTCCCGTGTCCAACCACCCAACGGCCAAATCCTGGTTTGACCGCGCCAGCGAGACCGTGAAGGGCGTGCTGCTGGGCGTTGCACTGTTCTGCTCCTCATTCCTGCTGCTGTTCTTCAATGAAGGCAGCGCGGTGCAGGCACTGCAGGGTCTGAACGGGGGAGCCGGCTCTGCGCTCAGCATTTCCACGGACCGTATCAACCCCGCCCATGAGGGCGCCCTGGTGCATTTCAGCGGCACCGCCACGCCGGACATGCCGCTCACGGATGACACTTTTGGCATCACCACCACAGCGCTCCGGCTGGACCGCACCGTGGAGATGTTCCAGTGGCAGGAGCGGGAGTCAGGCTACGTGAAAGGCTGGTCCACCAGCGTTGTGGATTCCTCCGCCTTCAAGGTCCGCAAGAACCACCGCAATCCCACCACACTTCCGTTGGCCTCCACATCCGTTGCTGCCAACCGGGTCACCGTTGGCGCGTTCACACTTCCCGCGTCTCTGACGGAGCGCATCACCCAGACTGAGGTCTTGCCGGTGGACGGTCTGAAGCTGCGCAAGAACGTGCGTGCATATGGGAGCAGCCTCTATCTTGGCGCTGATCCAATCAATCCCCAGATTGGAGATGTGCGGGTCCAATTCTCCGTTGTCAAACCGGCGGTGGTAAGTGTGGTTGCGCGGCAGGCGGGTGCAACGCTGGAGCCGTACCCAACGCAGTCTGGCGCCATGGTTGAGGTGCTCTTGCCAGGCACGGTGGCTGCGCCAGCCATGTTCCAGGCAGCCCAGGACGCCAATGTGCTGGCCACGTGGTTCCTCAGGCTGCTGGGCTTCCTGATGATGGCCGCGGGCATCACGCTGGTGCAGCGTCCGTTTGAAGCCTTGCTGGACGTCATCCCTGTGCTTGGCAGCTTGATGGGCTACGGCCTGCGCCTGGTGGCCGCCGCGGTGGCGGGTCCGCTGTCTGCGTTCACCATGGCGCTCAACTGGGTGACCTTCCGTCCACTGGTGGGTCTGCTGCTGATGATCATTGCGGTGGGCGGCGCGGTGGGTCTCAGCGTGGTGGCCAACCAGAAGCGCGCGCAGCCCATCCTGGTGAAGACGCCGCTTCCCGCCTTCACCATGCGCCATGAAAGTGATGCTTCACCCGCCCGCCCAGACGCCAGCAGGCCGCTGTTTGGCGGATACGGCGCGCAGCAGTCCGCAACCCATTGAAGGATTAACCGTGATTTCTGCGCCTCTCATCCTTGCCGCGTGCTGGCTCCGCGCGGCATCACCCGTGACGGCGCAGACTGAAGCAGACATCGCTGAGCTGGCCATTGCCGCGCTGTTTGGTGATGCGCCGCCAGGCAGCGCGCAACCGGATGAGAAGACCAGATACCAGCAGCGTGTGCTGGCCATCCTGGAGCGTGCAACCGGCAGTGTGACGGGGCCACCCGGCGCGGCCATGAAGAACCGCTACTGCGTGGAGCGCTACGTCCGCTTCCAGGGCATCACCGGCGCTGACGTGGACACCATGTGCGCCACCTACTGGAAGTATTACGATTCCAGGTTTGACCAGGCGGACATGGTGCGCGGGCTGCTGCTGTTGGAAGCGCTGCTGCCCGCGTTGCGTCATGAGGCAGCGGCCAAGGCGCACCGGACGCGTTATCTGAAGACCATGGGATGGCACCGTGTAGTACACTTAAAGGACAACGCGGCGCCGGGTGCGCTCCTGCTGCCAGGCGGCACGCGTCTCGTCGAGAATCCGCCGGAGGCATGGAGCTACCGCACGGTGCGTTATGCGCTCAGCTATGGGCGCCAGCACCACCTGGACCCGGAGTTCCTTGCCGGTTTGGAGGTGTTGCTGCCGCGTGCGCCCCGGCACCGCTGCGTGAAGGGGGAGGCGTATCTTCTCCGTGACGGGCAGGCGCAGGAGTGGCGGTACGCTCCCAACTACCTTGAGGGCACCGTGGTAGAATGTGCGGAGGCGCCCACCCAGAGTGACCCCCAGCTGATGAAGGCCCTCCCGGTCCCGGCGCCCATGGATGACCGGACGCGTTGGCTGGGTCTGGTTCCCGCTGGCAAAGGACGTGAGGCGGGTTCCGCGCTGAAGGTGACGGTGTACTGGGAGCAGGAGCATTAGACCCCATCCGGTGCCCGTCTTTTGACCCCGCCAACACCCATGCGCCACAGTGCTGGTCCCGTGGTTGTCCCGTCCTCCAAACCCAGCGCCAGACCCGTGGACCTCTGTGAGGACCGCGTGTGGCTGGATGACTTCCGGGCAGGCCGTTCGCCAGCTCTGGAACGGGTGTTCCGCAGTTATGGCCCCTACGTGCTCAGCATCCTCCGCCGCGGTTTCCGCACTGCGCAGGGTGGCAACGTTCACGGCATTCTTGACGTGGAAGCGCAGCATGAGTTGATGCAGGAGGTCTTTGTGCGCGCGCTGGGGCCGGTGCTCCGGGGCAAGTATGACGGCGTCCGTCCCTATGCGGCGTTTCTGCGGGCCATTGTTGGCAACGTGATGTTGGAAGACGCACGCAAACGCTCCAACCAGCTTGAACGTTCCGCCGGCCGTGAGCCCACGGAGGACGAGATTCAGCAGATGGACCACTGGTCTCCCGGCACACCGCTGCCGGACCAGGCCGTGCTGGCGCAGGAGCAACAACAGCTTGTCCGGGACTACCTGGGCACACTGCCGCCGGAAACGCAGCGCTTCATCCAGGTCCGCTACAGCGAGGGCGCCTCCCAGCGGGACGCCGCGGACACGCTGGGCCTGGGACGCCAGACGGTGCGCACCATGGAGAAGGCGGTGCGGGACGGCCTCAAGGCCTTTGCCCAGAGCTGGCAGCGGGCCACAAAAAAGTCCGGTGCCAACCCAGAAGTGTGACCGCTGTCAATGGATCAGCTGTGGCGGAACAACCAGGAGCGCTGCGTGGACAAGATGCCAACAACTGACAACGAGTGGGACCGTCTGCTCGCCGAAGGTGCGCTCTCCGGGCCAGAAGCAGACGCCATGTGGGACAAGGTCCACGCCCGCGTGGTGCCCCGTCCCTCGTGGGTCCAGCGCCTGGCCCGGGTCTGGTTTGTGCTCCCAGTGCCGCTGGCGGCCGCGGCTGTGTTACTTTTCTTCATCCGCTCCCCGGAGGACGGGTTTACGCCGCGCGGTGTTGACGTGGTGGGACTGGAAGCCACCTGTGGTGCGGAAACCTCGCCGTGCAGGACCGGACAGCCGCTCTTTCTGCGTATGGCGCAACCCGCCGCGGCCACCCTCTACGTGGCCATGAAGACCGCCGCGGGCACGTCCCTGGTGACGGGTCCAGTGGCTGTGCCCGCCGGTGTCACACCATTGTCTGTGAAGCTGGTGCCAGACACATCAGATGTGACGTCAGGAATCACACTCTTGTGGTGGACTTGGCCCGCGGCGCTGGAGGCGCACGCAGTTGCTGGACTGCTGCGCGGTGAGGTCCCGCCGGACGGTGTGCTGACTTTGAAAGTGCAGGCAGCGTTGTGAACACAGTGCTTGCAGGTCTGCTGCTCCACACGCTGACGGCGGCGGCTGCGCCCTATGTCATAGCGGTGGGTGTCAACCAGCCGGCGGGCACATCCCTGCCCACGCTCAGTTTTGCGGATGATGACGCCGTCAGCGCGGCCAGCCTGTTTGGTGCACTGCCGGACCGCACGTGGCTGCTGACCATTCCGGATGCCAACACGCAGGAGCTCCACCCGGGGCTGTTGTCCCGGGCGCGCCCGCCCATCCGGGCTGAGCTGGCCGCGGTGGCGTCAGAAGTGGTGGAGCGGATGACGGAGGAGCGCCGCGCGGGTGGATCCCCGGTGGTGCTCTTGTGGCTGGTGGGGCACGGCGTGGTGGTGGATGGAGACCAGGGCGCGCTGGCGCTGGCAGATGGCCTGCTCACCGCGCGTGAGTTGCGGGAGACCATTCTTGCGCCGCTGAGCAGCGTGGCGCACCGCCTTCATCTGGTGGTGGATGCCTGCCACGCAGCGGCGTTGATCCGTTCCCGCGCCATGGCCAGCCCCGCGGATCCCGCGGAGGCCAGACAACATTTCTCCGCCCTGGAGCAGGTGCCGTTCAGCAACATGGGTGTGCTGCTTTCCGCCGCGTCAGATCAAAAGTCATACGAATGGGACCGCATGCGTGGCGGCGTGTTCTCGGCGCTGGTGCGCTCCGGATTGCGCGGGTTGGCGGATGCGGACCTCAACGGCAGCATCACCTACGTGGAGCTTGCGGCCTTCCTCTCCGCCGCCGTGGAAGCCATTCCCAACCCCTCGGCCCGCCCCAGGGTGGACAGCCGTCCGCCGGCGGTGGACCAGTACGCGCCGGTGGCGGAGCGCGCGTGGTTTTCAGGAGCCG
>Ga0163144_10006759_pt1 | contig 25252 bp, 19 predicted proteins | sample OliLak19BULKMAT1_FD_123175 | JGI IMG/M metagenome (GOLD analysis project Ga0163144, IMG submission 123175) | Freshwater microbial mat bacterial communities from Lake Vanda, McMurdo Dry Valleys, Antarctica - Oligotrophic Lake LV.19.BULKMAT1 | ecosystem: Environmental > Aquatic > Freshwater >... | reverse complement strand
CTTGGCGGTGCAGAGCGCCGGCGGGCAACGCCTGACGCAAACAGGCTTGAGCCTCGGCACGCCGCAGTACATGAGTCCCGAGCAAGCGATGGGTGAACGCACCATCGATGCACGTTCGGATATCGGGTCGCGGCAACAACCGCTCAACGCGGCTACTCCGTGTCGAGGGGCGGAGTACTCGTCTATCGCGAGGGCACGAGCGCGATCGGTAATGAATCAATGCTGCCGAATCGTCTGGTCCTGATGGACATACGCGGCGGCGCCGCGCGCGATATTGCGCGTCCTGCCGGCAATCGTACGACGCCGCGCTTTTCACCAAGTGGCGACCGAATCACCTATGCGGCGGTGTCCAACCGGAACGTCGAGAAGGACATTCACATCCTTGATCTTGCGACCGGCAACGATGCACGGTTGACGTTTGCCGGTGACAACTTCGATCCCATCTGGTCGACGAGCGCGCGAGAGATCCTCCGGGGCTGGCACGACCGCAGCGCGTTACGTCATCGCGCAAAACTGGTTTGCGGAGTTGAAGGCGCTCACGTCGAAGTCGAAACAATGAGCACGAGGCCGGGGCCGTGACATCAGCGACGGACCGACACTGCCCTAGTAGTCGTAAATATGTTCCACCCGAAACTCCCCCTCGTTTCGCAAGGGGGCCAGCACATCCAACACATCGCGCACGTGCACGCGTAACAGCATGCGCGTGCGCGATGGATCATCGGGCATGGCGTACGCCACCACCAGACCAGTGCGCGGCGGCAGCTGCCAACTTTTTGGTGCGGTGCCACTCACCGTGACAAACTCGGCGCCGGAAATTTCCGCCAACCGCACGCGATTGGAATGGTCCGAAAGCGCCAGCAACGCATCGCGATACGGGTCGTATCGGTTCACTGCGACCAGTGTGTAGCCACGGTCCAGCGACATCACCGTGCGGAATCGCGCATCGGACAATACCGAGGCCGAGTTTGTTGACGCAACTGCCTCGTCGAGGTTCGCCGTATTCGGTACACTCGCCGTATTCCCTACCCCCAATGAATCGTTCCACCCTGCCACTACCGCGTAACGCGTAAACTGGTCCGGCGTGTACCCCGCGGCCGTTCCCGCTCCAATCACACTCGCGTACAACGCTTTGATGGCGTATTCGGCACTCAGTGCAAATCGACGTTCCCACTTGCGCAGAAATCCGGGACCGGTCATTGGCACGTCGGACCACAATTTGCCGAGCGCGTTCGTGAAGGAGAATTCGTACCAGCCGCGGGTCGTGATCAGCTTCGCATAATCGCGCGCGACGACCGCGGCGTATTTATCCTCGGCCGTGCCACCCTCGGGCATGAACAGTTCAAAACATCGGCCCACGGTGCCTTCGTACACGCCTTTGATACCGTATTCAATTGCCGTGCTCACGCCAATGACGTTCAACATCACGTGTGTGCCCATCGCAATGGTGTAACGGCCGTTCGCGTACTGCCACGTATCATGATACGCGCGCCAGAATGTTCCGACCGATCCAATGTACGGAAACGCACTGGGTCGTTTGCCCGCCTCAAGCCACCCGGCATACGCCTCGCTGCCGTATACCAGGTCCCACTCGGGATGTGTGAGGAAGGCAGCGCCTTCGGAGCGCGCGTATCCCGGCACGGTGTCGAGCACCATACGCACCTCGGCCGGAAGGTTGGCGGGCAATCGCTTGGCAGTCACAACGGGAACCGAGCCGTCCGCCGCCGGTTGATACAAATCCCAGAGCGCGTTGGTGAACTTTCCCGTCGAGTCGACCTTGCGTTTGGTCGCGAACAACTGCGGAGCGTTTGGGTATGCGCGGGCGAACTGGTTGCGCGTGCCGACGGGTTGGTAGGGCAGGTAGTAGCGACCGCCGCTGGCAATGGCGCCCTCAATCAGTTCGCGCGTCCACCGCGCCACCTCACGTCGTGAATCGGGGTCGGTGCGCTGTTTGTAATACAGGACAAACGCAAACACTTCCGTTGGCGCCCACGCAAGATTGCTACCATGGTCGGGCAGCGCGTGGCGAATGGAAACGTTCACCATATTCACATTGTATCGCTGCAATACGTCGCGCATGCGCACCACAAACGGCATCAGGCTGTCCACCGGCACGAAATATTCCTGCAGCACAAACGTCTCGAAATCGCGTGAGGCCGGTTCCAGCTCGCTCACATCGTAACTGGCTTCAAAATTGCGCCAGGTAACCGGTTCGCCGCGAAACAGCAACGGATCGAGCACATATTCGCGAAACCGCTTGCCCATCGCGCCGCCGCTGATCATGGAATACGCGGTGCGGTGGGTCCAGCTGCTCTGGTCCAGCGGCCGCATGCGACTCGGGACGGTCACCGAATCGGTGGTGTTCCGATACGAAACGACGTGCACGTTTTCGTACGCGGGCGGATAAATATCTGCGTTGTGAAATACCACATTCGAGTCGTCGCGCACCGACGTGCGGAAATAGTTCAGGTAATTGGACAACTGCATTTCGTCGTCGTCACGTTTGACCCGGGTGTTGCGCGCGACGTCCAACGTGACGTGTGCAATGACACCCAACGCGCCGTATCCGCCCACTGCACCAAAGAACAGTTCAGGATGTTGTGTCGGGCTGGCGGTCACCACGCTTCCGTCGGCCAGCACCAGCGTAATTTCGCGTACCGAGCGAATAAGCGGCCCCTGTCCGATGTACCGTCCATGCGCGTTCACCGACAGCGCACCGCCCACGGTGAACGTGTTGTACGTCTGCATGATCTTGACCGCGAGGCCCAACGTGTCCAACACCTGCTGCAATTCGCGCCAGCGCGTGCCCGAACGCACGGTGACTATGCGCTGTGCCGTATCGATGGACACGACCCCACGAAACTCGCGCATGTCCAATTGCAAGCCGTTGGGTGTCGCTGTCTGTCCACCCATGCTGTAACGTCCGCCGCCAATGGAAATGGGGCCGGGCGACGCTTGCACTGCCGCAGAAATTTCCTCGACTGAGCGCGGCGTTATAACGCGTGCCATCGCAACGGGATACAGGCGCGTTACCTCGTCAATCTGCACGGTCGAGTCGGCCAGTGCGCCCACGGCAACAGACGGCGTACGACTGTACGACGTGACGCTCACGGCCGCTCCAAAAAACAGCAGCGCGAGAATTGGCCGCCCAATCACTTTGGCCACACGAACCGCGCGGCGCGTGACGGGATGTTTCCAAACGGGCTGCCCAATGGCCCGCAACCGTCTCGCCGGTTTTCGAACGACCAACCACCGTTCGGTCTTGTGCGACGTCACGCCCGCGTGTTTGTTGTCGTCGGGCTGTTGTGGTGTCGACCCTTTACGCGTGCCGAGGAAGTTGCGCAATGCCATCAGATAGGACGGTTCGGTGGAGTGCTGCCGTGTTCTCGATCTTCTTCGTGATCGTCGTGTCGCTGGGGTACATCCCCGGCCTGAACGTGACGCCGCATGTGCACAATCCCAGTGCCGCGCCCATGGAGCCGGGCGAACACATGATGATGGGTCTGTACGTCATCAGCCTGTTGGACGACGTCACACACGGACTGAGCGCCGTCCTGTTCCTCGCTGCCGCCTGGCACTCTGCACGTATGTCTCGGCTCGCCCTGACGGCGTTTGGATGGTACTACGCGTACGACGCGACAATTTATATCGTGACGGGAATTCTGCAGCAAAAGCCGTTGGGGGCAAACCTGGGTCTGAACGGCCCCCACGTGGTAATCAGTTCGATTATGCTGTTTCTGGCCTACCGTGGCCGAGCCAACGTCCCCAAATCGGCGTCAGTACAATGAATTCTCAATTCTGAACTCTATCAGTTGTGCGCCACTGAACTCTCAAACTCTGAAGTCTGAACTCTGCATTCCGTTGAGTTAGGATCGGAGGGCCAGCGGGCAAAGCCCGCGCAGCCCGAACATCCCGCGTGCCGAACATCCCGCGTGCCGTACACAGGCCACGCCGCCCCGACCGGTCCGAACATCTCCGGCCCGCCCGAACGCAACCAGTGTCCAATCAAGAATCAGAAGAATACAGAAGCACAATGCCAACGGCTCGACGACTTGCGCTTGGCCGATGGATATCAACTCGCCGCTGATTGTCTCGCTTGGTGCGGGCCTCCGGGCGAAACTACGCCGCCGTCTCCGCGAATACGCGCTGCAGCAAGTCACTCACACCGAGCCGACCCGCCCAAAGACGCAACCGCTCGCGATCGAGCCGGTGTCCCTGAATACGCGCAATGGCCTGCACGTCACGCCATTGTCGCTCGGACACCTCGCCACCGCGCCGATACCACTCGAGTTTTCGGAGCATCGTGTGTTCGGCGGTGTCCACGTACAACGTACCGCCAGACATCGACAACCGCTGACGATGCGCAAGACGCTCTGCCTCAAACGCATCGCCACCCGCAACGAAAAAGTCCACTTTGATCGCGCTGGCGAAGTGAATGGCATTGAATGACGCGGCCGCCTTCACGGCTCTCTGCATTTCGTCACCATCAACGTAATAGTCGCGACCAAGTGCCTCCTGCAGCGGCTTCACGTGACGCGGATGCAGTGCCACGACCATGTCGACATCCTGCGTCGACCTCACCTCGCCGTGCACCGAGCCGGCAATTGATCCGCCCGTCAACCAGATGACGCCCATCGTATCAAGCATGCCCCCGACATGCAGCGCAATCGCCACCGGGTCCAGCAGCTCGTCAGGCCCCATCGCACTGGCTGCGGTATACGAGAGCAGCCAGTTCACTCCCCAGCCGAAGCTCCGCGCGGAAGTATCGAATTATTTCATCCGTGGCGTTTGGGTGCCGCTGCCTGAGACCTTCCATGGCGAGTTGATCCACCCGCTGAGAAAGCCGTGCTACTTGCGCGAGTTTTTCGGTGGGTGAAAGGCGACGCAGCAGGGCATCCTGAATCGCCTGCGCCTTGACGCTGGTGTCGGCCGGCGTGCCCCCGAGGAGCGTCGGCACAGCGGTGCGCTCAACGCGCACGGCCGCCCGACGAGCCTCCCGAATGGCCACCATGCGCCGCGCGGTAGCGGGATCGAGAATGCGGCGACTCTTGGTGCCGCCACGCCGACCGATTTCCGCGAGATATTGCCTTGGTATTGACATCTATGAACATAAGTCGCTTATGATGTTAAATACAAGTCAAATAACATTATAACCGCTTCGGGCAATCGCCAAGACATTGATGGCGCGTCGCCAGAGCACAGCGCGCGGTTGTGCCTGTGCCCGAATGGACGGGATGTTATGTTCCGCGTATGAGCGATCGCGAAATGCATCAGTCCGTATGCGTGAGCCTGGACGACCTCTACGGCGAAGAAACCGCCAACTGGATGCGTCTGACGCCCCGCGAACGGTGGATAGAGAGCGTCCGCCTGGCCGCCTGGCATCACACCCTTGGAGGAACGAGTGATCCCGACCCAGATCCTTCGAGTCCTTTCTACGATCCAGACGTTCGACGTGCGCGCCCTGTTGATGGGGGGACAGGCGTGCGTGTTGTACGGCGCGGCGGAGTATAGCCGCGATCTCGACCTGGCGGTGCTTGCGACGCCGGAGTCGCTCCCGACGCTGACCGCTGCGCTCGACTCGTTGCAGGCTACAACAATTGCTGTGCCGCCTTTTGAATTGCAGTACCTCGACCGCGGACACGCGGTGCATTTCAGCGTACCGGATGGGTCAACATCGCCGTTACGCGTGGACGTCATGAGCCGCATGCGCGGCGTGGCGGAATTCGAGCTCCTGTGGAACCGTCGCACAACCATTGCCTTGCCCGATTCGTCGGCGGCGCGCGAGGTGTTGGTGGATGTGATGTCGCTCGAGGATCTGGTTACTGCAAAAAAAACGCAGCGTGACAAAGATTGGCCAATGCTGCGTCGCCTTGTGGATGCGTCATACGCGTCGGCACGCGATCGTGAAGCGACGCCAGCGGAAGTGGTGTTCTGGCTCGCGGAACTCCGGTCACCGCCGTTCCTGGCCGAAGTGATCGCGCGGCATCACGAGGTGGCATTAGGTTCGGCGCGACCGGCCGTTGCTGTCCTGTTGAGTGGTGGCGATGCGACGCAGGCATTGGCGCTTGAACAGAGCGCGGAAATGAATGTCGACCGGGTATACTGGGCGCCACTTCGTCGAGAGTTGGAGCAATTGCGACACGATGCGCGCCGGCTGTAAATAGCGACAATCCGTGCCCCTGACTCGGCGGTCCCGCCGAGCGTATGCTCGGCACAGCAAGGAAACAGCAAGATGGTGAGCCAAAGTTTTTGGTGACGGATTCTTCGGCGTGCGCGTGCAGTCTTGCCCAATGCACGCTCACATTCAATCGCCGACGACATACACGATATGCTCATGGCCCAAGCCTCCAGCGCGTGGACGCTCGCCGATCTGGATCGCTTGCCAGACGACAGCAACAAATACGAACTCGTCGACGGAGACCTGTTTGCGAGGCCGGCGTCGTCGCCCGTACACGAAGTGTTTGCTACGGCCTTGCGGGAGCTTCTCGATCCGTACGTGCGTCTGGAGCGATTGGGACGTGTGTACGTGGCCAAGTTGCGGAATATTTTCGCTCGCTGGTGGCATGATCACGACCCGCTGACCCGGCACCCCTGACCAATCCCGGCCCGGGTACACTTGTCGTAGCAATTGGACCAGCAGCCCTGACCCCCGGCACCAGCCGCCACCCTTCCCTCAGGGCCCTCGACGCGCGACCATTGAGGGATGCCACCCCCCCTCAAAATCCACCGCATTTCGGCGCCGCAACTCTGGGCTTTCGCGACTTTCACCATACTCTCGTTCGGCGCCTGCAGCCGAACGCGGCCGGACACGTCGCTCGGTAGCGGCCCCGACGCGCGGGTACTGGTCTACAACATCCACGCCGGCAAAGATGCCGCGGGTGTTCCCAATCTCGAGCGCGTGGCCGCGTTGGTGAAATCGACCAACGCCGACATTGTCCTGCTGCAGGAAGTGGATAAAGGTACCAAACGTTCGGGCAACGTCGATCAGCCGGCGGTGCTCGCGGCGCAAACCGGATTACACGTCGCATTTGGCAGCGCGCTGGACTACGACGGCGGCAAATACGGCGTCGCAATTCTGTCTCGGTGGCCCATTCTCAACGACACGCTGTTTCATCTCCCTGTTGAACCACCGCAAGCGCGCGCGGGCGGATCGATGGAACCGCGCGGTGCACTGCGCGCCATCATCGCCAGTCCGAAGGGGCGCTTGGCTGTCATCAACACACATCTCGATGCGTCTGGCGACGACAAGTGGCGCAAGCAGGAAGCCGACTCAATCGTAAGTCTGGTTGCGCTGACACGCCGCGACGTGGGTATGGTGATTGCAGGCGGAGATTTTAACTCCACTCCGGAAAGCGCCGTCCAACAGTCACTGCGCGCCGCTGGGTTGCGCGACAGTTGGAACGAATGTGCAAGTGGTGACGGCCTGACGTACCCCGACGGCGTGCCCACAAAGCGCATTGACTACTTGTTTCTCACGGGAAGCACGCGCTGCTCGTCGGCCTACGTGCCGGAAACTCGCGTATCAGATCACCGTCCGCTCTTTCTGGAAGTAGTGCTGCGCCCCGAAACACCAGCAACAAGCACGGCAGGCGGTGCAACCAATCTCGACCCGCGGACGCCGCTCACCAAAAAACAACGCGACTGGGTGGAGCGCACGCTCGCGTCGCTGACATTGCGTGAACGCGCTGGACAAATGGTGAACGTGTGGGTGCTGGGCGACTACACCAACACACACGACGCGACGTTCGCCGAGGTGTTGCGCTGGATCAAGGACGACCACGTGGGTGGCGTCACCATGTCGCTGGGTTCGCCCATTGAGGTGGCCGAAAAAATTAACGCCATGCAACGCGCCACCAAAGTACCGTTGATGTTTGGCGCCGACCTCGAACCAAACCTGGGTCGTCTGGAAGGGGGCGTGTTTACGCACTACCTGATGGATGCCGGCGGTGCGACGGTGTTTCCGAACGCGATGGCCATCGCAGCAACGGGTCGCGAGAGTGATGCGTACGAGGTGGGTCGCGCCATTGGACGTGAAGCGAAAGCGGTGGGCATTTTGATGAACTTTGCGCCAACGGTTGACGTCAACAACAATCCCGCGAATCCTGTCATCAACACCCGTTCGTTTGGCGAAGATGCAAAACAGGTCGCGCGACTGTCCGCCGCGTTTGTGAAAGGCTCGCAGGACGCAGGCGTGATGGCGACCATCAAACACTTCCCGGGGCACGGCGATACGGACGTGGATTCGCATGCTCGGCTGCCGATTGTCGGCGCGTCGGCCGCTCGGCTCGACTCTGTCGAATTGGTGCCGTTTGCCGCCGCGATTAATGCGGGTGCAGGTATGGTCATGACGGCGCATATCGCATTACCGGCAGTGCAGGGGGATAGCATCACGCCGGCTACACTCGCGCCAAAAATCATCACCGGACTGCTGCGCGACAAGCTGCATTTTTCGGGGCTCGCCATCACCGACGCCATGACCATGGGTGGCATTGGTATTGGGTATACGACCGCAGTCAGTTCCATTCTGGCCGTGCAGTCTGGTGCCGATGTGTTGCTCAAACCAACCGATCCCACCAAGGCCATTGATGCACTCGTTGATGCCGTCAATCGCGGTGTCATCTCGCGCGCCCGCATTGACTCGTCGGTGCGCCGCGTGTTGGAGCTCAAGGCGCGCACGGGCGTGGCGTTTCGCCCTATGGTGCCGCTGGACAGTTTGCGCGACGTGGTGGGTGCGCCGGAGCACCGCAACCTGGCGGCTGATATTGCGACGCGTTCAGTGACATTGTTGCGCGATGAAAACAAGCTGGTCGACTCTTTGCGAAAGGGTCGTACCGTGCTGATTCAATACATGCCGGAAACCGAATTGCGCGCGGGCAAAATTTTTGCGGCCGAGGTGCGTCAGGGGGCGGGTGCCAGCCAGACCCGTGTGTACAAGGTGGGACCGACCACGGCACCCGCCACGTTCGATTCCATCTCGCAAGCCGCCCGTGGCGCCGACCGAGTCATTGTTGCCACCTACGTGCGACGGATAGAAGGCGAGGGCCGATTTGCTGTGCCGCAGAACATTGCGGCGTGGATTGACGAACTGTCCACCCGCGAACGTGTAATTGTGGTGTCCCTTGGCAACCCGTATCTCATTCGGCAGTTTCCGCGGGTCGGAACCTACCTGGTGACGTATGGTGTGGCAGATGTGCTTGAGCGCGCGGGGGCGCGGGCGGCGCTTGGCCGGAGTGCGATTACCGGGACCATTCCGGTGTCGTTGCCGGGGTTCTTCAAACGGGGTGATGGAATTCGGCGATAGTGTCCACTCGCGACACGACACAAGCGGAGGAGGCTCATGCTCACGCGTCTATGCGATATGCGGCTTGCAGCTCTGTTGTTGCTCACCAGCACGTTGGGCGGACCCAATGTTGCTCCGGTGCCACAAAATGCAGGGGCCACCGTAATTGTCGGTGTGGTGCGCACCGCAGTTACGCGCCACCCAATTGCCAACACGCTTGTCTATTCGAATTGCGCGGTGATCCCGTCGGCAGCGAATCTTACATTGCTGCTTCAGGCCACGTGCCGGCCTACGTGCCGCTACTGTGTGTCGTGGTCGATGCGCCCGAGTTTCTGAAGGTGACAAACGCCTGCGGAGACTTTCTGCATCCCGCCGCGCAATACCGGCAGCAGATTGTCAAGCAGCATCCGGGCAACTTGTATTTTGGACCGGCTGGCGATTGGGGCGTCATGATTCGTCGTCGGACGGTGGCGACGCGATGAGCGGCAGTAACGGATACAATTTCTCCGAGCGCGTGAGACGCGTACTCGCGCAAGCCCGTGAAGAAGCTGCGCGCCTTCACCACGAATACGTGGGTACCGAACACATTCTGCTCAGCATCATTGCGGAAGAAGACGGTGTTGCGCACGCAGTGCTCGAGGCGCAGGGCATCAATCGGGGAAACCTCAAGCGGGAGGTCGACGCCGCGGTGAAAATGGGCAGGGCCAGCCACACTGGTCCCGACCTGCCCTATACATCGCGCGCCAAGAAAGTACTCGAGCTCTCCATGTCTGAGGCGCGTGAACTGAATCACAGCTATGTCGGCACCGAACACTTGCTGATGGGTCTCATTCGCGAGGAAAAAGGCATTGGAGCACAGGTTCTCACAGAAGCTGGCTTGACCCTCGAAATCGCGCGTCGCGAAACGTTGAGGCTACTGGGCGCCAATCCGCCGCTTCCAGCATCCGGGCGGGAGCCATTGGGGCCACTCATTCTCGAAGCCGACTCAGGCCACTCACACAGGACTCCGCTCATTCCCAAACCAATCATCGCCAGCCTTTCCATCGATGTGTTTTACAGCGACGGTACCGTGCGGCGAGAGAGCTTCACCAGCACCATGGCCGCAATCAGTTTTCTCGGCGCAGTACATCGGCGACAAATGGACAGCTAGGTACGTTCGTTGCCAAGCCGAGGCGGGAGATGACGGAAGTACGGCTGGAGACATTCGATGCTATCGACGGGTATGCACGGATACCCACTGCATTCCTGGTGACGTCGCTGTTGCTGCCTCTGCCGCACGACGGCGCGCCCAGCGGTTTTGTGTTGGAGGAGCGTAGCGCACCATCGCCGTTCGTCAAGAACTACGACGCCATTCCTGACAATCATCCAACGGATTGGCCAAAACACTTCGACACAGCACAGTGGCAACTGTTTTCGGCGTTTCAAGGCATCACACGCGTTGGTGGCGCGGTGGCCTTTGTCACGCCCGGTACCAATGCGTCCGACGCGCCTTTCGCCGAGTTGTGGGATCTGCGTGTGTCGCCCACGAGCCGACGTACTGGCGTGGGTACGGCAGTATTCCGTGCCGTGCAGCGTTGGGCAGCCGATTCAGGCTGTGCCGTCGTGCGCATAGAAACACAACACATCAACGTCGCGGCCTGTCGGTTTTACGAACGTCAGGGGTGTACACTGCATTCGGTGCGAGCCGGTGCCTATCCAGATTTTCCGGGCGAAGTGCGCCTCATCTGGTACAAAACGTTTTCGTGAATCACCGCCACAACAACCACGCAATGAACGTGACCACACCAGATACGCAGGTGACTGAACGGACGCCAGGGACCGCACCGACACCGCCGTCCTTTCGCTACATCTACCTCGTCGATCTTGTGTGCTCACTTGGCGCGGTCGTGTATTCGCTCAGTGGGCAGCCGCCGCATCCGCTCGCGCAGATGTTCATCGGAGTCGCGCCCATTATCACTGTCGGGATGTGGCTGCGCAGGTACCTGCACGAAGCGAAAATCGCGCTACCGTACGATTTTGGGTTTCTGTTCCTCATTGGCTGGCCCATTCTGCTGCCCGTGTACGTCGGGAAGATCCACCCGGAAAAGCGCATCAAATTGGTGGCCAGGTTATATGCCCTGGCGCTCGCCCCGTATTTTGTGGGCATGTTGGTGTTTGTGGCGGTGGTGGCGTTTTAGGGTAGCGCGCGCGTTGCAGACCAATTCCCCAAACCCGAACTGCCATGTCCCGCCAATCCCACCTCCTCCGCGCCATAGAAACGCATTCGGTTCATGACTTCGTGCAACGCTTGGCGCCGGCATCCGTGCCGTTGAACCCATCAATGGTTTCACACCAATCGAGTACCTGACTTCGGGTTATCTCCGATCCGACCGGTTTTCGGTTCCCGCGTTGTTTCCGGGCGCTGAAACTTTTGGCCGGGTTCAATTTCCGGGCGACACTTCGTCGACTCGGGTGGGCAATACGATGTGATGGTTATCACAGAACTATCCGCAACATGCAACCCTTTGGTGGCATGGGCGCACTTGCCGATTCCAAAGGCGCGTCGTAACGTTTCACATCTGATTGACCACCTCTGCCCCCGAACACCACGAACACCTGCGTCACATTTGCAGACGGTGCCCCGCGCGCGGTTAAAGCGAGAGGCAGCTTGTTCATCGTCGCGTTCACGACTTACGCATCGCAGGTGAAACACGCACGATGACCAGAACCATCAAATCAAACGTCACGGGCACGACTGCCGTCTTCGACGCGCCCTCCGTCAATGAATTGGACCGCCGCCAATTGTTGCATGCGTTGCAGCAAATGCGCGCGGGAGATTTCACGGTCCGCCTGCCAAGCGACCTTTCTGGAATGGACGGAAAAATCGCCGACACCTTCAACGAGATCGTTGCGGCCAATCAGACGATTGCGAACGAACTGCTGCGTGTCGGCCAGGTGGTTGGCAGGGAAGGAAAAACGCGGCAGCGCGCGAAGTTTGATCAGTCCAAGGGTTCGTGGGGCGAGATGGAAGGCTCCGTTAATACGCTCATTGAAGATCTGCTTCGCCCAACCACCGAAGTAACCGGTGCCATTGCCGCCGTAGCGCAAGGCAACCTGTCGCAGACCATTCGTCTCGACGTGGATGGACGACCGCTGGAAGGAGAATTCCTGCGCTCCGCCACGATCGTCAACACCATGATCCAGCAGCTGGGCGTCTTCACCTCCGAAGTGACTCGCGTGGCTCGCGAAGTTGGGTCGGACGGTAAACTGGGCGGACAAGCGCAGGTATCCGGCGTAAGCGGTGTGTGGAAAGATTTGACCGAATCGGTCAACTCGATGGCCAGTAACCTGACGGCGCAGGTCCGCAACATTTCTGAAGTGACGATTGCCGTGGCCTCTGGCGATTTGTCGCGTAAAATCACCGTCGACGTGCGCGGTGAAATTCTGCAGTTGAAAGAGGCCATCAACACAATGGTCGATCAGCTTCGATCATTCGCATCCGAAGTAACGCGTGTTGCCCGTGAAGTTGGTACGGAAGGAAAACTGGGCGGACAGGCGGTCGTACCAGGCGTGGCCGGCACGTGGAAAGACTTGACCGACTCGGTCAACTCGATGGCCAGTAACCTGACGGCGCAGGTGCGCAACATTGCCGAAGTCACAACGGCCGTGGCACGCGGCGACTTGTCGCGCAAAATCACGGTGAACGTTTCGGGCGAAATTCTGGCGCTCAAGGACACCATTAACACAATGGTCGATCAGCTCAATGCGTTTGCCGGCGAAGTAACGCGCGTGGCGCGCGAAGTGGGAACGGAAGGCAAACTGGGCGGACAGGCGGCCGTGCCGGGTGTCGGTGGTACGTGGAAGGATCTCACCGACAACGTGAACTTCATGGCCAGTAACCTCACGGCGCAGGTGCGTAATATCGCCGAAGTAGCCACCGCCATCGCGCGCGGCGACTTGTCCAAGAAGATCACGGTCAACGTGTCGGGCGAAATTCTTGAGCTCAAGGAAACGCTCAACACCATGGTCGATCAGTTGAACGGCTTTGCGTCGGAAGTCACGCGTGTTGCGCGCGAAGTTGGTACCGAAGGACGACTGGGCGGACAGGCGGCCGTGCCTGGGGTGGCCGGTACCTGGAAGGATTTGACTGACAACGTGAACCTGCTGGCCGCCAATCTTACCACGCAGGTGCGAAACATTGCGGAAGTCACCACCGCCGTGGCGCGCGGTGACTTGTCTCGAAAGATCACCGTTGACGTGAAGGGTGAAGTGCTCGAGCTCAAGGTCACCATCAACACGATGGTCGATCAGCTCAACGCCTTCGCGGCCGAAGTCACACGCGTGGCGCGCGAAGTCGGTACCGAAGGGAAACTTGGCGGACAGGCACAGGTACTTGGAGTGGCAGGTACCTGGAAAGACTTGACCGACTCGGTCAACTCGATGGCCAGTAATCTCACTGGCCAGGTGCGTAACATCGCCGAAGTGGCAACCGCCGTGGCGCGCGGTGATTTGTCTCGAAAGATCACCGTGGACGTGAAGGGCGAAATTCTGGAGTTGAAAGACACGCTCAACACCATGGTCGATCAGCTGAACGCTTTTGCATCGGAAGTAACACGCGTGGCACGCGAAGTTGGTACCGACGGACGCCTTGGTGGTCAGGCACTGGTGCGCGGCGTCGGTGGTACGTGGAAAGATTTGACGGACTCCGTGAACTTCATGGCGTCAAACCTCACGGCGCAGGTGCGCAATATCGCCGAAGTGGCCACGGCTATCGCAAATGGCGACTTGTCCAAGAAAATTACCGTGGACGTATCTGGTGAAATTCTGGAGCTGAAAGATACACTCAATACCATGGTCGATCAGCTCAACGCGTTTGCCTCCGAAGTGACGCGCGTGGCCAGGGAAGTTGGTACGGAAGGAAAACTCGGCGGACAGGCGCAGGTGCCCGGTGTGGCCGGTACCTGGAAAGGCCTGACCGACAACGTGAACTTCATGGCCGGTAACCTCACGGCCCAGGTTCGCAACATTGCCGAAGTAACCACGGCCGTGGCGCGCGGCGACTTGTCGCGCAAGATCACCGTGAATGTGTCGGGCGAAATTCTCGAACTGAAAAACACCATCAACACGATGGTGGACCAGTTAAACGGTTTCGCCGGCGAAGTAACGCGTGTTGCGCGCGAAGTTGGAACAGACGGACGTTTGGGCGGACAGGCTGAAGTGCCGGGTGTGGCTGGTACCTGGAAAGACTTGACCGACTCGGTGAATGCCATGGCCGGTAACCTCACGGCCCAGGTACGTAACATTGCCGACGTGACGATCGCGGTGGCATCAGGTGACTTGTCCAAGAAAATCACGGTCGATGCGCGCGGTGAAATTCTGCAACTGAAAGAAGCCATGAATACCATGGTCGATCAGCTGCGGTCGTTTGCCTCCGAAGTAACGCGCGTGGCTCGCGAAGTTGGGACAGACGGAAAACTTGGCGGACAGGCCGTCGTGTCTGGCGTGGCCGGTACGTGGAAAGACTTGACCGACAACGTGAACCTGCTCGCGGCCAACCTGACCACCCAGGTGCGTAACATTGCCGAAGTAACGACGGCGGTGGCGCGCGGCGACTTGTCGCGAAAAATCACGGTGGACGTAAAGGGTGAAATTCTCGAATTGAAACTGACGATCAATACCATGGTCGATCAGTTGAACGCCTTTGCCGCCGAAGTCACACGCGTGGCGCGCGACGTTGGAACAGAAGGAAAACTTGGCGGCCAGGCCAAGGTGCCCGGTGTGGCCGGCACGTGGAAAGACCTGACCGACAACGTGAACGTCATGGCCGCGAACCTCACCGAACAGGTTCGCGGAATCGTGAAAGTCGTAACGGCTGTGGCCAACGGCGATCTCAAGCCGAAACTGACGGTAAATGCAAAAGGTGAAGTGGCCGCCCTGGCAGAAACGATCAATGACATGACTGGTACGCTCGCGACGTTTGCCGACCAGGTGACGACGGTGGCGCGCGAAGTGGGTGTCGACGGACGATTGGGCGGACAAGCCAACGTACCAGGCGCCGCCGGCACCTGGAAAGACCTGACCGGTAACGTGAACCTGCTGGCCGCCAATCTCACCACACAGGTGCGCGCCATTGCCGAAGTGGCAACGGCCGTAACGCAGGGCGATTTGACGCGGTCCATTCAGGTGGAAGCCCGCGGTGAAGTGGCCGAACTAAAAGACAACATTAACACGATGATCGGCAACCTCCGTCTCACCACGGAGCGCAACACCGACGAAGACTGGCTCAAGACCAACCTCGCGCGGTTCACCGGCATGTTGCAGGGACAACGTGATCTTGCAACGGTTGGTCGCATGCTGCTGTCCGAACTCACGCCGCTGGTTGATGCGCAACAGGGCGTGATCTATCGCATGGAAAACGTGAAGGGTCCCGCGCTTCGTCTCGTGGCCACCTTCGCGGACGACGGCGAGAACGGACATCGCGAATATCTGCGCATGGGCGAAGGGTTGCTGGGACAATGCGCACTCGAGAAGCGGCGCATCTTGATTGACAGCGTGCCGGGTAACACAGTGCCCATCAGTTCGGGACTGGTGCGCGCCATGCCGCAGAGCGTGATTGTGCTGCCGGTCTTGTTCGAAGACGAAGTGAAAGCCGTTATCGAACTTGCCTCACTGCGCCCGTTCACGGCGTCACATCTCGCGCTGCTTGAACAGCTCACGGCTTCCATCGGTATCGTGCTCAACTCCATTGAAGCCACGATGCAGACCGAAGGCCTGCTCCTGCAATCGCAGCAGCTTGCTGCCGAGTTGGGGACCCAGAAACGTGAGTTGCAGGACACTAACGAGCAGTTGGCACAGAAAGCACAGCAACTGGCCGAACAGAACGCCGAAGTAGAGCGCAAGAACCAGGAAATTGAACAGGCGCGCCGCGCCGTGGAAGAAAAGGCGACGGAGCTGGCGCTGACGTCGAAGTACAAGTCAGAGTTCCTGGCCAACATGTCGCACGAACTCAGAACACCACTCAACTCAATTCTCATCCTCGGCCAACAGCTCAGCGAAAATGTTGACGGCAACCTTTCACCAAAACAGGTGGAGTTCTCGCGCACCATTCACGGTGCCGGCACCGACCTGCTGAATCTCATCACCGATATTCTCGATCTCTCCAAGATCGAGTCCGGTACCGTGACGGTGGTCGCGGAAGAAGTGGTACTCGCCAACGTCCTCGATGCGCTGTCTCGTCCGTTCCGGCACGAAGCCGAAAATCGACGGTTGTCTCTGAATGTTGAAATCGATCCCACGCTCAAACCCACGATGACCACGGACGCCAAGCGTCTGCAGCAGGTCCTCAAGAATCTCTTCTCCAACGCATTCAAGTTTACCGAGCAAGGCGGCGTGCGTTTGAGTGTGATGCCCGCGTCGACAGGGTGGAGCCAGGACCACCCGGTGCTCAAACGTGCGGCCAACGTCGTTGCCTTCGAGGTTTCCGATACAGGCATCGGCATTCCACCGGAAAAGCAGCGCATCATTTTCGAAGCGTTCCAGCAAGCCGACGCCGGCACCAGCCGCAAATACGGTGGCACAGGTCTGGGCCTCGCCATCAGTCGTGAACTTGCATCACTGCTTGGTGGCGAAATTCAGCTGCGCAGCACGCCAGGTATCGGGAGTACGTTCACGTTGTATCTGCCGATGGCGTACGTCGGTCTGGCTGCCATAATGCCGGCACCGGCCACTGGTGAACACCGCGCACCGCAAATTCCGCTGCGCATTCCCGATCGTCCGGTCGAGCAACTGCCGGACGACCGTCATGAAATTGTCCCCGGCGATCAGGTGATCCTGATAGTCGAGGACGACCCGCACTACGCGCGCATTCTCCTTGACCAGGCGCACGTGCAGGGGTTCAAGGCGATTGTCGCGATGCGCGGTGGCGAGGTGCTGGGATTGGCACGCGAGTACAACCCCACGGCCATTTCGCTTGACGTGTTTCTGCCTGACATGCTGGGCTGGACCGTGCTCAACCAGCTCAAGCAGAATCCAGCGTTGCGTCACATTCCCGTACAGATGGTCACACTCGACGAAGACCGTCAACACGGCTTGTCACGCGGCGCGTTCAGTTTCCTGCCGAAACCGACCACCACCGAAGGGCTGCAGGCCGCGCTCACCCGTATCAAGGACTTTGCGGTACCGCGCCGCAAACGCCTGCTGGTCGTTGAGGACAACGAAGCAGAACGCATCGGCATCGCTGCCTTGTTGGGTCACACGGACGTGGAGATCCAGTCAGCCGATTCTGGACGGGAAGCGCTCGATTTGCTCCGCCTGTTCCCGTTTGACTGTGCCGTGCTCGACCTGCGCCTTCCCGATATGTCAGGATTTGACGTGCTCGAGCGCATTCGGGATGAGGAGTCACTCCCCGACTTGCCGGTCGTGGTATTTACCGGCAAGGAATTGACCCCGGAGGAAGACGCGCGCCTTCGTATGCTGGCCCGCAGCGTCGTGGTGAAGGGCGTCGAGTCGCCCGAACGGCTGCTCGATGAAACGGCGCTGTTCCTGCATCGGGTCATTGGCGATCTGCCGCCTGAGAAACAGGCGATGCTTGACCGCCTGCACCGCTCGGACGATGACCTGCTTGGCAAGAAGGTACTGGTCGTGGACGACGACGTGCGTAACATTTTTGCCCTGAGCAGCGTGCTGGAGCGTCACGGCATGGATGTCGTCACCGCGGTGAACGGATTCGAGGCCATTGCCATGCTCGAGTCAACTCCCGGCGTTGCTATCGTACTCATGGATATCATGATGCCAGAAATGGATGGGTACGAGACTATGAAGGCCATCCGGAAAAACGCCGAACTGCGCCGGCTGCCCATCATTGCACTCACCGCCAAAGCCATGAAGGGCGACCGCGAAAAGTGTCTTGAAGCCGGTGCCTCCGACTATCTCGCAAAACCTGTGAACACTGAACAACTCCTGTCAGCACTACGCTTATGGCTGCATCGGTAATAGCGGAGCGTATCGTGCAGCGCACCGATAAGGTCAACATCCTGCTCGTAGACGACCAGCCTGGAAAGCTGCTCGCCTACGAAGCGATGTTGGGCGAACTGGGCGAAAATCTCATCAAGGCCAATTCGGGCCGCGAAGCGCTCGAATACTTGCTCAAGCAAGAAATCACGGTGGTGCTCATGGATGTGAGCATGCCGGAACTGGATGGTTTCGAATTGGCGGAAATCATCCACGAACATCCCCGGTATCAGAAGACGGCCATTATTTTTGTGTCAGCCGTGCACATTACCGACGTCGACCGCCTGAAGGGTTATCAGTCCGGCGCGGTCGACTACGTCTCGGTTCCGGTTATTCCGGAGCTGCTGCGTGCGAAGGTCAGTGTCTTTACCGAGCTCTATCGCCGGAAACACGACCTGGAACGTTTGACCACCGGACTCGAACAACGCGTAGCCGAACGTACGGTGGAGCTCGAAGACGCCGTGCTCCAGCAGCGGGAACTCACGCGCCAACTACAGAAAGCCGATCGTCACAAGGATGAGTTCCTGGCACTGCTTGGCCACGAACTTCGCAATCCACTCGCACCAGTGCGGAACGCGGTTGCGCTGATGCGCATGAGCGATACCAGCGCCGATCCGCAACTCACGTGGTGTGTCGACGTCATCGAACGCCAGGCGAATCAGCTCACGCGCCTGGTTGACGATTTGCTGGATGTATCGCGCGTGAGCCGCGGGAAGATCAAACTCCGGCAACAGCCAGTTGAGATTGCGACTATGGTGCACGCCGCGGTCGAAGTAAGCCGGCCTTTGATCGATGAGCGGCGCCACACACTCGACATCAGCATCGCCGAATGCCCGATGGGTGTGTTGGGCGACGCAGCCCGACTGACGCAAATTGTCGCAAACCTGCTGAACAACGCGGCGAAATACCAAAACGAAGGCGGACGCATTGAGTTGCGTGTTTCACCGCTGGCCGGTGACATCGAGATTCGCGTCCGGGATTACGGCATTGGCATCGCGCCGGAGATGCAGAGCGAAGTCTTCGAGATGTTTTCGCAGGGCGAACGCATGCCCGACATGGCACAGGGAGGCCTGGGTATCGGGTTGTCACTGGTCAAGAAGCTTGTGGAGCTGCACGGCGGAACCGTGCATTGCTGGAGCGATGGTTCCGGTCACGGCGCCGAGTTCACGGTGCTGCTGCCGTTAATGGACGCACACGAACCGGATGCAACCAGCGAAAACGGTGATCGCGCCAAGCGTCCCGCTTCAGGTCAGCGGCAACGCGTGCTGGTGGTTGACGACAACCGCGACGCCGCTGACACTCTCGCAGCGCTACTCCGCTTGAGCGGTCACAAAGTATCGGTGGCACACGATGGCCTACGCGGTCTCGAACTCGCCGCTGCCGAGCATCCCGAAATTGTATTGCTGGATATCGGTTTGCCGGGTATGGATGGCTACGAGGTATGTCGCCGATTGCGCGCGACGCACACGCACAACATGAAAATCATTGCCATGACCGGCTACGGGCAGGAGCGCGATCGACATCGCGCGCACGAAGCAGGCTTTGACACGCACACGGTGAAACCCGTGGACTACGCCACAATCCTCAATCTGGTGACGCAGAGTCCTGTCCTCTGACTTGCAGCTGAGCACCTCCGGGATACTATGGAGAATGGCGCAGTCGATACGAAAGTTGCTTGCAGTCGCCGGCTTCGTGAGCGCAACGGGTTGCGGGGACCGCACACACGCAAGTGACACTGGCATTGTGGTGCGCGACAGCGCAGGCGTGGAAATCGTCGAACACACTGCCGCATACATCGCGTCGCTACCGCGGTGGACCATCGACACGGTGCCGCTGGTGCACATCGCCGGCGACGCACCAGGCAACGCGTTCACCAACATTCGCGCAGTCGCCCAACGCGCCGATGGCCGTTTCATTGTTGTGGAAGGACGGGCGCGGGAAATCCGCGAATATTCGGCCACGGGGGTATTCGAGCGACAAATTGCTCGGGGCGGCGCTGGGCCAGGTGAGATTGAATATGTCAGCCGTCTGCAGCTGACGCCTGAAGATTCACTCATTGTATTCGACTACAACCAGCGGCGCGCATCGGTATTCGCGCCAGGTGGAACCTTCGTCCGGCAGGTCACATACCCCCGCACATCTGATGGATCGCGCTTCAGGGCGCTCGGTTTGTCAGGTGACGGGCGCCTCATTGGCCGATTCGAGAAATCGGTTGGTGAGTTGGTTGCAACCGACGGCCCGGTCACTCGAATTCCGTTCGCCATCGTCCGAATGGCCACTACGTCCGCCGCGAACGATAGCGCGTCGCCTGGCGTCGTAGACACAGTGGCGGTCGTTCCGGACCTGGAGACGTACCCGACCGCATTTCCGTCAGAAGGCAAAGCTTATCCGGACATTGACTTTCTGATTTTCGGGCGCCGCACCAACATCGCCGTAGCCAACCTTGGGCTGTTCGTCGGCAGAAACGTCGCGGACGAAATTGAGCTTTACCATGAATCAAGAATCGTCCGCCGCATTCGCAGTGGGGTTGTGCCAGGCGCGGTTACCGCAGTCCATCGCGAAGCCGTGCATGCGGAACTCAGGGAATTGGTCGCGAAATCGCCCATGCCTCCGGCACAAAAGGCGGAGAGGCTTGACTATCTGCTCACCAAGCGACGCATTGCCGACGTGTTTCCATTTCATGAGACACTGACCGCGGGTACTGACAGTACACTCTGGGTCGAGAAACCTCGGCTTCACGATGAGGCAGGACGAACATACGTCGTTCACGATGCAAACGGCCGCGCCATTGCCCACGCGCAGTTCCCAGCACGCATCGTTCCCCACAGTTTGCGAAAAGACCGCATGGTGGGAGTCTGGCTCGACAGCGACGACGTACCACACGTGATGGTGTGGAAGACTGTGTTGGCGCGTTAAACCATCAACGCGCCGCACCAATCAACCGCTGCGCCACTTTGTCCAGCACTGCCCCTGACGGCCGCGACAACGTTCCTCCGGTGCTCGTGTTCACCTGCAGCGCAACCGCCATGCGGTGATCGGGCCAATACCGCGCCTCGGCCACATAGCCCGGGAAAAATCCGCTGTGCCCCCACGTGATGCCACTCGCGGACGGACGCACAATCACGCCCCATTCATACTTCACATCGCGGCCCAACCGGCTTGGTACCGCATCCGTCGCAATACGCACCAGTGAATCCGGGTACGCATGCCCCTCGAAATAACCCGTTATCCACCGTGCCAAATCGCGCGCGGAAGACGCGTAACCACCACCAGCCCACTGGTGTGGTTCATCAGGTTCCGCACTTTCGCTGTGCGCGCATTTGGCATGCGATCAAACCAGGGTTCCTTTTCAATGCCGGCGCTGGTCCGGCGCACGCCGCAAGCGACGCCACCGTGCGAAGATTCGACATGGATATCAGCGGGGTGTGACGCTATACATCATGCGTCCCTCAGCCAGAGGAGTTTTGTTGTCATCCGAAGCCGTTGTGGTTGAACGTGGTGTCGAGCATGAGCTCGAACCGGCGTACGTCAAAGTCGCGTATCTCACCACTGCCGGACATTTGCTGATTTCCACGCCGCTGCTGGTTGTGGCGCTGGGCATCACGCATCTGTATGCGCCCATCACGGACACTCAAAAATATGTGCTGTGGGGTGTGCTCATCGCGAAACTCCTCTTCAACGTCATCAAGGGTTATTACTGGCCCATTCTGGCATACCGGCACGCGCGATATCTGGTGGACGACGACGGAGTGCAAATTCGCTCAGGGGTGCTCACGCGCATAGTGACCAGTATTCCGCGGTCCCGCGTGCAGCATGTCGATCTCGCGCAGGGTGTCTGGGAACGACGCTACGGGCTTGCGACGCTGGTCATCCACACCGCTGCGAGTGCCAACCCGGAAACAAGCCTGCGCGGCGTATCGCGCGACACGGCCGAGGCAATTCGCAACTATCTTATGCCGCAAGCGTCCGATGATGCGGTGTGACTCCAGCCGCCGGCGTCCGATGATGCGGTGTGACTCCAGCCGCCGGCGTCCGATGATGCGGTGTGACTCCAGCCGCCGGCGTCCGATGATGCGGTGTGACGTTCCATGATGGACGAAGAACTTGCCGTGCCGGCTGCCGCGCAGTCGGTCGGGAAGGAGTTCCGCCTGCATCCATGGTCCATTCTGCTCAACCTGCGCGGCGAGCTGCGCGCGTTGGTGTTTCCGGCAATTGCCGTCATGGTCGCCGGCCGAAAGTCCGAGCGAGGGTTTTTCCCGCAGCTGGTTGTGTTTCTCGTTATCGGTCTGATTGGTGCCATCGCACGGTATGTCTCACAGCGCATGCGCTTTGATGAGACAGAATTTGTCATCAAGAGTGGCATCATCCGGCGTAACGAACGGCGCATTCCGTACGCACGAATTCAGAGCGTCGATTCGACGAGAAACGCCCTTCAGCAAATGTTGGGTGTCGCGGAAATTGTCATCCGCACGGCGGGCAGTGCCGAGCCAGAGGCAAAGTTGACGGTGTTGCCCGTCAGCGCTGTCGCCGACTTTCGACAGCGCATATTTGGGGCGTCATCGCGCATTGCGGCAACCGAAGCGGCGACCCCGTTGCTCGAACCGGCGGCCACGACGGTGCCGCGTGAAGCGGTGTTGCGATTGTCGACACGCGACCTGCTTCTGTACGGGTTCATTGAAAACCGTGGAATGCTTCTCATACTCGGCGCTGTCGGTTTGTTGTTCCAGTATGGCCCACTGGAGCAGATGCTGAACAATGCTGTGAGCGCAGAATTTGGCGGGCAGGGTCCGCTGCGCGGGTTGTTGGATGGGTTATTCAGTCAGGAGGGGCTCGCGCCGCCTGTGGTGCTTTATGCGGCAGCGGCAATTGTGCTGCTGTTGTTATTCGTTCGCCTGATGTCGGTGGTTTGGGCGACAGTGCGGCTACACAACTTCACCATCTTCCGGGAAGGTGATGAACTTCGCGTGGAATACGGGCTGTTTACGCGGGTGGCCGGAACCATTCCGCTGGCGCGGGTGCAAACCATCACCACCAAAAGTGGCCTGGTGCACAGGATATTCAATTGTGTAACGCTGGACGTCACCGTGGCGCAGGGCGGCCGCGTCGAGAAGGGTGGGTTACGCGAACCACTGGCGCCAATTGTGTCCAAACACCGTGTCGTGACACTCGTGCAGGAGCTGTGGCCCGACCTCGACGTCACTGCGGCCGAATGGCAACCGTTGCATGAACGCGCCCATGTGCGCTTGCTGCGCCGTGGCGTGCTGAGCGTTGTGTTGCTCAGCAGCCTGCTGGTTCCAGCGCTGCGGGTGTGGACCATTCTGGTGGTTGCTGCGGCAATACTATGGAAAGTGCTGACTGTGAAACGGGTGGCAGACAGCATCAATTGGACGGTGTCTGACTGCCTTTTTGCGGTGCGCAGCGGATGGATTGCCCGGCAGGAAATTGTTGCGCGTGTGCAAAAGATGCAGGTGCTGGCACTCAGTCAAACGTTGTTCGACCGTCGCACCGGCATGGCGGGCATTTCCGCTCACACGGCGGGCGGGGTGGCTGCGGTTTCGTATTTGCCGACGGACGTTGCGCGCGGGTTGCTGAGGCAGTTGTCAGAGCAAGCGGCGAGGACGCGGTTTCGATTGTGAGGTAGTGCTGGCACCAAGGGCGGCAGGCAGGCGTCCCAAATAGCACATGTGAAAGCAGCGCATTTGCGGGAACGCCCGCAGGCCTGCCCCTTTGGCGTATGAAACGCCACCATTGCACCCTGCTGGCTCTGATGCTTGCCGCCAGCACTTTGGTTGCATGCCGTGACAAGTCGGACAGTGCGCCCGCCCGATACCTCTACGTCTGGGCCGGCGACGAAGATGGCAAGCAGTCCGACTTCATGGCGGTGTACGACGTCTATCCGTCAAGCACCAATTTCGGCCAGGTCATCAGCACCACTCCGGTGGGCATGAGCAACAGCATGCCGCATCATCTGGAGTATCAGCTGCCGGCTGCGGGTGAGTTCCTGTTCGGAAATGCGCATCATCATGAAACGGTGTTGCTGTTTGATACGCGCGATTCCACGCATCCGACCGTAGCGCGAACGCTGCCGGCCGTGCCGCCGCTACGGTACCCGCACGATTTCATTCGGTTGCCCAGCGGCAACCTGCTGGTCGGCTATTTGCGAAGTGACGGCCCCAGTCCGCTTGCCGGTGACTCGACCATGCCTGGCGGCCATGGCGGCATTGCCGAATTCACGCCGACGGGAGAGCTGGTGCGCTGGCGCAGTGCCGCCGACTCAACATCAACATCGACGGTGCCCATTCGGCCGTATGCGTTCGCGTTATTGCCCGCGCTTGATCGATTTGTTGTAACCAGCGCACTGATGATGGAAGACACCAGCGCGAGTGTGGTGCAAATGTGGCGCATGTCCGACCTCACGTTGCTTCGCACCCTCAACGTACCCGAGGCGCTCGATTCGAGTGGCAAATCCATAAAAGGCAGCAACGGCTTGCCGTTTGAGCCGCGTGTGTTACCCGACGGTTCGGTGTTCTTCAACTCGTACTACTGCGGATTTTATCGGTTGTTGGTACAGGGGCGACGTTTTTTATAACGAGCGACCCCAAGTCTCATTTGTGGTTTGTCATTACGGACCCCGACGAATCCGGCTGCGTTGTGGCTGTGATGGTGACGACCAAACGAGTGCATTCAGACACCAAGGTGGTTCACCAACCGGGCGACAGCAGGTTGCTGACGCGCTCGGCATTTCCAGGTCGGGCGTCGTCGAGATCGAACTGGGTAACCGCGCCATCTCGGGGCTCGAACTGGAGCGCATCGCGCAGGCGGTCGGCCGCGACATGCGTGATTTCCTCGCCAGCGAGTTTCGGGCGGAGGACATCCTGTCCGCGCTCTTCCGCACTTCTGCTGCTGATGTTGCAGAGCGCGCAGACATCAGCATGCAGCTCAGCAAATGTTTTTCTGTTGCACGCGAATTTCAGCAGCTCGAATCGT
>Ga0163144_10006758_pt1 | contig 25253 bp, 18 predicted proteins | sample OliLak19BULKMAT1_FD_123175 | JGI IMG/M metagenome (GOLD analysis project Ga0163144, IMG submission 123175) | Freshwater microbial mat bacterial communities from Lake Vanda, McMurdo Dry Valleys, Antarctica - Oligotrophic Lake LV.19.BULKMAT1 | ecosystem: Environmental > Aquatic > Freshwater >... | reverse complement strand
TCAACGTGCGTGGAACGACGCGGACCGTCTCCGCGACCACGGACGGAGCCGGCCAGTTTGAAGCGACGTTCCGACCGCTCCTGAACGAAGCCGGCAACTATACGATTGGCGCGGCCCATCCCGGCGAGACGAACGCACCGGTCCAGGATTCATTCCAGCTCTTCGGCGCGCAGTTCGTCCCCGGGTCCACCAACGTGACGCTGATCGGGCAGACATCGGTCGTCGTGTTTGCGACCCTGGAGAATCGGAGCGACGCACCGTTGACCGCTTTGGCCGCCGCGATCCTCGGGGCGCCGCCGAATGTGCAGATCGTTGTTTCCAATGCACCCACGGTTCCCGGAAGCGGGACCAACGTGGTCCGGATTCAGATCACGTCCTTGGTCGAACAAACGCTGGCCGGCGACACGGTGGTGCGGGTCACGTCGGCCCAAGGTGCGCGCGCCGACCTCACCCTGCGGTTGGCGCTGGAAGGGATCCAGCCGAGGTTGTCCGCGATCCCGAACACACTTCAGGCCGGGATGCTTCGTGGCGGACAGAAGTTCATCGAGGCGACGGTCACCAACAGCGGCGGTGCGGCCAGCGGCCCCATCCAGGTTCTTCCCCCGGACATATCGTGGCTGAAGGTCATCAGCCCGAATCCGATGCCCTCGATCGTTCCAGGTGGATCTGCGCGGATCGCCCTGCAGTTGACGCCGCCTTCCGATCTCCCGTTGCAGGAACATGTCGGCAACATCGTCCTGTCGCCGGCGAACGGTGGATTTCTCAGCCTTCCGTTTTCGTTCCTGGCTGTCTCGGACGCGATCGGGTCGCTCGATGTCGAGGCGGTTGACGAGTTCACCTACTACGCGTCTGGATCGCCGCGGTTGACGAACGCGCTGGTCGTCGTTTCCGACACGATCTCGGGCGCGGTGGTCACGAATGGTGTGACGGATTCGACCGGGCACTTCCGGGTCCAAGCTTTGCGTGAGGGCTACTACGACGTCGTGGTCTCGGCAGAGAAGCATTCGACGTTCAAGGCGACGACCCTGGTTCAGGCTGGCAGTCGCGACGAGGTGCTGGCTTTCCTGTCACGCCAGTCCGTGCAGCTGATCTGGAACGTGGTCCCGACCCAGATCGAGGACCGCACACGGATCACGATCGAGACCGTCTTCGAGACGGTCGTGCCCGCGCCGGTCATCACGGTCGACCCGCCGTTGATCGACTTCGCTGAAATCCGGCAGGACGTCGTGCAGGTCGACGTCCGGATCGAGAACCACGGCCTCATCGCCGCGAAGGGCATGAAGCTGGGCAAGATTTCTCACCCGAACTGGAGCATCACCCCGCTCGTCCAGGACATCGGGGACCTTGCAGCGAGGAGCGCCGTCACGATTCCGGTCACGATCCGGCGTCTTGCAGCCCCTTCCCAGGGTTCTTTCCGCGGACAGATGGATAAGCGGCCTGTGGCCGGTGAAAGGAAACTGATGGGAGGCTCGGCTTCGTGTGCGTTGTGGTTGCCGATCGGGTATTTCTTGGACTGTGGCAAGGAGACCAAGAACTACGATTGCGGTCTCGGCCTGTTGAACCTGGCGGACGATTGCGATGGCGGTGGGTCATACATTCCGCCGCGCGGGTTCGGGGATGGCGGTGGCGGTGGCTCCTACTTCCCGCCGATCATCCGAGGAGGTGGTCCGATTCCTTGCATCGAGTGCGGTGGCGATCTCGGGGTGGCGTTGGTGGAATGCGCGATTTCGCTTATCCCGGGACATCCGGTCTGGAACTGCTACGTGGACGCTTCCGGGTGTGCGACCAATGCATCGGGAATCTCCTGCACGAAGTTTCTTGTGAGCTGTGCCGGTGCCTTCGGCCGTTCGAATCCCTACATCAACGCGTTCATGACCGCGATCAGTTGCGCGGACACAATCAAGACCGCCTGCACCCCGAAAGCTCCGGCCGGAATGGGCACCGGTGGTGGTTCTGGAACGGGAAGTCGCTCGCCCATGACAGTCGCGAACGGGGGCCGTCGGTTGATGGATACGGCCACGCCGTTCTTCCCCGGGCAGGCGGAAGTCGCGGTCTATGGTGATCGCGTCCGGACGGCCGTCGATGCGCTCACAAGCATCTGGGGCGATGCCGGGTGGTTCCGACCGGAGACAGGCACCAATTTCTACGATTGGCTCGTGGCCTTCGACCAGCGGGTCGGTTCCGGTTCGGAGTCGGCGGACCGGATATCCGCCGGTGAACGCGCCCAACTCTTGGCCATGACCGCGCCGGAAGGCGTGACAACGAGCCAGATCAACTCCTTCCTCGATCGGTGGAACCGGACCTTCGACTACTTGGCCGTCGGCATCACGAACTCTACCCAGGTTCCCATCAACCAGAGCAGCGACTTCATCGCCCAGGATATTGTGAAGGCGAAATTCCAGGCTGCCGGCAAAGCCATCGAGGACAGTCGCAGTGCCGGGTTCACGGATCCGATGGACGGCCTGAGCCACGCGCTCGATCAATTGCGCCGCAATCTCGAAGAGTCCGCCGCGGCCGGCGTTTGCGCGCGGGTTCGGCTCCGCATCTCGCAGGACGCCGTGATGACACGGGATGCGTTCGCTGCGTCTTTGGAGATCATCAACAGTTCCGAGAACCCGCTCAGCGGAGTCTACGTGGATCTCGTGGTGAAAGACGGCGCCGGAACCATCGCCACGACGTTGTTCGGCATCCGCCCGCCCGCGTTGTCCGGCATCGCCAATATCGACGGCGCCGGAACCGTCGGATCGAACGCGACTGCGGGTGCGTCCTGGATCCTCATCCCGACGCGTGATGCGGTGAAGGGAGCCTTGCCACAGATCTACTTCGTCAGCGGGACGGTCCGCTACACGCAGGACGGCCGCGAGGTGAACGTCCCTCTGTCGCCCTCTGCCATCACGGTCTATCCGTCACCGGCGCTTTCCCTCACCTACTTCCTCGAACGCGATGTCCGCGCAGACGATCCGTTCACCGCGGCGCTCGAGCGGACAGTGCCCTTCTCGCTGGCGTTGATGGCGCAGAACACGGGTTATGGTCCCGCGAAGAATTTCCGCATCACTTCCGGCCAGCCCGAGATCATCGAGAACGACAAGGGCCTGCTGATCGACTTCAAGATCATCGGCACCGAGGTGGCCGGCCAGCCGGTGACGCCGTCGCTGACGGCGGACTTCGGGACCATCAATGCCGGCGGGATCGGCATCGCGCGGTGGCTCTTCACGTCGACCCTGCAGGGGCAGTTCATCAGCTACTCCGCATCGTTCGAGCACCTCGACGGCATCGGCGACAAGCGGCTTTCACTGATCGACGGAGTCTCCATCCATGAGCTGGTCCACAGCGTGCGAGCCATTGGAACCTATGAGGACGGCAGGCCCGATTTCCTCGTGAACGACGTGAAGGACGACAATTTCATGCCGGATACGCTCTACCTCAGCGACGGCCGCATCCAGCCCGTCAGCGTCGTTGTGAATGGAACCGTTGAAGGGTTGGTCGGTGGCGGGAACCTTGAGGTCCGTCTCAACGTCAACGCGCCTGGTGGCTGGCTCTACGTGCGCGTGCCGGATCCTGGCAACGGGTTGTTCCGGCTTGCGCATGCCTATCGTGGCGACGGTGTGGAACTGCCGCTGGGTGATGATGCGTGGACGACCGACCGGACCTTCGTCGCGGGTGGCCGGCGCCCGCGCTACGAGAATCGGCTGCATCTCTTCGACCGTAACACGACGGGCAGCTACACGCTGGTCTACGAGCCGAACCCCTTGTTGGCGGATGTCACGCCTCCGATCAGCGCGGTGAAACCCCTGTCCGCCGCGAGTCGGACGAGGATCCCGGTGGAATGGTCCGGATCGGAAGAGCAGGGTGGCAGCGGTCTGGCGGCCTACGACGTGTATGTGTCGGCGAATGGCGGGCCGTTCACCAATTGGCTGAAGAGGGTGACACAGGGCGGCGCCGTCTATTCCGGACAGCCGGGCGCCAGCTACGCCTTCTACACCATCGCTTCCGACAACGCCGGCAACGTCGAGTCAGCCCCGGCCGTCCCCGACGCCCAGACGATCGTGACCATCAACAATTCGGCGCCGGTCCTGGGCTTGCTCCCCACGCTTTTCGTCGACGAGGGCCAGACTCTGTTGGCCACCAACTCGGCTTCCGATGTCGACCTTCCGTTCGATGCGTTGACCTTCAGCCTTGGGGCGGACGCCCCTCCCGGACTGGTGCTTGATCCCGTCTCGGGCGTCATGTCCTGGGCAACAGGAGAATCCCATGGACCCAGCACGAATCAGTTCACGGTAACCGTCCGCGACCTTGGGCCGCCGAGTCTTCGCGCGTCCAATGTCGTGACCGTCGTTGTGCGCGAAGTGAACTCTGCTCCCGAACTTTCGCCCATTACCAACCGGACGATCGGCGAAGGCGCGCTGCTGACCTTTCAAACCCAGGCTTCCGATCCAGATGTGCCGTCGAATCACCTCACGTATGTGCTCGGCGCCGGCGCTCCCACGAATGCATCGATCAGCGCCGCCGGAGGCGTCTTCACGTGGAGGCCGAACTCGCTCCAAGGGCCCAGCACCAATGTCATCCGCGTCGTTGTCTTCGACGATGGCGCGCCGTCGCTCAGCGCGACCCAGGCGTTCACGGTGATCGTGACCGATGCGTTGAGTGATTTCTCCATCGCCGTCGGCTCGACCAATGTGCTGCAAGGGCGGCCCGGATCGGTGCCGCTCTTCCTCAGCGCCGGCGTCGCTCTGACCAATGTGAGCTTCACCTTGGAAACGGATCCTTCACGCCTGACCAACTTGTTCCTGACTCCCATCGCTTCCGAATTGTCGGTCGCCTCGTTGCAGCCGATCGGACTTGGGAACTTCCAGGTCCGGATGGAAGCCGGCTTCGGCCAATCCCTAATCGGCAACCGGCCCGTCGCCCTGCTCGGGTTTGCGGCGACTGACAACGCCACTTCGTCGATCGTTCGCGTCCATGTTTCTTCGATCGTGGGCAGCGCCGGTGGGGCCTCGATCACCAACGGAAGTGCGAACGACGGGCGAATTTTCTTCCTGGGCCGTGAGCCGCTTCTCGACATGGCGCGGGGCGCCGGCGGCAATCCGCAGTTGTTCCTCTACGGCCGACCCGGCGGCAGTTTCCTCGTGGAGGCGAGGACAAACCTTGGAGCCGGCACGGCGTGGAGCCGAATCGCGCGGATTCCCCTCACCAACTCGACCCATGCGGTTCCGATCGCCGCCCAGGGTGAACCGGCGGTGTTCTACAGGGCGGCCGAGTTTTTTGCCGATCCTCCCGAGTTGGACGTTCCGCGGGTCGATGCCGGAGCGTTTGGGTTCACCCTCTACGGTCTCGCGGGTGTCACCTACCAAGTCCAGTCGTCCACCAACCCTGTCGCCTCGGCGAGTTGGCTGCCGCTGCGTTCCGTGCAGCTCACCAATTCCTTCCAAACAATTCGCGACACCAATGTCCCCGGACCGATCCGGGTGTTCAGGGTGTTGAAGCAGTGAACGCGAATGGCTTTGCGCGAACTACGCGGGTGGATTTTCGTGGCATAGATCGGCCCGGCATGACGGCCAACTCAGGATTCCGGCATTGTCGAAAGCGAAGCCGGGTGATGTTGCAAGCGCGGGCGATCGTCCCGCCTAGAGATTGGTGGCCATCTCCCTCAGCTGTTTGGTGGCGATGCCGATGGGGCGGTCGAGCGGGACGCCGGCGCATGCGAGCATCGTGGTGAGCAGGTCGCCCTGATTGCCCTTGGTATTGGGGAGGAAACGTCCCGTGTTGACGGTGCCGCCGCCTTTGCCGGCGATGATGAAGGGGAGGTTCTCCCGGGCGTGCTTGTTGCCGTCCTCTAGCCCGGAGCCCCACATCATGATGCAGTTGTCGAGCAGCGTGCCGTCTCCTTCGCGGAGGCTGGCCATTTTCTTCACCATGTAGGCGAACTGGGCGATGTTGAAGGCGGTGATGGCGGCGACCTTCGCGACTTGATCGGCCTTGTTGTTGTGGTGGGTTTGCGAGTGATGGGTGTCGCTGAACCCGAGCTCCGGATAGGAAACGCCGTTCGGTGTGGAGCCGATATAGGTGCTGACGCGGGTCGTGTCGGTCTGGAAAGCCAGCACGTTGAGGTCGCACATGACCTGCATGTATTCGCTGCGCTTGTCGCCGAGGGGGATCTTGATTTCGATGGGCGGGGAATCGGAGGCTTTTCGTTTGCTGGAGCTGACGCCGGCTTTCTCAAGGGCCGCCTCCTTTTGGCGATACTCAATGGCGGCGATGCGGCGTTCCACGGAGCGCACGCTGTCCAGGTATTCGTCAAGTTTGTGCTGGTCCGCTTGGGGCAGTTTCCGGCGGAGGTCCTTGGCTCCGCCAATTACCAAATCCAGCATCTGGCGATCCAGCGGGTCCGCTTGCCGGCCCTGTCCGGATTTGTCGGTCTTTCCGAACAACCGGTTCAGCACGCTGCGCGGATTGGTCTCGGCAGGGACGGCCTGGGTCGCTGAGCGAAAGCTGCAGTGCGAATAATACCCCTCGTTCAACCCTTCCTGATTCTCCTTATGGGTCTGCGGCATCGTGGCCAGTTCCAAGGAAGGCAATGACGTGAACCCACCGACGTAGTTCGCGGCGACCTGGTCGGCGGAGATGGCGATGTGGATCTGATTCCGTTTGTTCGCATCGGGCAGTTGCGCCGTGAGCCAGGTCGATAGCTCGAGCGCATGGGGCGCGCCATTGAACGGCGAGATCGGAACTCCCGAGATGCCCTTCATCAGCAGGCATTGGTCGAGCACCGGACGGAGCGATTCCAAAGCCGGAGGAGGTGACGACAGGAAACTCTCCGGAGTCGCGGGCCAGAACTGGTCCATGATCACCCCGTGCGGCATATACATGAACCCCAGGCGAACCGGCGGCTTGAGAGGTTGGCCCTTGGTCGATTTCGCCCAGCCCATTGTCTCGAAAAGCGGCAGGGCCAGTGAGGCGCCGATGCCTTTCAAACAGGTGCGACGGTTGATGAGGATGCTATTTCCCATGGGAAGAAGTGGTTGCCAGTTCTTTGACGCGATGGTTCACGAACGGATAGCTGGTCAGGATTTCTGAGATGAGAGTCTGCGCCCGATAGCCGTCCTTGGCGATGGTTTCCATCAGGTGATCCACCACGATTTCATCGTAGCCTTCGAGTTGCCGGCACAGGGCATAGGCGAGGAGCTTCTCGGTCAGGTTGCGTGCGAGATCGTTCTGTCGTGCGGCGATGATGGCTTTCAGCTCCTTGGGCGAAGAGAACCGCTTCCCGCCGGGAAGCTCGCCCGCCGCGTCGATGGCGCCGCCTGAATCATCCCGATCACGCCAGCGGCCGATGGCGTCGAAGTTCTCCAGGCCAAAGCCGATGGGATCGAGAATCTTGTGGCAGTTGGCGCACACGGAGTTCACGCGGTGCAGTTCCGTTCGCTGCCGCAGCGTCAGATTCTCAACGGTCTTTTTGTCCTGCTTGTCCAGCGGAGGAACATTCGGCGGCGCGGGCGGCACGTGTTCCCCCAGCACTTGTTCGAGGACCCAGACGCCGCGTTTGACGGCGCTGGTGCGGTTGGGAAAGGAGGTTGTCGCCAGAATGCCGGGCATTCCCAGGATGCCGCCGCGATTGGCATCCGCCAGCGTCACCTTCCGCATCTCCGGGCCGGTGATGGTTTTTTCCAGACCGTAGATGGTGGCGAGCGGCCCGTTGAGGAAGGTGTAGTCCGCATCGACGAAACTGACGACGCTCCGGTTTTCGCGCACGATGCTGTCGAAGAACAGACGGGCCTCCTCATACATCGCCGTGCGGATCTCGGGGGTCATCTCGGGGAATTTGGCGGCGTCGAAAATCTTGCCCTCCAGGCTCCCGAGTCCCAGCCACTGCGCGCCGAAACCATCGAACAACGCCCTGGAACGCCTGTCCGTGAGCAGGCGAGTCACCTGGGCCTTCAGGACGGATGGCTCGCGGAGTCGGCCGGAGTCGGCAAGGGCGGACAGTTCGGCATCGGGCATCGTGGCCCACAAGAGATACGACAGCCGCGACGCCAGTTGGTGGTCGTCCAAGGGAACGATGGCTTGATCTGGTTCGGCTTCCTTGGACGGCGTGATGAAAAGGAACTGCGGCGAGACGAGGACGGCCTTGAGCATCAGCCGCAGCGCCGCCGGATAAGGCAGCTTGTTCTTCCTGGCGAGGTCGAACACGCCCATCAAGACGTCCAGTTCCGCTTCCGAAGGCGGCCGGCGATACGCGCTGCGGGCCAGCGACCGCGCGACTTTTCTTGCCGGTTCCCGGAGATCGGCCCCCAGTTTGGGAGTTTCACCGAAAAGCCGCTTCTGCATCGCCGTGGGCCGTCCATTTTTCGGCGCGAGGATCTCGTCGAGCACCTTGTTGGCGATGCCCAGATACTGCTCCGACTGCAGCGGAGACAGGGTATTGAGATAGCCTTCTCCGAACACTTCGTCCGGCAGTTCCTGCGCCACGGCCGGATCGACGCCGAAAAGGTCGTGCAGGGTGTTGCCATACTCGATCTTGGTTAGCCGGCGGATCACGAACGGACCGGGATCTTTTGGGCTGAGATATTTGAGCTTTGAGATCGAGTCCTGGAACCGTTGACGCTCCTCATCCGTCGGCTGCTTGTTGGCGTCTTCCGGAGGCATGTCGTGGGCCTTCACGTTGGCGAGCGCCTGCTTCCATCGCCTGCTGGAGTCGGAGTTGCCGGGGTTTTTGAGCGCGGGCTGGAAATTGATCCCGCCCTTCTGCTTGTCCTGTCCGTGACAACGGGTGCAGTAGGTGGTTACGAACGGGGTAACGCCGTCCTGAAAATTCTTATTGGTTTCGGCCTGAAGCGCGGCGATATCCCGGTCGTCGGCCGCGCCTGCTCCACACGGCGCGGCGAGTGAAAGCGCGAGGCTTCCAAGGATCGTGGCGATCCAGCCGCTGCGGAAAAGTCCGGGTGTTCTCATCGTGGTCTGATGGAACCATCACTGGCTGCCAGACTTTGCTCAATCGGAATTCAATCTCCCATTCCCCTCCAGCGATCCCGAGGCCCGGCTGCGCAACACCGAGACCCGGTTGTAGGCGCGCGGCAGGCGGCACCAACGACGACATTAACTGCTGAGAGAATTAACCGATCTGGCCCGACGTTCGCGAGCTCCCACAAAGCGCCGCCTAAGCCTCATGCGCCGATGGCCCGTGGGATCAATCTCCGGTCGCGGACAAAGGCGAGGTCAGTCGGAAAGCGCTACCGTTCTGGTTGCAAAAAGCCCGGGGTCCGGACCGTCTGGTTACGCGCCAATCACCCCTTTTTAAGACGGGCTGTGATGTCGGACTGGACGCTGCCGCTCCTGCGACGCTCAATGCCCTCGCGATGAACTGCGAAGTGCGCCCCGCCACCCGCGACGATCTCCCGGCCATCCTGGAGATATACAACCACGCCGTCCTCCACACGACGGCGTCCTACGACTACGAACCCCGCACGCTGGAGCACCGCGTCGTGTGGTTCGAGGAACACCAACGCACCGGCCATCCCATGTTCGTCGCCGTGGACGAAGCCGGGACCGTCGTGGGCTGGAGCGCGTTGAACCGCTACCACGACCGGCTGGGCTACCGGTTCACCACGGAGAATTCGGTCTACGTCGCCGAAGCCGCGCGCGGCCAAGGCGTCGGCGGCCTGCTCCTCGCGCCCTTGATCGACGGTGCGAAACAGATGGGGCTCCACGCCATCATCGCCGCCATCGACGCGCAGAACGAGGCCAGCGTCCGGCTCCACGCCAAGTTCGGCTTCGAGAAGGTCGGGCTCTTCCGGCAGGTCGGCTACAAGTTCGACCGCTGGCTGGATGTCGTCTACATGGAGCGCATCGTATGAACGCAAATCCCCGGGCCAGGCATGAGAAGACGATGTTGATCCGGCCGGAGTTCCTCAACCACGCCGGCACGCTCTTCGGCGGCTACATGATGCAGTGGGCCGACGAGATGGCCTTCGGCGCGGCCACGCTGGAGTTCCCCGGAAACAGCTTCGTCACAAAACTCTTCGGCCAGTTCGACTTCACCTCACCGGTGCGACAGGGCGACATCATCAAGGTCTACAGCGAGGTCGAGACCGTCGGCACCACGTCGTGCCAGGTGAAAGTCTGGGCCGAGAACGCCCGCACTGCCGCCGCCGTCTTCAACACCTTCGCCGTCATGGTCAACGCTGTGGACGGGAAGAAGCAGCCCATCGTGCACTCCTTGTAGCGCCGGCTTCTGGCCGACAGTGCCGCAACGGGCCTCGCGTGCCCGAGTCTTGCCAGTCTGAAAATGCCCGGGCCAACGTTGTCCAGCCGCGGAGCGGCGACAGACAGTAGCCCCGGGCGAAAGCCCGGGGAGGACGATTTGCGTCGGGCAGCCCCGGAGGGGCGAAAGAACCGGTGGTCAACGGCAGTTTCTGCCGCGCCTCCGGCGCTGAACCTGCATGGCGGTGGTTTTTCCGACAGGCTTTTTGGGGCGAATGTCGGCTCAGGTCGGCGGGGACGCAGGAGTTACGGCAGGCCGGAGGCTTGCGCTACAAGTTGGGCTGCCGCCTCTACTTGGAGAACGCCCCGAACAACGCCGTCATCTCCGCGGCCACATCGGCGCCTTCGGCCAGGGTCTGGGCCACCTCGTCGCGGAGCAGTTGGCGGTAGCGTTTCCGCAAGCGATGCACCGCCACACGAACCGCGCCTTCCTCCATTCCCAAAGCCGCAGCCGCATCGGCGTGGCTGGTCGCGCCCTTGCCGGACGTGAGGAAAACCTTCAGCCGATCGAACTGCTCCGCCCGGCCTTCCGCGACGCACTCGGCGCGAAGGCGGACGACCACCCGCTCCAGCAGGGCGACGGCCCACTCCCGGTCAAACGCGCGGTCGGGCGGCAGATCGGGCGACGCGGCGGAGAGGAACTGCGAGTCGGCCTGCTGCGGATCGAGCGGCACGGCGGGAGCCCCGCCGCCGCGCTTGAGCGACCGTGACCGGTCCCATTCATTGGCGAGGAACCGCTTCAACGCCATCAGGAGGAAAGCGCGGAAGCGCCCGCGTTCGGCGTCGGCGGTTTCGAGGAAGCCCTTCTCCAGCAGCCGGGCGAAGAACGCCTGTGTCAGGTCCTCCGCATCCTCACGCGTGTGGCCGCGACGGCGGACGTAGGCGTAGAGCGGGAACCAATAGGTGCGGCACAGTTCCTCCAACGCTCCCGCTGCCTGCGGTGATCCCGGCCGTCCCGCCGCCAGCACGACCGTCCACCGCGTCGTGGCGAAGGTGTCAGTCCTCGGCGATGGAGATGCATCGCTGTCCTGATGGTTCAATGCCGGTGGCATCATGGACCGGTTACGCCGTCCTTAGGGCCAACCAGTTCGAGGAATCCCTTGTAGACTTCCCCCGCCTTGTTGGTGATCGAAAACATCTCGGTGGGTTGCCCGGCGACTACCTTGAGCGGACCTCGGTCGGCCAGCTGCTCAATCTGGGCAAACAGCATCTTCCTCGAGTCCCGCTCAAACTCCAGAGCTGGCGGAAACCACGCAACGGACAGACCCATTGCGCCCGACACGGTGGTGGTTGCCTGGCCACCATCGAGGCTCACAGAGTTGTCACTGGCTTGAAGCCGATAGCCGGGGGGCACCTCCGCGCTAATATGCAGCAGTGAGCCCATGAACGGCCTCAACCGCACCGTTGTTTCAACCTTCTTACCCGCAGCCATGGGTGCCGGTTCGGCGCGGATGAACGTCACCGATCCCGCGATGACGGAACCATTCCGATTGGTGACTCGGAAGAGATCCAACGGCGAGCCGGGGATGAGGGCGAGCGGGCGCTCAGTCATCCGATCTCGGATTTGGGAGGTGGCTTCGTCGGCCTCGGTCGCGCCGAAACCGTCCTTTTCCCGAAAGAACCAACTGAATCCGGCAGTGGTTTTTTCGGTCCCCTTTTGATTCATGACCGAGAAGTAAGAACCTTCCGTTTGCGTCCCTGCACCGGTTCGCTCGGAAGAAGCGTTGAGACTCTCACCCGGTAACAGAAGTGAATCGGACCAGACACCGACTGTGCGAGTGTCCGTGGTCGTGCCGACCAGGTTGTTCGTGGCTCTGGTCAGGACGATGACTGTGGCTGGTCCAGATGAAGCGATGCTTGCCGACTGCTCCTTCGCTTTGCCATCGCCTGCCTTTGCGGCTCGTGCCTTGAGATCTGCTTGCACCGCATCCGCCGCATTGAGTCGGGCTTGATTCGTTTTCTGACGGAATTGATCTAATTGTGAGGTCATCTGTCTCATGTTGATCTCTGCGGCCGTCTTCTCGGCCCCGAAGTTGATAGGAGGGATCCACCGGACCAACCCGGCGAACACAATGGCTAGAGGTAATGCGGAACCAATGATTGCCACTTTGCCCATCCTTAATTTCCTGCCGTGGAACCCATAGATCAGCGCCATGGGAAGAAATGGCACCGCTGATAGCTCCCACCAGATGATTCGGCGTGACAGGAATGTTTGAACCACAATGAGAATCCAACCTGCTACAAGCGCTCCGATGGCCATTTTGGCCTGATGTGTCTGCAGGCCCTCTTGGCTGGAGAGCGAATTTCGCCTTCGGATTTGTTCGGACTCGAATGAGGGATTTCTCGGTTTGGCGTAGCCAGCAATTGCTCCGAAGATGACCCCCAAGAGCACACCGAGCTTCAAAGTATTTGGGAGATCGATCTGAAAGCGCCAGTTGGGCACTGGAGCCTGAGACGCTAGGGAGGCAGTTACGCGGCTGAATGATCTTGGACTCCCGTTCTCTGGGTTCTCCAGCACGACAGAACTAAGAGCCTTCGCAATCCGGTTTGCGTTGCCGGCTGCATGATAAGGGTTCGGGTCGTCGAAGAGAATTTCCACTCCGCCTCCCTTCGCCTCCAACGCAAGAAAGCTTCGGAGCATGGCAAGGCGAAGTGTGTCTGAGTTTTGATCCGGAACTTCACGGGTTCGGAGCCATGCTTCGAATTCAGAACCACGGGTCGCGCGTAGCAGATCATCATCGGCCAGTGCCTTTTTGATCCATAGTTGAGCAAGGCTTGATTCCTCTGGACTGCTCAACGTGTTGGTCCACGCGTAAAACTGGAGATTGAGGTGGGCTCTTGCCGTGTAGTTCGTTGGAAGAACCATCAATAGGGATATGCTGGCCAGCAGTGTTATCGCTGAAACCCACAGCGCGGTTTGCCAATGGAACCGAATGCTCGAAGACGATTCCTCCTGCTTCGGGATCCTCTGTGGCGTCGGCGATATTTCTGGATCGCGTGCTGCGGGCGATTCCTCGCCGCCGTCTTTGTGCAGGGTCTCCATCTCCGTCTTCATCTCGCTGACCGCCGAGTAACGAAGAGCGGGATTCCGTTCCAGCGCCCGCAGCACGATCTCGTCGAGGCGGACGTCGATCTGGACCTTGGTCGAGGGCGGACGGAGTTCCTTGGCGGGCAGTTCGCCGGTCAGCATCTGGTAGAAGACGACGCCCAGCGCGTAGATGTCGGCGCGGTGGTCGACTGCAGACGGGCGTTCGGATTGTTCCGGAGCCATGTAGCGGGGAGTGCCCATGACCTTGCCCACGTCGGTAAGGTCGTTGGTCGGACGGGCAGTCTCTTGAGCGCCGTCGCCCACTGGCGAATCCCCGGTGTGCAGAGGACTGCCCGCCCTCCCGTCGTTCCCCACCAACTTGGCCAAACCAAAATCGGCGACCTTCACCGCGCCGCGCCGGTCGATGAGCAAGTTCTCAGGCTTGATGTCGCGATGGACGATGCCTTGGTCGTGGGCGAATTGGAGCGCGTCGCAGATCTGCGGGACGATGGCCAACGCTTCTCGCGGTGAGATGCGGCCCCCGGAGAGGAGCTGGCGGAGGTTCACGCCGTCGACGAACTCCATCAGGATGAAGAAGAGCGGTCCCGTCGCCTGGGTGACGTGGCCAAACTCGTAGAGCGTGACGATGCCGGGGTGGTTCAGCTTTGCGAGTGCGCGGGCCTCGCGGGCGAACCGTTCGGCGAAGGCGGGATCATCGCCGATGGCCGGGGGCAGAATCTTTAGCGCGACGAGCCGGTCGAGCTGCTTTTGCCGGGCCTTGTAGACGGCGCCCATGCCGCCTTTGCCGATGAGTCCGAGGATCTCCAGCGCGGGAAAGAGCGCGGCGAGTTCCCCGATGGACGGTGGGATGAACGGGATGCGTCCGGCCTCGGTGACGGTGTCAGCTGCGGCACCGGACTTCAGCAGACACGCAGGACAGAGCCCGGCGAGGGCTCCAGAGGCCATGGGCGTGCCGCATTCGGGGCAGGTTGGATTCATCGGCGGTGCGGGGGCTTGGTTGCTCACACCCTCTCCTTAAGCAAGCGCGGAGAAACGTTACCAGGAATCTTCAGGACCGATTTGCCGAAGATCACCGCATGACTTGCATGCGGAAGAAGGGGAACGCCACTTCGGCGGTGGTGCCGACGAGGTAGACGAGGCTGATGAGGCCGTTGAGGCGGAGGAAGGCGACGTTGATCCAGCCAAGGCTGCGGCGACGTGCCAGCCAATGCTCCATCACGAGGCAGATGAGGATGATTCCCATGGCGATGAAGTAGGCGATGCGGAACCGGTGGATGAGCCCGAACGTCGCGAGCAGGCCCCACATGACCATGTGGCAGAGGAAAGCGGCCATGAGCGCATTGCGCGGTCCCCAGCGCACGACGAGAGATCCGAGCTTGGCCTGCTTGTCGAACTCGTAGTCCTGCATGGCGTAGATGACGTCGAAACCGATCAGCCAGAAGACGACGGCGAGCGACATGAGCAGGGGCGGGAGAAAGTTGTCCGGGTCGAGCGTCCAGTTGAAGTCGAGCCCGCCATGCACGGCCAGCCACGCGCCCATCGGTGCGAGGGCGAGCGCGATGCCGAGCCAGACGTGGGTGAAATCGGTGAAGCGTTTGGTCAGCGAATAAAAGCAGATGAAGAAGAGCGCGACGGGGGAAAGCAGCAGGCAGGTGCGGTTCAAGCCTCCGGCCGCAGCGATGAATCCTGCGGCCGATAGGAGACAAAGCGTGACGGCGCTGGCCACGGAGATCTGCCCGGCGGGCAGGTGGCGGGCGTTGGTCCGCGGGTTGTCCGCGTCGAACTTCCGGTCGACGATGCGGTTGAAGGCCATGGCGCAGGTGCGCGCGCAGACCATGGCGGCGATGATGAGGAGGAACGTCTTCCAACCGGGCCAGCCTGGCGGATCCATCTTGCGCGAGGCCACGACCATCGCGGCCAGTGCGAACGGCAGCGCGAAGATGGTGTGGCTGAACTTCACGAAGGACAGCCAGGTGGCGATGGTTTTCAGCATGGTGGAAGAACTGTCAGCGGAACGGGGGAACATCGAACAATGAACATTCAACATCCAACATTGAAGTAGGATTCAGACGGCAGGCTTCTCCTGATGGCGTTTTCCTCGGAGGAACCGGATCGCAGGCAGGAAACAGAGGAACGACAGGACGAAACCGATGAAGGCAATGCCGCCAACAACAGTGACTTGAAGCTGCTCGATGCCGCAGAGGATGTAGCGGCTCACGATGAACTGGGGTTTGCCCCTCATCGCGGCGGCGGGTTCCGTTACGATCAAATCGACAGTGTAGGCGGCTCGGCGGAACGGTCGGACTTGGAAGCCCATTGTCCAAAGAACGTTGGTGGTGCTGTCGAGTGCGGGTTGGATGGTGTCCGCGTCAATGTAGGTATCGAGGACTGGTTGATTGTCAGGGGTCTTGATGATCAGACGGCCCTTCAAGCCGTCCAGAGCCTTGCCCACGGACTCCTCGCTGGACTTGTCCAGGTCAGCCTCCAGGACGAGCGATTGTTTGCAGGTGTGGGAGGTGACTTGGTCGAGCCGGCCGGTGTAGGTGCCAATCCTCGAAAGGTCCACCGACATCCTTAGCGGTTCGGCTGTTTCGGCGAGGGCGTTGCGTCGGGCCATTTTGGTCGCTTCCCAAGCAAAGGATGCGCTGAAGCAAAGCAACAGGAGACCCAGCCCCGTGAGCACGGATCCCGCGAACGTCCATTGCTTGGCTTTCGCCGAGCGCCATTGTCCGTGCGATTCGTCCGTCACTCCTTCTCCTCCTGCCAGCGGGCCACGATCTTCTGCGGCAGGCCGAGATGGTCGAGCACGCGGGCGACGACGGTGTCCACGACCTGTTCGACGGTCGTGGGGCGGGTGTAGTAGCTGGGGTTGGCGGGGATGAGAATTGCCCCGGCGAGAAGGAGCAGTTCGAAGTTCTTCACGTGGATGAGGCTGATCGGCGTCTCGCGTGGGACGAGGATCAGCTTCTTCCGCTCTTTCAGCATCACGTCCGCCGCGCGGAGCAAGGCGTCGTCGCTGTAGCCGTGGGCGATCCGGCCGAGCGTGCCCATGCTGCATGGGATGACGACCATGACATCCAGTGGATTGGAGCCGCTGGCAAAGCACACGTTCATGCTGGTGCGGCTATGGCGCTGCATGCCTTCGGGAACGCGCAGGCCTTCGGGGAGTTCCTCGGCGAGGACGGCTTCGGCGTATTTGCTGAGGACGACGTGGACCTCGTGTTCGCGCGGGTCGATGTTGTCGAGCAGGCGCTGGGCGTAGAGCGAGCCGCTGGCTCCGGTGATGGCGACAAGGATTCTCAAATTGGTTCCTTCGGTTGGTCGCAATATGGGAGCGCGGGTGGCTGGCAGCAAGTTGGGCCCGGAAGAATTGCCTCCGATGATGCGGCGCATTAGGCTGAAGCCATGCTTGGCAAATCCCACTCGAGGCGTCGGTGGCTTCTCGGGCTGGGGCTGGGCGTGCCGGCCGTGGCGGTTGCCGACGCGACGCGCTTTGAGCCCGGTTGGCTGAAGGTCGTTTCGCTCAAGCTGGCGAAGGGATCAGTGCGCCACCGGTTCGTGCACTTCAGCGACGTCCACTTCAAGGGAGATGCGGACTACCTCCGGCGGGTCATCGGGACGATCAACGATCTCAAGCCCGACTTCGCCTGTTTCACCGGCGATCTGATCGAGCAGGCGGAACATCTCGAGGGAGCGGTCCGCGAACTGCGGGCCTTGAAGTGTCCCCTCTACGCCATCCCGGGCAACCACGACCATTGGAGCCGGGCGGACTTGGGTTCGCTGGTCGATGTGTGCCTGAAGTCGGGCGGCGCGTGGTTGCCCGATCGGCAGGTTGACCTGGGGAAAAGCGGGTTGGTCCTCAGTGGCGTTGATCGAATGTCGGATGTGCCGCAACCGAAGGCGGGCGCGACGAACATCCTCCTGCTTCACTATCCGGGTTGGGCCGACACGCTGCCGCAGAAAGGCTGGGACTTGATCCTGGCGGGCCACACGCATGGAGGTCAGGTCAGGCTGCCGTTCGTAGGCGCCCTGATCCTGCCGTTCGATTCGGGCACGTATGACATGGGACTTTTCCAGACGCCGGCCGGTCCGATGTATGTGAATGCCGGGATCGGTGAATTCTACTACCGGGTGCGGTTCGGGTGCCGCCCGGAGATCACGGTGGTGGAGGTCTGAAAGGAGTGGTGCGGTTGAAACACGGCGGTAACGAGGCAGGGCATCTCGCCTGCCCAAGAATCTCACAAGAAGGAAACGACACGGTGGGGGCCTTCAGGACATCGGTGGAAGATGGAACCCTCGTCATCACGGGACAGGCTGGAAGCCCGCCCTACCTTTGACGGAATCGTGCGGGCGGCTGTGTCATGACGGGTTTGCAGCCGAAGGGTCGTCCTGGACTGGTGCGCCGGCGATAGGTGGCATTGGTGCCGGAGCTTCAGCGGGCGCTACCGATGCGACCGGTTCAGGAGCCGGAGGCGGCAGGTCCTTCTTCGTCGCAACCAGCGTGAGGCGCTGCCACCACCAGACGATGCGTTCGTCCTCCTCGATGTTGATCTGGAAGAGGCGCAGGGCCGAGTCCGGCGCGCGCATCACAAGGTCGAGCACTTGCAGGCGGTTGTCCGGCGAGGTGTCGGCCGTGTCGAAATACCATTCCAAGTCCGGCTGCTTCATCGGATGCAGTTCGCAGCGATTCACGTCGAGGCCGGCCGCGTCGCAGAGGCGTTTCAACGCGCCGGGCGTAAGGAAACGGCTATGGCTTGGATCGCGGAACTTCTCCACACGATGCATCCACAACTCGGCTTCCGCTTCGCCGTCTGCGACCGAACCATCGATGAGAAGGAGCACCCCGCCGACCTTGAGAACGCGGCTCGCCTCCCGGACGAAACGGCCGGGTGAGCTGAAGTGGTGGGCGGCGACGCGGCAGGTCACGAGATCAAAGGTCCCGTCATCGTAGGGCAGGGCTTCGGCCGGGTGCTGCCTGGTCTCGATGGCCAATCCTCGCTCCGTCGCGAAGATCTGGAGGCGGGCCAGCATCGGCCCGGAGATGTCGCAGGCGGTGACGATGTGGCCTTGGTCGGCGAAGAAGAGCGCGGTATGTCCACCACCGGTGGCGACGTCGAGGACGCGGGCCTTTTCCGGCAGGTTCACCCCTTCGAGGGCGGTCCGGATGTCGGACGTGTCCTCAAGGATGTGGCCCTGGCCGTAGCAGTGGCTCTGCTTGGAAAACTGCTCCTGCGCGGCCAGTTGGGTCGCATCGAGGGGCGTTTCAGAATTGTCACTCACGCGTTTGGATTAAACCGGCCGGGGCAATAGGACAAGCGAGCTTCACATCGCCCACCCGTTTCTATCCGGAGGGTGTCTTCCGGGACGCCATCTTGTTGGAGGGGTGTTCCGCCTTCCGCCCGTCGAACATTACGGCCGTCCATTCGGCGAGGCGCCGGCCGAGGATGCGGCAAGCCTCCTGGGTTTCTGCTTCGCGCGGTTCCTTGGCCGCGACGGCCCCGTAGTGGAGCGTCAGGGTCTTCGAAGCGTAGTCGGTCACGCCGAAGGTGAGGAAGCCGAAGTTCATCAGGACCGTGAGGATCGACTGGCAGGCCAGTTCCATTCCTCCGCCCCAGCCGCCCGCCGAGCTGAAGGCGCAACCGATCTTGCCGTCGATGGCCATCCACTGCGGGCCCATTGTCTCGTCCCAGAAGCGTTTCATCTTCCACGAGAGGATTCCCATGTTCGTCGGGCTGCCCACGGCGATGCCGTCGCACCAGACGACGTCTTCGGCCTTGGCTTCATCGATGGAAAGGACGCGGACTTCCGTGCCGGCGATGGTTCGCGCGCCATCGGCCACGAAGGCGGCCATCTTGGCTACGTTGCCCGACTTGGAATCAAAGAGGACGAGGACGCGGCTCATCGTGTGCTATTTCGCGGAGTCGGGTGGCAGCATCTCGATGCCGTATTTCGGAGCGATGGCGAGGAGCCTTGCGATCTCCGCCCCGGTGGGCGGCGGCGGCGTCACATCGAACGAGTCTGCCGGTGTGCCGAACTCGCGCATGAAGTCGTCGAAGCCGGCGGGCGTCACGATGATGAGCATGCGCGCTTCGGTGGTGCCCTCGTTCTTGAACGCGTGCGGCGTGTTGCGCGGCATCTGCACGAACGCGCCGGGTTTGGCGGTGATCTTGTGGTCTGTCAGGAAGAAGGAGATCTCGCCCGCGAGGACGTAGAAGGACTCCTCTTCGCGTCGATGAAGATGCGGCGGTGGACCACCCCCCGGAAGGACGCGGGTTTCCAGGAGCGCATAGGCGCCCCCGGTTTGTTCGCCCGTCGCGAGCAGGCGGTAAACGTCACCGACGGCCGTGAAGACCGGACCGTTTCCTGAAGCAGACAGTATGAGATCAGCTGGGTTGGGCATGGGGTGGATCGAGGTTACTTCGGGCGGACCATTTCAAACTTGTCCCCCGTTCGGCAATACCAGTGAGGGGACGCCATCCGGCCGATGACGTGGAACCGGTCCGAACGGATCCGCAGGGTGGCCGGGTCGATCAGTGCGTCGCTGACATGCACTCGTTTCACAAGGCCGATGATGACCCGGTTCTCTCCGATCTGGAGCGTGCCCCATTCGACGCATTCGAGGCTGGCCGGGGCCTCGGCTATCCGGGGTGGCTTCACGACCGAGCTTGGCGCAGTCGTGAGACCGGCGGCCGCCAGTTCGCCCACGCCGTAGGGCAGGGACGCGGCGCAGGCGTTCATGGCTTGCGCGATGGACTCGTCGACAAGGTTGACGACGAACTCATGGTTCGAGCGGATGTTGCGCGCGGTGTCCTTGGGAGTGCCGTCGTCGCGATCTCCCGGCGCGAAGGCGATGATGGGCGGCTCGGTGCCGAGGACGTTGAAGAAGCTAAACGGCGCGGCATTGACCGCCCCATCGGGACCTATTGAAGTCACGAGGGCGATTGGGCGCGGGGTGACGAGGCTGGCGAGGATGGAATAAGCGCGGTCCGCGTGCTGGCCGACGAGGTCGAGTTCCATGGGCCAGACAATGCGGCCGGAGCAACCACGTGCGAGCTGGTTTTCCGGAGGGCTTCCCGCGTGCAGCGACGCCACCCCGGTTTCCCAACTGACGCACTTGTCCTCGGGGCACGGCGACGCCATCTTCCGCCCATGTTTTGCAGGGCTTTAGCCGTCGGATGGATGATCGCAGGGCTTTCATGCGGGGCGGCGATCATTCAGTTGAAGGAGAACGCTTCCGTCTCGGGCAAGGTGCTCGCCGAGAAGAAGGACGCGATCGTTGTCGACATCGGCTACACCGTGCTGACGATCCCGCGCAGTCAGATCGACACGATCCTGGACGTGGCGGCTCCGGCTTCTTTGACGAAGGCCCCCGTTCCTGCGAAGGCCGCGGCGGCGGAAACCAAGGCCGGTTTCTTCGCCACGATGAACGCGAACGCGCCGGAACGTTCCGTCCGTGACCTCGTCTCCGGCCTTGGTCAATGCGTCGTGCAGGTGCGGACACCCGGCGGACTCGGGTCGGGTTTCTTCATCAACGAGGACGGCTACCTGATCACCAATTTCCACGTCATCGAAAACGAGACGCTGATCTCCATCGAGGTCTACCACCAGCGCAACGGCCAGCTCGAACGCCGCAGCTACAAGCAGGTCCGCATCGTCGCGATGAACAAGTTCGCCGACCTCACGCTGTTGAAGGTCGAGGACAAGGAGGCTCCCAAGTTCGCCTTCGTGCCGCTGGGCGACTCCGAGATCCTGGGAGTGGGCGAACGCGTCTTCGCCGTCGGCAGTCCGCTTGGCCTCGAGCGCACCGTCACCGAGGGCATTGTCAGCACCAAGACCCGCCAGATGCAGGGCGAGCTGTATCTCCAGACCACCACGCAGATCAATCCGGGCAACTCCGGCGGCCCGCTCTTCAATCTCCGCGGCGAAGTCGTCGGTGTGACGAACATGAAGCTGACCTTCGCCGAGGGTCTCGGCTTCGCGATCCCGGTGGACCAGGTGAAGTTCTTCCTGAACCACCGGGACGCCTACGCCTACGACAACGACAATCCGAGCAACGCCTACCGCTACCTCGAACCGCCCAGCCGCACCAAGACGGCCGCGTCGGCCAAATCGTCTGAAACGAAATGACCGGATCGCGTGTTCAATCCCTGACACCTTTGCGCCGAAAATCCTCTTCCATGATCAAACTGAACTCCCTCCTCGCCGCCGGCTGGTTCGCAGCGGCCTCACTGGCCATCGCAGCACCCGCGCCGGCTCCCGAAAAGCTCCTGCCGGACGACACGCTCGCGTTCGTCACCGCACCGGACTCGGCCAAGCTCCGGGCCTTCCTCGAATCGTCGCTGGCCACGGCCTACTGGCGTGATCCGTCGATGAAGGCCTTCAGGGAGAACTTCTGGAGCAACATCCAGAGCAACGCCGTCACGCCGCTCGAAAAGGCTCTCCTGATCAAGGCCGACGACTTCAAGGACCTCCTCCAGGGGCAAGCGACGTTCGCCGTCCTTTTGAACGGCTGGACTGGCGCCAAGGGAACCGACCCTGCAGTCGTCGCCGTGGTCGATGCCCGGGACAAGGCCGACAAGCTCAAGGAGACGCTGACCAAGCTTAAGAAGACGTGGACCGATGCCGGCCGAAAGCTTCGAACCGACAAGATCCGCGACATCGAATTCACCACCTGGGTCACCACTTCGGGCGACATCTCCAAGCTGTTCGCAAAGTCCGAGGGCGCGGACGACACAGACAAGCCTAAGGGCTCCGACAAGCCGGTGGAGATCAGCTTCGGCCAGTCCGATTCGCTCTTCATCATCGGCACCGCGACCAAGGCGATCGAACGCGTGCTCATCCGCCAGGCGGGAGGTTCCATTCCGGCCGTCGCTGAGGTCTCCTCGTTCCAGGCGCCGGGCAATCTTCTGTTCCGGGACGCACAGGTCTATGGCTGGGCCAATCCGCAACCGCTTCTCCAGCTCGCCCTCAATTCGGAAGACGTGAAGAAATCGCCCGTCGACCCGCTCAAGATCGTCAGCGCGATCGGCCTCGGCGGGATCAAGAGCGCTTCGTTCTCCATGAAGCTGACTGATGATGGATCGATGGCCGAGTTCTTCCTCGGCCAACCCGTCGCCGAGCGCAAAGGCCTCATCGCCCTGCTTGCCGGCGAAGCAAAGCCTTCCGAGCCGCCCGCGTTTGTTCCGGCCGACGTCGTGCAGGCTTTCCGCATGCGCCTCGACCTCGCCAAGCTTTGGAAGGGAATCGAGAAGACCATCACCGACATCAACCCGGCAGCCAACGGCGCGCTGAATCTGGTCTTCGACAACGCCGGCAAGGACAAGGATCCGAACTTCGACCTCCGCAAGGAACTCTTCGGCAACTTCGGCGACGACATCGTGGTCTACGAAAAGGCACCGGCGGAAATGACGGTGGAATCCCTCTCCAAACCGCGTTCTGTCTTCCTCATCGGATCGCCGGCTCCGGATCGCCTCGTCAATGCCATCAAGATCCTCATCGGCACGATCGCGCCCGACCCCGACCTGATCAAACAACGCGAACTTCTCGGCCGGAAAGTCTACTCCATCGAGATGGGGGCTGGAGGCAGCAAGATCGAGTTCACTGCCAGCTCCGGCTACCTCGCTGTCTCGTCCGACCCGGCAATGCTTGAGCAGTTCCTCCGTAGCGGAGAAGCCAAGGCCAAGCCCCTGCGGGAACTTGATGGACTCACCGCCGCCGCCGAGAAGATCGGTGGGACGGGCACTGGCTTCTTTGGTTACCAGAACCAGAAGGAGCAGACCCGCATCGCGATCGAGATGGCCAAGAAGATGGCCGTCGACGGGCCGGGCGGTCCGTTCGGGGGAATTCCGGACTTCGGTCTGGGCGCCGCGTTCGACTACAAGCTCCACCCGCCGTTCGACCAGGTCTCCAAGTATTTCGGCTTTACCGTTTACTCCGGGCAGGTCAGCGCTGACGGCTTTCGCCTGCGCGTTTACGGCCCGACTCCGGCCGGAGCGCGGAAGTAAGCGGCACCCCGGGAATTGATCAAGAACGACGGGCGGACCGATTGGTCAGCCCGTTTTCGTTGCTTCAAAAAGCATTTAGCGGCTTGGACCGTCGCGAAAAGCCGGGTTGGTGAAGACGTAGATGGAACGGGTTTCGGCCGTCACAAGAAGGCCGTCTTCGACGAAGGTGCAGCCTTCGATGTGGTGGTTCGAGAGCGGCGTGAACCAACGGCCGAGCCTGCCGGCGTTGGCCGGATCGCCATCGATGCGGAAGACATGTGCGCCGTGTTTCGCCACGACGCCGAGGAGTTTTCCGTCCGTCGAAACATCCGCGCCGGTTACCGGCGATGTGATGGGAAGAACACCGACCTCGATCAAAGTCACGGGCTCCTTCGCCGGCGTGAGGGGAAAGCGGTAGAGGCGGGCGTGTTCGTCGTTGAACAGTTTTGAAATGACGAAGCCGTTGGTGCCGACGATGAACAGGCTTTCGCAATCGAAGGGCTGCTGTGGGAATTTGAGGTGCCAGGTCAGGTCGGGCCGCAGCTTTGATTTCTTGTCCGCAGCCGTTGGGCTGGGCTCAGCGACGCGGTAGACCCGGAGCCCGGTCCGCCAGGTGTCGTTGTTTCCGATGTCGCCGAGAAAGAGGTGGCCCTTCTCGTCGATGGCGATGTCCTCCCAGTCCCCGAACCGCGCGTAGACGTCGAACTTGGCGATAGTCTCACCGTTGCGGTTTATCGCGACGAGGACCGGCTGTTTGCCGCCGTCGGTGTGGATCCAGTAAGTGCCCGGATACTGCCGACTGGCCACCACGCCCGAGACCTCGGTCATCGCCGGATGCACGACCTTGCCGACCTCCAATACGTCGCGTGTGATCTGGTTGGTGACGCCGGCGGAGTATCCCGCAACACAGGTTGCGAGAACGGCCATCCAAGCGAGGCATACGCGGGACATCCAGAGACTATCGGTGGGAATCCTTTTTCTGGCGAGTCGTCCGCGAGGGAAACTGGCGTGCCTCCGATTCGACTTCATAGTGGACCCACGAGTGCAAACGAACCCGGTCCTCCAAGCCAATCCGGCTGCTCTCTCCAAGCCGTGGCGGATCGACGGCATGACGAGCCAGGACAGTGCGCGTGGAGCGCACGAAGCGATCCCGTCCGCCCTGGTCCAGGCGGGTTGCGCGGGGGACTCCGTTGGCCAATGAAGCGGGCGGCGCGTCAAAGAATTCCCAGAGTGCGGGGTGGAAGCGGAACATGCTCCTTCGTGTGTCGGTGCTCATGCTTGGGTTCCTGAGCCCGGTCATGTGCGTCGTAGCGATGGGGTTTTCGGACCTGATCGTGGTGGGAAACGCTCTCATGCTGCGGCGTGGGAAATGTTGAGTCCGATTGTCGGTTTGGACTCATCACTGCTTTGGCGAAGGCCCGCGTGTGGCGACGACGACCATGATCGACGCGAGGACGCCCAGTGCACCGCAGGCGAACCAGAGGATGTTCGGGTCCTTCTGAAACGCCATCGTTCCCAGCCATGGGGCCGTCATGAGCCCGAGCGACCAGACGAGGCTGTAGATTCCCATGTAACGGCCTCGCAATGCCTGTGGGGCGAGGCCCGCGATGTAGGTCGATTGGAGCGGCGCGGTGATCATTTCCCCGAACGTAAAAATGAAAACACCCAGGGTCATCAAGAGCGCTGTGCCGAGGAAGGCGTTTGCGGCGTAGCCGAGGCCGATCAGGAGATAGCCGGTGCCCAGAACCACGGGCAGGCTCAGTCGTCGCGCCCAGGTCGTGAGTGGAACCTCCATGACGATGACGAGGAGCCCATTCAGGCCGAGGAGCATTCCGATCTCCGAACGCGTGAGCCCGTGCGATTCGGCATGGAGCGGAAACGTGGAGTTCATCTGGAAAAAGATGAACGTGACCGGCGCCACCGCGAGGATGAAGAGGAGGAACCGGCGGTTGGATTTCAGATGG
>Ga0163144_10006756_pt1 | contig 25256 bp, 30 predicted proteins | sample OliLak19BULKMAT1_FD_123175 | JGI IMG/M metagenome (GOLD analysis project Ga0163144, IMG submission 123175) | Freshwater microbial mat bacterial communities from Lake Vanda, McMurdo Dry Valleys, Antarctica - Oligotrophic Lake LV.19.BULKMAT1 | ecosystem: Environmental > Aquatic > Freshwater >... | reverse complement strand
TCGAATGTTTCTTCCCATTCAAGTAGCTTTTTTTGTCTGAACAATCTGATTGAATCATACCATATACAGGTTTCGCCTTTTATGCCCCATCTCCAGTCTGGATTAGCAGATAACATGCACCAAGTTGGAGTTCCAACTGCACCTGCCATGTGACATACAGACGTGTCAACGGTGATGATTAAATCTAATGCACCAATAATGCTTGCTGTGCATGACCAATCTTTCATATGCTCTCTCATGTCAACGATATGAATTCCGCCACATTCCTCGGTTAAATCTATTGGGTTTTCTTTATGTGAGTATTTTCTTCTTCTAACATCTTTTTGTAAACTGTATAATTGTATTCCGGGAATTTCAGCAATGTCTTTGAAGTTTTTCAAAAAACACGATCTGTAAAAATCATTTGGATGCTGCGGGTTACCTCCCCAACAAATACCAACTTTAAACTTATCATCATAATCAGAAATTTTAACTTCTAAAGACGGTTTAATGTATGCCTTGCCGCTCCAATCTTCTATACGCAGCAAATAAGGCAGGCTCATTACAGAACAATGATAATCGTAAGCAGATGGGTTCTTATCAATCTCTCCCCATTTGTTTTCTTTTACTAAGTTTTCCAAAGGATTCCCAACATCAACTAAAACTTTGCAATTTTTCAACAACGGAAGTAATCTTCCAAACTGTATAAAATCACCCTGTCCTTGTTCACAATAAACCACAATGGTTTTACCAGCGAGATCAGTATCACGATCTTTCCACAGTTTTTTAGGATCGTATTTGTGATACAACCTGTGAAATTGTTCGTAACATTTATCTCTTTCCTGATAAAGAGTCCACATATCCTCGTTTATTTTTGCCTGTAAAGCCATGACTTGTGCCATGTCTACTTTTGCTCGTGCTTTTGTTTCTTCATCTTTTGCACAAGATATGGCATGTCCCAAACTGTTTTCCGCCTCTTCTAGTTTTTGCATTTGTCCATAAGCACCGGCTAAGTTCAACCAACTAAGAGCTTCGTCAGGGGCCATTTCTGTTGCCTTTTTCAATACCTCTACAGCTTTTTCAGGATCATTTAGATTCCTGTATTGTAATGCCAAGTTGTTATAAAAGGTAAATCTGTGAGGATTTAATTCTATCGCACGATTAGCATGTTCGATTGATTTGTCAAATTCCATCAAAGAACCATAGCATACAGCCAGATTATTATGAGCTTCTGCGTTGTTTTGATCTTTTGATAATGCTATTTTGTAAACTTCAACAGCATCTGCGTATTTCTGCATTTGGTGCAGGGTTAGCCCCAAATGTTGCAAGGCAGTCATATTGTCTGGATCGACTTTCAAAATTTGTCGATAAATCATTTCGGCTTCATTGAAATTTTTGTTATTCAATAAAACCTTTGCATGATCTATCGACTGATTGATTAATCTTTGTATGTCTTCTGTGCTTTTCACATCAATATAAGAGATAGCTTCTATATATTATGTGGCAGATATTGAACCAAAATCTGAAAAGAAGGGATGCGGTTGTAAAAAACGTAATTTATCGACCGCAAAAGTTATCGTTTCAAAAGCAATAATTTCTGATAAAATAAAAGATCGCAAATTAAAAATGTTGTGAGGTGAAATATGGGATGCGGATGCAATAAGGGCAACGGAATGAGAGGGGTAAAGCGTTCTAGAAATGCTGCCATAAGAAGCCAAGGCAGCATTTCTGCACAATCAACTCCAGCAAGACCAACGCCTGTGGTCAACAACCAGTCAATAAGTGCCCAATCAGTAAGCACCAGCCCATCTGGAGCCGCTGGTCAAAGAAAAGAAATAGAACGAAAAAGAAAATCTGCGATTCTAAAAAGATTAGGAAAATTTTAAACGTGTTTCAGATGGTGATGAATCCTCTGTGGAAATAAATAAATAAAATTAATACGATAAACCTATATAAAGGTAACTTCGGCAATTAGGAGATAAAATGATTTCATATAAGAATTGGAAAGTATACAACGAAGCATTAGGTGGCAGCATGACGCTTGGCGTTTCTACACCTCATACTATAGGTGTCATGGGAAGCAATCTCCAGAGCAACGAAGAACTATTCGCTGAAATGAAGAAGAAAATGATGAAGAAAATGAGCAAGATGAAGAAAAAGATGGATGGAGACATGGACGACGATGATGTTGTCGGTGACATGGACGATGATGCCGATGCTGAAACTGGCGATGGCGAAGTCGTCGATAAAAAACTTGCTCCTCCAAAGGATAAGAATGTTGATGCCGAAGTAGACGCAGCCGCCGATTCAGAAGATGGCGAAGAATCTACCGACGATGCAGGAGAAGAAGGAGAAGGAGAAGAAGGCGATATGAAAAAGCTTTCTCCTATGATGATGATGAAAAAAGGCATGAAAAAGGGGATGAAAAAGGACGACAAAGACAAGAAAGGCGACAAAGATAAAAAAGGCGAAAAAGACAAGAAGTCCAAAAAGGAATCCGTATCAAGCCAAAGCCTGAGCGAAGTACATGGCGGAATGCAATTGGTCTTGAATAACATTGAAAAGATCGATGAAGAAAACGCAGATGCTTCTTTAATTGCCATTGAAGAAATGAAAAAAGGCATGGAAAAATTAGAAAAAGGCATCAAGGGTATAAAAAATAAAAAGAAATGCGAAGAAGACGACGACGAAGATGAAATGGACGAAAACGAAACAGCATGGTGGAAAAGCGTCAAAAACCAACTATCATTTGATGCCGATTTCAGAAATTGGAGCGGCGTTGGTGAACCAAAAGCTGGAGAAGCAGGATTTTCTCCAAATACTAGAATTGGAACTTTTTAATAATTTCTAAAAACAAACAATGAAAAACCCTTCTCGAAGAGAAGGGTTTTTTGTTACCTTGACTTGATGAATTCAATATAATCATCTATTCCTTTTGCCACATCGAATTGAGGAGAAAAGCCCAAAGTATTCTTCATCATAGAAATGTCACATTCTGTATGGTTTTGATAAGTATCTTTTATTGGATTATCCACATACTCTGGTTCAAGATTAGTTCCAAGATTTTTGTTAATGATAGAAATTAAATCATTGAATGAAGTTGCTATGCCGCTGGCACAGTTGAATATGCCACTTACATTAGTTTCCATTGCTTTTAGATTGGCATCTACAGCATCTTTAACATACAGCCAATCTCGTTTTTGTTCCCCTGATTTAAAAAGTTTAGGACGATGACCGTCCATCATCTGCGATATCAGTTGTCCTATCATGCTTTTTCTTTTGCCTTTATGATCTTCTCTTGGACCGTACACGTTGCAGTATCTGAGTCCGATGACACTCATTCCGTATAGTTCAGAAAATTGTGCAGCATATTTGTCGAACATTGCCTTTGATTCTCCATATACCGTAAGCGGAGCAATCTCTGTTGTTTTTTCCCTATATGGAGGAGAAGCGTTTCCGTATACAGCAGTCGAAGATGCGTATACTATTTTTTTACATCCAGACGTTCTTAATTGTTCAAATAGATGAACAGGACTACTGTAATTGGCCTCTATCATTTCATCGCCATCCAAATTTTGAGTGTCGTTGTTTGCTGCTAAATGGAAAGCAACGTCTATATTTTTAATTTGATGCCATCTTATCCCTCTAAAATGTAGATTTAAAAACTTAGAAATGCCCGGAATGGAAGATTCTGTTTGTACGCCAACAACAACTATTTCATGACCTTTATCGACCAATGCTCGAACCAAATTCGATCCGATGAATCCAGTGCCGCCAGTAACTAAAATTTTCATTTTTCATCCTTTTGTTTGACTTCTATTTATTTTTCATTATCATATGTTATCTTAGTTCTTCAATAGAGGTTCCACAAATGAAAAATCAACAATATTACTGGCTTGACAACAAGGATTCTATGCCCATCATTTTGAAAATAATAGATTGGGCGCAAAAAAACAACATATCTGTAGAAGATGTTACTGAAGAGGATGTAAAAACAGCGATGAAATCTAGATTGTGAACCAGCAAAAAAGGATAAATTGTCTTTTTCTTCTTAGATTTGTTAGGAAGAGCTTTGTGCTGTTTGTCCTCTAATCAACTCGTTGATCTTATTTCCCATTCCGTTGATTGACTGCAATTTAACTGCGATCAACTTCTTGCCAAGTTGCTTGGCGGCTGCTAACCTATGGTGACCGTCATAACATATCAACTCTCCGTCACGGAATAAACTAACGTCAATAGGCTCGCTAAAATTCATTCCCAAAGCTATTTCATCAGGCACACCGTTTACTTCGAAGCCATCCCTACGTTTAATCAACATAGGATTAATGAACTTTACTTCTGGCACTTTACAATGGTACTTCTCAGAATCATTGTATGCCACGCTTTCTCTTAAATAATCTTTAAATCTCATCACCAATATATACAAACCTTATTATGTTTTTAAAAAAAGCCCCGACCTTTGGTCGGGGCTTTTCATTAAAACTCAAATTCATGTTTGTATGGGTTGTCTTCATACGGTTCACAATCTTCATATTTACTATAAACAAGTGGAGAACTGCCATAGGTGCTCATAGGCGAGTCTTCGTAGATTTTTTTTAACAAACTTTTTTCATAACCAAGTTTGTCAATCAAAAATTCCATTGAAACGATGATATCTTCCCAAAAAACCCCATGTCCACCATTTGATCTAATGGCGGTTTTGTAATTATACCCCTTTTCTTGGAATGATTTAACCATAGGCGTTACACGTTCTTGCCAAGAAAATGTGGAGTCATTTTGTCCATGAACAACAAGATAAGGAGTGTTGTTTCTTCTGAAAGGCAAAAGAGATGGTTCGAGAATAGCCCCAGATTGTATGACTGCTCCAGCAAAATCTGTTACAGATTTTGACGCAACTTCAATTGCCATGACAGCGCCAGCCGAATACCCAAATAAAGCTATTTTATTACGTGGAATATCATAATTGTCTTCGATGTCTTCGACAACTTCTTCAATACTTGCACGAGCGGCAGCAAGTCCATCGATAGCACGGGTTTGATCCTCTGCTCCGTTTGGCAATGGATACCATTCAAGTTTTTCTGGAGTCACGCCTATGACTAACGTATTGTCCAGCCTATCAAACGGAATCCAATTGGCAAGACCCCTGCCATATTGTGCTCTACCGGGCAGAGCCAAGATACATGAGGTTGGAGACTCTACTTCTCTTACAAACCAATCGGGATAAATCCACTTCATTTTAAATTCCATTCTTTTGAAAAGTCGTATTTGACTCCAGACAATTGCTCGAATCTTTTCCAGATTTTACTAGGCAGTGTATCTTCGATCATTTTAAGATATTTCTTGCCTTTTCTTTTATCCATAGTATCTACAGCAGATCGTAAATCAGCCTTGTCATAACCATGACAAATGTGACAATTTGCAACATTAAATCCTTTTTTACTCCAAGCATTTTCATCTTTGATTGTTTTAAAATCTATTTCCCACCATTGTTCGTGCTTTTTGTCTTCTACAAATTTAACAACAAAATCACTAACATCGAAAATAAAATTAACTAATTTAGGACTAGACAACCAATAATTTCCAAGCGACCGATATTCGACCCCGTGTTTTGGCAGTCTGAATCTGCCCGCTTGTCCGTATATTTTCTTTCTATCTCTTGAGGTCGGATCGGTATCTAGCCAAATGGACATTACGCCTAAATACAAATCCATCATTCTTATTGTGCTTATTGCTGCATATTGGTCTTTTTTCAATAGTTTAGTACCCAAATGCACATGCCCACCGCCAGTTCTGAACCCGCTTTTTTCAAATATACCTTCGGGAGATTTTGCCGTCTTTAATTCATAGACACATGCTTCAGGTTTGCAACCAGCACGTCGTGCCTCTGGGTGGAGCAATTCTGAATTTGGATACGTATAAGATGCTTGTGTAATTGGCTTGCAGCCATAAACAGCAAGTAAATCTTTTAAAACATGCAATGCTGTTCTGATGTTGTCAACGGCACTATCACTAGTAGATGCTGGTGGTATTGTAAATTCAGCCAATACATTGTCTGAGTAAAAAGTATACTTGCCTACTTTGTGTCGTTTGCCGCTAGTACCGGGAACTTTTCCTATTGCGCTAACGATTTCTTCGTTTGAATTTTTTACCATAAATTCAGGGTCTGTACCGAAAGAAAATCCGCTCATTTTAAATCTCCAAGTTTATTTTTGTTTTTAGTTTTATACCATTTAGGAACATATGGCTTTGCACTTTCTTGTGAAAAACCAACAATGCCCAAAGTACCATGAACAATTCCAACGCCTACGGAATCTGGAAAATTAGATTTGATTGGTGATTTGAATATATTTCTATCACCTTCTTCAAAGATTCTGTTTATTCCCGGCATTGCACTGATTAATCGGCTTTTATCAACAGGTTGATATGTCCTCATTTTGTTGTTTGTTATTTTGCTAATTGTATCATCGCAGTTTCCTTTTTTGTGAGAAAACCCCACCCTAATTAACAGTGTATACAGAGAAATCATTACAGGGCTTCTTAGCCACCGTTTGCTTCCAACAACTTCCCAAACTCCGCAACTTTTGTACTTATCAGGTGGATCGATACACTCTTTAAAAACTGATTTTTTAATTTTCAGTTTATCTTCTATTTGATTTAAAAAGTCAATGCAACCCGGAATCTTATTTTTCAACAATACATCAGAAGAATTAGTAAGCAATATCTTTATTTTCTTTATCGACGGTTGTTGTTTATCTTCTGGAGAATAAGAATAACCGTAGATTGATGCTTCTTTGTTGTTTACAAGTCCATAAATTGCATCTTGCAAATAATCCTTACAAAAAGCAAAAGGACCACATTGCTCATCGTTTTCAGATGCAAAAGTAAATTCTAATCCAGAATTTATTGCTTGTGCCAATCTTGGAGGGTTGGATTTTGAAAACTTAACATCCACTTTTGATAATTTTTTGTTCATATTGACCTTTCGCTGTTTTTGAGCCTACTTTTATATGTTAAAGCAACAAGACCAAGAATGCAAGAAGAATGATGTGAAAATCTCTAAATACATAAGATGCAAAATCAAAAACTAAATTTCAGAGACTTCATGTTGAGAAAACCAACAGAAGAGCACAATATTTCAGATCATGAAATTGCCAGTTTGTACTTGCACGATTCAAACTTGTCTGTAAGAGAACTTTGCAGAAAAACAGGAAAGTCAATAGCTGAAATTTACAGAATAGTAAAACGATCAGGGCATAGTCCTAATAGGCTGAGCACTAATCATGGCAATGTACATATGTTTGCAGATTCTGGATTGCCTTTACCGCACATTGCAGATTTAACAGGCTATACAACAAGAAACGTAAGATACATTCTTGACAAAAGGAAAAATGATATCAGGCAGTGATATATCTTTAGTGTATTCAGGAGGAACTTCCAATTCAAATCCCGTCTTGTCAATTGGAGGGGAAGCTTCTGTCAATCAAATAACTGGTTTATTGAACAATTTATTTGACGATGTTTCAACAGATGAAACAAATGAAGGCAACGAAGATTATCGTTGTTTTTATGTTGTAAATAATGACACAACAGATTCTTTGCATGAAACTGTTTTGCTTCTTTACTCTCAAACAACAGGTGGTTCATCTGTTGAAATTGGAGTTGAAACAAAAACAGATGTGCAAAAAATAACAATTACAGGGACGACTACAGGTGGGTTTTTTGTATTGAATTATAACGGCAATATAACAGCATCAATATATTACCATGCAAACGCTGGAACTTGGGCTGGAAGAATACAACAGGCATTAAATGACCTTTCTGTTTTGTCTGGAGTCGTTGTAGCAACAGGAGGAACTGCGTCTGCTAGGATTTTTACAATTTCGTTTGAAGGGGCCGATGACGATAGACTGCATGGATTGATAACAATAGACACAAACAGTCTTACTGGCGGCGTGTCTGTAGTGACAAGCAAAGTAGCAAATGGCTCTCCTGCTAATTCAGTGGCTTCCGAACTAGATTTTGATACAGATGTTCCAAATGGAGTTGTCTTTGGAAATAGCGGCATTGTAGTTGGAGAATTACGTGCAGGCGATCAAGTGCCTGTTTGGATCAAAAGAACAACATTAGAAGGGTCCGATGCACTGGCTAACGACGGCTTCACTTTTAGAATAACTGGAAATCCAATCGGATGAACTCTTATATCAGTGTACTAAGTTATGCTCATGGAGAAAAATGAAAACATTTATATTGTTGTTAATTAGCATTGTTTTAACAGGATGTAGTTCTCCTGAAACCATTGAAACGCCTGATTTGAATCCTTTCATAGCAACTAACAAAACAGTAATAGGTTATTCGCAATTTGAAAAAGCAATTGAAGATTTTAAAAATATGGCATCTCAAATAGATAAAGATTCTTTTTACGAAGACATTATATTCTTAAATACAGAAACAACGCAACAAATCAAATGGATTGATGTATCGCCACTTCAAAAAGATATGTTCAAATTGCTTACTGTACAAATGTTAGAAGAACAAATTGATAGTCTAATTAAAGCATGGACTGATGAAGTTGTATCTGCTAACACACAAGAAAGAAAGAACAAGATATTGCTTTTCGTACTTGAACTAAACGACTCAAGAAAAATGATAGCGATTAAATACGAAAACATGATGAATGACATTTTTAAAAGAAGATCAAACGAAATTTCAAAAGAAGAAATAGACGAATACAGACAAAAAGTCATAAGTAAACACGATAGCAAAAAACTTATTGAGAGATAAAAATGGATCGATGCCCGTTAACAGATGAATCATGTATTCATGGAAAAAATCATTACATAGCTGAAATTATAGACGGAGAGCCAAATCAATTTCAACTATGTGGCAAGTGTGCTGCTGGCTGTTTTAATGAATCTTTAACTTCAGAACTGAAACAATATTCCACTCTAGACATATTGCATGGATACATGATTGATGCATTAAATATGACAAAGCCGTTTGATAGCGAATTGAAAATTAATGAAAATAGCATTGAATTTAAGCGAAACAAAGTTCGTGCATATTACGCAACAATTAACAAACAAATTCAAGACTCAATAAGTGATGAACGATTTGAAGACTCAATAGTTTTCAGAAACGAATTAAGAAAAACAAATCATCTGAAAAAACAAATAGACTATCTCGAACAAAAAATCAAAAACTTTATTGATAATAAAGATGCAGAAAAAGCTAAAAAGATTTCAAACATTTTGAATATCATAGATGAATTATACATAATTATTCTTGAAAAAATTACAAAATCCAACTGACTTCAAGCAAATAAAAAACCCGCCAATGGCGGGTTTTTGTCATCAATTCTAGTGTCGTTGATTATGAATTGAAGGGAAACTTGCCACTGACCTTCGCTTTTGCTTCAGACTTTGCTTCAGACTTTGCGTTTGCTTCTGTGATCGTTACACCTTCGAATCCAAGCTTTTTAGCTAAGGTCTTTGCGGAAGTTGTAACGGCAGAGCGAGTGCTAAACCGAGTTGTACTATCTGACTTTTTGACGAGCTTTGTGGGGCGAACACCACTGATTTGCACGGTGCCTTCATAATACTCTTCGCCATCTTGCTTACGTTTCGACACTGTAACTGGCAATTCTATTGCACTCATTGTATGCTCCTTGTTGTATGAGGTTGCGAACATTATAAACTAACTTAAAGATCAATACAAGTTAAAAATTAAACTGCCAATAAATTTTTTGATTCAAAAGATCGAGTGTCTTCAAATTTGAATTTTTTTGTAACATCCCAAACTCCGCAATTGACAAAAGTAGGTTCCAATAGTTTTTTTCCATCTGGCCTAAATCGTTGTTGATAAAACTTCAAAATAGCTTCGTCAAACTTAGTTTGAAACTTGTCTAAATTAAGACCTTTAACTGTCTCATGTAAATTAAAACAAGTCAAAATATCTGATATGGTTTTATTGATTTCGTTGATTTTGATTTTCCTACGACCTTTGCCTACTTTTCCGAAATCAATAAACCATAGGAACGTTTCGTAATCATACTTAAACAAGGGATTAGTAAGCCCAATTTTGGCGTGCATCTCTATCATGTCTTGAATTTGACTCAAATACAAGCGATTATTTGGATTGGCAAATTTATACAAGTCGTAATACAGATAACCTATAATCGACCTAAATGTGATTGTTAAAATGTCCTTGTTAGATTTGGCGTTAAAGCCATTTCTCAAACAAAATGTGCAATAATATGCTATATTTCCAGACATTTTTTCACATATTTTTCGAGATTCAAAGTTGCTTCCTTGTGTTTTGTTGCAAAACGCACATTCGTAATAAATTTTATCAGATAATCCATGTGATAAATCAATTTTTTTTGGTTTAATTGACACTTCTTGAACATGAATTCTAGTTTTCTGCATAAATATCCCTAAGCTGTGGTTGAAAAACAATCAGTAAACTACCCCTACCATAAAGAGTCGGGGCTTGTGGCTGATAGACGAAATTCAGATTTTGTTTTAGAAAAATTATTTAACACAACTATATAATTAAGAACTCTCGAAACAAGAGGGTATTTCACAGTTTGGTACAATAAACGAGAGGATCATTATGAAGACTTTTATTCAGTGGGCAGACAATCAAGAGCTTCCTATTCCGTTTGAAACAGACTTTTCAGAAGTAAATACAGACGTAAAGAAAGCAAAAAAGACAACAAACGAAAATCGTGCTCGCACAGGCTGGAGTGCAAATTACCCACCTGCGTACTTCTCTGCACAGTATCCGTCTAAATATGTAAACCCATATAAAGGCACTGCTGACTTAGATGCCGAAATCATGAAAAAGAAATAACTACTTTTTAATCACTTGAAAAACAACCCGCTAAGCGGGTTGTTTTTTTTTTTTAATTTAACAAGCAATTTCTCAACATCTCATCACGAGCCTGATCTTCCATAACTCTCTTGAGGTAATCGTCGTCACTTATTTGTTTGGTGGGAAATAAATTAACCCATGACGAGTAACTGGCATTAACCCATGACGAATAACTGGCATTAATTCCTGTCGGAGAATAATTTTTCTGATCGTCAATAGTCGATTTAACCACGCACCCCATAGCATCATCAATGCGATGATCTTTGTCTTGATCTGCAATTGATCGATCATCGGAGTCTAACATCTCAGGTACACGTTCCCAATAGCCCCAATGTTCTTCATTCTTGGGATTGTTGAACAACAATCCAAGTTTGTAGTATTTTTGAATTATTTCTTCCACTCGTTCTTCGCTCAATCCACTTTCCTTGGAAATGGCCGTTACCGAACGCCATTCCCATCTGGGATTGCGAGCGATAGCCTTAAAAAACTTAGATTCATCATTTCCAGCACTGGTTCCTTGTGCATACACTTCATGCCATTTCTTAGGATTTTTCTTAGACATACAAATAATCTCCAAATAAGTTAATAAGATTTACCCACGAAATGCATAAATAGATTGTATTACTCTATTATAAGATCGTGTGGGCGTTTCGCCGCAACCGTGATTATAATCAAATCGAAAGGTGAAAGGAAGTCAAATGGCAGGATTTAAAAGAAAAAAATTGAGTCGTTACGAAAAGAGAGAAGAAGGCATCAGAATCAGAGAACAGCGTCTTCATGGTGAAGGACGATTTGTGTTCCGAAACAAAGGAAACCAAAATCTGATTTTGCCAAAACCGACAAAAAATGGAATTAAAACATTAAATCCAAATCAAGAATTCGAAGGAGACAGCTATTTTTTGAGTTTGGTAAGAGCAGGAGAATTGATTTTAGTGAAGACTATTCAATCTCAAAACGAAGCAAGAGAGGAAAATAATATGAAAACAGAACAAACATTAATTTTAGATCAACCACCAACGATTACAGAAAGTGGTACTGTGATAAATGTGACCAATGGAAAGCCTTTAAAGAAGCTTAATGAAATCAAAAATGATGCTTTAAATAAAGAGCCAGCAGACGTCCTTATAATAGAAGACCCAATGGAGGGTCTGACCATTATTACAGATTGATCTAGCTTTACAATCATAAAAAACTTCGATATAATGGACGTGTGTAAGAAAAGAAACGTCCAACTCATCGGAGATTTAACATGAAGAAGATTGTTATTTTTGAACGCAAATGCGGTCAAAGGACATCTGACGCAGTTACCAACAAGCAAGTCGAATACATTATAAAAAGAGGACTAGGAAGCAATCGTGGTGGCGGGTGGGAATATAGAATTTCCACTCAACCACTCCGTACCGAAAATGGAATATGGGTGTTTAGTCGCAAAGTCATATTCCAAAAAATTAATGAACGAGGAAATGCTGATAAGCAATGGTTCAGCATTTTAACCATTCTTGCCAAGTCTGCTAGCGGTTCTAAATTCGGCAAATATCCGTGGACAATAATCCAAGGTGCCGAAGCTTTGGAAGATAGCATCGTTCTTGATCCGTCTAAAGTAACGGAATCAAAAGACTACGGTGACATCAAAACAGACAGAGCAAATCATTTCGATCACATTTTTGATCGTCAAAATCAAATTGACATTGTTCACAGCGCCATTATAGCTGCAAAGGAATCTGATTTAAACAATCGATTTCATTGCGTTTTATTCGGACCACCGGGGTGCGGGAAAAGTGAAATTTTGTTAGGCGTAGGCAAAATGGCTGGATCAGAAAATGATGCTTACATGAAATTTGATGCAACCAGCACCACAGAAGCTGGAGCATATCGAGTGTTAAGGGAAGCGTCTCACATTCCCCCGATTCTTCTAGTTGAGGAAATCGAAAAGGCCGAAGAAAAATCATTGCGATGGCTGCTTGGACTGTTGGATCAGCGAGCAGAAATTCGCCGAACCAATTTCCGCACAGGCAATGATTCTCGAAACGTCAAGATGCTTTGTTTGGCGACTGTCAATGACATCGATCTATTCCGTAAGGTAATGAGTGGCGCATTAGCCTCTCGATTTGCGCATCAGGTTTATTGCCCAAGGCCAAACCGAGCTTTGTTGCAGAAAATTCTTGAACGTGAAGTGACAAAATCAAAAGGCGATGTGGCTTGGATTGAACCCACACTTAAATTCTGCTGTGATGATGATTCCATGCAAGCTATTTTTCAGGATGACCCTCGTAAAGTCGTCCCGATTTGTTTGTGCGGACGTGAAAAGCTTTTGACTGGAGAATATCAGAAAGCGGTAAGAGCAACCCAAGAACCGTCGAGACGATTGGAGCAACGATGAATCGAGACGATGCAATACAATTATGGCATGTAATCTGCAACTATGCAAAAGCAGCAGCAGAACTAGAAGGAGAGGGCAATAGTGGCGAGTTTCACGACCCAAAAGAAGCTAGAGAATTAGCCGAAACTCTTGTAAAGGCAGAGGCTTGTCTGACATCAAATTTCTTTAAAATTACTGGTTACAAAATAGAAAAAAAGACAATTCAAATTGCCCCGATAGGGATAAACAGTCTCTATCCGACAGGCGGTTTTGGACAAGAATTATGGCATATGGACGATGAATTGATCGAAACGCTGCCTTACGGTTACAAAATGTATGAAAAATGTTAGACGCACTAGGCGATAGAATGTTTTTGATGGAGCAACGTCATCGATCTGAACCTCACAATAATTCCCAACCCACCATGTAACGACTGCATTGGAAGATGTTGTAAGACTTCTCGCAAATTCGTTGTTAGGATAAATGATAATGAAATAGAAAAATACGAACACAAGTCGTTTGATGAGTCAGAAGAAGCATGGGGAATTTTAAGCAAGGAAGGTCGTTGTCCTTATCTTGGAGAAGATGATAGGTGTACGATCTATAATGATCGCCCTCAAAATTGTCGAGACTTCAATTGCTTAAATGGTTACAAACCAAACGCACACAGCTTTTTACTAAAAGATCATCCAAAACTAGTCGAATTAATTGAACTGAATTATCCTGAATTTTGCAAGGCAGCACAATCAGGTTTACAACTTTAAATTTTTGAGTACAATGGTGTAGTTACCAACCAAGAACGTGTACCAAACTTAAACCACTAACTGGAGATTCAACAGTGTCCCACAAAATCAACCTACTTATTATCGACCCCCAACGAAGCTTCTGTGCTGGCGAAAAGCAAGGCATTCCAAGCGATCCTTCTAAGCAACAGAAGCTGCATGATGGAGAACTGTGCGTCCCCGGTGCGTGGGATGATATGGTTCGTGTAGGGGATATGGTAAGCCGACTGGCTCAAAAGATTTCCGATGTCAAGGTTACGCTGGACTCCCATCATCAGCTTCACATCGCTCACCCTTGCTGGTTCACGAATGCTAAAACTGGCGAATACGCCAGCCCCTTCACTGCCATTCGCCTAGAAGGGGATCGCATTCTGGGTGCAGCAATGGATACTAATGGTCAATTTGCCGATGTCGGCGAATTCAACACTCCTTTCCGTGCATGGACCCTTGAATATCTCAAGGCACTTACCGATAGCAAACGCTATGGCCACTTCATTTGGCCTTACCACTGTCTGATTGGCACTAGAGGTCATCAGATTGTTGAGCCGCTTGCTCAGGCTCTTCTGGATTGGGAACTTGTTGGTCGCCCCGGATACGTTGATATCGTAACAAAAGGCAGCGATCCACGAGTCGAACACTTCTCTGCTGTACGGGCAGAAGTTGTCAATCCTAAGAATCCTGAAGGCACTGGACTCAACTCAGAATTTATCACAACCTTGGTTGAATGTGATGAAATTCTTCTGACTGGAGAAGCTTTGTCTCACTGCCTTGCCAACACGGTTCGTGATGTTGCAAATGAATTTGCTGGCGGTTCCCTCGGTACTCAGGATGAATTCATCAAGAAATGCGTTCTTTTAACTGATGCTTCCAGCAGCGTGCCGGGTTTTGAAAAGGTCGGCGAATCCTTCATCAAAGATATGAAGGCTCGTGGTATGCGAACAACTACAACCGTTGATTACCTTGCGTAATAATTAAAAACAAACAAAACAAACAAAACAAACAGGAGCATTCCAATGCCTAAGTTCTCTGGCGACATCGATCTTGAAAAACATCAAGGCGGGCACTTCGCCTTCCATGCTACGCCCCTCGATGAATTGATGGCGTCTGAATACACGCTAGCAACCATTGTGTGTGATCGTAGCGGTAGCACCTACGGATTTCAATCTTCAATGGAAAAAGCTCTGCAAGCGTCCGTTGCGGCGTTGAAAAAATCCCCTCGTGCCGACAATCTGCTAGTTCGTGTGCTTGTTTTTGAAGATAGTTTGGTTGAAATCCACGGCTTCAAACTTCTATCCACAATTGCAACTGATAGTTATAATGGCATTTTGCATCCGGGTGGCACCACGGCATTGTTTGATGCATCAATTGACGGCATCGAGGCAACATCCGCTTATGGAAAACAATTGCTTGATGAAGGGTATGCCGTGAATGGAATTGTCATTGTCATCACCGATGGCATGGACAATCGTTCGACACACGCAGGACCAAACGATCCTTCTGCTGCTCCTGCCGATGGCAGTTTCAATAAGGGCTATGATCCTGCTCGATATGTGCGAAATGCACTCGAACAAGGGGTTAAAGGCGAAAATCTTGAATCGCTAGTGTCGATTCTGATTGCCGTCATTGAGGAAGATGCCAACAACCGAAGCGACATTGCTACGGAAGCACTTCGTCTATTCAACCAACATGCTGGATTTACTCAGTATATTGAATTGGGCGATGCTTCCGAGAAAACAATCGCTCGCATTGGTGGATTTATCTCTGAATCAGTTTCTAGTCAATCTCAAGCACTTGGTACAGGTGGTCCTTCGCAGTCTCTCACTTTCTAGTCATGGAAATAAAAAGGGATCGCAAACTTGCAAGATGGTGAGGAAATCCTATAAAAGAAGTCAAAACAACCCCCGCTTTGCGGGGGTTGTTCTTTACATTATTTGATTTTTTGGGTATAGTGGACTCAACGAAAGGAAAAAATGATTCAATCCATAATTGATAACGACCTTTATAAGTTCACAATGCAGTCCGCAGTGCTTGCATTATATCCTAACACCAAGGCAACCTACAAGTTTACCAATCGTAGGCTTAGTGATAAATTCAATCAAAAATTCCTCAAAGGTCTAATTTCCGACATTAATGCTTTGTCGGAATTGAGATTGACTCCAAAAGAAAGGCACTTCATTGAAACCAAGCTGTCTTATCTTTCACCTTCTTATGTTGAATATTTGACTAATTACAAATTTGATCCCAACGAATTAGAGATTGGTTTTTCTAATGATGGCGAACTTGAGATTAGCATTAGCGGTTCGTGGCATCACACCATTCTTTGGGAAGTCCCATTGATGGCTTTGATTTCTGAAAATTATTTCAAACACGTAGTCACTAAGTGGAATGATGCTGGACAAGCAGAAAAACTTCACGACAAAGCACTGGTTCTTGCTGAAGGAAAAAATGAGTTGTACGACGAAAGCATTCCTTGTAACTATGCAGATTTCAGCACTCGTCGGCGAAGAAATTTCGAATCTCAGGAGCGAGTTGTATCGATTTTTAAAAACAAGCCGGGCTTCGTTGGAACCAGCAATGTCTATTTGGCAATGCTTTACGATACATCGCCAATAGGTACAATGGCACATGAATGGATCATGGCACATAGTGTTTTAGGATCAATGCGACATGCCAATAAAAGTGCTCTACAATCATGGAACACTGTTTATCAGGGTCGTTTAGGCATTGCCCTAACTGACACTTATGGAACTAATGCTTTTTTCAACGACTTTGATGGCGTTCTTGCTCGTTTGTTTGATGGCGTAAGACACGACAGTGGCGATCCGTTTGGTTTCATAGATACTGTAATCAACGGATATAACAAACTAAAAATCGATCCAACTTCAAAGACGATTGTTTTTAGCGATTCTTTGAATCCAGAATTAGCAGTAAAAATCAAAAGAGCGTGTGTTGGAAAAATCAAATGTTCATTTGGAATTGGCACTAATTTTTCCAATGATTACGAAGGCACTCCTGCCTTGAACATGGTGATTAAATTAAGAACAATTGATGGAATTCCCGTTGTCAAGCTTAGCGATGATGCTGGCAAAGCTACGGGCGACAGGGACGCAATACGTGTGGCCAAATGGATGTTTCTCAACAAACCCTTAGATGAAGTTTAAACATGAAAACTGCATTAGCACAAATCAATACTACTCCCGGTGACTTTGATGGCAACCTTGCACAAATCAAAGAATGGATTGCCATTTCAAAGCTGACCAATGTTGACCTTTTGATTTTCCCTGAATTAAGCATTCCCGGATATCTTACGGCAGACATGATGTATCGCACAGGATATGTCAATAAAAACCTACAAGTGCTACAGCAAGTTGTGAATTTAACTGCTGGAAGTACGATGCATGTAGTAATCGGTTACATTGATCGCAATGCAAAGGGAATTGGCAAGAAATTTGCCAATAAAGCTGCTGTAATTTCGAATGGTACCATTGTAGCAACCTACCAAAAGCAATTGCTTCCGTTCTATGATGTTTTCGATGAAGGAAGATACTTCGAACCCGGCACCGATCTTACCGTAGTTAACATCAAGGGACAAAAATGGGGCATTTGCATTTGCGAAGATGTTTGGAACGACAAAGGAAGCGATGACTACAACTATTCCAACAATCCGCTACAAAAGTACCGAGAAATTGGAATTGAAAACATTATCAGCATTAACAGTTCTCCATTCGTGAAAGGAAAGCCGCTAGCACGGGTGAATATGCTGAAAAATTCTGTCAAGCAATTAATTTATGTAAACCAAATTGGTGGCCAAGATGAGTTGGTTTTTGACGGAAATAGCTTTCATGTTAAAGACGGCGAAGTGATTCACTATTGCAAAGAAAGGGCGAATCTAGGATCGATTCCGTCTGATTGGTTTTATGATGTCTCAGAAGTAACAAAAGCTCCTCAGTGGGAATATAGAAACCTTGAATTTGTTTTGAAAGAAAAATCCAACATACAAGATGTTTACGAAATACTCGTGCTTGGTCTGAAAGATTATGTCAGGAAGACAGGATTCAAAGACGTGGTTGTTGGCAGCAGCGGCGGCATTGACAGTGCTGTTGTTTTGGCATTGGCATGTGATGCCTTGGGGGAACGGCATGTTCATGGAATTAGAATGCCTAGTGTATACAGCAGCAAAGGCTCTGTTGATGATGCGTTAGCATTGCACGACAATCTTGGGTGTCACGATTATCTTGTTCCCATTGACCACAAAGCAGATGTTGAAAAGGTAGTCAAGATATTCAAAGCACAGAAAAATTCACTGACTGAAAAGACAGTGAATCCTGTTGCAGAAGAAAACTGGCAAGCAAGGCAGCGTGGAAAAATTCTCATGCACTTCAGCAATGCATTTGGTGCGTTGTTACTAACGACAGGAAACAAAACCGAATTAGCATTAGGATACTGCACTTTGTATGGCGATATGAACGGTGGATTTGCAGTAATTAACGATCAGTATAAAATGATGGTTTACGAACTGGCGAAATACATTAACAGCAAACGGCCTGTTGCTTGTATTCCAATTCAAATTATCTACAAAGCCCCTAGTGCCGAATTAGCACCGGGACAAACCGATGAAGCAAGCCTTCTTCCGTATCCAATCCTTGACGAAATAGTAAAAGCCAATATAGAGTACTATGTGGATGAATTTGAGGAATTCAAAGAGTGGATCAACAGCAACACTTGCAACAGCAGTGTTTACGAATGGGCCAAACAAGAAGGCTGCAAGGAACAGTTTGACCGCATGATGCGAATTATTGAAATGAGTGAATTTAAAAGACGACAAGCTGCTCCCGGAATCAAGACTTGCAAGGTATCGTTCGGCACTGGCCGTCGTCTCCCAATCGTGAAAGGCAAGCGATGAATTCTGACAGTCATTTTGTAATCGGCAGCACTCATAAAGTTTGTCAAGATTATGCGTTATCAAACGCACGAATCATGGATGTTAAGTCTGAAGATTATGGAAAAATAATCGGCAACCCATATGTGATACTCGCTGACGGTTGCTCAACAGCACCAGACACTGATTTTGGGTCTAGGTTGTTAGCAAAATCAGCAGAGCAATTTTTAAATGCAAACAATCAAAACATTGTATCTGGAATTATTTCTTACGCACACACATACGCAAGGGCGATGAATCTTCCTGTGCAATCGTTGTCAGCAACCCTTATCATGGCAAGGGCAAAAGATAAAAACTATAAAGTGAACATTGTTGGCGATGGAGTAATCGCAATCAAAAATTCATTTGGACTAGTTATCAGACACATAGAATTTTCAAGCGGCGCTCCATATTATCTGCGATATGAATTATCTGATACAGATAAAGATCGTTACTTCAAAGAATTTGGAGACAAAGTATTAATTCACACATATACCATGACTCCAGATGTGGTGAAGTTTGTAAAAACCACAGATGAATTGAAATTAAATCGTGATCTTCCCATGTTTAATTGGGAGTGGCATGATGATGACGAGAATGAAACTGAATTTGTTGCTGTGTTTTCAGATGGTGCTGCATCCTTCCAAAGAACAATAGAAACAACAACATCAAAATCTCCAGAAACAGTGCCAGTAACAGAAGCAATAATGGAATTGACCTCGTTCAAGAGAACAAATGGCGAATTCATTCTTCGATGGATGAATAGGTGTGTAAAAGAATTCGAAAAGAAAAAGTGGCAATACACGGATGATTTGTCAATGGGAGTAATTTCATTTTGAAGAATGTCGTATTATATGGCGGTGCGTTTAATCCAACACACATTAGTCACATGGCTATGGCTAGTTGTCTTAGCAATCACTTCGATGAAGTATGGGTGATGCCATGTTATTCTCATGCATTCAATAAAGTAATGGTTAATCCCAATCAACGATTGGCAATGTGTCAGTTGGCAATGAGCAGTCTTGAAAACAAAAAGATACGTGTGTGTGCATTTGAAATCCACAATCAATGCGACAACACATTTGAATCAATTAAACAATTGACAAAAATAGAAGATCATTCATTTGCTATTGCAATCGGACAAGATAATGCTGCAACCATAAACAAATGGATCAATTACCAAGAACTCATTGCAACGGTTCCTTTTGTGATTGTTGAAAGAGAAGGATGTGGAGAATTCGATTCCAACGCATGGTATGCCAAACATCCGCACAAGGTGATTCAAGTAAAATTTGAAGGCGTTAGTTCTACTAAAATTAGAGAACAACTCAAAAATGGTACGTTTCCTGCAACACTCACCGACAAGGTGATCGAGTACATTAAGAAAAATAAGTTATACATTGAAAAATATTTCGTCAGAGATTTTTTGTAAAAGAAAACTAAAATGCCTAAAATAACAGTACAAGTTAGCGGGAAGAAAACAAGCTTCACCGATAAAGAATTCAAAGCAAAAGGCGGGGAAGCCTCCATCTACGTCAAAGGCGATACCTCGTTTAAAATTTGGCATGATCCCGTAAAAGTGATCGATAGCGGCAAGGTGCAAGATTTGTCTGCATTAACAATGCCAAATATCATCAAACCAGAGACTGCTATTTATGATGAAAGCGGTCACAAGAAAATCGGATACACAATGCGTTTTGTAAAAAACGCTTATGCATTGTGTGAATTATTCACCAAGGCATTTCAACAACGGCATAAATTAGACCACACAACACTTTTGAAGCTCACCAAAAGATTTCATGAAACAATCGAACACATTCATTCTAAGAAAATTTTAGTCGTTGATTTAAACGAACTAAACTTTCTCATTGCCGATACATTTGACGAACTGTATGCAATTGACGTTAATTCATACGAGACTCCAAACTATCGTGCTACGGCAATCATGGATAACATCAGAGACAGGCACATGAAGAATGTATTCACGCCTGAAACAGATTGGTTTTCTTGGGCAGTTGTTACGTTTCAGTTGCTAGTTGGAATTCATCCATATAGAGGAAAGCACCCAAAGTTTGAATCAATTGCCCCCATAAATCGCATGGATGCACGCATGAAGGCAAATGTATCGGCGTTTAATGCTGATTCCACAATGCCAAGAGTGTGCCACCCGCTAGATGTAATTCCTCCTGCTTTAAGGCAGTGGATGGTTGCTGTTTTCGAAAAAGGAATCAGAGAAGTGCCTCCTGCAAACTTTGAGACTTTGGCTATTGCTATAGCCACACATGTCAAAGAAATCACTGGAAGTGATTTATTTGACATCAAAGATATTGCCGAATATGCGGATGAAATTATTGCACATTATTTCCATGACGGCACTCGTGTTGTGGTAACGACAAACAACATCCATGTAAACGGATTCAAGATAACTCTTCGTCATCCTAATGTTAAAATAGGATTCACAAGCACGCACAAGCCTATTGCTGCTTATGCAAAAGATGGAAAGGCAATTTTGCAAAACTTAGCAGATGGGAGCGAAATACCATTCATTTGTGACGCTGACTACGTAATGGAGTCAGATGGAAGAATCTATTTTCAGAATGGAATCAGTGTAATTGAAATTGTTTTTAATGAGTTAGGAAACAAAGTCACAGCCTCTGCTAAACGAGTAGGTCGAGTCCTTGATTTGCCAGATGCTACTCGTGTATTTGACGGAGTTATTGTTCAAAACTTACTTGGACGTTGGTTTGCATCTGTATTCCCAGAAGCGGGACAGCAACGCCAATTTCCTGTCGATGAATTGAAAGATTATAAAATCATTGATGCCAAATACAAGAAAAATGTATTAGTCATCATCGGAATTAACCATATCGGTAAATACGACCGATTTGTGTTAAGGTTTGACTCTTCTTTCAAATATGATTTACGTAAAATTGAGGATGTCGTCAATACAGGCATCAATTTTACCGTTAATTCGAATGGTGTGTGTACGCTAATTAACGAAGAGGATCACATTGAAGCATTTGCTGCAAAGCATGGCTCTCCATCTGTTAAGATATTTAAAGATTCGGCCATTGATGGTGCGATGAAACTATCTTGTGAAGATGCAAAAATTGTTTTTGCCAATGGGAACCAATTGCAGTCTATAAGCATGAAGAAATAAAAGAAGCGTGCTCTTCTATATGCCTTTCAAGACATGGGTGTAGTTTAAATTTTTTCAAATCTTGGATTTTGACCCACTTCCAAGCAGTGTGTTCGGAATTTAGCTTACATGTAAAAAGACTTTTTACTTTGAAGTAATAGGTTGTCCAATCTTTATCTTTTGATTTGCCTATTTTTTTTCCTTTTACACAACCAATCTCTTCCATTGATTCTCGCCTTGCAGTCTCTATGGCAGATTCTCCTGATTCCCAATGACCGCCCGGCAGTCCCCAAGTTTTAGGATTGCCGCTATCGTCACTTCTTTTCAGCAATAACATGCTTTTGCCATCAGTAAAAATTATACTGGACCCACGTTTCAAATCAACGCCCTCTTTTATTCCAAACAAATTCTCAGGTAGAGGTTTGCGATAAAGCAGATCATCCCCTATATCAGTAGAATAACCATTTAAGTCGCCTGTTTCAAGCCATTTCCTAAAATGCACGATTTACTTAGGACCTCTTTTCAAAGGTACTGGTTTTAACTTTTCAGCATGACGATCTTTTTTGCCTTTTAAATCATGCATTAAGTTTCTAGCTTCTTTGGCGATTTCTGCTGCTGAATCACCAGAGCATTTGTGCGTAGATTGTATTGACACAGACTTGCGATCTCTGTTGTAAAATCCCTTTGAAACAATAAAGCTACCACCATCATGATTTGGATTGAAACTAACTATTCCAACCCATTCTCCATCATCCCAATTTCTACTAGAGATTAAAATACGTAATGGGTTCTCCTCATAGACATGCTTAATGTGATAACCATCATGTTTCATGGCCGCACTTACATACCCCAAGCATATTTTAGCAAATGCTTCAAGGGTCTGTTTAACGGAAGTTCGGTAATTGATTTCAATGCTATAGCGTGAAGACCCAGCAGACTCAAGAGCTAGCCAATCGCTCAAGCTGGTGTTTTCATCAATTTTAATCCAGTCTTTGAATCTCATCGATCTTTCTTTTCTTCTTTATATCCGTACTTAATTCCAAGTCCCTTCATCACATCTGGAGGAACGTTCTCTTCTCTTGAAACAACCTTTTTACCATCACGTACATCATATAAAATTTGCAAACGACGATTGATTTCATCTGCATCTTTTTGATATTCTAGCTTTGAAAATTGTTCGCTTCTGTACATCATTCTGTAGTAACTTTCTAATCCATCACTATCAATGTATTCTTGATCTGTCATGATTGTTTTTTCAGATGAGCCACAGCCAACAATGAAAAAGCATGTACAAATTAAAGTTAATATATATTTCACTTTATCTCCTTGGTTATATAGGATTTTAAATATTGATAATCCATTTCTTTTTACCGCAATCCCATATTCTTCCCAATCCTTGTTTGACGGCCCATTCTCTTTCGGTTATTCCAGCAGGACAATTTGTTCTAGATTTTTTTTGAGATTGCTTGCTTATTCTGTTTCTTTTTGTTTTAGATAAATCAACATAACAATAGTCTGGTGGTAGTTCTGCTGATAAAGTGAACCCCAATTGTTCATAAACATTGCCTTCGCTCCATCTGTTGTCACTCCAAGTAGCAATAATTTTCGTTGAAATATTTGGCATTCCTCTTAATTGCGTGATGCAAAACTTCAACAATTTGGAACTACCTCCTATAATCTGTGTGTTTTTCGCAAAGCATAGTCTTGATATTACAATTTCTTTTTTGCGATGATGATTTCCTATCGTCAAAGTCCCTACTAGTTTATCTTCAAAAATAAGCCCCAAATTTATAATGCTACTTTTAGCACTTCCTAACAAGTGGTGCTCTTCCAAGAACTCATTAGATTCTTGTTTTGAAATATTTTTAACCACACATTTTCTAGCAAATATTTTTTTACTTGTTATTCCCAATATAGATAATAAAACATTTTCGCATTGGTGTCTTTTAGACATCCATTCATCTTCGAAAATGGTAATTAATCTAACTCCATTTTTTTTACATTGTTTATATTTTTCATAATGATATGATCTTAATCGTGGTTCTGGTGATAGTTCATTGTGCCAATACAAACCACAATATTCTATTCCTATTTTTTTATCAGGATCATACATGTCAATTTCTTTGCCATTTAAAATTTCAATGTTTGACTTAAAATTAAAACCATAAGAATTGATCCAATCCCTAATGTTTCTTTCCTGTTTCCCTAAATTGGGGGACAAAGTTCCATATAAACTCATTCTTGTTTGCATGGACCTTAACTTTATTTCATCATTAGACATTGGATGCGCAACGCCATATCGTTGGATACAAGTATATTCGTACTTTTTCCTGTATTCTTTTGTTTTGGCGTAATTATCAACCCCAAATCTTTTGATATGTGTTTTTTTTAATTTATCTAATATTGTGTGATTTTGCAACGGATGTTCAACGCCAAATCTTTTCTTAAGAGTAAGCCTCGTTTTGTTCCATATCTCGCCACATAACAAAACGTTATTGACTCCAAATCTTTCCGTCACTGTTTTTTTTGTTTTATTCTTCCATGCATCTGTTTGTTGATGGTGTTCGACTCCATATTTTTCCAAACAAGTTTTTTTGGATTTTTCTTTTACCAAGTCAGATTGAGCATGATGTTCGCAACCATATTTAACAATAGAATCTGCTTTGCTTTTAAGTTTGCATTCTTCGGTTGCAAGATAAGAATCTTTACCATATTTGTTTTGGCATGTTTGTTTTATTTTATCTTTAGATTCTTGTAATTTAGAATAATTAGAAACACCATATTTAAACTCGCTGGTGATGATGGCTTTTTCTAAAAACTGTTCAGAGAAACAATTTTCTCCATGAATTTTTTTTGTAGCTTCTGCACGTTTGCTAACTGTGCAGTTTTTATCACCGCAACTATCCTTGTTTATAATTTTGTTAAGTTGTAAAATATGTCTTTTTTTTCTTTTGAAATTTTTTAAACAATAATCACAACATAACCATATTTCGCCAGTTGAATTTGATTCAGCAATAGTATACCCAAACTCTTCTAAAGTTTTATCTTCTAATAACATAAAAGTTACTCACAGTTATTTTTAATTTTGACTTACCGCAGGGCAAGCCCTGCGGATTCTTCATTCGTTGACCGAACTTGCTACCAACTTCTCTCTTGATAGTAGAGGTTCAATCTCCTGAAGCGTAGATTCGGGCTTGTCCAGCCCTA